>Ga0209156_10000018_pt1 | contig 111268 bp, 107 predicted proteins | sample GraSoiAngelo_124_FD_185881 | JGI IMG/M metagenome (GOLD analysis project Ga0209156, IMG submission 185881) | Grasslands soil microbial communities from the Angelo Coastal Reserve, California, USA - 14_0927_05_20cm (SPAdes) (version 2) | ecosystem: Environmental > Terrestrial > Soil >... | reverse complement strand
CCGAATCGATGCCGACAAGTGGCGCGGCTTTCCCGCCCGCGAGCCGCTCGAGCGCACGCACCGCGTCGGGGAAGGCGACCGGCGCGGTGAAGTCGGAAGGAAGCGTCCACGAGGTGCGGCGTACGCGCGAGTCGAGCTGCGCGACGAGGAAGACAATCACGGCGGCCGCGGCCACCCACCCGACCGAGACCCGGGTGCGCGCCTGCGCGATCGGGCGTGGGTCGGGTCCGGCCATGTTCAACTCCTCCAGGATCGCCTCCGCGCGCCGGCGCAAGCGGCGTCGCCGTAGCATGCTGAAGGGCGGCAGCGCCTGCCAGGTCATGACGCACGCGCTCGTGAACCTCGGCCGGAACACGGCGGCGCGATCGTCGCGCCGCCACCTGCCTGCCTCGACCTGCTCCGTCAGCTCGCGCACCATCGCATCCCCGAGAAACCGAGCCGGATCCTCCCGGTGCTCGAACGGGACGCGCTCCGCACCGCGGTAGTGTCGATCGAGGTAGGCGCGCTTGACGCGGACCAGCCGCGCCGGATCCCGCACGATGGGAAGCCGCACGACGATTCGGGACGGCGGCGGCGTGAACGACCCCGGGACCGGACTATTGTGCACCGAGACGGTCCGCCCGTCGCGAAACTTGGTCGGCAGCTCCGCGTAGCTCGCGACCAGCCGGGCGGGACGCGCCGCGGTGAACATCGCGACGGCGAGCGCCAGCTCCCCCGTCTCCGGGTGCTCGAGCAGCGCGACGCGAGTACTGACGTGCCTCATCTGGCCGGTCTGGAACAGTTCGGCAACGACGCGAAAGCCTTCGGTGGCAAGCGCGTCGCAGGTCTGCCGGAACGACCCGGCGACGTCCTCGGGCACCAAGTGTCGCCCGGGAGTAAAGGGCTCGAAGACCGGGCGGGCACGGGCCTTCTGAGTGAGCCACACGATGATGGGCCCGAGCCAGTATGGGATGAGGAGTATGACCAACCAAGGGAGATAGACCATGAAACCCTCGCGAGCGGCTACGGCGCGCGGGGCGGGGAAGGTAGCGCCGGCGGCAGCACTCGCCCCAGCGCCTTGAGCAACTGCCCGTCAGGGGTGCCGCCGTCGGGTGCCTCCGCCAGTACGACGGCGAAGCGTCGCCTAAGCAGTGGATCGCGCATCGCGTGAGCCGCGAACTGCAGCGTGAGGGGGATGAACCACGACGCCTGGCGCGCCCCGGTGCCCGACCGGGCCACGGCGGCGTACTGCTCGAATAGGGCGAGCAGAAACGCGCCCTTGGAGGGAAACTGCCGGTAGATCGCGCCCTTGGTGAAGCCGGCCGTCTGGGCGATGTCGTCGAGCGTAGCGAACTCGATCCCGCGCTCAGCGAACACGCCCAGGCCAGCTTGGAGGAGCAGGGCCCGCGTTTCCGCCTTACGCTTCTGGCGTATGATACCCATCGGTATCAACGATACTAAAGGGAATCACAGTGCACAAATCCACTGCCAAAATACGATGTTCAGATACGCATGGGTATCTGAATGTGGCTCAGTTGGCCGTACCATGCCGTTTCTGATTGCGCCGGCAGGACCGACTTAAAAGATTGGGCCGCGCTCTAGCCCACCAGCTCTCAGGAGGTCCCAGTGAGCGACCCAGCGGCCGTAGCTCCCGCAAACGGGAGTCTGCAGTTCGACCGCGCCGAGCGCGCCGCCGCTCCGGCCGAAGCGACCTGCGCCGTGTGCCGGCAGCCGGTCGGAGCAACCTACTACGACGTGAACGGCAACGTCACGTGCCCGCGCTGCCGCGGCCAGATCCTAGCGACCTGGAACCGCGGCTCGCCCGGCAAGAGGTTCGCCAAGGCGTTCGCGCTGGGCGGCGCCGCGGCGGTGCTCGGTGCCGGCGGCTACTTTGCCTTCGTGGCCCTGTCGGGTATGGATTGGAGCCTGGTGACGGTTCTCATCGGCCTGTTCGTTGGTGTTGCGGTGCGCAAAGGGTCGAACGGCCGGGGAGGCTGGCGCTACCAAGCACTCGCGATGTTCCTCACCTATTGCGCCATCGCCGCGACCGACTCGTCGCTCATCGCGCGGGAAATGGCGAAGGACCTCCGGCCCACGGTCGACTCGAGCGCGACCGCCGCCAGCGTGACCGGCCGCTCTGCGGCCCACTCCGACGGCACAGTCCCGAAGGCACGCGAGCGCCCCGGACCGGTTGCCCTTGCCATTGGCCTCGCACTGCTGCTGGGGCTCGCATTCGCGGCGCCCATCCTCACCGGCATCGCCGCCCCGCTTCACCTCGTGATCGCCGGCTTCGGCGTCTACGCCGCCTGGAAGATCAACCGGGGTGCTGCCCTCCGCGTCACTGGTCCGTACCAAGCCGCCGCGCGTCCCGCGACGGCGTAGCATAATCGATGACTGATGCCGACGTGGGGGCGGCGGGGCGGGGGCGCCAGCCGCTCGCCTGCCCCCAGTGCGGCACGCAGATCGCGCCCGCCCTGCTCGCCTGTCCGTCCTGCCAGCGCCTGGTCCATTCCGACGCCCTCAAGCGGCTGGCCGCTGAGGCGGAGCGCACCGCCCACGCGGGTGACATGAGCGCGGCCCTGGCGGCGTGGCGTCAGGCGCTCGAGCTACTGCCGCCGGACGCGACACAGCACACGGTCGTTTCTGCCCGCATCCTCGAGCTGAGCCGTGCCTTGGATAGTCGGCCGGCCGCCACGAAACACGGGTCGCCCTGGGGAAAAGGGGCAGCGGGCGTGGGCGCCGTCGGCGCGTTGCTCGCGAAGTTCAAATTCGTGCTGCTGTTCGTCCTCACGAAGGCGAAGCTGTTGCTGCTGGGTCTCACGAAGGGCGGGACGTTCCTCAGTATGCTCCTTTCGGCGGGCCTGTACTGGACGATCTGGGGCTGGAAGTTCGCGTTCGGCTTGGTTCTTTCGATCTACATCCACGAAATGGGTCACGTGCAGGCGCTGCAACGCTACGGCATCAGGGCCACAGCGCCAATGTTCATCCCCGGGTTCGGCGCCGTGATCCGGCTCAAGCAGTATCCGGCGGACGCGCGCGAAGACGCGCGCGTCGGGCTCGCCGGTCCGCTCTGGGGGCTGGGCGCTGCGCTCGCGGCCTACGCGGTGTATCGTGCCACGGGTGTGGGGGTATGGGGAGCAATCGCGCACCTGGGCGCGCTGGTGAATCTTTTCAACCTCGTTCCCGTCTGGCAGCTCGACGGCGCGCGGGGCTTCCGCGCGCTCACCCGCCAACAGCGCTGGATCGCGGTAGCGGTCATCGCGGTGCTGTGGTCCGTGACGTCCGAAGGGCTGTTGGTACTGCTCGCGCTCGCGGCCGCGGCGACCGCCGCGTTCGGTCGCGCGGCGGAAGAACCGGATCACACCGCGCTGCTGCAGTATACGTTCCTCGTGAGCGTCTTGTCGCTGATGACCCGGATCGCGGTGCCTGCCACCGGGCCTTGAACGGGGGTGGGAGCCCCTCTATGTTTGCGATTCGACGCGAATTGCCTGGAGCTTGAATGCCGTACATCATCGCAGAGCCCTGCATCAATCTGAAGGATCGGTCGTGCGTGGATGTTTGCCCCGTGGACTGCATCTACGAGGGTGAGGATCAGCTGTACATCCACCCGGACGAGTGCATCGATTGCGGCGCCTGCGAGCCGGAGTGCCCCGTCACCGCGATTTTCCCGGAGGAAGACACGCCTCCGCAGTGGAAGTCCTACATCGCCAAGAACCGGGACGTGTTTCAGAGCGCGAGCCCGCCCGGCAAGCCACAGCGCAAGGGATCGTGACCAACGCCCCGGGGCCCTCACCCCGGGGTTCTCACTTCAGGGAAGCCCTCTCAGGAAGTCGGCCAGCAACCGGCTGGTCGCGAGGGGCTGTTCCAGGGGCGCAATGTGCCCGGCGGCGGGGACGACGTGATACTGCGCAGCGGGGATGAGCTGCGCCATGGCGCGCGCCGTATCGGGGGGCGCAATCTCGTCCTCGCTTCCCACCAGCACGAGCGTCGGCATCCGCACCCCCCGGAGCGTCTCGGTAGAGTCGGGTCGGTCGCGCAACATCCCCAATGCGCCCACGAGTCCGGGCGCTGACCAACGGCCGGCCATCTCGCGCACCTGTGCGGCCACTTCGGGTTGGGTGGCCAGCGTTTCCGGGGCGAGCAGCCGGGGCAGCAGGCGCTCGATCACGGCGTCCTGACCCTCCCGTTGCGCCACCTGCGTCAACTCGTCGCGTCCCCGCTTCGCCTCGACCGAATCTGCCTGGGGCTTGGTATCGGCGAGGATCAGCGCCTTCACCCGCGCCGGATGCCGGCGCAACAGCTCGAAGGTGACGTAGCCACCCATCGAGAGTCCACACACGACGGCCTGCCGCACGCCGAGGGCGTCGAGCACGGCCGCCAGGTCGTCGGCATACCGCGTCAGGGAGTACCCGTCGGCCCCGGGTGGAACCCCCGAGCCCCCCACTCCACGCAGGTCCGGCGCGATGCGCCGAACACGAGACAGCGCAGCGAGCTGGTGTCGCCACACCGTCCGATCGAACGGAAAGCCGTGCACGAAGAGCACCGGCACGCCTTCGCCGCGGACGTCCACGGCGAGCTCGACGTCGCCAACCGGCACCCGGATGGGCTGATGGCCCCCGCCGACCGGTGTCCGGGGTCCGAGAAATCGGGCGATCTCCTCCGGAATCGGTGTGGCTCGGCCCAGGCGATCGATGCACACGAAGACGATGTCCGCCTCCGCCACCGTGGCATCATCCGAGACCCGCCGCACGACGTGGCGCAGCGTCATGCTGGTGGTGCCGCGGCCCGCGACCGTCGTCTCGACGCGCAGCAGATCGCGCGCAAACGCCGGCGCACGGTATTCGATCGTCGCCTTGCGCACCGCGGGCCACACACCGTTCCGGTCGAACAAGTCCATCCCCGGACCGCGGGCAAGCGCATCCCAGCGGGCGCGCTCGAGCAGCGTGAGCAGCGCCGCTTGGTTCAAATGGCCGTACGCGTCGCATTCGTATGGGTAAACGGTCAGCTCGACCGTCCCGAACGACGTCACGGTGCGCACTCCAGTTGGGGAACAGGGACGGCAAACGTATGCCAGAATACGACCCGCTGCACGTTGCACGTTCCACGTTGCAGGAGAACTGCGAATGCCTTCGCGCCATAGGTCGGATCGAGCGTGAGACCGTGCTCGGATGCGAGCCGTTCGGCCGCCTCCCCTTCCGGGGTCGGGTGGCCGTAGCCCTCCCCCAACCCGTCCACGATGTCGAGGGAGCGGGGAGCGGGGAGCGGTACTGCACGGTGCGCGAGCAGCCGCCGGGCGGCGTACGCGAGCCACGTTGTTCGCCAGCGGTTAGCGACGATCCGTGGTGCGACGCGGACGCCCACGACGCGCGTCGGCCAGCCGAGTACAGTGACGGCGAGGGCGAGGCCCGCAGCAGTACCGCCGGTGCCGAGTGGGAGGACGATCGCGTCCGGCGGGGAGGCGAGTTGTCCGGCGAGCTCCAATCCCGCGAGCAGATGGCCCACCACGGCGCGGGGATGCGCTCCCCCGCCCGCAATCCAGCGACGCGGGCCGAGCGCCCCGGCGCGATGCCACGCGTCAAGCACCGCGAGCGGGAGCGAGGCCCTCGCCCGGGCGTGCACGACGAGCGCCGCGCGTGCCCGGCAGGCGGAGGCCACGGCGCGGCTCGCGGGTGTCTCGGGCTGTGGGAATTGCGCCAGCACGGCGCGGCCGCCCGCCGCAGCCGCGTGAACGGCGGTCGCGAGACAGTGGGTCGAGCCGGTGCCGCCCAGGGTGACGAAGACCGTGCCGGGGCGCGCGCCCGCGAGCAGGAATTCGAGCGCGCGTACCTTGTTCCCGCCATAGCGTGCCGATGAGCGGTCCTCCCGTTTGACGGTGAGCTCGGCGATGCCGACGGCGCCCCCGAGCGCGGCAGCCCGGTCGAGCGGCGTGGGCCAGTCGCCCAGCCTACAAGGCGCGAGGGTCGCGCGTATCTTTTCAATCAGCTGCGCTGGATCCGACACCACAACCCCGATCCCGAGGACCCCGATGCAGGTTGCCACCGACTACATCCGCCACGCCGCGCGCGCCGCCCGCAAATGCGCCGGCGATCCGCTGGGCGGGGCGCCCCAGCCGCCGGATGCTGAATTCTACAAGACCCTCGCCAAGGCGCTCGAGGAGATCGCCGCCGGCCTCGACACGCTCAGCAAGCAAGAGTGAGCTACATCCGCACACCCGAGGCGCTGGCCGAAGTGATCGCAGCGCTGTCGCGGGAGCCGCTCGTTGCCGTCGACACGGAGGCGGCGAGCTTCCACCGCTACCACGACCGCATCTTCCTCATTCAGCTGTCGAGCCCCTCACGAACCGAGATCATCGACCCCCTGGCGGTCGCAGACCTCTCACCGGTCGGGCGGCTGCTCGCCGACGCCAAGGTCGAGAAGATCTTCCACGACGCGGACTACGACCTGCGGATTCTCGATCGTGACTACGGATTCCGGGCGCGGCGGCTGTTCGACACGCGTATCGCCGCCCAGCTGGCGGGTGAGCCGGCGGTTGGCCTCGCGGCACTGTTGGAAAAGTATGCCAGCGTGAAGCTCGCCAAGGAACACCAGAAGGCGGACTGGTCCCGCCGCCCCCTCTCCCCTGCGATGCTCGCCTACGCCGCGGCGGATACGGCGCACCTGCCGGCACTGCGCGAGCAGCTGCGCACCAGGCTCACCGCACTCGGTCGACTCGCGTGGGCGGAGGAGGAATTCGCGCGGCTCGAGGACCTGCGATGGACTGGGGCGGCCGACGGAGCGGGGCCGGATGCGTTTCTGCGCGTGAAAGGGGCGAAGGCGCTCACGCCGCGACAGCTCGCGGCGCTCCGGGAGCTGTACCGGTGGCGTGAGGGCGTGGCCGCGGAGCAGGATCGGGCCACGTTCCGCATCATCGGGAACGATGCGCTCCTCGCCGTGGCCAGGGTGCTGCCCCGCGCGCCCGCCGAGCTGAGGGGGATCGCCGCGCTGCCGCCCAGCCTGGCCGCACGGCACGGCCCCGCGCTGCTCGACGGCGTGCAGCGCGCACTCGCGCTGTCGGAAAGCGAGCTCCCCCGCGTGGAGCGCGCCCCACGCCAGGCGCGCGATCCGGCGGTCGAGGCGCGGGTCGAGCGCCTCAAGGCGGTTCGCAATCGGGCCGCCGCGGAGCTGGCGCTCGATCCCGGCGTGCTGTGCGGGCGCTCGATCCTCGAGGCGGTCGCTCGCGCCCAGCCGCCGCCAAACGATCGCGCCGGGCTCGCCCGTATCGGGGAGCTCCGGCGCTGGCAAATCGAGGCGTTCGGGGACGCGCTGCTCGAGACCTTGGAACAGCCTTAGAGTCCCATCAGGGCCCGCACCTTGGGATCCATCCGCTCGGGCGTCCAGTACGGCTCCCATACGATCTCGATATCGACGTCCTTCACGCCCTCGAGCCCGCGCAGCACGCGGTAGGCGTCGTTCGTGATCATCGGACCGGCCGGGCAGCCCGGGGACGTGAGCGTCATCTTCACGCGCACCTCGCCCTCGACAATCTCGACATCGTACACGAGGCCGAGGTCGATGATGTTCATGTCGAGCTCCGGATCCTTGACCTGCCGGAGCGCGTTGCGCGCCGCCTCTGCGTTGATCGTCACGGGTGCCGTCATCAGCGACTCCTCTCCGCCATCCTGTTTCCGAACCTAGTCCACGGCGTAGCCGCGCACCAGGCAGCGCCGTCGCCGCGCGATCCAACCGTACAGCCGCCGTGCCACGAGCGGTATGCCGGGGATACGGAATCCCCACGCGAGCCAGCCCTTCCCCGGCAGCCGTCGCAACAGCTCCGGGACCGCGTCCGCGCCGGCCAACACCCGGGTGTCGGGAGGGGGAAGCACGAGATGCATCGCGGCTGCGAGGGCTGGAAGCGGGATACCGAACGCCGCCACGCGGGCCTGATCCTGAAACGGGACCAGTGCGATCCGCTGTTCCCGGTCCCAGCGCCGGAGCAGGTCGACCGAGCGCCGGCAGAAACCGCACTCGCCATCGTAAATGAGCGTCGGGCGAGGCCCGTCAGCGCGCATCGGACGCCCGCGCGGCCGCATCGGCGACGCCACCGCGCACCTGCTTCAATACCGTGAACGGGCGGCGGGCGCGCGGCGCGTACGCGCGGTTGGTGAGCAGCACCACGAACAGATCACGATCGGGGTCGATCCACAGGGAAGTCCCCGTCCACCCGGTATGGCCGTAGCTCCGCGCCCCGAACAGGGTGCCCGCGCTCGAGACGCTCTCGCCGGTCGGTACCGCCTGCCATCCGAGCGCCCGCGCTTCGGTCGTGGGTCCGAAGGCGACCGCCTTGGATGTGAACAGGCGGACCGTTTCGTCGCGCAGCAGGCGGCGGCCGTCGCGGGTCGTCCCGCCCCGCAGCACGAACTGAGCGAATCGCGCGATGTCGGCCGCGGTGGAAAACAACCCTGCGTTGCCCGATACCCCACGCAGCTTGAACGCGCTGCCGTCGTGGACCGTACCCGCGACGGGATGCCCGCGCCACACCCCGGTGGGCGCGATGCGAGGGCGCAGGCCTGAAGGGGGCCGGAACATCGTTTGGTGAAGGTCCAAGGGGGCGAAGACCTCCCGCGCAACGAAGACGTCGAGTGGCTCGCCCGCCACGCGCCGGACGACCTCGCCGAGCAGGATCGCATTCAGGTCGCTGTAGATGACACGGGTGCCGGGGGGGACCCGGGGCGTCTCGCGCAGCACGCGCGCCATGAGCGCTGCGCTGTCGCGGATGGCCTTGAGCTCCGGGTCCGGGATGTCGGCGCGGAATCCCGACGTGTGCGTCAGGAGCTGGCGGATGGTGATCCCCGCCGTCGGCGGTCCTTTGAGCTCAGCGATGTAAGTCGAGACGGGCTCGTCCAGGCGCACCTGCCCCCGCTCCACGAGCAGCATGAGGGAGGTCGTGGTCGCGACGACTTTGGTGAGCGAGGCCAGGTCGTACATGGTGCTGTCCGGATCCACGGCCGGGCTCGACGCCGACCACGTGAGATGTCCGTAGCCCTTGGCGAACAGAATCGTGTCCCGCCGACCGACGATCAGCGCCGCGCCGGGGTAGGCGCCGCGGCGGATGCCAGCCTCGACGAGCGGATCGAAGACCCCCGCGCCCTGCAGGGCGACGAGCAACAGCCCTACGACCACACGCCCGGGATTCGCCGGCCGCAGGCGACGCAGTCGCCCCCCACGCCGATCCGCTGTTGCTGAATCACATATCCATGGCGCTCGATCAGCAACTCGCCGCAGTCGGGGCACCACGTATGCTCCCAGCGTCCGACCCGGCCCGGAAGATTGCCCGCATACACGAACTTGAGGCCGGCCGCCGCTCCGATCTCGCACGCCCGCAGCAGAGTTTCCGCCGACGTGTTGTCGGGGTCGGTCATGCGGTAGTCCTTGTGGAATGCCGTCACGTGCCACGGGATTTCAGGGCTCACCGACGCGATATAGTCGGCGGCCCGGCGCAGCTGAGCGTCGTCGTCGTTGAACCCCGGGACAACGAGGGTCACGAGCTCGAGCCAGAATCCCCGCTCATATACCATCCGGATCGCATCGAGCACGTGCTGCAGCACGCCGCCCAGCTCGCGATAGCGGCGATCTTCCATCGCCTTGAAGTCGATCTTGTAGCAGTCGGTCCAGGGGCGGATGTAGTCGAGCACCTCGGGGGTCGCGTTGCCGTTGGAAATGAACGCGGTTTTCAGGCCATGACCCTTCGCCACCTTGAACACGTCGAGCGCCCACTCGGCGGTGATGAGCGGCTCGTTGTACGACGATCCGACGAGCTTCGCTCCCTGCCGCAGCGCCAGACGAACCAGATAGTCGGGAGTGACGTCTGTCGGGAGCACACCCGCCGTCTCGTCGCGCAACGCCTGACTGGTGAGCCAGTTTTGGCAGTACCCGCAGTGGAAATCGCATCCCAGCATGCCGAACGTGAGCGTGTCCGACCCTGGGAGCGCATGGAAGAACGGCTTCTTCTCGGTGGGATCGCACTGCAGCGCCGCCACGTAGCCGGCCGGCACGTACAGCGTGCCGTCCTTGTTGAAGCGGACCTTGCAGATCCCACGGCGTCCGGGCTTGACGAGGCAGCGGTGCCCGCAGGCGAAGCAGCGCACCGCGTGGTCGGAAAGCTTCTCGATCAGCTCCCCCTCGCGGACCCGCGCGTCCAGCGCCTGCGCGAGGGTGGCCGCCCCGCCGTCCGGGGAGGGGGGCGCTTCGTGAGTGAGGAACGAGATGATGCTGCGTTGCGCCATGGGATCCGCCGACTGCCGCCTTTCCTCAATATAGCTGGCCCCGCGGGCTCAGCCGCCGACCCGAAGCGCGCCGGGCGCAAGGTCGTAGAGGAGCGAGGCCGTGCGGATGTCGCGGGGTGAGAGGTCACGGACCTTGGGCTGGGCGTACATGATGTCGCCCGGATCCGGCGAGTGGTCGAGGCCGATCAGGTGCCCGATCTCGTGCAGGGCGAGCACGCGGACGTCGTCGGGCGCGAACGGTTGCCCTTTGGCATCGAAGGTGGCGAGGGTGACGACGCCTCCGGTCAGGTGTCCGTCGTCGTCCCACTGCAGGTCCGTCTGCCCGGAACGCTCCCCTTCGAACTGGATACGCCACTGGACCCGCACTTCGGCGGAACTGGAGTCGGCATCGAGGTTGAACCGCACGGGCACTCCGGCCTCCTGCCACCGCTGGAACGCGCTCCGCACGGCGTCGAGGAAGGCCGGCTGGAAGTTGGCGACGGTGGTCGGGGGGAAATACACGCGCACCGGCGTCGACACGCGGCTGTCCCAGCGATGCAGGATGGAGTCCGTGCTCGCCGCGACGATCTCGTTCAAGTACGTGCTGCCGGCGCTGGCGCGGATCCGACGGCGGATCTCAGAGCGGGCGAGGAGCACGATGTAACTCGGGCCCCTGCCGACCGGCGGCATGACCGTTGGCGGAGGGGTGGTCGTCGGTTGAGCGGCCGTGCGCCCCGGGTCCGCCATCGAATCGAGGGTCGGGCCCGACACGTGGACCAGGCTCTCCGCCGACGCGGCCTCGGGCATCGCGCCGCCCGACACCACCGCGGGCGGCCGCACGAAAGCGTTCCACAGAGCGGCCGAGGCGAGCAAGACCACGAGGGCGGCGACGAGCATCAGCATGCGGCGTTCGAGCATGCGCGCAATATGCGAAAGCACGACGTCGCGCCGCTAGCTTTGACCCGCTGGCGTCTCTATGATTGTGGCCTGCTTATGCTTGGCACGTAAGTGTTCGTGTTACCCGCGGCACCCATCATTCGCCGGCGTGGGTGGGTCATCCTGGCTTGGGCGGCCCTCGCGCTGCTGTTCGGACCGCGGGCCTGTCACGTCCAGCAGGTCCTCGCGCTCCGGGGCGGTGGGAGCGAGACCACGGAATCCAGCCGGGCGACCCAGCTTCTGAAGGAGGCGTTTCCGACACCCTTCGCCGACTACGTCGCGATCGTCGTGCACGGTCCGGTTCGCTGGACCAACCCACGCTTCGAAGCCGTGCTCGACACACTCAAAGCCGTAGTCGAACGACGCTCCTACGTGGGAGAGGTGATCTCGGCCCGTTCGATCGGCGAGTCGAGTTTCGTCAGTCAGGACCGCCGCACGACATTCCTGATTGCGGCACTCACTCCGGAATCCACCCATGACCTGAGCGCCAGTTTCGTCCCCGACCTGCGCGTGGCGATCCGGGACGCGCTGGCGCGGGTCCCGGGCGCGGAGGGGTTCGAAGTCATGGTCACCGGGTTCCCCGCGCTCGACCACGACGTGCGCACCATCAGCGCGGAGGACACGGAGCGGGGCGAGCAGCGCGCCCTGCCGCTCACGTTGGCGGTGCTGATCGTCGCCTTCGGTGCGCTGGTCGCGGCCGCGCTGCCCGTCCTGGTGGGCCTGCTTGCGATTACCATCGCGCTCGGCTTGGTCACCCTCGCCGCGCGGTACACACCCATGTCGGTATTCGTGTTGAACATCACCACGATGGTGGGACTCGGCGTGGGCATCGACTACTCGCTCCTCATCGTCACCCGGTTCCGCGAAGAGCTCAACCGCGGTCTCTCGCCGGTGGATGCCGCCATCCGGACGGTCGAGACCGCGGGTTCGGCGGTGGTCACGTCAGGACTGACGGTGGTGGTGGGGTTCGCGGCACTCGTGACCACGCCGCTTTCGGACACCCGCTCGGTGGGCGTGGGTGGGCTGTTCGTGGTCGGCGTCGCTGTCCTGCTCGCCACGACATTCCTCCCGGCGGTCCTCGCCATCCTGGGGCGCAACATCGACCGCCCCAAGTGGCTCGCCCGCCCGCTCGCCCGGTTCCACGCGCCGACCGGTTGGGAGCGCTGGGCGCGTTGGCTGGGCCATCGGCCGTGGCGCGCAGTCGCGGTCGGGGGGGCGGCCATCGCCCTACTGACCTTTCCCCTCAGCCAGATCCGCCTCGGACTTCCGGCCACCAATTGGTTCCCGCCGGAGTCCGAGTCGGGTATGGGGCTCGAGGCGCTGCGCGAGATGGGCGCCAGCGGGGTGATCCAACCTGTCCGTGTCGTGGTGCAGCTCCCGGAAGGGGAATCGGCCCTATCCGCCCGCCGTCTTCCGGGGCTCAAAGCCCTCACGGACTCGATCCGCAAGGACCCGCGGGTGCGCGAGGTCCGGGGCGTCGTCAAGCAAGGCATGTCGACGCTGCAGCTCGTCGTCTACTACAGCGACCCGGTCGCGGTGCGTGCCAAGAACCCGAAGTTCTTCGATGCGTATCTGAGCGCCGATAATCGCGTCACCCTGCTCGACGTGATCCCCGCGGACACGGTCTCCCTCACGGGGCTGATGGACGTCGTGCGACGGGTGCGGGCCGTGGTGGCCCGCGACGTGCGGGGCCTGGCCGGGGCGGAGATTCTGGTCGCCGGGTTCGCCGCCTCGAACGTGGATACCCAGCAGGAACTGATGAAGCGATTCCCGGAAACCGTCGCCCTGGTCCTCGGCATTACCGCCAGCATGCTGTTCGTCGCCTTCCGCTCCCTGCTGGTTCCGATCAAAGCCGTCCTCCTCAACCTCCTGTCGGTGGGCGGAGCGTTCGGGCTCACCGTGCTCGTGTTTCAGCATGGCTACGGCGGCCGCCTGTTCGGGCTGGAAGGGCCGACGCAGGCCATCTGGGCGGTCGTGCCGGTACTGGTGTTCGCCATCGTGTTCGGGCTGTCGATGGATTACGAGGTCTTCCTGTTGACGCGCGTGAAAGAGGTCTTCGACAAGACCGGTCGGAACGACCACGCCACGATGGAAGGGCTGTCGGCCACGGCGTCCACCATCACGAGCGCCGCCCTCATCATGATTCTCGTATTCGGCACGTTCGCCTTCACGCGCGTGCTCGCGGTTCAGCTCATCGGCTTCGGCCTCGCCGCAGCGGTCCTACTCGATGCGACCCTGATTCGGATGGTGCTCGTGCCGGCGATCATGCACATCGCGGGGCGGTGGAACTGGTGGCCGGGGGTGAGGGCGCCCAAGCTGGAGAGAGAGAACAGCAATTAGGAAACAGGACAAGCCACTGCTAGACGCATAGACGCACAGTGGGTGAGCAGCGTATCGGACTCGGAGACTGCCCTCCCGTCCCCTCTCACCTGTTCACCGCTGCGCGTCTGTGCGTCTCGTTGTTGCAGGTCCTGCGTCCAACCGCATAAGCCGTACTCCCATCACGTCCCAGTGCCACGCCGGTACCCTGACCCCTGTCCTCGGGTCCTTCAGCGGTTTGTACTGCAGCCACGCCGGTTTCAGCGCGAGGGCCGGGCCGAGCGCGAGCAACCGCTCCTTGTCCGCACTCACCAGGTGCACCATCGGCTCGCCCCGGAGCGCGTGGCGATGAAGCCACACGCCGCCGTCAAGGGCGAAGCACATCCCCTCGCGGCGGCGTGTGAATTCACGGTACGGCGGGTCTACTGGCAGGTAATGCGTCCCTCCACCGTCGCCGGCGCCAACGGCGCCGCGGTCCCCGAGAAGAGAGCGCATTGCCGGCCCGGCGCGAAAGCACTCGTGGTCGACGCCGACCACCCAGACGTCGTGGCGTTGACGGTCATGGTCACGCCGGCCGACGGATTGAAGTTGTTCATCAGCGCGAAGTTGGTCGTGTACTTCGTGCTGTCGTAGAAGAAGGCTTCCTCCGCCGTCGCGAGGTTCCGAAGATCGGACTTCATCGAGGCGACGTAGGCCTTCTCCTTCGTGTTGGAGAACTTCGGGATGGCGATGGTCGCCAACAACCCGATGATCACCACCACGATGAGCAGCTCAATCAGGGTGAAGCCGTTTCGAGACATCACTGCCGACCCTCCGGGCGCCAAAGGGCACCGAGCCCGTAAGTCCCTGGCTCGGTGCCACATATAGTGGGCGCCGAGCCTCGTTCCTGCAAGAGCCATGCTTACCCCTTCGCATCGACCCAATTCATTCCCATACCGACACTTACGACCAGAGGGACGCGCAGGTCGGCGGCTCGCTCCATATGGCGTTTTACCAGCTCCGTGGCGACCTCCTCCTCCCCACGCGGGACCTCAACCACAAGTTCGTCATGCACTTGCAGGATCATGCGGGACCCGAGCCCCTGCTCCTTCAGGGCGCCGGCAATACGGATCATCGCGATCTTGATCAGGTCCGCAGCCGAACCCTGGAGGGGGGAGTTGGTGGCGGTCCGCTCGCCAAACGCGCGAATGTTGTAGTTGCGGTCCTTGAGCTCCGGTATGTAGCGCCGCCTTCCGAACAGTGTCTCGACATACCCCCTCTCGCGGGCCTCGGCCACCGTGCGATCGAGCCAGGCCCTGACCCCGGCGAAGCGGGTGAAGTACTGCTCGATGAATCGTTTCGCGTCATCCTGGGTGATGCCGAGCTGGCGGGCGAGAGCGAACGCCCCCTGCCCGTAGATCGTGGCGAAGTTGATCGTCTTGGCGCGGGCTCGCATGTCCGCGGTGACCTGGTCCTGCGCCACGTCGAAGATGAGCGCCGCCGTCTGGCGATGAATGTCCCCGCCCTGCTCGAAGGCTTGGACGAACGCCGGGTCGCGTGAGAGATGGGCCAGGAGGCGCAGCTCGATCTGGGAATAGTCAGCCGTGAGAAGCATGGCGCCGGGCGGAGCGACGAAGGCGCGGCGAATGGCCTCGCCGCGCGGGGTACGCACGGGGATGTTCTGCAGGTTCGGGTCGGAGGACGACAGCCGTCCCGTGGCGGCACCGGTCTGATTAAAGCTCGTATGGATGCGTCCGGTCTGGGGGTGGATGAATCCCGGCAGCGCGTCCACATAGGTGGACTTGAGCTTCGACAGCTCGCGGTACTCGATCAGCAACCGGGGCACCTCGTGTCCCATCGCGGCGAGCTGCTCCAGGACCTCGTAGTCGGTCGAGGGACCCGTCTTCGTCTTCTTGAGGATCGGAAGCTGGTGTTTCTCGAACAGCACGTGCCGCAGTTGGGGCGTCGAGTTGATGTTGAAGTCGGTTCCCGCGGCGTGGTAGATCGCGCGCTCGAGCGCGGTCAACTCGCCCGCGAAGGCCCGTGAGATCTCGCCCAGGCGTGTCAGGTCGATGCACACCCCCCGCGATTCCATGTCCACGAGCACGGGCATGAGTGGCATCTCGATCGTCTCGAGCAGGCGCACCAGCTGGTGGTCTTCGAGCTCCGGCCGGAACGCGTCATGGAGACGCAGCACGATCTCACTGTCCGCCGCACAGTAGCGCGCCGCGTCCGCCAGGGGCACCGCGGCGAACGGACGCTCCGCCCTTCCCCGGCCCACGAGCTCCGCGTACGTCCCCAGCGCGAGGGACAGCCGCTCGCGCGCCAGCTCGTCGAGGGCGTGCGAGCGTCGCCCGGGATCGAGCACGAAGCTCGCGAGCATCGAGTCGAACGACACGCCCGCGAGCTCCACTCCTGCCCGGCGCAGGACCAGCCAGTCGTACTTGAGGTTGTGTCCCGCCTTCGGCACGCACGGATCGGCGAGCAGCTTCCGCACCGGCGCCAGCGCCTCGCTCGAGAGCGGCGGGAGATTCCGCGGCGCGGTCCCGCCGGCGAGCTCGCCGTCGGGAGCCACGTGCGCGAAGGGGAGGTACCACGACCGCCCCGGCGCCACCGCCAGCGACATGCCGACGAGCTCGGCGCGCATCGGATCGAGTGAGCTGGTCTCCGTGTCGAGCGCGACGAGTGGGGCCCGGCGCCACTCGGCGACCGCGGCCGGCAGCTGGGCGGGGTCGTCGAGGATGGTCGGCTCCGCGCGTGCCGGCGTGAGCGTCGCGAGCGACGGCGCCCCGGTGGCGACGGGGACCCGCGGCGTGACGGCAACGGCGGTCGCCGTAGCCGCAGGCTCGAGTGAGGCCAGCTTGGGAATCAGCGACCGAAACTCGAGCTCGGTAAACAGCTCAGTGAGCCGCGCCACATCGGGCGGTTGAACCCGCAGCCGGTCGAGATCGAGCGGCAGCGGCACGTCGCGCTTGATGGTCACCAGCTCCCGCGACAGACGCGCCAGGTCGGCATGCTGCTGCACCGCCTCCCGTGCCCGCTTGCCGGAAATCCGCTCCGCGTTGGCGAGGATCGCATCGAGGTCGCCGAACGTCTTGAGTAGCTCGAGCGCCGTCTTCTCCCCCACGCCCTTCACGCCCGGTACGTTGTCCGAGCTGTCGCCCACCAGCGCCAGGTAGTCCACCACCCGCTCCGGGGGCACGCCCAGGCGCTCGCTGGCGTTCGTCTGGTCCACCCAGTGCTCTTCGACGGCCGCCGGGCCGCCGCGCCCCGGGTTCAAGAGAGCGATGCCCGGCCCGATCAGCTGATAAAAGTCTTTGTCGCCCGATACGATCACCACCTGCAGGCCACGCGCCGCGTGAGCGAGCGTGCCGATCACGTCGTCCGCCTCATATCCTTCGACGCCGATCAGCGGCACCCGGAACGCCTCGAGGAGCTGTTCGATCCGCTCGACCGACCGGTCGAACTCCTGCTGCAGCTCCGCCGTGAGCTTCTCGCGCGTCGCCTTGTACTGGGGGTAGGTCTGATGCCGGAACGACTCGCCCACGTCGTGCACCCAGGCGAGGTAGTCGGGACGCCGCCGCTCGAGCAGCCGCAGCAGAAAGTTGGTGACCCCCCAAGCCGCCGACGTGTTTTCGCCCCGACGGGTGGTGAGCGGGCGGGCGATCATCGCGAAGAAGGCGCGGTAGATCAGCGCATAGCCGTCGACGAGATACAGGGTGGCGGCGGGGGTCGAGCCGGGGTCGGGCATGTGCCGAGGAAAAGTAACGGGGCTTGAGACCTGTGGGGAATGAAAAACCCCGCCCGGAGCGCGGGCGGGGGGGACGCCGAATGGCGCGAGGCCGGTTAGCCGCGAACGACGTTCGCGGCGTGCAGCCCTTTCTCGCCAGCCTTCACCTCGAACTCCACGACCTGACCCTCGGCGAGGGTCTTGAACCCGTCCATCTGGATGGCTGAGAAGTGTACGAACACGTCCTCGCCGCCTTCCTGTTCAATGAAGCCGTAGCCCTTCGCGTCATTGAACCACTTCACTTTTCCCTTAGCCATTCGGTCTGCCTCCTGCAGAGTCATACATGGGGCGCCGAGCACCCGGCCCGGCACGGTGTCGGGCGCGATAGATTTGACACGTCGCGGAAAGGTTGTCAAGAAACCCCGGCGCGACACCGACTAGCGTCTATAAATCACGCACCATCAATTGGTTGGCGAGACATACAGGGCGCGGTACAGCTCGCGATTGCGCAGCACTGCGCGCACGTAGCCGCGCGTCTCCTGGTACGGAATGAGCTCGATGAATTCGTCGGGGTCGTCGGCGCCGGGCCGTTCGAGCCAGCGTTTCACGGGCGCCGTGCCCGCGTTATAGGCGGCCGCGGCCGCGTCCACCCGACCCCCGAAGCGCTGCAGCAGTTCCTGCAGGTGCGCGGCACCCAGGTGGAGGTTCAAGTCGGGAACGGTGATCCACTCGGGGTAGAACGTGACGTCCAGCCCGCGCGCGGTCAGGGCCGCCGTGCCCGGCAGGAGCTGCACCAGCCCGCGCGCGCCGGCCGGCGAGAGCGCCTGCGCATCGAACACGCTTTCCTGGCGCACGATGGCAACGAGGAGCAGCGGGTCGACGCCGAACTCGGCCGCCTCCGCCTCGACGGCGCGGCGGTTCGGCCATGGGAAGATGACGCGGAGCACGCGCGAGTCGTTCGGTGACTTGAGCGCCGCCTGCCAGCCGAGGCGGACGGCCGCCGGGCCGAAGCCGCGGGCCGCCAGTCCATCGCTCCACGCGAGGAGGGCGTCGATGTCCTGCTGCGGCGCGCGCGCGAGGACGGCGCGCACCTCCGCCTGCGCGGCCGTGTCGAGCCCGGCCAGGAGCAGCGTGTCGATGCGGCCCAGCGATGTGGCGACAGTCGGCGAGGGGCCCGGCAACGGCGCGGCGGCGATGCGCAGCGGCGGAAGGTCGATCTCCCGGCGCGCGCGGAGCCCGTAATAGCCGATCGAGTCCTCGCGCACCAGCGCGAGCCACGTGGCCCGCGCTCCCGCGGTGTCATGCGCCAGGAGGGTGAGCTTGCCGAGCCAGAAGCGCGCGGTCGTGCGTTGTGGTCCGGCGGCCGTCACTTCCGCCTGGAACAGGGCGGCGGCGCTGTCGCGCCCACCGTCGCGCAACGCCTGCGCGGCGAGCCGAAAGCGCGCGACCGACGCGCGCAGGTCGGCGGGGTAGCGCGCGATCAGCTCGCCGAACCAGCGCGCCGCTCCGGACCAGTCTCCCCGATCCCCCAGCATGTCCCCGAGCATGTACAGCGCGGTGGGCGCGGCGGTATCGGATGGGAACGACTGCGCGAACCCCGACAGGGCTTCCCGCGCGCCCGCATCTCCCAAGCGCACGAGCACGCGCGCGCGGCGATAGATGGCGAGCGCGCCGAGCGTCGGATCGCCGGTCGCGGCCCGGTAGGCGCGTTCGGCATCACGGAATCGACCAGCCACGGTGAGCAGCTCCCCGGCGAGCACCAGCGTCGCGGCGCTCGAGTCGCCCTGCCGGAGTGCATGCTCGACCTCGAGCCGTGCGTCCGCCGCGGCCCCGTGGGCCTTCATGGCACGAGCCAGGGCCACGCGCTCGGGCGGTGTGCGGGGCCGGAGAGCGGCCAGCGCCACGCCGACGGCCGCCGCGGCATCGTCCGATTCGGGCGCGCGCGCCATCAGACCGTACAGCGCGTCTCGCGCCCGGCTCGAGTCGCCATGCGCGAGGGCGAGTCGGGCGAGGTCGAGGGAGCGGCCCGCCTGGGCGAAGGCTTCAAGTGCGGCGACCGAATCGCCGGCGGCGAGGAGCGCCTGCGCCCTGGCGGCGCCAGCCTCGCGCGCCGCGGGCGCCGGCAGGTCGGCGAGCAGGCGGAACGCCACCGCCGTGTCACGAGTGACGCGCGCTTGGCGGAGCCGCAGCCACGCATCGATCGCCGGGAGACCAGCTGCCCGCGCGGCCGCATAGGCGGCCGCCGCCGAGTCCCGCGCGCCTGCGACCTCCCACGCGAGCCCCTCGCGCACCGCGAGCAGGGCCGCGCGCGCGCCGCGCGCCCGCGCGCGCGCGGCGGCGTAATGGCCCGCCGCCTCCATCCCGAGGCCGAGCCGCGCCTCCGCCTCCGCCAGCACCGCGAGCGCGTCGCCGTCGCCGTAGTCCTCGAGCCACGGCTGGCCCACGAGCAGGCTGCGCGCGCGATCGTAACGCCGCGCGTGGAGTTCGGCCTTGGCGCCCTCCACGACCAAGGTGGCGTTCAGTCGGGGCTCGCGGGCCGCCGCGGCGAGCAGGGTCTCCGCCGCGTGCCACGGCCGACCCGCGAGCCTGAGGGATTCGGCGCGCTCGGCCGCGACGTAGGGAGAGGTCTGCTGCGCCGTCGCGGCGGACTGCGGAAAGGCCGCGGCGACGACGAGCAGGAAACCACCCGCCCGCCTCACTGCCGGCGACGCTGAGCCACGATGCGTTGGAACTCGGCCCGCGAGAGAGGTGTCAGGCGGAAGCGCCCGAATCCCGTATTGTCTTGGAAAAAGAGGGTCAGCCGCTGCTCCCTGTAAGTCCAGCGAACGCCCCGGATCCCCGAGCGCGACACGTCCGACGTGAAGTCGAACACGTCGTCGGGCTCGCCCAGCGTGATGAACACCTCCCCCCGGTCCGTCAACCAGCCAGGTTCTCCCGCCTCGCGAAACCGCTGGTTCGCGATCTGCACCCGGCGGAAGTACCCATCCAGCGCCTCATTCTCCGGCGTGAGCTCGACAGGGTCGGTCGCCTTGTAGAACTGCTGCCAAACAGCGGGGCGCTGGTCCGGGATCGCATGCCGCAACTTGTCCACCCAGTCCTGGCGTTCGAAGTAGCGCAGCAAGCTGATCATCTGATCATAGTTGGTGATCGCCCATTGATCGGAGAAGCTCACCAGGAAAGGCGCGGTGTGCGTGGCCGCGGAGCCCACCCGTCCGATCTCGAAGCGCCCCGCGCCGACGGGCAGCACTCCCGGGGCGAGCTGGGCCACTCCGCTCGACAGTTCTTGGGTGCCCGCCAGCGCTACCGTGTCGTGCCAGATCTCGTGGCCGCCCAGATCGAGGGCGCGGGCCAACCATCGGGCGCCGGGCCGCTCTCCGTACGCCTCCAGATAGAACCGCAAGGTGTCGGCACCGTAGGCCACCGTGGCGCGTGGGTTCACGAGCAGCTTCGGCACGTCGGACGCGCGCGTGCGCCCCGTACCGCGATAGACAGCGAGCGGCGCGCTCGTCCCCTGCCCCGCAAAGCGCGGCACCGTGTCGGTCCGATCCTGGTGCGACGCGGCGGGACCGCTTCGGTCCCGCACCGTGACCATGACCTTGTAGATGCCCGGTGGAACGCCGATGAACTGCTGATAGATCACGCTCTCGTCGCCGCGCTGCGTCTCCTGGAAGCTCTGCACGCGCACGGTCTCGTCGCTCGCGAACTGGCGCACGGCGCCTGTGTCGGCCCGGAAGATGATCTCCACGTGGTAGTGCGCGGTGAACACGTTGCCATCGCGTTGGAAGGTCAGCACGTGATTCGAGAGCGACAGGCCAAACACGGCGAGCGTGGAGTCGGGCGTGGCATCCGCCACGTAGTCGAGCGTCGCGACGAAGGGGAGGGGCGGTCCCGCGACCAGCAGGCCCATGGCGCCGTACACCGAGCCGGCATCGAACAGCGTGGAGACGACCGCACCCGGCTCCGGGCGGGGGTCGGATACCGGCCGCTGGGTGCCACCGCACGCGGCCACGCCGCCCGCGAGGAATGCCATCGCCGCCGCTCGTCTCACTTGCTCAACCTCAAATCCGGGCGTTAGTTTCGCGCGTTCCGATGCCCAACGAGAACCTCGCCGGTCGGACCATCGCCGGCTACCGCCTCCTCGAGCGCGTCGGCGAGGGAGGCACGGCCGAAGTGTACCGCGCCCAACATCCGGAGCACGGGACCTGTGCGTTCAAGGTATTGCGGTCGCGGCTCGCGAGCGACCCCACGGCGGTGAAGCGCTTCCTGCGGGAGGCCGGGTACGGCTCGCGGGTCGAGCACCCGGGCGTCGTCCGCACCTACGACTACGGCGAAGCGGACGGCCTCTACTACCTCGCTCTGGAGTGGGCCGAAGGCAAACCCCTCGCCGAATACGTACACCGCGCCGGCCCCCTCGCTCCCACCCTGGTCGGGAGCATCGTCCGGCAGCTCGCCGATGCCCTGGCCGCCGCCCATCAGGCGGGGATCATCCATCGCGACCTGAAGCCCGAGAACATCACCTACGATCCGGATTCCCAACGCGCCAAGCTGCTCGACTTCGGCATCGCCCGCGATGCGGAACTGCCGCCGGAAGAGCGCCTCACGCGCACCGGATTCTTCGTCGGAACACTCAAGTACGTGGCCCCCGAAGCCCTGTCCGGGGAGCTGGTGGACGGTCGGGCCGACATCTACAGCCTCGCCACCATCGCGTATTGGATGCTCACCGGGCAGCATCCCCACGGCGGTCGCACGCCGCGCGAACTGTTTCAGCAGCTCCTCACGAAAGACCCGACGCCGCTGAGCGAGGTGGTTCCGGGGCTGCGCTTCCCCCCGGGACTCGAGGCGGCGGTGATGCAGGGCCTCGAGCGCGACCCGGGCCGTCGACCGCTGACCGTGACGGCATTCGCCGCCAATGTCACGGCGGCGCTCGCCGCCGCGCCGTCCCCCAAGCCGGGGTTGTTCGAGGCACTCAAGCGCGCAGTTCGCCGCAAAGGCTCATAGTAGTAGTTGCTACTGCTACTACTATCATATGGCAGCGACGTCCATCCCAACCCTAGAGCGCCGCCTCCGCGAGCTCCTGCGGGAGCATTCCGTCACGCGCGGGGATTTCACCCTCGCTTCCGGGCGCCGTTCCACGTTCTACATCGATGCGCGTCGCACCACCATGTCGGGCGAAGGCCTTGTCGTGATCGGCGCGCTCGGGCTCGCGCGCCTGACCGCCCGCGGGTGGGCGCCTGATCTGGTCGGCGGGCTGACCCTCGGCGCCGATCCCGTCGCCTACGCCGTGGCCGCCGCCGCCCGAGCTCAGGGAAAGCCCCTCGACGCCTTCAGCGTGCGCAAGCAGGCCAAGGCCCACGGCACCGGAAAGCGCATCGAAGGTTGCTTCAGGCCCGGTGCCGCCGTCGTCGTCGTGGAGGACGTGATCACGACCGGGCACTCGGCTGCGGAGGCCATTGCCGCGGTCACCGCCGAGGGCGGACGGGTCCTCGGCGTCCTGGCCGTCGTGGACCGAGAGGAAGGAGGTCGGACCACCCTCGAGCAGGCCGGCCACCCGGTCGAGGCGCTCGTCACCGCCACGGACTTGGGGTTGCGCTGACGTAGAGATTGCCGCCCAGATCACCTGAGGTGTATGATCAGCCCCGGGTGAGCACACTTCCGACGGGAGCATCGCGCACGTCCCTCGCCTCGCTGGTGCGAGGCTGGAAGGACGACGCCACCGGCCTCGAGCAGCGGCTCAAGGACCTGGAGACCATCTCGCGCACCCATCGGCTGCGGCGGGTGATGGTGGCGTTCGGATTCGCGCTCGGGCTGGTGGGGTGGGGGTTCGGCGCGGTGAGGACTCGGCCCACGACGATGGTGCTGGTGGCGGGCGGGGCGGCGTTCGTGAACGAGCTCCTCGGCTTGATCCACGAGCGCGGCTGGTACCGCTGGTGGCTGGTGTACGCGTTGTCGCTGTTCGACGTCCTGCTCGTGGCGGTGCTCATCGTGTGGTTCGGACGCGGCGGTTTCGTGGCCGCGTTCTTTATCGCGGTCCTGCCGTACGCCTTCGACCAGGGCCACACCGTGGGCAACTTTCTGGTGCTCACCGCGGCGATCGCGTACCTGGCCTCGAGCTTCCTGCACAACGCGCTGTACGAGCCCGGGGCGAGCCTGATGAACGCGGGGCTCGACACCGTGGTGTTCATCCTCGTGGCCATGGCCCTCAAGCGCATCCCGGCGACGCTGATCGCGCGGATCCGCCACGCCCGCAGCGTGATGGGGGAGGCGGAGCGGGGCTATTTGGCCGTGCGCGCGCCGGCAGGTGAGTCCGACGAGCTCGGCTTCCTCGAGCGGAGCTTCAATCGCATGATCGAGGAGATCGGTGGCACGATCTCCACCGTGCAACGCGAGGCCGATGAGGTGGCGGCCCTCGCGGAGCAGCTCGCGGCCTCGGCCGAGGAGCTCCATGCCACCTCAGAAACCGTCACCCATACGGCCCAGCGACTGGCGACGGATCTGGGGCAGCAACGTGAGATGGCCGAGGGAGCGCGCGGCGAGAGCGCCAAGGCGGCGGAGCAGGCCGAATCGCTGCGCGTCCGTGCGGAGCTGATGCAGGCGGACGCCGGCCGCCTGGTCGCGGCGGCGGAGCGGGGCCGGGAACGGGTGGCGCGCGCGAGCCAGACGCTCCGCGCAGTGGGCGAGGAGGTGCGAACCACGGCCGTGACGGTGGCCGGACTGTCGGGGATGTCGGAGCGGATCGGCGTGTTCGCCCAGACGATCGCGCGGATAGCGCGGCAGACGCATCTGCTCGCGCTCAATGCGGCGATCGAGGCGGCGCGCGCGGAGGAGCACGGCGAGGGCTTCGCGGTGGTTGCGGACGAAGTGCGGGCGCTCGCGGCGGAGGCGGGAAAATCGGCGCGGGAGGTGGCGGAGCTGGTTTCGGAACTGCGGGCGGGTATCGACGCCGCGGCGCGGGCGATGCAGTCGGGTGAAACGAAGGTGCGCGACATCGGCGCCGTGGCCGCCGAAGCCGACGCAGCGCTCCAGGAGCTGCACCAGGGGATCGAATTGGTGGGCGACCTGGTGAACGCCACGGCGGAGGTGTCCCGAGGCCAGGCGCAGCGGCTCGCCGAGCTGGCGCAGTCGCTGCAGCAGGTGGCGGCCATCTCGAGCGCCTCCTCGCAACGAGCCGACGGCGCCGCGGGCGCCACTCAGGCCGAGATCACGTCGATGGGCGATCTCACCGCGACCTCGCAGCAGCTCGCGCAGCTGGCCGAGCGGTTACGCGGGAGCATCGCGCGCTTCTCGGTGCTCAAACGAGGGCAGGAAGGCGGGGAGCCCCCCGTCACGCGTGCGGCCGCGGACTGATCACCCCGGCCGGGAAACGCGAGTCGCGTTCGGTCCTTGGTCCCACAAACCCGCATTGAGTGGGCAGAACGCGCGCAGGGTTTCCCGGTACGGGGTGATCAGCAGGTCCACATAGCGCTCGAGCGAGACGTCGAAAGGGAAGCGACGCCGAAACTCACCCGCGGTGACGCCCAGCATCGCCTTCAGGTGGCGCCCGAAGCTCTGCGGCGACGAATAGTCGAGGCGGTACGCCACGTCGGCCACCGAGAGCCCGGGGTTCGAGAACAGGTAGGCCGCGTGCACGAGCCGCATGCCGGCGAGGTAGGTCTTCGGGGACGGCAGGCCCGCCCGATAGAAGCGGGACATGAGCGTACTCGAGCAGATCCGGAGGTGCCGCGCCAGCCGCCGCACCGTGGACAATACCGGCGCGAGCCGTGCAACCGCCTCGAAGAACGCGCGTACGTCTCCCGTCCCCTCGTCGAGCGCGGGGACGACGCGCGCCAGAATCCGGGCCGCGACGGGTGACGCCGGATGGCCAACCAGGTCCCGTAGCCGGCGCCAGCCTGCGGGCTCCGTGCAGTCCACCGCCGAGCGGACGCCGGTCGCACCGAGCCTGAGCAGCGTCTCGCTGGCGTTGCGGTCATGGCGTGACACGAGGGCGACGGCCGGGATGGCGGGAAACTCGCGTACGAACCGGGCGACCGCGGGGAGCTCATCGCCGCGGCAGGCGTGGACCGAGAGGACGAGCGCATCCACCCGCTTCCGCCGGGCCGCCCGCAGCGCGTCCCGGAACGAGCCGGTGTGGACCGTCGTAAAACAGCCGTCGCCCGCCGCATCGAGGCGGGGACGCTCGGGCGCGGGCAGGACAGTGCAGACGGTCACCATGCAGGAGAAACACTAGCGTGGACCCATCAACCCCGGCTCAAGTGTCGCCGACACCGGGCCCGGACCCCGCGCGCGGGGCCCCCGCCGCCTCAACCACCGGTCAACGCGCGGCCCTCGCGCAACGGCTGCGGCGTCACGTCGCCGCGCTCGAGGGGGTCCGCCACCCGAGCGCCGCGCCCGAGCGACATCGGGCCGCCCGCGACTACATCGCAAGCGAGCTGTCCACGCTCGGCCTCAGCGTGGACCTCGCACCGTTCTCGTTTCGGGGACGCACGTACCACAACGTCGTGGGCGGGGTGCCCGGGCGCGACGCGCGGCGGCCGTCGCTCCTGATCGGGGCGCACTTCGACTCGACCGCCGACACGCCCGGCGCGGACGACAACGCCAGCGGCGTCGCCGCGCTGCTCGAATGCGCCCGCGCCATCGCCTCCCGGGAACCCCAGGCCCGCGTCGAGTTCGTGGGGTTCGACCTGGAGGAATTGCAGACGGTGACCGGCCGCTACCGCATTGGGAGCCAGGCGCTCGCGCGCGAGAAGCGGGCGCGGCGCGAGGTGCTCGGGGGCACGTTAATCCTCGAGATGGTGGGCTACCGCGACCCGAGGCCTGGCACGCAGATCGTTCCACCCTTTCTCGGAATCGACGTGCCGCGGACCGGTGACTTCCTCGCGGCGGTGGGCGACACCCGTTCCCGCGACTTGCTCGAGGGGTTCGTCAGCGCGGCGCGAGCCGCGGCGCCGGACCTGCCGCTCGTCCCCTACGCCACGCGCCTGCGCGGTTGGCTCCTCCCGCTCACGCGCCTCTCCGATAACGCGTCCTTCTGGGACGCCCGTTACCCGTCGCTCATGCTGACCGACACCGCGTTCCTCCGTAATCCGCATTACCACCGCTTCACTGACACGAGCGCGACGCTCGACTACGCGTTCATGGCGGCGGTGACGGAGGCGACCGCGGGAGCGCTCGCCCGACTGGCCGATGCTTCCTGAGACCGTGCCCGCGTCGCCGTCTCGCGGCCGCCGCGTGGCCCTCCTCCTGGTGGGCGCCAGCCTGTTGCTCGCCGCGGGCGGCGCGCTGTGGTTCCTCCAGTTCGCCTCCCAGGTGCGGCGGGACCCGGCGCTGATCTATCGCGAGCCGGCGACGCTCGACCAGCTGCTCAAGCGGGCGAATGACGCCGAACGTGCGGGGGACCGCGCCACGGCGATCACGACGTACCGGTTTGTGATGGCGGTGGGGCAGGGGGCGGGTGCGGACCTCGCGCCGTACGTCGTGGCAGCGCGGGCGGGGCTCACTCGTTTAGGAGCGCCTGATACACTGCCAGGTCCGGCGCGCTGAAGCACACGAACCGCACGAGCTCCAGCGACGTCGGCTTTCCGAGCTCGTCCCACACGGTCGCGACGGCGATCTCCGCCGCACGGGCAATGGGATAGCCATACGCTCCCGTGCTGATCGACGGGAAGGCGATCGACCGAAGGCCGCGTTCGGCCGCGAGCTGGAGCGAGTTGACGTAGCACCCCCGCAGCAGGGCCGCCTCGCCGCGCCGCCCGCCGCTCCACACGGGGCCCACCGTGTGAATCACGTGCTTCGCTGCCAGCCGATAGGCCTTGGTGATTCGCGCTTCCCCTGTGGGGCAACCGCCGATCGTGCGGCACTCCTCCAGGAGCTCCGGGCCGGCGGCGCGATGGATGGCGCCGTCCACGCCGCCGCCACCCAACAGTGTCGTGTTCGCCGCATTGACGACGGCGTCTACGGCTTGCGTCGTGATGTCCCCCTGAACCGCTTCAATCCTCGCCATGTGCGGGCAATCTAGCGCGCCCGGAGCGGGCCCCTATTGTTAGCTCGGTCCCGCACGGTGTAGCCGGCGGGACGGGACGCCATGCCGGGACGCGATCTGATCGAGCGGGTGCGTAAGGCCCTGGGCGACCGCTACACCGTGCTCGCCGCGGTGGGTCGAGGTGGGAACGCGTCCATCTTCGCCGGCCGAGACCCGACCGGGGCCCAGGTCGCCATCAAGGTGCTGCACCCCGAGCTGGCCGTTTCGGTGGCCGCCGACCGTTTCCTGCGCGAAATCCGCTACGCCTCGCAGCTCAATCATCCGCACATCGCCCGCATGATGGACAGCGGCGAAGCCGACTATCTGCTGTGGTACGTGATGCCGTACCTCCCGGGTGAAACGCTCCGCCAGGCGTTACGTCGAGAGAGCCGCCTCTCGATTTCGAGTGCGGTCGCGATCGCCGCGGAAGTGCTCGACGCCCTGGAGCACGCGCACGCGCACGGCATCGCCCACCGTGACATCAAGCCGGACAACATCGTGCTCGCGCCCCCGCCGCAAGGCGCGGTCCTGGTGGACCTGGGGATCGCTCGCGCCATCGCGACCTCCGGCGATGATCGCGTGACCCGCAGCGGATTCGTGGTCGGCACCGAGGAGTACATGAGTCCGGAGCAGGCGCAGGGAGTCCCCGACGTGGACGGCCGCACGGATCTTTACTCTCTCGGCGTGGTGCTGTTCGAGTGTCTTGCGGGCCGCCCGCCGTTCTCTTCGCCCAGTGCGGCGGCCGTGCTCGACATGCATCAGCACAACCCTGCGCCCGACTTGCACAGCCTGCGGCGCGACGTACCCGCGAAGCTCGCTGCGGCGGTGGCGCGGGCGCTCGCGAAATCGCGCGCCGAGCGGTGGCAGCGCGCCGGGGAGATGCGGGCGGCGCTGCTGCCGTTCACCGCGGGGGGGGTGTGAGGACCCGCGCGTCGATCATCGCGGTCGTCCTCGCCCTGGTCGTCGGTCTCCCCACTCTCGCATCCGGGCAGTGCCCCGACGGGTCCCCGCCCCCCTGCGGAAGGCGAGTGGCCCTCGACACGGCCCGCTACGCAATCCTTCCCTTCGCGCATCGCGAGGGCGGCCAGCAAAGCACGCTCGACGGCGCCGACTGCGCGGAGCTGTTGACCGAGGGCTTTGCGCGCTGGATTGAAGTCCGGCTCGCCGACAAGACGCGTGTCTACGACGCGCTGGCGCGTCGCGGTGCGCGGGCTCCGTTCCGGATCCCGTTCGACACCGCGCTCGCCATCGCCCGCCGGCTTGGCGCGGGAAGGCTGGTGATGGGGCAGCTGTGGAGTTTCGGCGATACGCTCCGGTTGACCGCGGGCGTGTACGACGCCGCGCGCGGCGGCGCGCCGCTGCGCGAAGTCACGACGCGGGTGGCGGCGAACGGCACGATCGGGGCGGCCTTCAACGCGCTGGCCGATTCGCTGTTGGGCGCGGGCCCCGGGGCGGCCCGGGGCGCCGGCGCCGAACAGACGCGTTCCCTCCGAGCCCTGCGGGCCTACGCGCTCGGCCAACGAAAAATTCGCACATGGGATTTGGCGGGCGCAGCCAGCCACTTCCGTGGCGCCGTCGCCGCGGACTCGGACTTCGCTCAGGCATACCTGTGGTTGGGGCAGGCACTTCTGTGGTCCGACTATACGACCTCTGAGGCGGCCCGCGACCGCGCTGCAATCGCCCGTCGAGCGGGAAGGCTCTTCGACCGGCTCAGCAGGGCGGACGGCGCGTTGCTGCTCGCTCAAGAGCCCATGTTCGAGCACCGTTGGCAGGATGCCTGCCAGCGGTACCGTGAGATCCTGGCCGCCGACTCCAGTTCATTCGCAGGGTGGTATGGCCTCGCCGAGTGCAACGCCGTCGACCAAGTCGTGATCCGGTATCCCTCCGACACTACCCGCTTCACATTCCGCGGAAGTTACGAGACCGCCGTTCAGGCGTATCGACGAGCGCTGCTGCTCGCGCCGGCGTTCAACCTGACGTCCGAGCGGCGTGCCATCGAGCGCCTTCCGCGTCTGTTGTTCGCCGAGCGCTGGTACACGCGCCCGGGTGTTATGGACGGCTCGGGCTACGTCGCTTACCCCGAGCTGGAGGCGGATACGTTAGCGTTCTTCGCCTTGCCTGGGGCGGTTGCGGGTGCGGGGCGGGAAGGTGTCGAGCCGCCATCTCATCTCGCCGCGGTCGCTCGAAACCGTCGCATCCTGATGGAGGTGTCGACCTCTTTCGCCGACGCCTTTCCCGATGAGCCCTCAGCCCATCGCACTCTGGCAAGAGCGCTCGAGTCGGCCGGGGAACTCGAGGTCGGAGAGCCCCGCTCCGCGATAGTCGAGTTCCGCGAGGCGCAACGTCTCGAGCGGCAGCCCGGGCAGCGTGCTCGCGATGCCGCAGACCGCGTACGGGTGCTGATCAAAGTCGGCGATTTCGCCGGCGCGCGCCGGCTGGGAGACTCGCTGCTGCGCGTGGCTCCGAGGGCTACACCCGGCGTCGCGGGCGTGGCCGTTCTGCTCGGCAGGCCGAGTCTCGCCCGGCACTTTTTTGCGACGGAGGACACTGCCTGGTTGCCGTCGAGCGCCGACAATCAGCCGGTGGCAATCCCGCTGGGCACAGCTCAAGCCGGACTTGCACTGCTGGCGTATGCTGCTGCCGGCGCTCCCGCTGACAGTATTGTGGCGCTCGAGCGGCGCCTCGAGGAGCGCATGGCCGGCGTTCCGGCTGCACGTCGCGCCTTGATGCAAAGCGCGTTGCTGGACGTGTCTGCCGAACTAGTGTTCGACGCCCTGGGGCTGCGCCCGGCCCACCGGACCAGGCCCCCGGGTCCACGCCTGGAAATGGTACTCCAGTGGCGCCTCGCTCATGGCGACACGGCCTCCGTGCGGACGTCGCTCGATTCATTGGAGCGCGCGCACGGCGGCCGTCTCTCCTCCGGGGAGTCCACGCCCGACGGGGTCTACATGAACACCCGTTTGCTCGTCGCGCTCGGCGACACGGCCACTGCAGAGCGCACGCTCTCCGCACCGCTTGACAGCCTCGTCGCGCTGCATACGGCGACCCTCCAGTACCTGCCGCTGGCGGGGTGCCTCGTCCGTAACATGGCGCTCCGCGCCGAGCTGGCGGCCGTGCGAGGGGACATGAGTACGGCGCGCCGCTGGGCGGGCGCAGTTGCGACCCTCTGGGCCGGGGCCGAGCCCGCCTTGCGACCAACAGTGGACCGCATGACACGGATCGTGCAGGCAACCCACAGGGAGCCCTAGCTAGGGGGTTTTATGCCGGAACGCACACGAGCGGTGTTGGGGGTGATGGGGAGCAGCGTGGCGGTAGCAATCGCGATCGGATGCGCCACTCCCGGGCCGGACACGTTCAAGGCGGCGAATGTCCAGAATACCTCGCTGGAAACAATTAGTGCATTCGTCAAGGGCAAACTGGAGTTCGACTCCGAAATAGGAGCGGACTCGGCTCTGGTCGATTTCAGACAAGGCCTGATCGGGGGAAAGGACGCCCGGCGTGCGCGAATTGAGCCGGAGCGTAGGTCGTTCCGACTCACGGCACAGCAAGCAGCACAGGGACGTATCATCGCCCGCATACGCAGCGACGACACAATTCCGTCTTTGGGACTGGGCCCTTGGTGGACGTGGTGGTGGGTCGATAGCATAGGGACCGGTGGTTGGCGGTCCGTCTTTATTCCGGAAAACGGGAAACCGCCATATCATGTCCCGCCAGATCCGCTCGTCGTGGAACACCACCCGGGCTACCAGTACAAGCAAGCGATCGCACGGCTCCACGTGGTCAGCGTAGCGACGCCTAAAGGCGACCCCTTCTTTGTCGAAGGCTGGGGTAACGCGTGTGGGGGCTGCTGCAAGCAGCGTTTACCGGTGGCGCCCGTGCACTAAGTCGATCTGGGGCGCTAGTTGCGGCCGGGTGACCCAAATGGCATTGTGGTAGCCACTTACACCCGGCCATGGTCGCCGATCCGCTGTTCGACCGCCTGGCTCGCGCCCTCGCGGGTCGCTACACCCTGGTGCGCGAGCTGGGCCGGGGCGGTATGGCGACGGTGTACCTGGGCACCGACGTGAAGCTCGGGCGCGGCGTCGCGATCAAGCTGTTGGCGCCCGCTACGCGCGCCTACCTCGGGAGCGACCGGTTCCAGCGGGAAGTCCTGCTGGCCGCGCAGCTCTCTCATCCCCATATCGTGCCACTGTTCGAGGCCGACGAGGCAGACGGGCTGCTGTTCTATGTAATGGAATACGTGGAAGGAGAGTCGCTGCGGCAGCGGCTCAGTCGCCACGGACCACTCCCGGTCGACGACGCCGTCCGCATCGCGACCGAGGTCGGCGACGCGCTGCAGTACGCGCACGAAAACGGCGTGATCCATCGCGATATCAAGCCGGAGAACATCCTCCTGTCCCGCGGTCACGCCTTGGTGACCGACTTCGGGATCGCGAAGCTGATGGAGGAGCGAGGAAGCGCGGAAGGACCGGCGCTGACCGGCGCCGGTATCGCGGTGGGCACCGCAGCCTACATGAGCCCGGAGCAGGCGAGCGGCGACAAGCGGATCGACCCGCGCAGTGACGTGTACTCCCTGGCGGCTGTGCTGTACGAAATGCTGGCCGGTGAGCCGCCGTTTACCGGACCCAGCGCGCAAGCGATCGCCGCACGCGTGATCAACGACCCGCCGCGTCCGATTCGCACCGTGCGCCCCGCGCTTCCGGTGCCTCTCGAGCGCGCGATCGCAGCCGGTCTCGCGAAGTCGCCCGCGGACCGGCCTCGCACCGCGAGGGCGTTCGTCGGCGCCCTCGCCAGGCCGGCCCGCGAGCGCCGCGTGTCCGCGCGGCAGGTCGCGTGGATGGCAACTGCGTCCGGCGTGGCCATCATCGGGTGGATCGTGTGGCGTGGATGGCGCATTCATCCGCCGCCCGGGATGGTGCTCGTCCCGGCAGGAGCCTACCCGGTGGGGGGCGGGGGTGCCCCCGGGCGCGATTCCACCACCGTCCGCCTCGACGCGTTTTTCATAGATTCCGCCGAGGTCGGCGTGGCTGCCTACCGGCGGTACCTGGACTCCACACGAGCCCGCCCGCCCTGGACCCAACCGCCACCCGATCATTGGCCCGCGACCGGCGTACTATGGTCGGAGGCCGTTGCCTATTGCGCCTGGCGGCAGCGCGGTGGCCGCCTGCCCTCGGAGGACGAATGGGAAGCGGCCGCCCGCGGCCCGCAGGGCTTCCTGTATCCCTGGGGCAACCGCTGGGAGCCTGGCAGGGCCAACGCCGATTCGCTGCGCGACGGCTTCGCGCCGGCCGCCGCGAGCAGCCTCGGACGATCGTGGGTCGGTGCGGTGGACTTGATTGGGAACGCGTGGGAATGGACCACCAGCGCCGCCGCCGACGCGCGGGGCCAGCCCGGTCATGTCATCAAGGGAGGAGCCTTCGACACACCGTCTGCGACTGCAACCGCCGCATATCGCGCCGTGCTCCCCGACCGGCGGGCGTGGCTCGCCCACACGGGGTTCCGCTGCGCGCGCGGCGTCGCCGATGTGCCGGAGCGCGCGGTGCCACCCGCGAGCGTCGCCGTCCTGTACTTCGATACCGCGGACACAGCGAGTGCCTACGTCGCCGACGGGCTCACGGAAGCGATCATCACAAGTCTCGGCCGCATTGAGCGACTCAGCGTGAAGTCCCGCAACGCTGTTCGCCGCTTTCGGGGGGCGGCGGATGATCCGGCGACGCTGGGACGCGCCCTCGACGTGGCGTATCTCGTGAGCGGCAGTGTGGGGCGGCCCGGTCGGGGGCAGAGCCCCGCAGTCACGGTCGAGCTGTTGCGGGCGTCGGACGGGATGCACGTCTGGGGCGGTCAGTACGAGAGCCGCGATACGGCGCTCCAAACGATTCCGCAAGCCGTGGCGCGCGCCGTGGCGACGGCCATCACCGGCGCGCTCCGGCCCGTCGAGCGAACCGCCCTGGCGAGCCGACGGCCACGCGATCCCGGCGCCTACGATCGCTTCCTGCGCGCGAACTACGAGCTCGCTCAGCGGACGCCGCGCGCCGTGCGTCGCGCGATCGACCAGTACGAGAGCGCCCTGCGGCTCGATCCGGGCTTCACGCCCGCCCTCGCCCGGGTCGCCGTCGGTTATGGGCTGTTCCTCGACTGGGGGTGGGAGTACCCCGGCCTGTCGTCGGAGGCCGTGTTGTCTCGCGGGTTCGACGCGGCGGACCGCGCGCTGCAACAGGACTCCGCATCCGCCGACGCGTGGATGGCGCGCGGCTTCCTGCTCAGCTTCCGGCATCCGCGCACGTTCGCGGGCGTGCACGAGGCGCTGCGGCGCGCCATCGCGCTCGATCCGCGGAACGCGGAGGCGCACCACCAATACGGGATGGCTCTGCTCTGGTCGGGTCGCGACTCCGCCGCCGCCGACATGTACGGCCGAGCGCTCCAGCTCGAACCGGAGCGGCCGATCACGTTGTTCAATCTGGGGCGTGTCGCCGCGCGGCAGGTGCACTACGCGGAGGCTCGTCGCTGGGCGGACAGCGCCCTGGCCATCGACCCCGGAGCCGACTACGCCTACGTACTCCGGGCCCTCGCGGAGTTCCGGCTCGGCAAACCCGCCGAGGCGCGTGCCGACGCTGAGACGGCGGCGCGCTTGCGATCGGGATTCCGAGTGCCCGGCGAGGCGGTCCTCGCACTCGTCGAGCTGCAGGCCGCCGACACACCGGCCGCGCGAAAACGAATCGAGCGCTTGGAGCGCGAGATCCGCTCCGCGGGTAATCACACGACCACCGACGCCGCGTGGGTCGGACGCGCGCTCGTGGCCCTGCACGAGCCGGATCGGGCGCTCGAGCTGCTCGAGCGCGTCCGCCCCCCCGGCGCGCGGCTCTGGTACTACCTACGGGCGCCGGAGTTCGACGCCATCAGATCCAATCCGCGGTTCGCCCAGCTCGTCGCGGAGTCGGCGCCGGAATGAGGCGAGGGGGCGGTCAGACGGTCTGGCGATCCGTGGGCCGGCTCGCGTCCGCGTTACGGTCCGCCGGTCCCCCCGTCCGCCTGACCGCCCTGCTCCTCCTCTCCGCCTGTCAGCCCGCGGCCCGCCGCTTGCTGCTCCTCGACCTCGCGCTGTCGGACCCCGTTCTGTTGAACGGCACCGCCCGGCCCTGGCGCGACCAGGGCTACACGGTCGAGTACCGCCGCTTCTATCCCCACCTCGCCCGCGCGGATCTCGAGCGCTACCGGGTGCTGCTGTTCCTCCTGGGCCGTGAGCCCGAAGCGCCATCGGACGCCCTCACCGTCGGCGATCTCGCGCTGCTCACCGAATGGGTGCTGCGGGGCGGCGTGGTGGTGCTCGGCTACGATGCAGACGGTGAAGGGTATCTGGACCGCTGGACGGCGAACCGCTGGCTCGAGTCCGTCGGGACGGGGATCTCGATCGGCGATCGACTGCTCGAGGACACCACCGCGCGCGTGCTCACGACCACCGGGCGCCCGCAGCCGTGGGCCGAGGGCCGGGCCATGGGTGACGAGCCGCTCGGCTCGGTGTTCGATCCCTTTCCGCTCGACCGGAATGACGTCGTCACAACCCGCGACTCCTCCCAGCTGATCGCCGTGACCTCGAGGCACGCGTTCGTGCGCATACCGCGTACCCCGGCGTCCCGGCCACGCGCCGGCGTGGTGGCGGCCACCAGGATCGGCGACGGGCTCGTGGTCGTCACCAGCCGCCACGCGCTCGGCGCGCTGGGGCCGCAGTTCCGGTCCACGACCGCTCCCCTGCAGCAACTCGACGCCCTGGAACGAACCCACGAGTTCCTCGGCGCGCTCGCCCGCTGGACTCGACGCCCGGCCGAGTGGGCGCACGTCCCACCCGCGGCGCGCGGCGACCCGCTGGTGCTGGAGCAGGCGCCGGTTCCCGTCGAGGTCGCGCCCCCGGCCATGGCTCCGCCGGGCGGCGTCGACACGATCGCGCTGCCACTCCTTCCGGACCCGAAGCTCGCCCGTGCCACCAGCACCCCCGAGTGGCTGCGGCAGCAGGGCATGCGCGTGTTGTGGACTCCCCTATTCGCGAGCCGTGACGGGCGGCGCGTGATGCGATCGGGTGCCTCGCTCGATTCGCTCGTCGTCTTGCTCGATGCCGGCGGGTTCAACCTGCTCGCCGGCGACGCCAGCCCGGAGAGCACGGACTCCCTGCACGTGCGCTGGGAGGAGCGCGACGCCGTGCGTCGTGCCTGGGCGGATGCGGTGAAGCGGCTGCAGCCGACGAGTGTGGCGTGGATCCCCCTGCTGGATTACGGCAACGCGCGGCACGCCGGTCCGGATTCGTCGCGAGGCGCGCGCGGCGAGGGACTCGCGGCCCCGTGCGCCCTCGACTCGACCTTGTGGGGGGAGGGACTCCCATCGGCGTTCGGCGCCCTCGCCCGGCTGGCCGCGGAGCAGCGCACGCTCGTCATTGCGCTCGGTCTCGACGTCGGGACGGCGCGCAGCTACTCGATGGGCCAGGAGTTCTGCGACGCGGCGTGGCGGCGCGGGCTGGCGGTTCTCATCCGAACGGGCGCGGCGGGGGGAGGCTGGGACTCGCTCCCGTACGCCGCCCGCTACCCGGCGCTGCGCGACGCCGGCCTGCTACCCCGGTACTACCGCGCCCTGGAAGACGAGGTTGCCGCCCGCGCCACGACGCTCCGGGATCGGGTGTTGCGGCAGCGCCGGGACCTCTACTTCGCGTTCCGGCTGGCGCAACCGCCGGCCGATTGGTTCACGTTCGGCCTGCTCCGCGGCTTCGGGCTTCCGGACCGGCCGCTGCTCCTGTTCACACCGGAGTTATGGACCCGCGACCTGCTCGCGTTCTACCGCGCGCGCGGCCTCAACATCGTACACGCGGTAGCCCTCGTTCCACCATCGCTCCGGGCACGCGACTGGACCGGCGTCAAGCGGCTGGTCTTCGGCGAAAGTGACGGGTTCTGGCTCGCACCCGAGGAGCCCGCCGGGCCAGGCGCGGGCAGGCGCTTGGCGCAGGATAGCCTGGGCCGCCTGCTGCGGCGGCTCGTGCGCTAGACTTGCCCTGACCCTTCCAGAACCGGTAGTTTTCCTGCCGGGTGGCGGTAGGGTGTGATGGTCGCGGTATGCCGGTTGGAGTGGCATGCTGAGGAAAGTCCGAGCTCCCGAGGGCAGACTGCCAGGTAACACCTGGGCGCCGTAAGGCGACGGAAAGGGCCACAGAAAACAGACCGCCCTTTATCCAAGGGTAAGGGTGAAACGGTGGGGTAAGAGCCCACCGCGCGCCTGGCAACAGGCGTGGCACGGTAACCCCCAGTCGGAGCAAGGCCAAATAAGCAGCGAGACCCGGCCCGGGTCGCCTGAGCTGCGGGTAGGCCGCGTGAGGTGGCTGGCGACAGCCATCCCAGAGAGATGACCATCTGCCCGCCTCGGCGGGCAAACAGAACTCGGCTTATGGCCCTACCGCCCACCTCTCGATGACCTCACCGTCGAAACCGTACCCCGCACAGTGGGAGCAAGTCGCGGACCTGCGGGTATTCCGCACGACCACCCAGGAATGGGAGAAGCTCATCGGGTGGCGCGCCGACATGCGAAAGCGGGGCTGGAAGCTGCTACGCGTCGCAAGTGAGGGGACCGAGATGGTGGCTGTCTTCGGCCGGACCAAGGGCGACCGCGCGCCCGCGCCGGATACCGCCTAAGGAGCGCTCCATGATTCGTCGGCTGCTGCTCGCGGGAACGGCGCTCACCGCCGCCTGCGCCCCAGGGAGTCGTGGGACGCCCACCGCGGCGGCTCCCGCACTAACCCCCGCGCCGGGCGTTCCGCCGACGACTGCGCCGACGGAGGGGGCGTCTGCGCACCGACCCGACGTGGTGCGCTACGGACCCAGCGCCCTACGCTACGTCGTGCACCGGCGACTCCACATCCAGCAGGCCCTCGGCGATCAGACGCAAGCCCAGGACGTGGGCGCGCGGATCTTCGTGGCGACGGCGATCACGGGGCCCGCCGACAGCATCGGCTACCCGGCCACGTTCCTCGTCGATTCGATCGTTGCCGACTCGGGAACACCGCCCCCGATCGTGGACAACGTCAACAAGGTGCGCAAGCTCGTGTTCGCGGGACGCGTGGCATCGCGTGGCGAGTTCGTGAACGCCCTGGCGTCAGACAGTGCCGTGGCGCAGTCCGTGGTCCAGCTCCTCGGGAACTTTCGAGACTTCCTGCCGCGGCTGCCGCTCGACGGCGTCAAGCCCGGAGCCGCCTGGACCGACACCGTCGAGACGAGCCAGAAGGGGAGCGGCTCCGAGGTGTCGCGCCGCACGATCGCGCACTCGACGGCGGCGGGGTGGGAGGACCGCCTCGGCACCCGCAGCGTGCGGGTGGACGGGAGCCAGACCTATCGGGTCGCCGGGGGCGGCAAGAACGCGGGGCAGCCGTTCGAGCTCTCCGGTGCCGGAACGGGCAGCGGCGTGGCGTACATCGCCGCCGACGGCCGCTACCTGGGCGGAGAGTGGCAGGACTCGACCACCCTGACCGTTCGGCTGCCGGTCCAAGGCGTCGCCGTCCCGGTGATCCAGGTGACTCGGACGACCGTCGCGGTGTTGCCGTAGTGGGCGGACGGTGGCACCGATGGAGGGTCGGACTGTTCCTTCCGCTCCTGCTCCTGGCGTCGGGCGCGCTCGCCCAGGTCGCCCCGAACAACGCCACGCTCTATCTCCATCCCACCGATGTCAGCGACGCGCGCGCCCTGTGGGTGAACCCCGCGGGGCTGGGGCATTTCCCGGAAGCGTCGGTCCATCTCGATCTGACCGTCGGTGATCCCGGCGCCAAAGGTCAGCTGCGGCAACTCACGCTGGGCCTCAACTCCCGCGGCCTGTCGCTCGGCTACCAACGCGACCTGTTCAGCTCCGGGCGGCGCGGCCATACCTACAAGCTGGGGTACGCCGCGGGCCGTGGGGGACTCGCGGCGGGGTTTGCGACGGCCCTGTATCGGGGCGGGACCTCGGGCACGGGCTGGGACGTCGGCATCCTCTACGACTGGACGCCGGCCCTGTCGATTGGCGGGGTGATCCAGAACATCGGACAGCCGGTCGTGCGCGATTCGACCCTGCGTCTCACATACGTCCCAAGCGCCACGCTGCAGCTGGCCGGGCGGCGGGTCGTCCTCTCCGCGCTGACCCGCCTCACATCCGATGGGGTGGCAGGCTACGGCTTCGGTGCGCGCGGCACACTCCGGGCAGGGACATCGCTCCCCATCGGCCTACTCGCGCGCCTCGACACGGACCGCTCGCTACACCGCGGCGGTTTCGCGTTCGGCTTCTCACTCGGCGCTGCAGATATGGCCGGTCTAGTCGCGACGACTCCCGCCGATGTCAACGGAATCGACGCCCTCAGCCTGTACGGCGTGTCGACGCGACGCTTCACCAGGGCGCGGCGGTCGAAGCCCTAGTCCTCGCCGATCAGTTTTCCGAGCCGGCGCGAGAGCTCGTAGACATCGCGGAACGAGAGGTGGCGAAACACGGTGTCGCGACGCGCGCGCGGCAGGGCGAGGACCAACCGGAACGAGACGCCGCCCCGCAGCTCGGCCCCATAACCGACCTGCACCGAGTCCCGGCGATAGGCGCGCACACGGTGTGGCGTCACCACCGCCACGCTGCGGCGCGCCACGAGCAGCAGCGTGGTATCGTCGGCGCCGCGGGGGGAGAACACGTACAAGGCCGCGTCTCCGGGAGCGAGGGCGCCCTGGCGTCGGAGGAGCTGGGCGAGACTGTCGGGGATGGGCGTGCCCACCGAGAGGCGGGGAGGCTTCGACAGGACGGTGAGCGCCACGAACAGGAGAGCCCCCACCACCCCGAGGCCCACGAGCGCGTTGAGAGCCCCGGACAGGACGGGGGAGCGCATCCGCACGCTGTCCTGCGCCGCGGTCGGGAGGGCCTCCACCAGTGCCCGGCTCAGCTCCTCGGCGGTCTGGAAGCGCTCGGCGGGGTCCTTGGCGAGCGCGCGATCGACCACCACGGCGAGTGTGGGAGGCACGTCGCTCCGGCGCTGCTGGATCGGCACCGGGGTGGCGGTGGCCTGCTTCATCAGGATCGATTGGGCGGACTCGCCGTCGAACGGCGGCACGCCGGCGAGCATTTGATACAGTACGACCCCGAGCGAGTAGATGTCCGAACGGGCATCCACGTCCTCTCCGGTGGCCTGCTCGGGACTCATGTAATGCGGGGTCCCGACCACCATGCCCTCGGTGGTGAGCTGGCTGACGGACGCCTCCTGCGCGGCCTTCGCGATCCCGAAGTCGGTCACGAGCACGTGGCCCGCGCTGTCGAGCAGGATGTTGTCGGGCTTTACATCGCGGTGCACAATGCCGTGGAGGTGCGCGTGGCCGAGTGCGTCGGCCACCTGCCGCGCGATGCGGGCGGCATCCCGCAGCGAGAGGCGCTGATGCTTCTCGAGCAGCTGGCGGAGCGACGGTCCGTCGAGGCAGCGCATGACGATGTAGAGGACTTCGTTCTTGTAGCCTCCGACCTTGTAGATCGGCACGATGTGGGGGTGCTCGAGTCGCGCGCTGGTGCGCGCCTCGCGCACGAACCGCTCGGCGAGCCCGGGCGACGGCGTGAGACCCAGGTCGAGGACCTTCACTGCGACGTCCTGGCCCTGGTCCTGGTCGCGGACGCGGAACACGGCGGCGAACCCGCCTTCGCCCAGGACATCTCCGACGGTAAATTTTTTGCCGAGGGCTTTTTGGAGGCGGCGACGCAGCGTGGTGAGATCGAGCGACATGGCGGACGCGAAACCTAGGAACCTACGCCGCGTGGCGCTAGGGACGACCGGTCTCGTCCTCCTGTGGCTGTTCGGCGTCTGGCCGCCCCCCGTGTGGTGGCGCAATCACTGGCCGCGGGAGACCGCGATGATGCGAGAACAGGCGGACTGCCGGTCACCGTCCGCCTGTCCCACCGTCAGCCCGACCGACCTTCAAAGCATCTCGCCCGTCCTCCAGCGTATGGTGATCATCGCCGAGGATTCGCGGTTTCGTTCGCACGTCGGGATCGACCCCGCCGAGGTCGCGGACGCGCTCGGCGTGGACGGCGCCCACGGATTCTGGTCCGCCATCCGCGCGGCGTGGCGGCACCGCGACCGGCTGCGGGGCGCCAGCACCATCACCCAGCAGCTCGCCAAGAATCTGTATCTCTCGTCCTCGCGTAGTCCGATCCGTAAGCTCAAGGAGGCGGCCACCGCGCTCGGGCTCGAGCTCGCCCTGTCCAAGGACCGGATCCTGGAGCTCTATCTGAATGTGGCAGAGTGGGGACCCGGCATCTGGGGGATCGACGCGGCGAGTCGCGCATACTTCGGCGTCCCGGCCTCCCGCCTCAGCGCGGAGCAGGCAGCCGAGCTGGCCGCCACGCTGCCGCATCCGCGCACGTCGAACCCCACGTTCCGCCCGGAGCGGACGCTCGAGCGCCGCAATCTCATTCTGGCGCGGTATCGGGGGGTCGATGTGTACATTCCGCCGGAAGAGGAAACAGACTCGCTGCCAATCCCCCTGCCGGCTCCTGTGGTCCCGCCCGCGCTCGATTCGCTGAGGATCGACGTACCGGTGGACAGTCTGGAGGATAGTCTCACTGACAGACGCACAGACGCACAGAGGAGAACAGAGGACAGTGTCCGGGACAGCCTGCCCTGATCACTGCTATCTGTTCACCGCTGTGCGTCTGCGCGTCTAGTAGTTGCAGTTCCGCGCTTTTTGGTCAGTCAACGAGCCTCAATGGCATCACCAGCGCCATATAGCTCGCCGGATCATCCCATCCCACGGGCTCCACCGTGGCCGCGCGCTCGGGGGCCTTAAAGGTGAGCCGCACCTCGTCGGTAGGCATGTACTTGAGGATCTCGAGCAGGTACATCGCATTGAACCCGATCTCGAGCGGCTCCCCTTCGTAGGTGACCGCGAGCTCGTCCTGGGCTTCGCCCAGGTCGGGTGTCTGGACCGAGAACTTGACGGCGCCGCCGGAGAAGGCGAGCCGGATCCGGTGCGTCTGGTCGCTCGCCACGACGCTCATGCGCCGCAAGGCCGCCGCCATCGCCGCCTTGTCCGCGGTCGCGACCTTGTCGTTCTCGCGCGGGATCACCTGCTCGTAGTTCGGGTACGGCCCCTCGATCAAGCGGGAGAACACGAGCGTCCCGCCCGCGCGGAAGCCGATGTGGTTGTCGCTGCGTGCGATCTCGAGCGCGTCGTCGGCCGCGAACAGCCGGCGGATCTGCTCGAGCGCCTTGGGTGGTACGATCAGGTCGGCGGTCGAGCCGCCCTTGGCCGGGACGTCCATCTTGGCGAGCCGGTGCCCGTTGGTCGCCACCATGCGCATGTGGTCGGGCCGGAGCTCCCACAGCACGCCGTTCAGGATCGGCCGACTCTCCTCGGTCGAAGCCGCGAAGGCGACGTGCCCGACGAGCTTGTGCACCACGCCCGCTTCGGCGTTCCACGCGCCGTCGAACTTGACCGCGGGGAACGACGGGAACTCCTCACGCGGCAGCCCCAGGAGCTTGAACTTCGACCGGCCGCATTCGATCGCGACGCGCGACTCCCCCGCCGCCGTGAACCGCACGGGCCCCGAGGGCAGCTCCCGCGCGATGTCCACGAGCTTTTTGGCCGGCAGCGTCACGGCGCCCTCGGCGTCTACTTCGGCTGACACGGTGGTCGTCACCGCGATGTCCAAATCCGTGCCGGACAGCCGGAGGCCTTGCTTCGTCACTTCGACCAGGACGTTGGCGAGCACCGGGAGGGTCGTCTTGGCGGGAATCGCGGCCGCGACTCCGCTCAGTCCTTCCTGCAGCTGCTCTCGCGTGATCGTGAACTTCATCCGTCTCGTCGCCCTTTTCCAGAATTCTGTGGAGTAAGACTCTACTACTCTACTAGGATAGAACTACTAGTAGTAGTAGTAGGGGACGGGGAAATGTGGGTGGTCGGCCTAAACTGGTGCCCCGCGCAGCAACTCGCGTCCCGCCGTCGTCCGACCGGTCTGTTGGGACTGTTGGTATCCCGGGCCTTCCCCACATCTCCGTGCGGTTCCCACACCCGCCCACACGGCTCGTTCTCAGATGTTGGCTACAGTGCGGACAACTCCTGGCGCGCCATTTCGACGCGTTCCTTGAACGTCCGGTCCCGCATCATTTGCCGCTCTACCTTGTCGACCGAGTGGATCACGGTCGAGTGGTCCCGCCCCCCGAACGCCTGCCCGATCTCGACCAGCTGCATGCTCAGCATGTTGCGCGCGAGATACATCGCCACCTGCCGCGGGATCGTCAGGGTTTTGGTGCGGGCCTTGGAGCGCAATCCTTCGGGGGTGACGCCCCAGCGGCGTGCCACCACCTCTTGGACGCGATCGATGCTGGGCGTGGGCTGCGCGCCGTAGCTCGACGCGTCTTCCCCCTGGCGAATCTTGTCCGACAGCGCCTCGCGCGCGAGCTCGATGGTGACCTCGCGGTTCTTGAGCGAGGCGAAGAGCAGCAGCTTGATGATACAGCCCTCGAGCTCCCGCACGCTCGAGCGGACGTGCTCCGCGATGAACCGTAGCACGTCGTCCGGAATCGTGAGCTCGAGATGATCCTGCTCCGCCTTCTTTCGCAGGATCGCGATACGGTGTTCCAGATCCGGGTGCCCGATGTCGGCCACCAGACCCCATTCGAAGCGGGAGATCAACCGGTCCTCGAGCCCCGGGATCTCTTTCGGCGGCCGATCCGAGGTGAGTACGATCTGCTTGTGCCCCTCGAACAGCGCGTTGAACGTGTGGAAGAACTCTTCCTGCGTCATTTCCTTGCCTTCGAGGAAATGCACGTCGTCCACCAGGAAGAGGTCCACGTCGTTGCGGTACCGGCGCCGGAACTCCGACATGGTGCGCGCGTGAATCGATTCGATGACTTCGTTGATGAACTGCTCGGCGCCGAAGTAGTGCACCCGCGTGCCCGGGTATTTGGTGAGCACGGCACGGGCCACCGCCTGCATCAGGTGCGTCTTGCCGAGTCCCGTAGCGCCGTAGATGAAGAGCGGATTGTAGGTCTTGCCGGGTGCCTCAGCGACCGCGTGCGCGGCCGCCGCGGCGAGCTCGTTCGACTTTCCGATCACGAACGTCTGGAAGGTGTATCGCTCGTTGAGTGGCGTGGTCGGGACGCCGGACCTGTCCACGGTCGCCGGCTCTCGTGGCGCCACGAAGAAATCCATCTGGGGCCGCTGCTGGCGATCCTCCTGCACCCGGAACACGACCGCCGTCGGCCGTCCGAACACGCGCTCGGCGGCGCGCGCCAGGACGGTGGCGTGCTTCGACTCGTTCCATTCGACGGCGAATTGATCGGGAGCTCCGACGATCAGGCGCCCATCGTCCAGCGCGATCGGCACCGCGGGCTCCAGCCACGTCCGCACCGTAGCGTCGGGAAGTTCGCGCCGCGCTTCGTCGAGGAGTCGCTTCCAAGCTTCTTTAGTTGACTGCTCCATCCGCGACTGACTATGAGGTGGGACGTCCAGCAAGGGCGGCCCGAAAGTACGGTCGGCCTGTGGAAAAGTCAACCTTGACCGCCGCGCCGACGACCGTGTACGTTTCCCGTCCTCCCGAGAGGAATGTATGGGTCCGACGTATCGCCCGCGCAATCGGCGGCGCATCAACAAGCACGGATTTCGCGCGCGCATGAAAGACGTGTGGGGTCGCGCCGTCCTGTCCCGCCGGCGGAAGAAGGGGCGCAAGCGCCTCACCGTACGCCTGCCGTCCAAACACCGGAGTCACTAACGGGAGAGCGGTTCCCGCGGCGCGTGCGCCTCGCGCGCGGTCCGGAGCTCGCCGCTTGCTGGGAACAGGGTCGCCGCTTGCGCACCCCGCATCTCGACCTGGCGTGGCGCCCGAGTCCGCTGGACCACCCGCGGATGGCGATCGTGGTGCCCCGCTTTCAGTTCACCGCGGTGGCCCGCAACCGCTTGCGCCGACGCTTGAAAGAGATTCTCAGACGCTACCCCGTCGCCTCGCTCCCCATCGTCGATCTTGTCGTGCGCGCGAAACGCGCCGCGTACGCCGCGCCGTTCGCGCAGCTGCGCACTGAATTGGCGACGAGCGTGACGCGCATCACGTGAATCTCCGGCACTGGCCGCGGCGTACCGTCATGGCGCTGATTCGCGTCTACCAGGTGACGCTGGCGCACCTGGTGTTCACGCAGTGTCGCTTCGTGCCGTCGTGCTCGCGCTACACCTACGAAGCGGTGGAGCGCTACGGCGCGGTGAGAGGCGTTTGGCTCGGCATCAGACGCATCCTGCGCTGCCACCCGCTGCACCCGGGCGGCTACGACCCGGTGCCGTAAGGCTAGACGCACAGACGCGTAGACGCACAGCACAGACGCACAGACGCGCACACGCGCAGAGGTGAAGTGGAACGACGCGTAATTCTGGCCGTGCTCCTGATGCTCATCGTGGCCGTCCTGCCGAGCATCCTGTTTCCGCCGAAGAAACCGGCGGACCGGGGGACCGGCGGTCGGCCGGACAGCACGGCTGGTAGCGCGGCAGCGGCACCGGAGCCGGCCGCAATGCCGGCGCAACCGTCCGCCGGTCTGCCCGTCCGCCCGCCCGCGGGCACCCCCGCCGAGACGGTGTGGGTGACCTCTCCCCTCTATCGACTCGGCTTCACGACCCGTGGCGGCGCGCTGGTGCGCGCGGAGCTGCTGAACTACCGCTCGTTCGCCAAGGCGGACTCGGGACGACCCGTGCAGCTGGTTCGGGACGGGGTGCCGCTGCTGGCCTATCGGCGCACGGGGGGAGGCGGTGACACCACGCTCATGTCCGACTGGAGCCTGACGCCCAGCGCGACACGGGTGCAGGTAGGGTCGGAGGGCGCGACCCTCACCTTTACCGGTGCGAGAGATGGCGCGCGGTTCGCCCTGGACTATCGCTTCTTCCCGGCCGAGTACCGCTTCGCCGTGCGTGGCCGGATGGAGGGATTCGGTCCCGCCGGCGCCACACTCCTGCTCGGGATGGGGGACGGGTTGCGCTCGGTCGAGGCCGACTCGATGGACGATTTCCGGCACTACGCCGTCGTCACCAAGGCGACGAAGACGCAGCGCACGGACTTCGGGTCCGTCAAGCCGGGAGAGCGCAGGATCCTGGACGGGCCGTTCGAATGGACCGGTATCAAATCGAAATACTTCTTCACCGCCGCGCTCGCCGTGGAGGAGAACGAGCCGCGGTTCGGCGCGACGATCGTGGAGGGTGGCCCGCGCACGGTGTCGGCTTCCTCGCTGTTCGGCCGCTCGGCGGTGGCGACACGGGCCGCGGTCGCCGTGACGCTGCCCGTGCCTCCCGCCGGCGCGTTTGACTACCAGGTGTACGTGGGGCCTCTCGAGTATCGGCGTCTGTCGCAGCTCGGTCACGACCTCGACGACGCCAATCCCTACGGCGGGTTCCTGCAGCCGATCATCCAGCCCGTGTCGGTGCTGGTCGTGAACATCCTGATCTGGATGCACGACCAGCTGCGGCTCGCCTACGGGTGGGTGCTCATCATCTTCGGCATCCTGGTCCGGTTGCTCCTCTGGCCGCTCAATCAGCGCGCCATGGAGTCGAGCATCCGGATGCAGGCGGTCGCGCCGCTCTTGAAGCAGGTCCAGGAGCGCTACAAGAACGAGCCCGAGCGGCTGCAGCGCGAGATGATGAAGCTCTACAAGGAGCACAACGTCAACCCGTTCGGCGGCTGCCTGCCGATGCTCCTCCCGATGCCGGTGCTGTTCGCCCTGTTCTTCGTGTTCGCGAACACCATCGAGTTTCGCGGCGTGGCGTTCCTGTGGCTGCCCGACCTGTCGCGCCCCGACCCGTACTACATCATCCCGATCTTGATGGGGCTCTCGATGTTCGTCCTGTCGAAGGTCGGGCAAATCGGCATGCCGCCCAACCCGCAGACGAAGATGATGCTGTACTTCATGCCGGCGTTCTTGACGCTGCTGTTCCTGAACTTCGCGTCCGGGCTCAACCTGTACTACGCCGTGAGCAACATCTTCAGCATCCCGCAACAGTATTTGATCGCGCGGCGGCGCCTGCGGGAGCAGGGGAAGCAGACCTAGCCGGGAGGCGGGAAGCGGGAGGCGGGATGCGTGCTGTCTGATCCGATCGTCGCCCTCGCCACGCCCCCGGGCCGTTCCGCCGTCGCCTTGATCCGCCTGTCGGGACGCGGGGCCTTCGATGTGGCCGCGCGCGCCCTGCACCCGTTTCACCCCGACCCGCCCCGCACCGTCCGTCGCGTCCACGTCGTCCATCCCGCGACCGGCGCCCCGGTGGATGATGCGCTCGCCGCCTGCTTTCGAGGGCCCCGCTCCTATACCGGAGAGGACCTGGTCGAGCTCTCGACCCACGGCGGGCTGCTGGTGCCCGCGGCTGCGGTCGCGGCGCTGGTGGCCGCCGGCGCGCGGCCGGCCCGACCGGGAGAGTTCACACGCCGGGCGGTACTGAACGGCAAGGTCGACCTGCTACAGGCCGAGGCGACCGCCGACTTGATCGACGCCGATTCGCCCGCGCAAGCGCGGCGGGCGCTGCACCAGCTCGACCGTGCCCTGTCGACGCGGCTCGACGAGCTCCGCGCGGAGCTGCTCGAGCTGGAGGCGCTGATCGCCTACGAGATCGACTTTCCCGACGAGGACGAGGGCCCCGTGGCGCCGGAGCGCGTCGTGCAGGCATGGCGGGCGGCGCGCGACCGGATCGCCCGGCTGCTCGACACGGCACCGGAAGGAGAGCGGTTGCGGGAGGGTGCGCTGCTCGTGATCGCCGGGCGCCCCAACGCGGGTAAGTCCTCGCTCTTCAACGCGCTGCTCGGCACGGAGCGGGCCATCGTGACGGAGGTCCCCGGCACCACACGCGATGCGGTCGAGGCGCATGCGGTGCTCGAGGGCTTTCCGTTCCGGCTCGTGGACACCGCGGGGCTGCGGGACTCGGACGACCGGATCGAGCGGCTGGGCATCGAGGTGAGCCGAAAGTATCTCGCGGCGGCGGATCTGGTGCTGTTCTGCGAGGACAATCGGGAAAGGGGAAAGGGGAAACGGGAAAGGGACGCGCGCGATGAGTTTCTGGCGCAGGTGAGTGCTCCAGTTGTGTTCGTGCGTACGAAATCCGACCTGGAGGCACCGTCCGACGGTCCGACTGTCCGCCCGTCCGTCGCCGTGTCCGTCGTGACCGGCCAGGGCCTTGCGGAGCTGCGTCGCACGCTCGCGGAGGTCGCGTTCGGCCGCCTGCTCGCGCTGGGTGACGTAGAGCCGGTCGTGACGCGGGCCCGCCACCGTGGCGCGCTGGAGCGCGCGCTCGCTGAAGTCGACGCGTTTCACGCCGCCCGGGGAAGCGGAGTGGATGCGGCCGCCGCGGCCACCCATCTCCGCGCCGCGGTGGGGGCGCTCGACGACCTGATCGGCGTGGTGACGCCGGACGACGTCCTGGATCGGGTGTTCGCGAGCTTTTGCGTCGGGAAGTGACCTGCTTGCTGACCCTGCGAATCGGCGCCATGTTTTCAATCCCCTTCGCCCTGAGGCGCCCCGTGTCGTTCGTCAGGACAGTGTCCCGATGTGCCACCGTGGGACTGGTGGCAGCAGCCGCGTGCGTGTACGACGCGCGCATTCCATCACAACCGAGCGGCGCGGCAACCGTCGCACGAGCTCCCCAGTTCGCCGCCGTTGCCCGTGGCGCGGCGACAAACAACCGTCACATCGTCACGTTCAGCGGCTCGGTACCGACCGATTTCGCCGCGCAGGTCGCGGCCCTGGGCGGCAAAGTGCTCTGGGTGTCGTCGCGCAGTGGCCTCGCCGCCGTGAGCGGTCTCCAGGGATCCGCCGCCGCGACGCTCGCCGGTAAGCGGGGCATTCAGGCGGTGGCCGCCGATGCCTTGATCCCGCTCGACGTGCCGCTGTTGGCCACGGAAGCGACGGCGGAGGCCGGCGGCGTCCAAAGCAACGCTGCTCCCGTGGCCGCGGTGCGCTACCCGCGTCAGTGGAACATGCGCGCGGTGCGGGCCGACGTCGCATGGGCGCGAGGTTTCCTCGGCTCCTCCAGCGTGTCGATCTTCATGCTCGACTCAGGGATCGACCCGCACCACGCGGACACCGAGGGCCGGGTGGATGCGACGCGTTCGGTGGACTTGTTGGGGACGTTCGACGCGCAGCTCCCGGACGGCAGCACGGTGCCTTTCACCGAGGCCGATACGGTTCAGAAGTACTTCCCCGGCAAAGAGGTCTACACCGATCTGTTCTTCCACGGCACGCACACCGCTGCAACCGTGAGCAGCAACGCGGTGCGCGCGGCTGGAGTCACGTCGAGGACGACGCTCGTGGCCGTGAAGGTCTGCGGCTACATCAACGACTGCCCCTTCAGCTCGATTCTCAACGGCGTGATCTACGCCGCCGACGGGGGGGCAGACGTGGTCAACATGAGCCTGGGCGGTGCGTTCACCAAGGCGGGCGACGGGCGGTTGGTGGGCTTGCTCAACAAGGTCTTCAATTACGCCCGCAGCAAGGGCGTCACGGTCGTCGTGTCCGCGGGGAACTCGGCAGCCGACCTGGACCATGATGGCAATACCTATTGGACCTTCTGCAACACGCCCTCGGTGATCTGCGTCGCGGCTACGGGCCCGACCTCCGACGCCAACGCGACCAGTCCCAACCCGAACCTCGTTCGCAACGGCCCGTGGACCAATATCGACGCGCCCGCGTACTACACGAATTTTGGGCGCTCCGTCATCAACGTGGCGGCGCCGGGCGGCAACAGCTCGTTCGGTCCGCCACTCGCCGCGCCGGCCGGTAGGGACGTGTTCGTGTGGGCCGCGTGCAGCCAGACGAGCCTGATCGTCGGCTGTTTCTCATCACCCTTCTTTATCTTGGGCGCCCAGGGTACCAGCATGGCCGCCCCGCACGTGACGGGCACCGCCGCGCTGCTCGTGTCGATCCTCGGCCGCAATCCGAGTCAGATCAAGGCGCGCATTCAGCAGTCCGCCGACAACGTCGCGGGCAACGGCACGACCCCGTTCTACGGCAAGGGCCGTCTCAATGTGGCGCGCGCCGTTGGCGCCATCCCGTGACGGATTAGTCTAGATTTGGAGTCTCCAGGGCGGCGGCCGCTCGCGCGAGGACCGCCGCCCTGGCGTTTTGAGACGCCCAAGGAGGAAAGGCTGATGGACGCTCCAGCAGGCGCGCTTCCCGCGATGCGCTCGCCCGACCGCTGGCTGGCGGGCCTGCGGATCGCCGTGGGCGTGTGGTTCGCGAAGGCCATCTTCACCAAGCTGAGCGTCACGCTCGCCTGGGGCTTCCTGCCCGTGCCCACCGCGTCCGATCGCTGGCTGCACGTCATGCCGATCCTCGTCACGAAGTATGCGGAGGGCAATCCGATCGGCTTCTTCAGGGAATTCCTGTTGAACACCGTAGTCCCGAACAGCCACCTGTACGCACAGCTGACGGCGTTCGGCGAGGCTGCAGTCGGTCTGGGGCTCGTGTTCGGGTGCTGCACCGCCCTTGCCGCGGCGATCGGACTGGTGCTCGTCGTGAATTACGGTCTCGCGGTGCAGTGGCAGGGCTCGGCACAGCAGGGCTTCCATTACATGCTGATCGCGACGCTGGTGGTGATTCTCGGCGCGCGCGCGGGGCGGGTGTGGGGCGTGGACGGCTGGGCGCGGGCCCACCGCCCCGGCTCGTGGCTCGCTCGGGTGCCGCTCGGCTAGGGGATGTACAGCAGGTCGTTCGGCCGCTCGCCCACCGGGACGGCCGCGATCACCTTGCGCGTCTTGGTGTCGATCACCGACACGCTGTTGGAGCGTCCATCGGCGGTGTAGAGGCGTCCTCCATCGGGTGACAGGGCGATCCCCCAGGGCCGCCGCCCCACCACAATCGAGTCGATCACTGCCTGGCGAGCCACGTCGACGAGGCTCACGCTCGCCGCCGCCCCCTCCGTGAGGTAAGCGAGCCGCCCGTCGGGACTGAACGCGATGCGGACCGGCTTGGTCTTGCCGTCGCGGATCGGGAACTGGGCGACCACGCTGTCGGTGGCGACGTCGATGACGGTGACGTTCCCACCCGCCTCGGCCGACACCCAGGCGCGGGTGCCGTCGGGCGTAAAGGCGACCGTGCGGGGGTTGTCGCCCACGTGCAGCGTCTTCAGCAGACGCCCGGTTCTCGCGTCGAGCACGGACACGGTGTTGTTCGTCTCCGCGGTGACGTACAACTTCGTGCCGTCGCGCGTGACCCCCACGCCCTCGGGCTCGACGCCCACCGGCGTCGAGAACAGCGTCTTGCCGCTCGCGATGTCGATGGCCGATGCGTGCGCGATCTCCTCGTTCGACACATACGCGACCTTCCCGTCGGGGCTCAGCACCACGAGCTCGGGGTCACGGTTCGCAGGGATAGTGCGCGTCATCTGGCCACTCGCCACGTCCACGACGCCGACGGCGTCGTCCTGGCCCAGGGCGACGTACACGGTTCGCCGGTCCGGGCTCAGCGCCATCCCGCGCGGACGCTTGCCTACCGGGACCGTGGCGATGACGGCGTTGGTGCGGGGCGAGACGACGGAGATGGTATTGGGGATTTCATTGCTGACGTAGAGCAGCGACTCCCGCGAGCTCCCGTCGAACGCGCCGAGCAGGATGAGGGGTGCGGTGAGGGCGGCGGCGCGCCGCCGGCCGGTCGGCTTGGTCAATGGAACGTCCCGGTCAGTCGTTGAAGATCGCCTGGTCCACGTGGAGCGCCTTGTCGAGCCCGCGGAGGCGGTCGCGTCCCCGGATCCCCTTGAGGATCGCCCCGGTCAGATCGGCGCCCGTTACGTCGGCATCCGTGACATCGGCACCGGTGAGGTCGGCCCGCACCAGCAGCACCTTGCGCAGGTTCGCGCCCGTCAAGTCGGCGCCGCTGAAATCCACGCTGCTGGCATCGACGCGCATGATACCCATCCCCTGGTTCCCGGGGTCCACGCCCAGATTCGCCCTGATGAATTTCGCGCGCTGCGCCTTGGCGTTGTTCATCGGCCCGATGAGGCGGGCGCCTGACAAGTCGGCGTCCGAGAGATCGGCGTCGTACAAAATGACGGCGAAGACGCTGGCATCGCGCAGCACGGCGCGCCGCAGGTCGACGCGATAGGCCACGGCGACATCCAGGTTCGCCGAGGTGAAGTCGGCCTCGGTCGCGACCGCATCGGTGAGGGTGACGGACGAGAGCTGCGCCTTCGCCAGATTGGTGCGCACCAGGCGGCACTTGGTGAGATTGGCGCGCTTGAAATCGACGCCCGCCAGATCGAGCCTGGAGAGGTCCATCCCGGTGAAGTCGGCGGGGTGCTGAGGGGTGGCGCGGGCGAGAGCCGCGAGCACCTGCTCGCGGGTGAGCGGTGCCTGGGCGCGGCCGCGGTCGGGGGCGGCGCTCGCCGCCAGAACGGCGACGACCACCCCCGACAGCATCCCGGCGCGACCGGTCACGGACTCTTGTTTTTCTGCTGCAGGTCGGAGAGCCGGTGCGGCCGACCCGGCTTGAGCCAGCCGTCGCTCCGTGCTTTCACGTACAGGTAGACCTCTTTGATCGCTGCGGAATCGAGCAGTACGTTCCACGCCGGCATGCCCTTGGCGGGCCGGCCGTTCCAGGCGGTATTGAAGAAGCTGTCGCGCGGGAAGTTCGCGCCGGTAGGGCTCAGGGCCCAGCGCAAATCGGGCGCGGTCGGAAGGATGGGATGCATTGCGTCCTCGCCGTGGCAGCGGAAGCAGTAGACGTGCCACCACTTCCACCCCTGGTAGATCGAATCCGACACCAGCAGGCTGTCCCGCACGGTGTCCCGCGGCGCGGCGGGCTGTGCCCCTCGCCCCCCCCGCGGCGTCCACGCGATAACGACCGCGGCCGCAATCCAAGCGCCGAACAGGCCACCCCGCACGAAGTGCTTCGTCCTCACGTCCCGTCTCCCTCGTTGGACTGTACGGTTTCCCGTCGGCAGCGCGCCGCTACGGGTGCATCTGGATCATCGGTACGCTGTACTCGTCGAGGATCGCCGTGATCTCAGCGCGTCGGCGGTCGATTACCGAATCGAGCGTGGCCTTGAGCGCCTTGTCGCGGTGCCGGACGGCCATCGCCATATCGAACGCAAAAGGCATTCCCGAGACCGCATCGGTGTCGGGCAACGCGACCATGGTGAGCCGGACGGACTGGCGCTTCACCCAATAGCCCGCCAGCGGCCCCCACACGATGGCGACGTCGATGGAATCCTTCGCCACCGCCTTGATGATGTCATCGGGATGGTCGGCCTTGGGATCGGGATTGAGAAAATTCCCGAAGCCGACGAGGCCCACGATGCCGCGGGAGCCGAGCGCATGCGCCGGCGGCGTGTTGGTGTAATCGTAGCCGATCATGTTCACGCCGATCTTCAGGCGCTTGAGGATCGTGTCATCGAGCGAGCGCAGGGCGAACCCGCGGTCGGCGCGGTACACGAAGTAGTAGGTGGAGCGGTAATACGGCTTCGTCGTCGCCACGGGATCGAGGCCCACCGGGGCTTGGATCATGACATCGCAGAATCCGCCGAGGATGGAGTTTCGCAAGACGCCGCGGCGGCTGGGCCACCAGTAGTTGGTGACCGTCGCGTTCAGATCTCGGGCGACGACGTGGGCGATCTTGTTTTCGAAGCCCTCCTCCTGGTTGTTGGAGAAGGGCAGGTCGTACGGATCGGCGCAGACCCGGAGGTCCGAAGGCGCCCGGCTCTGCGCACTGGCCATGAGGGCCACGCTGGCGGAGGCGACGAGCAGCGCCCCCGCGAGTCTACTCCGTGTGGAATGCATGCATGCTCCGTGCGGGTCCGTCAGAAGGTGAACGCGGTGCCCAAGTACTACACCCGGTGCCGGAGCGCGTTCGCTCCGGCACCGGGTGCACTGCTACATCTGCCTACTGCGATTGGCGTTACCCTTCGACTGCTTACAACCCGAACACGAGCAGCGTGCCGCCCGCGTTGCTGATGTTGATGTAGTCACCGAAGGCGCCGATCGCGCCGAGCGCGGCGGTCGGATCCTCGGGGCCGATGCCGAGCGCCACACCGGCGCCGGCCCAGCCGCCCACTCCAGAGAGCACGGCGACGTACTGCTTGCCGTCGGGCCCCAGATAGGTCATCGGGTTGCCGATGATGCCGGAGGGCGTCTTGAACTTCCACAGGAGCGTGCCGGTGGTCGCATCGACCGCCTTCAGCCAGCCTTCCATCGTGCCGTAGAACACGATGCCCGAGGCCGTCGCCAGCGCGCCACCATACGCCGCCAGGTTCTCCTTGATTTCCCACTTGACCTTCCCGACGGTCGGATCCCACGCAATGAACCGGCCACGGTTACCGCCCGGGCCCGGGAACATGCGCACGATCGCGCCGACGTACGGCTGACCGGCGGAGTACTTCACCTCTACGCCCTCGTAATCCATGCAGATGTTGTTCGTGGGGACGTAGAAGAGCTTGGTCTGCGGAGAGAACGCTGATGGCTGCTGATCTTTGAAGCCGATGGCGGCAGGGCAGATGCCCTCGGTGTTCTTCTTCGACGTGGTCCCGTACTGCGGGTTGCGGACCGGGAGACCCGTCGCGAGATCGATCTTCGACGCCCAGTTGACCGGGCCGAAGGGCTCGGCCACGAGCACCTTGCCGTTCGTCCGATCGATCGTGTAGCCGAAGCCGTTGCGGTCGAAGTGCACCAGCGCCTTCACCGGCTTCCCGCCGATCGTCAGGTCGACCAGGACGTTCTCGTTCACGCCATCGTAGTCCCACTCATCGTGCGGCGTCATCTGGTACAGCCACTTCGCCTCCCCGTTGTCCGGGTTGCGGGCGAAGACCGTCATCGACCACTTGTTGTCGCCGGGACGCTGATCGGGGTTCCAGCTGCCCGGGTTGCCTGAGCTGTAGTAGAACAGGTTCAGCGTCGGATCGTAGGAATACCAGCCCCACGTGGTCCCGCCGCCGCGCGTCCACTCGTCGCCCTGCCAGGTGCTGACGCCGAGGTCCTTGCCGCGGTGCGACGCGTAGTTCGGGTTGGCATCGCCGACGATCTTGACGTCGGCGTCCGGGCCCGTCGAATACGCGCGCCACACTTCCTTGCCGCTGTTCACGTCGTACGCCGTCACGCGACCGCGCACGCCGAACTCACCACCCGAGATGCCCGCGATCACGATGTCTTTGATCACGATCGGCGCGTTCGTCATGGTGGAACCGGTCTTGTAGTCGGCGTTCGGCACGCGCCAAATCTGCTTGCCGGTCTTCGCATCGAGCGCCAGCAGATCGCCGGCGAGCAGCTCGATGAACAGCTTGCCGCTCGGATGGTAGGCGAGGCCGCGGTTCACCAGATCGCAGCACGCGATCGGCTTCGCCTCGGGCGGCTGGGCCGGAACATGCTTCCAGATCATCGGCGCGCCCTCTTTGGTGAGATCGAGCGCAAACACGATGTTCGGGAACGCGCTGTGCACGTACATCACGGTGCCGATCACCAGCGGGTTCCCCTCATGGCCGTTCAGCACGCCGGTCGAGAACGTCCAGGTGGCCTTGAGGTTCTTCACGTTCGCCTTGTTGATCGCCGTAAGCGGGCTGTACCGCTGCAGGTCGGGAGTCCGACCCGTCATGGTCCATTGGCCCGCCTCCTGGGCGATGGCGGACGCCGTGACGAGCACCATCAAGCTCGCCGCGAGTCCACCGGACAGCAGTTTGAAGCGGTTCATAGCTGACCTCATGTTGAGGATGAGGATGTGAAAAAAACGGCCCAGACAAACTTTGCCCGTCAGAATCCGGAGACCCGCGCGACAGCGGGGGGCCCGCGTTCCCAACAGGCGACAACCATCGTCCGACTCCTTCACACCGGGACTTCTGCTAGGGACAGAGGTTATATCCCGAGTTGCAGCGACTGTCAATCACGCGTTCGAGTGAACTCAATCACCGGGAGAAGACCCCCCTTTCGGACCTGAAACGGCACTTCCTTCGCGCCAGACGCGAGCGCCGCCCACGCTGAAACCGCCTTCATATACCAAGCCCCCGGCAGCTACCGCCGCACGCACTCGGTCCGCCAGCGCCCGCGACGCACCCGCATCGCCCACGATGCCGTACACGGCGGGGCCCCATGAGCTCTGCCCCACGCCCACCGCGCCCCACGCCCGCAGCCGCTCGACCAACTCGCCCGTCTCACCCGGCGCGAACACCCCGCCCTGCGCGGGCGCGAACCAGCCGCCTGTGATGCGCTGCACTTCGCCCAGCGCGGCTCCAAACCCCGCCAAGTCGGCTTGGGCGAGGGCCGGAAGAAGTTGCATCAGTACGAGATGCGCGACGTGCTCGACGTCGCGTGCGCTCGGGGATGGAAGGCGCGCGAACGCCGCCGCCTCGTCGTCACCTGCGAGCCCGGGTTTTCCCCGCGGCACCGCGACGACGCAGCGCCACGAATCGGGGAACGGCAGCCGGGCCAAGAGCGGCGCGACCCGCTCGGTGCCCGCGGTCCGTCCGCCTTCCAGCACGAAGCCCCCGTACGCGAACGTCCACGTGCCCACGCCGGAGCGGCGCCCGCGATCCATTGCTTGGGCCAGCGCCATCACATCGGTAGGGAGACCGGACAGCTCGGCGCTCGCGCGCGCCACGGCGAGCGCGAGCTGCGTGCCCGAGCCGAGCCCTGAGTGGGTGGGAATGGACCGATGCACGCAAAAGTGGAGTCGCGAGTCCAGCCCGTGGTGCCGTGCGAACCGGCGAGCGAACGCGAGTGCCCGGGCCGCGTCGGGCCCTTCGGCCTTGAGCTCGGTGGCCGGGCGGGCCTCGAGCAACAGCGACGGAGCCGGAACCGCCGCGCCGATCCCGCCGAAGCGCCGCCCCAGATCACCCCGCAGATCGAGCACACCGAAATGCAGGCGCGCGGGCGCCTCGACGAACACCGCTTCGCTCATGCGGGGGTGGCCTCGCGGGCGGTGCGGACATACTCGCTGAGCAGCGCCATCGCCTCGCGCTCGCGCGGGCCGGCCGTCTTGTCCACGATCACCTGGAGCCGCGCAAACTCGGCGCGGATCTGGTCGGCGGGCAGGAGGTGGGTGCGGGTCGCGAGGATCGCGGCCTCGAGCACCGCGTGCCGGGCACGGTTGAAGCCCAGGAACTCGCGGCGCATGCCGCGATGCACGACGCGAGTCACGATCCGCGCGCGAGGCGGGGTCGCGTCCAGCGTGCGCACTTCGACCTCGCGCCAGGAGCAGGCCGCTTCCAGCACGACGCCGCGCACTACGGTCGCGGGGACTGCCGGAAACTGGACGTTCGCGATCGCTCCCTGCGCGAACAGCATCACGTCATCGGTGAGGTTGATCACGGCAGCGCGCGTCGCCTCGAGGTTCTGAAACGTCGTGGTCTCGAGGAACGGCTTGATCACGATCTCTTCTTCTCCCCACTCGACACCCATGGGGGCGAAGTTGATCGCCCCGCGAGCGTCCATCGTGGTGAGCACGGACTCGATGATCACCGGACCAGCGCGACCGGAGGTGGCGCGGCGGCGGGGTTTGGGAGTTCGGGGGGCGCGGCGCTCGCGCCCCCGACGCCGTCCGCCCGGCTCGGCAGATTCTCGATCCGCCCCGCCACGCCGTGCAGGAAGCGGTCGACGAGGACGTAGCCGTACTCGGTGAGCACGGACTCAGGGTGAAACTGCAGCCCGGTCACGGGGTGGCGCGTGTGCCGGACGGCCATGATCTCCCCGTCCTCGGCGCTGGCCGTGACGCGCAGCTCGGAGGGGAGCCCCGAGCGGGAGATGACGAGCGAGTGGTAGCGCGCCGCCTGGAACGGGTTCGGGAGGCCGGCGAACAGACCACTCCCGTCGTGGCGGATGCGTGACGCCTTGCCGTGCATCGGACGCCCGGCGCGCACGATGCCGGCACCGTACGCGGCGCCGATGCACTGGTGCCCCAGGCATACGCCGAGGATGGGGATCGTCGGCCCGAACCGCCGCACGACGTCCGTCGAAATCCCCGCTTCGCCCGGAGAACAGGGCCCCGGGGAGATGATGATATGCGAAGGCCCAAGTCGCTCGATCTCCTCGTGCGACGTAGCGTCGTGGCGTCGTACAACGGTCTCTTCTCCCAGCTCGCGCACGTAGCGGGCCAGGTTGTAGACGAACGAGTCGTAATTGTCGATCAACAGGATCATGGGACGAGGGCGGCGATGAGTCCGCGGGCCTTGTCGAGCGTCTCGCGGTATTCCAGCGCGGGATCGGAATCCGCCACGATGCCGCCGCCGACTTGGAAGTACACGTCGCTGCCGAGCACGAGACAGGTGCGGATCACGATGCTCGTATCTGCGGCGCCCGAGAGCGAGAGATACCCGATGGAGCCGCAGTAGGCGGCGCGCTGGGTGGGCTCGAGCTCCGCGATGATCTGCATCGCGCGAACCTTGGGCGCACCGGTGATCGAGCCGCCGGGGAATGCCGCCCGCAACAGGTCCACGGCGTCGTGCTCCGGCGCGAGCTCGCCCACCACGGTGGAGACGAGGTGGTGGACCGTGGCGTAGTGCTCGACGGCGAACAGCTCGGGCACTCGGACGGTGCCCGCGCGGCAGACGCGCGACAGATCGTTCCGGAGGAGATCCACGATCATCACGTTCTCGGCCCGGTCCTTGTCACTTTCCACGAGTGCGCGCGCGAGTGCCGCGTCGTGCTCGGGGGAGAGCCCCCGGGGACGCGTGCCCTTGATGGGCCGCGTCTCGACTGCGCCACCGGGGTGCACCCGCAGGAAGCGCTCGGGAGACGAGCTCGCCACCACCAGGTCGCCGAAATCGAGGTAGGCGGAGAAGGGCGCCGGATTGCGGTTCCGCAGCCGGCGGTACAGGTCGAGCGGCGTGCCGACCAGCGGGGCTTGGAGCCGCTGCGACAGGTTCGCCTGGAAAATGTCACCCGCGTAGACGTACTCGATGACGCGCCCGACGGCGTCGAGATAGCCCTCGCGCGTGAAATTCGACCGGACGCCGGGGACACCGGGCACCGGATACGATGGAGCGGCCGAGCGTCGAGCTGGGCGCGGGGGGGCTCCCGCAGCGACTGTGTCTTTTTGTCGCGCAGGGAGCTCCCCCGCGCCCAGCCGGGCCAGCCGATCCTTCACCACCGCGAGCCGGCGCGCCGCGCGGTGTTCTTGGGCCTTTCCCCGCTCGGGAATCCCCGTCGAGATCACCCAGGCGCGCTGCGCCACGTGGTCCCACGCGATCACCCAGTCGTACAGGGCGAGCAGCAGGTCGGGCACTGCCAGATCGTCGTAGCGCGGCCGCGGGACGCGCTCCAGCAGCATGCCCCAGTCGTACCCGACGTAGCCTGCGGCACCGCCCTGGAACGGCGGGAGTTCCGCCACCGGCGTGGTCGCGTGCGACGCCACGAGCGCGCCGATATGCGCCAGCGGGTCTGCCGCGACTCGGATCCACGTTCCCTCCACGAGCTGCTGGGTGAGCAGCCCCTTCGAGCGCACCGCCGTGGCGGGGTCGGCCGCGAGGAATGAGTAACGCCCCAAGTGCTCCGGATCTGACGCGCTGTCGAGGAACAAGAGAAAGGGCAGGTCCTGAAAGCGCGCGCACGTGTCGAGGGGATCGGGGGCGGGCACGAGCTCCTGGACCAGCGGTGCCGCCGTGCTCATCGGCTCCCCTTGGCGCGACCGCTGCGGGCGCGCGCGCGGGCGGACCGCTGGGTGAGCTTCACATGCTCCGGCCCGCGGTCGTCCGGCGGCGTCAGGTAGCCCCACTGCAGCGCGCCTTCCTGCCGGTACGTTTTCCCCAGGGTGATGGCGAGCTTCGCCTTCATGAGCTCGCGGCCGAGGTAGAAGGCATGGGTCGCTTCGTCCACATCGAGCTGGGCGAAGATCTCGTGGATGTCCGTGCCGCGCACGAACCGCTCGTTGTTGAACACCGTGATCGAGTCGCGGTCGGTGAAGATGCGGTAGTTCGGGTCCGTGACGGCACGCTGCAGCTCCCGCAGCTCGGCGTCGGCGTAGGCCAGGATCGCGGGGTCCTTCACGGTCACGAGCCGATCGTCAACGCCTTTGGGAAGCGCCTTGTGGGTGACCGCGTGGTACATGAGCCGCCGGGCGACGTCGATTTCGCGCACGGCGCCGCGGGCCCAGGGAATCACTTCGGTCGTGAGGACGGCGTGCACGCCCAGCTCCTGGCAGACGGCGAGGAGCAGGGCGTTCACGCCCGTCGTGTCCGCGGCGGTGAGCTCGGTGATGTTGCCGACCCCCATGAAGAGCGGCGCGTCGGGGTGGCGCCGACGCGTCTCGGCGTACCGTTCGAGCGAACGCATGAACCCGAACCCGATCGGCTCGATGACGGGGTCGATGAGGTACGAGACCCCCCACTGCTCGAGCGCGGCGACGCTCGGCTCCAGCGTCTCGAGTCCCTGACCGAAATCGGGGATCACGACGACGCGCGTCTCGCTGCCGGCCAGCTCGCGCGCTACCTCCCGGTTGGAGCCGTTGATGCTCAGGACCAGCTCCGCGCCGGCCGCCACCGCCGTGCCGATCTCGCCGGGATCGAACGAGTCGATGCTCACCCGCATCCCCGCGCCCACGAGCTCGCGCACCACGTCGCCCAGACCGGGGAACTCGCGTCCGGGCGTGCAGCCGATGTCGATGACATCGGCACCGCTCGCGCGATAGTACTCCGCTTCACGGCGGATCGCCTCGCGCGCGAGGCGTGGCGCATTGTTCACCTCGGCGACGATCTCGATGTCGTAGCCGCCGTAGTCGCGGGCGAGCGCGGCGCGCCCGAAATATTCGGGGATCTGTCGCAGGTCCTTGGGTCCCTTCTCGACCGGCACGCCCACGCGTTGCGCGATCACCGTGGGGTCGCCCTCGCACAACCCGGGGATGAGCACGAGGTCGGTGCCGGCCGGGACCTCGAGGAACCGGGCGATCCACGGGGTCGTCATCAGGGCGGCGACGGTGATCTTCATGACCGCCACCTCCCACGCGAATGCGGGACCCATCTCGGCGACGGTCCGGCGCAGCGCGGGCTCGGCGAGCTTCCCGGTGACGAACAACACACGGCGCGGCGCGCGCACCGCCGCACCGCTCGTCACCGTGGGTCGCCCGAGCGCACGAACTTGTTCGGCGTCCCTTCGAGCGCTCCGCCTTTGGGGCGCCACAAGACCGTCTCATCGATCTTGCGTGCGAGCTCGAAGTCCTTGTCGGTGATGCCCCCCGCCGCGTGATTCTGCAGCTTCACGATCACCCGCCCCCACGTCACCGAGAGGTCGGGGTGATGGTATGCCGCTTCGGCGACGTAGCCGATGGCGTTCACGAGCATCAGCGTCGTGGGCCAGCCGTCCGTCTTGTAGTTGCGACGGATCCAGCCGTCCTCGTACCACCAGCCGGGGAAGTCCTTCAGCTTCGCCTCGATCTGCGCGTCGGAGTAGGTCGGTTCTTTCGCTGCCATGACGGTCTCCTTCTCGAAGGCTAAACCACGCCCCCACCGTTGATCATCAGCATCTGGCCGGTTACATAGGCGGCTGCGTCGGAAGCGAGATAGACGGCGGCGTGGGCGATGTCCTCGGGCGTGCCCCACCGTCCGAGCGGGATCTTCGCGGCGATGCGTTGCTTCACCGCGGGGTCGAGCCCGCTGCCGTACGCGGTCTCGATCCAGCCGGGACCGAGCACGTTCACCCGGATCCGCGGCGCGACCGAGTGCGCGAGGGCCCGGCTGAAGGAGTACACGCCTCCCTTCGCCGCGCAGAACACTTGGGCGTAGTCACTCTTGATTCCGCCCCCGAGCACATGGTCCCAGGACATGTTGAGGATGACGCCGCCCGAGGCGGGTGGGTGGGCGTCCATCACCTCGACGGCCTTCCACGAGGCGAGCACCGTGCCACGCAGGTCCACGGCCAGCAATCGATCGAGCTTCTCGGTGCGGGACAAGCGGGCGGCATCGCCGGTGAGGATGTCCGCCCCCGCATTGTTCACCCATACGTCCACATGCCCGAAGGTGCGGCGCAGCGTCTCCCCGAGCGCGTCCAGATCGCCCTGCTCGGCGACGTCCGCGCGCATCGCCTCCGCGCGCCGGCCTGCGGCGCGGGCGCCGTCGGCGGTCTCGTCCGCGCCGCGGCGGTTCGTCCGGTACGTGACCGCCACGTCCGCCCCCGCCGCCGCGTACGCGAGGGCGATCGCACGCCCAATGCCGCTCGATGCGCCGGTGACGACGGCCACCTTGCCGTCCAGCGACAGGATTCCCGGGGCGTCGACCGCACTCCCCGACGCCGGCAACACTTCATTCACCTGTTGTTTTGACATCGCACCTCCGAACGCCTAACCTACCGGCGGTTTCGGGACAGCCACAAGGGAGCGGCCGGAAATGCAGCTTCTCATCAGCGTTGCCGGGCCTGCCGAAGCGCGTGCCGCGCTGCGCGGCGGCGCGGATGTGATCGACGCGAAAGACCCCCGGCGCGGTGCGCTGGGCCCAGTGTCCCCGCAGCGGCTCGCGGCCATCCGGGCGGCGGTCGCCGGCGCGCGTCCCCTCAGCGCCGCCGTGGGGGACGCCACGAGCGAGCAAGCAGTCGCCGGAGCGGTAGCCGCGGCGCATTCGGTCGGTGTCGCGTTCGTCAAGCTGGGTCTCGCCGGCGTCACGAGCGAGGCACGGGCGGATCGGCTGGCGGTTGCCGCCCGGCGGGCGGTGGAGACGGCTGTGGTGACTCGGTTGGTGCTGGTCGCCTATGCGGACTGGCGCAGCGCGGCGAGCCTGCCGCCCGCGCGCGTCGTCGCCGTCGCCGCGGACACCGGTGCGGCCGGCGTGCTGCTCGATACCGCGACCAAGCGTGCGCCCTTGTTCGCAGTCGAGTCCCCCGCTGGGGTGGCCGCCTGGGTTGCGGCCGCGCACGCCGCGGGATTGTTCGCCGCGCTCGCCGGTGGCCTCTCCGGCCCGGACCTCGCGCGCGCGCGCTCTCTCGGCGCCGATGTCGTGGGCGTGCGGGGCGCGGCGTGCGTCGGGGGACGGACGGGCCGGGTATCGCGCGCTCGCGTGGCGGCCCTGCGTGCCCTAGCCGGCGCGGCGCCCTCCCTTCGAGTCCCGATCGGGCGGGGGGTCCTCCCGCAGCGCGACGTCGAGTTGGCCGAGATCGTCGGCCGTGACGATGAGGTGTTCTACGCCGTGCGGGAGCGTGCGTAGGAAATACGAGTCGACGATCGTTTTCGAGTCGAGCGCGTGGGACGGCTTGATCAACACGACGCGCCGCGCGCCGAGCTGTCCGGCCAGCCAGGCGGCGATGGTGTCGCTCGTGACCTCCCAGGAATGCGGGAGCGGGTCTGCGGCTCGGAGCCAGTGGTATGGGGCGAGCACGGGCAGTCGTCGAGCCTGGACGGCCGCGCTGATCCCGCCGTCGCCATCCACCAGCGCGGCGTCGGGGAGACGGGCGGCCAGCGCGTGCGCGTACTGGTCCATCCCGAGCACCGCCATCCAGTGCGCGGCGTCTTCGCCGATCTTGACCCGCTTGAACATGCGGCGGACCGCGTCGGCGAACGGTCCGCCGCCCGGCAGCACCACGAGGCGGCGACCCCGCCGGAACGCCCTCAGGGCTTCGATCACCAGCTCGAAGGCGCCGGCTGTGCCCAGCAATCCTCCGCCGACTTTCACGACCGTGTGAACCAACGGGGTGTCGTCCGTCATGATGGGAACAGCAGCGCCACGGCCGCCGCAGCGGCGTGCCGCGCCGCGGGCCCGAGGGTGTCCGAGAGATGCGTGACTTGCAGCCCGATGCGCCGGGCGGCGGCCGCGGCGAGAAACTCACCGAGTCCCGTGACGACCGCGCGTGCCAACGTGGGTTGCCGTGCGCGCACCCGCTCGAGTCCCGCGCCGATGCGCGTGATCTGCGCGTCCCACAGGGCATCCGCGATCACCCCGATGTCCGTCTCGTCGAGCATCTCCCGGTCCGCACACACGACCCGGGCCAGACGTTCGCCGGCGAATTCTCTGGTCGCGGGACGTCCATCCGGGGTCGGGACCGAGTAGTCGGCCGCCGCGAGGTCTCCGCGCCACACGTGCACGTCGCCTGCGAGCGCGAATCCTTCGGCCGACACACCGGTCGGCCGGCCACCCACCGGCACTGTCGGCGCGATCGCCTCGACCGGCGTACGCAGCGCGCCGGTGTACACGAGCTCGCCTTCCCGCAGCCGCTCCACATCGGTCCGGCCACGCGCCATCGGCGCCCCATCGCGTATCGGAATGATGTCCGTGGTGGTGGACCCGACGTCGATGAGCACGCAGTCGGAGCACAATCGTCCGACGACGTGCGCGGTAGCGGCCCAATTCGCTGCCGCCACCGCCAACGGCTCGCGGCGCGCCTGCGCCGGCGTGCGCCAGCGGGCGTCCACGCTCCAGACCCGCACGCATGCGTCCGGAAAGGCAGCCGCAACGGCGTCGAGCACGAACCCCACGCCCTCCCGCTTGGTGCGGAACAGTTGCGACAGCTCGGCCGTCATCGTGAGGGCGTGCGCGTCGCCGGGTCGGGCGCCGACGTCGCGGGCGAGGTGTGCGAGCAGCGGCGCGAGCCCCGCGGGATCGCGCTGCAGCTCGTACGGGGCGGCGCGCGCAGCGATCACATGCGCGTCGGCGACGCGTGCCACTTTGGTGTTCACTCCGCCGATGTCCCAGCCCAGGACGCCGTTCATTGCGCGTGATCCCGGTACTCGACCTGCGGGCCGGTCAGGCCGTGCTGGCGCGCGGTGGCCGGCGTGAAGCGTATCCGCCCGTCCGCTCGCAACTCGTGGACGGCGGCGCGGCGAGCGATCCACTCGTCCTCGCACGCGCCTACCGCGACCTCCTCGACTGCGACGAGTGGTACGTCGCCGATCTCGACGCCCTCGCCGGCGGCGCCGTGCAGCGTGCGCTGGTAAGGGCGCTCTCCGGCCTGCGCGGCCGGCTGCTCGTGGACGCGGCGGTCTCTAGCCCCGAGCGGGCGCGCGAGCTCGTCGCGGACGGGGCCGCGCGTGTGGTGGTGGGCCTCGAGACCCTGCCGTCGTTCGACGCGCTCGCCCTGGTTGCCCGGGCGATCGGATCGCAGCGCCTCGCCTTCTCGCTGGACCTGCGGGATGGTGCGCCGCTCGCGGAGGCGCCGCTCTCCGGGACGCCGTTCGACCTCGCACGCGCGGCCGTCACCGCGGGCGCCGGGGCCATCATGGTGCTGGATCTGGCGCGTGTCGGCAGCGGGCGCGGCGTGGACTGCGTGCTGCTGGAGGCGCTGCGGCGCGCCCACCCCCACGTGGAGCTGCTCGCCGGCGGCGGGATCCGGACGGCACGCGACCTGCAGCGCCTCGCGGATGCGGGACTCGACGGGGCGCTGGTGGCGACGGCGTTGCACGACGGCAGGATCAGGCGGGGCGACGTCGCGGCCGTGCGGCGCGCGGATCACCCGAGCGACTCACGATAGGTGGCGGACTGCCCGAAGTTCTCCTCGACCTCCACCTCTACGGCGCGCAGCGCCACCCCGCCGGAGGCCGCGAGCGCCTTGCACACCCGGCCGGCGAGATACTGCGCCAGCATTTCGACGGTAGTGTTGGGGACCGGGAGGAGCGCGCAGTCGTCTCGGGGGAAGACGTAGCGCGGCTTCCCCGCCACCGCGACCCGAACGGTGTCTCCCTCCTCACTGACGTGAATCTTCGCGCTCTCGAGCGGGAGCAGCACTTTGTGGTCGATCTCGTCAGTGAGCCGCTTCATCAGGTCCTTCAGCATCGAGAAGTCGAGGACGTAGTGCGCCTCGGGGTCGAGCCCGCCTTCGACCACGACGCGCGTGCGATAATTGTGCCCGTGCAGCTTCTCGCAGCGATGCCCGGGGAACGTGATGAAGTGCGCCGAGGCGAACACGAGATTGTCCTTCGTCACGGCGACCTTGAATTGCTTATGGGCGGCCACGCCACCCTCCTTCCAGCAGTACCACGTAAATGGCCGCGCCGGTCAGGTCCGCCGTGGCGCCGGGGTTCAGGGTGTTGGCCTCGTCCCGGAGCTCACGATCGAGCGCGGCGATGGCATCCCGTCCCGCCATCGTCCGGATCCCTCCGACATTGAGCACCGCGCGGGCGCTGCGCTGTACCTTCACTGCCGCATCGATACCGAGCTTGCGGGCGATGTGCGTGTCGGGAGACGCCGCCAAGAGCGCCAGATAAACCTCGACCACCGCCTCCCGCCAGGCGAGCCCGTCGGACAGCGCGCGGCGGAGCCCCGGGGTGCCGATCTCGAATGTCGTCTCGAAATCGGTCGCGTACTCGCGAGCGATCGCATCGCGGTCTCGCGCCAGCGCCATGGCCTCGCGCAGGGTCGCCGTCGGTGTGCCGGCGACGTCTTGCTCGCTCGCCCGACCGAGGCCGCCCGGCGCCGCGGAGCGAATCGCCGCGTAGGCGTCCCGCGCGTCCGCCACGGTGGTGGCGGCCAGCGTGGCGGTGACCTGTGCGCGCAGTGGCTTGTCGCCGGGCCGGAGGGCGGCCCGGGCCAGCGGCGCGAGCAGCAGCACCAGGCCGAGATTGGTATTGGACGGCGCCCAGCGGGCGGTGGCCTCGACGCCCGCGCGGATCGTGGCCCCGAGCGAACGCTCGCCCGCCATGAGAAGGGCCGGGCCGATCGCCGCCGCGCTGGCGAGGAAGTCTTCGTACGTCGCGTCGCGGAAGGAGGCGAAGGGGGACACGTTGCCGGGCTTGGGGGCACTCGCCTCCAGCAGGCAGGCGAGCTGCGCAGCGGCTGCCACGTCCTCCGCCTGCCGCGCGGGGAGAGTCACCGCGGCGTCACGCGTCCGAGCAGATGCTCGACGATCGCTCCGGCGACGTCGCTCGACGTCGCTTCCTGCAAGCCGCGCCATCCGGGGATCCCGTTGACCTCGACTACGTACGTCGTGCCGTCACGCGCGGGCAGGAGATCGACGCCGGCGTAGTCCGCGCCGACCGCCTTGGCGGCGGCCAGCGCCGACTCGACCCGCGCCGCCGGCAGCGTGACGGCTCGCGCCCGGCCGCCGCGCGCCAGGTTGGTCTTCCACCCGGGCGCGCTCCGCTCGATGGCGCCGATCACGCGCCCACCCACCACGAAGGCCCGCACGTCACAGCCGTCGTGATCGATCGCCCGCTGAAGATAATACACGCTCCGGAGCGTCTCCAGCGTTCGAAACACGCGAAACGCCATCTCTTCGTCGCTTACGCGCACCATGCCGAGTCCCATGGAACCGAACAGCGGCTTCACGATCACGTCCCCGAGTGCGCGAAACGCCGCCATCGCCTCGTCGGGATGCTCGCACACGACCGTCTCGGGCACCGGGAGCCCGGCGTGCGCGAGCAGCGCCGTGGTCCAGAGCTTGTCCACGGTGCGCTCGATCGCGCGGGGCGAGTTGATCACCGGGATGCCGCGCTCCTCGAGCGCGTGCAGCGCGTCCACCCGGACGATGATCTGCTCGAGCGATCCCGCGGGGATGATGCGCGCGAGCACGGCACCGCACGACGTAAGGTCCTCCCCCGCGCTGGCGAACGCCGGCCCCGTCCCGCCGAACCGTGACACCAGCCCTTCGTACGGTAGCACGCGGCCCTCGTGCCCCCGCGCGGCCAGCGCGCGGCAGAGTTGGTCGGTGTGCCAGCCCCCACCCTGCCGCGCGGCGAGAATCGCGATGCGCACCGCCGTCCTAGTTGGTCTTCTGCCCGATCAACACCGTGACGCCGCCCGTGGCGAAGTTCGCCAAGTCCGCAGCCACAGCCTTGAACCCCGGCGTGGCGGTACCCTTTTCGAGCGCCTCCTTCGAGTCGAACCGCAGGTCCGCCTCGCGATACAGCGTGGGCGGCTTGCCATCGGCGGTCGACGCGAACTTGATCAGCTCCGCGCGGGTCACACCGATCTCTTGGGCGTGGGACGCGAACAGCGGCACGTGCGTTTCCGCGTAGTACTTCTCGAACGCCGCCGTGTCCTTCGGGTGGTTGTACAGCACGACGACGGCCCACTGCACCCCGGCGGGGGCGGCGGCCTGCTGCTGCTGCGGCCCCGGCTTCGAGCACCCGGCTAGGAGGCCTAAGGCGGCGAGGCTGAGCGACGGACGGTGCATGGCGTAACTCCTTGATGTTGAGGGAATAGGGCGCCGCGTTTCAGCTCTCGAGCAACGACGCGCGCAGCACCTCGGGGTTCACATGCCCGGCGTGATACGTCTTGCCGCTCTGCACGCTCGTCAACCACACCTCGGCGGGGCTGAAGAGCAGCGGGTCGATCTTGTAGAAATCGCTGTCGTACCGCTTGAAGATGTCGTAGAACGGCGTCCCGTAGTCCTTCGATGCCGACGCGGGAATCTTGGGAGCCAGCTCGGCGAGTTCGGCGTCATCGGCCTGGACGGTATAGCGCGCCTGGCCGCCGTACAGGATGCAGTCGTTGGTGCGGCCGATCGCCCGGAGATCGTTCTTGGCGACCGGCGGGAGGGGCGCCGTGCCGATCCCGCTCACGATCTTGTTCACGTCGAAGCCGAGGGTGTCCATCTTGTGCAAGCCCGTTTCCAGGATCCGCGCGACTATCTGCACGCCGCCGGCGAGGCTCGCCGTCGGCGCGACGACGAACGTGAGCTGCGACGGCGCGAGCCCCGCCTTCTGCCCGACCCAGCTGGCGACTTCGTCGGTGGGCAGCGTGCGCGTCTCGAGCACGAGCACGCCGCGCTCCGCCCGTTCCGCGTAGCCGAGTTTCGCAAAGAGCTCCTTTTCGACCCGGGCGTGCGCGCGCAGCGGCCCCGATCCCATCGCGAAGTACTTCCCTACCTGGATCGCCCAGCCGGCGTACTGGGAGGCCATGCAGCTCACCGCCGGGTGGTCGGTCCACACCCGGACACCGGGCCACGTCTCGCCGCCAATCGGAACCGGCGGGTATGCGATATCCGCGAGCCCGCCCGTGCAGATCTCGGCCAGCGCGCGCCCGGCGCCGAAACCGCCCGTGGCGTCGATACCCGCGTCGATGACGCGCGCGCCCCCGGAAAGCTGCCGCACGGCTACCCGCAGCGCGGCGGCGTTCTTCGCCATCGCGTCGGCGATTTGCCACGCCCGTTCATTGAGGCCCAGCTCTCCCGAAGCGCTCACTCCCCCGCCCATTGCAGGATCTCCCCTTTGCCCAGTTCAGCCAGATCACCCGAATACCGCTCATACTTCCCGGCCACGTACCGATCTGCGACCGGCACCCCGGCGCGACCGCGCAGGTAGCGGAGCAGCAGCCCGACGTGCGGTGGGCGGTAGGTGCAGGCGTAGCGGAACGTGGCTGGCCGATCGATCGACGCGAGCGCCACGATCGAGCCGCGTTTCAAGAAACGTCCGGCGCCCGGCCCCGCCTTGCCGAACACGACGACCGTGCCCGCGATCATGCCGATGCCCATCCCCCTTCCCCCAGCCCCCGTCACGACCAGCATACCGCGCCGCATCCGCGCGCCCGCCTCGTCGCCGACGTTCCCGCGCACGATGATCTCGCCGCCCGACATGCCGCGCGCCGCGCCGGGCGGGGCGCCGCCCGCATTGTCCCCCGCGTTGCCGCGCACGTCGATCCGGCCGCCCGACATCGCGAGCCCCAAATCACGACCTACGCTGCCGACGATCGTCAGCTCACCCCCCGCCATCCCGGCGCCGATCCCTTCCATTAGTGGGACGTCCCCCTCGATCCGGACGACGCTCGAGCGTCCGCCGCGGACCTTGAAAAACTCCCCGAGCGTTCCCGGCCGCCCCCCGTGCACCACCGGCAACGCGGCGATCGTGTTCGCGTCGAGCCCGGCGAACCGGTCCGCGGCGATGCAATCGGCTACGAGCACATGATCGGGCCGCTCGGCGAGCGACAACGTCACGGCGTCGCTCACGCCAAGATCTTCCGGAGGTGGAAGTGGTGCGGCCCGAGCTTGCCGCCGAAGTTCGCCGCCGTGATGGTGTTCACCCCGGGCCGGCACGCCGCCGGGATGCCGGCGCGCATCGCCGCCTCGATCGCTGGCGCATCGGTCCCGTCGAGCACGATCTCGAGCACGCTGTTCACCCCCTCCGGAAGCTGGGACGGGGTGATCGCCCGCAGTGTGGGATCGAATGGGTCGTTGGTCGTCGCCACCATGTTCTTGTAGCGCTTCGAGCCCACCTTGCTGCCGCTCCGCACCACGCCGCCCGGGAACGGGAGGATCACGCCCGGCAGACTGGTCATCGCGTCCACCGCGGCCTCCGCGGCGGCCAGCGCGGCCTCCGCGTCTGCCGCAAGGATCAGGAAATTGCCGCCGCCCACGCCCTTCAGCATCCCGAACGTTTCCTCGACCAGGAACTCCCCTTCCATGACCGGCAGGCGCCAGTAGCGCTTTCCTCCAATCACTTTGCTCGCCTGAAACCCGTCACCGAACACGCGCAGCGCCTTGCCGACCGCGAGCCGATCAGGCGCATCGGGCAGGCCGTCGAAGCAAGCGGTAGTGGGGCAGGTGAGCACGGTCTGACCGACCCGCACGATCAGCTGTTCGGGGAGGCTCGCCTTGTCCATGGTCAGAAACAGGACGCTGATCCCCGGTCGCCCGTCGGGCGTCTCCGCGGGTGTGAGCTCCCGCTCGATTCCCGCCTCGCACTTGCAGCCGATCACCGACGTCGCGAACCCGGTGAGCTTGGTGGCCGCCTCCCGCGCCCACTTCGCCGTCCGTCCCGTGATCACGAGGCGAGCGACCCGCATCGTGAACGCTTCGGCGAACGTATCCGCGATCGTGACGCCGTTGATCTTCATGGGAGCGCCGCCCCATAGTTTTCGAACGCGACGCACGCGTACTGGTCGAAGAATCGCTTCACGTCGGTGGTGACCGCCGCGTCGTACTCGGGTCGAACAGCCAGGCGTCGCCCCGCGGGCGCGCGGCGCAGCTGCCCGTCCTCGACGACCAGGCTCCCGGCCTTGATCACGTAGCGGGGCGTCGCGAACATCTTCGCGCGGTCGGCGTCGTTCGCGTAAATCGTCACGTCCGCATCCGCCCCGGGAGCCAGGTGTCCCTTGTTCTTCAAGCCCAGGAGCCTGGCCGGGCCCGCCCGCGTGACGATGGCGATCTCGCCGAGCGTGTATTCGCGCGCCAGCCCATCGAGCAAGGCGCTGCCCACGAGCAGCTTCTGGTTCACCGCCTTCAGGCGGTCGTCCCGATAGCCGCGATCCATCAAGAGCCGGATCAGCTCCGGATACGAGAGGAACGTCCCACCGTTGGGATGATCGGTCGACAGGACCACGCGCCACGGGTCGTTCGCGAGCAGGAACAGCTCGAGTCCGACGGACCACTGCAGCGCGGCGACCGCCGCCTTTTCCTTGTAGCTGTAGGGGACGATGCCGCAGCCCGATTCGAGCTCGATATCCACGTTCACCCACTTGCGGCCGCTGCTTGCGTACAGGAGGTGCTCGACCGGACTGTCGGCAGTGACGGTCGTCGCCGATCCGAACATCACCTGCCCGACGTCCACGCTCACCTCGGCGTGCGCGTTCACGTACTCGATCACGGCGCGCGCCGCCGACGCCCATCCCTTGCCCGGCGCTCCACCGTAACTGTGGAACTGCAGGTGCGTGAAATGCGCCCGCTGGCCCGAAAGGGCGTTCATGCTCTCGAGCGTGGTCGCGGAGTTCCCCGGCTGCCCCAGGTTGTTGCAATGGATGTGCACGGGATGCGGGAGCTTCAGCTGGTTGGCGGCGCCCGCGAGGGCATCCAGGATCTTCCGTGGCGTGACGGCGCTCGACCCGAGCGTATCGTCCAGACCGCTCACGTTGCGCCGATCCCCTCCACCCTTCCACACTGCGACGCCGCCCGGGTTCACGATCTTGATCGCGTAACCCCGAGTCGTCCCCAGGAGCCACGCCACGTAATCGCGCGCCCGCGCGCCCTCACCGGCGGCGAGCTGGCGAAGCAAATAGTCGTCGTTGCCGAGCAGCACGAAGAAGCCGGCATCGATGATCGGTGTGTCGTCGAGCTCCGCGTGCGCGTGCCGAGCGGCGAGGGGGGCCACGGCCGCTTCCATCACCGTGGTATAGCCGAGCCCGGCGTAGCGATAGCCGGTCGCAAAGGTGCTCGGCACCGTCCCCCCGGTGCCCGAGCGCGCGACCGCGCCATCCTCGAGCCGCGGCGCGGTCAATGGATCGGCCGCGTGCTCTTCGGGGAGCAGCCGCCGGGCGTGGTTCACGCTCGACCCGGCGACGTGCGCGTGCATGTCCACGCCGCCGGGCATCACCACCATGCCGCGGGCGTCCAGGCGCGGAGCGCTCACCGGCACCTTTGCCACGATCTGGTCGCCCTCGATGCACACATCGCGCACGACGCCGTCCACCCCGTTCGCCGGGTCGTACACGGTGCCGCCCGTGATCCGGAGTCGCGCGGGTTGGGTCATGTGCGGAGTCGCTCGCGCAGCGCCCGCACCGTGACGAGCGCCCCGTGAGGCGCCTCGAGCGCCGGCCGCAGCGGCAACGGGACATCGTCCATGCGGAACGCCGTGCCGCCCTCGTGAACGCCGGCCAGTCCCGTGTCTATGGTGACGGCGGGCTGGAACGTCGCCGCGCTCGCCCGGGCTCCGATCACCACGCTCCGGACGCGGGCGAGCCCGGTGGCCACTGACACGGGGAGTGTCGCCGGCGTACCGACGACGAGGGCGGCGTCTACGTCGCCTCCGCCGAGCAGCGTGGCCGCGCCCGCCTGCGGCTGATAGCTCGGGTACCCGCGGGCGAAATCCACGGCGAAAGGGAACCCGGTTTGCCACGTGAGCACGGCATCGGCACCGGAGCGGTTGCCGCCCCCCCGGAGGGTGGACAGAGCGCACCGCGTGGGGCCGTTCAAGGCCTGGGCGAGCGTGACGAGTGCCTCCGCCCGGGCCGGGTCGACGAGAGTCAGGCCTGGCTCGCCGTCGGCCACGATGACGACGTAGCGCGCCCCGGTCATCCGGCGGGCCAGCTCGACCGCGGGCCGGAAACGCGCGTCCTCACCCACCGCGCGTCCTTGCACCGTCGCCCGCATGATTTCCAGGCCGTCCACCTCGTCGCCGGGCGCGATCGCCACCCGTCCGTTGGCATCGGCGGGACCGAGGTTCTCCCCCACGTCGACGGCGACGAGCGCGCGGCTCTGTCGGCCCTGGGGCGCCGCCACTCCGCGCGGCTCCACGGCGTAGCGGGAACCGTACCGCGGATAGCGTCCGCTCGGGTCCACGGCCCAGAACACGACGAGGTCGGCGCGCTGGCGGATTTCGCCGAGGGTGGCGCCGGCGCGTCCGCGGCGCTGGGCCGCGAGCACGGCCGGCGCGGCGGTCGCCGCGAGGCTGTCGATGGCGGCGTGTAGCCGGTCCGCGATGGCGACCGCTTCCCGCTGCGTCTCGGAGGAGATGTCGCCGGCGAGATAAACCAGCGCGTGCCGCGCGCCGTTGAGAATCCTCGCGGCCTCGGTCAGCGCTTGCTCGAGCGACGCGGCGCTGCCGTTCACGCGGATCTCTGCGGGCACGCTCCCGTCGCCGAACCAGGCGGCGCCGAGCGCGCAGGCGTTGCGGGCTTCCGCGATGTGATCTTGCTTCACGACCACCGTGATATCGTCGCAGGTACACCCGCAGCCGAGGCAGGTGGCGTTGGCGACGGTGCGATCAGTCATGCGCTCTGCGCCTCGCGGCGCTCGACGTCGCGATACAGCCGAACCGCGCGGCGTTCGAGGGCGGCGACGCAGGCCGCGGCGTCCCGTCCGCGCGCGAAGATCGTGCAGATCGGCTCGCGCGGCGCGAAGCGAGTCCCCGGCGGCGAGATATCCCGCACGTCCGGGTCCGAGAGCCAAGACCGCGTGTCGCCCAGCGCGCTGGTACGTCGCGCGTACACGATCGCCTTGCCGATCGCCTCCGGCGCGCGACGCCGGGCGGCCGCGAGGTCGAACGCCGGCAGCGCCTGGCGGCAGGCCCGCGCATGCACGTCGAACAGCGAGATCCCGTACGCCCGCTCGACCAGCTCCATCGCGCCGGTGTAGCGTGGGTTCACTTCGATCGCGTAGGGGAACCCTCGCCGCGCCACGAAATCGACCCCGTTTACCCCCACCAGGCCGAACGCCCGGGTGACGCTCTCCGCCAGGAGGGTGGCCCGCTGGAGCAGACGGTCGTCCGCCGCAAACTGCGGATCTCCGGCAGAGCCGAGGATGCTCCCGCAGTAACGGAACCCATCGGCTCCGAACGCGGTCTCCCCCGCGAGAATGCGCGAGAGCCCCAGCGGCACCGCGCGGCGTCCATCCGCGGCGAACACGAGGGAGCCCGTCACGCCGGAGATGCGCTCCTGGAGGTAGCTCCCCCGCGGCACGGGCGCGCCGCCCCGCCAAACGGCGACGCCGTCCCCGCCCCCTGAGCGCAGGGGCTTCACGAGCCAGCCGCCGCGCGCGCGTAGCGCTGGGCGCGTGAAGCGGACGCGCGGACCCGGAAGGCCGGCGTCGCCGACCACCCGGGCGAGGCGCCGCGGGTCGCGCGCTCGGGCCAGGACTGAGGGTGGGTTTCCCCATAGCATGCGGTTGGTCGCGAGGGCGCGCACGGCGCTCGGGTGGTTTTCGAAGCTCGCTTCGTACACGACGGCCTCGCAGGACACGTCCCGCGCAGCCGCCGCGACGGCGCGCGCGCTGAACCGCCCGTCGACCCTGACGACATGCACCTCGGTCGCGCAGGCCTGGAGATCGAGATCGCCAAATCCGTCGACCGCGACCACCTCGTACCCCGCACGGACGGCGGACTCCGCGATGTCTCGAGTCGACACGCCGGCGAGCAGCACCCGCGTCATGACAACCCCAGCCGGCGCCGAGCCTGCTCGCGCGGCACGACGTACAGGTGGTCCAATACGGTCCCTCGCGCTTCACGGATCGCCAGCCGCTCGACCAGCTCGCGATTCACGCCCCCGGCGAGCCCGTCGGCGATGAGCGCCGCTCCTTGCGCGCCTTCTTTCGCCGTATGAGCGAAGCCCTCGAGCAAGCGCGTCGGCGCGAACGCCTCGAGCCGCTCGCGGATCGCGTTCCGCAGCGGCTCGACGTGCGCGAGTCGGCCCGAGAGGACGAATGCTTTCGGCGAGGGGACCGCGGCGGCGAGCGCCACGGCCGTCTTCACGGTGCTTTCGACCAGCGCGTCGCGGGCGACCTGCTCCGCGGGCGTCGTCGGATGGGCAAGGCGCTCGGGCGAGGCGGTCGTCTCGTCCCAACCGGCGATGCTGGCCGCGCCGCCCCGGAACAGCAGCGCCTTGGGCACCTCGCCCGCGAGATAGGCGACCTCGCCGTCGAGCGCCCCCGCGGCGCGAAACCCGAGCGGCCCGGCCGAGCCCCCCACCCCGTCCACGATCCGGCCCGCTGCGACCGCCACGGCGGCCGTGAACGCGCCACCGAGTTCGAGCAGCACGAGTGATACGTTCGACAGCGGGGACCCGAGCCTCCGGGCCTGGTCGGACACCGCGAGCGCTACCGCGCACACCTTCTCCGCCGTGCCCATGTCCACCCGGTTCACCTTGCGGTGCGCAGGCACGGTGGGGAGATGCACTACGCCGGGCGTGAGCACGACCGGTAGAGCGGTGCGCGCCAGGGCGCGAACCAGGTTGCGGAGCCCGCCGATGCCCCCGGTCTCTCCCGGTGCCGCGAGGAAAGCAAGGCGCAGCGCTTCCTCGGTGATGTCCTGGACCCGGGTGATCGGCACCCCGTACCCCGACGGGCCGACGACGAGATCGAGCGGGCCCGCCGCTTCGAGCTCGGCAACGAAGGGCGCCGGGTCGGCCAGCGCCTCCGCGGTGGGCCAGGAGCGGTCGAGAAACAGGCGGCCGTTGTCGAGCCCACAGAGATCGATACTCACCGTCCCCGGGTCGATGCCGATGACGCGGGGCATCGGCTCACGACTTCGGCGCCATCAACTCCCGCGCGACGTCGGCGATGATCTCGGCGTCCAGCACGAGGTCGTTGCGCTCGAACAGGCGCGCAATGCACGCCTTGTGCACCTTCATCTTGAGGTTTCCGATGGCGAGTGCGCCGAAGCACACCACGCCTTCCTTCGTCACGCCGTCGTCCATCACATCGACCCCCTCGATGCCGAGCGGGGGAACCGCATTCACGTCGGCGACGACCTCGAGCCCCGGCCGGCTCGCCCACGCCTGCTTCGGGACGAGCATCACCCCCGCGGGTCCGGCGTTGAGGATCAGCTCCGCGCGCTCGCAGGCGCGGATCGCTTCCGTAGCATTGGGCATGGCGATGGCGCGCACAGTCCCGCCGAAGCGCTTGAGCACGAGCTCACGCGCTCGCTCGCCGGCATCGGCCTTGCGCGAGGTGATGCACACGTCCGCCCCGGCCTTGGCGAACAGTCCGGCGGCCCGAATCCCGACGGGCCCCGTCCCCGCGACGATCAGGACACGCTTGCCGCGCACATCGCCCACGGCTTTCACCATTTTCGCCACCGCGGCGACCGCCGTGGTGTTCGACCCGTTCGAGTCGAGCATCGCCGACACCGTGAAGGGCTTGAACATCGCCTTCGTCGCCGCGGCTAGCAGCTGCTCGCCCACGGCGATGTCCGCGCCGCCGACGAAGACAGCGGTGTTCTTCTAGTCCTTGGGACCGCGCGTGAAGATGCAGCCGTGGATCAGGTCGCGGACCTCGGCCTCGACGACGCCGCCGTAGCTCATCACCTCGTCGGCGCCGCCGTCGTAGGCCACGACCCGGTCGAACACGCTCGGCAGCCTGGAGCTGTCGAGCTGCAGCAACAGCTTACGCATCAGGATTCATGCTCCACGATGAAGCCGTGCAAGGTTCGAAAAGCAGTCGAGGGGCGGCAGCCCCGCCCCTCGACATGGCATTCAGGCGACTGCCCGCGCGATCAACCCTTGTCCGCGCCCCCCGCGAACGGATGCGACGCCGTCTTCGCCTGGGAGATCACCTGGTCGATCTTCGGCTGCCCCTTGAGGGCGCGCTCGATCGATTCTTTCACCGCCCGATAGTTGAAGTCGTAGATCTTCTTGTCGTTCTTCGCCTCCCAGTGGATGAACACCCCCACCAGGATGCAGTAGTCGTCCACTTTGTCCCGCGGGATGATGCCCGAGGACACGCTGTCCACCACCGCGCGCGCGACCGCCGCCTGCGCCGGGCCGAACATCTGCACGGCCTGCGTGGCGTTCTTGATGGTGACCTTGTTGAAGAGGAGCGTGTCGGGCTTCGCCGGCAGGTTGGGCGTGACGACGGCGAGCAGCTTGGTGAAACCGTCGGTGTTGTTCGCCAACGTGCTGACGAAAGCTTGCCCCGCGTGGCCCGACTTCGACCCGATGATCAGATCGATGTGGGCGACCTCATTCCCGTCGCCTACCAAAGACTCGCCAAGGAAGAAATCCGCTGCCATAACTACCTCCCGATCCGGATGGGGTCCACGAGTTTCACTGCCGGCCGTCACGAATGCGGCGTTGAGAGCAGCGTGGCCAGAGGGGTGTGGAAAGCCACGCCGTCCCGCGTCTGCGGGTAGCTCCTACGAAACCGTATCGATGGGGTGCTAACCTGCCGGCCGCTCCGACGGGTGTCAAGCCCGCGAACCAGGCCCGCAGAATGGAACTTTTTCGGGGGCTACGCCGGCGGTACCTCGCCCGTGGCGACCCGCCACACCTCGTCGGCGAGCCATTCCAACCGCTGCTGCGCGTAGTCGAGCTCCGCCGGCGTCATCTCCTTCGCCCGGCGGGCGATCTCGCGTGCGTGGCCGAGCAGGTCGTCCAGCACCTCCCGCAGCGGCCGGTTCTGGCGACGCTCGGCGCGGGACCGCGGGCTCATGCGGTTTGGATCCCGAGCGCCCGCTCGTCCGCCGTCTTGAACTCCTGCGCCGCCGCGCGCACCGTCGAAGCGAGCCCCCGCTCGGCGAGGTAGCTCTCGATCAAGCGCAGGCCGAGATAGTACCCCGAGCGCTCCGGCAGCACCTTCCCCGCCGTCAGGCGGGCGGCGGGGCTCATGCCCCCCGACAGGAAACGCAGGCGCAGCCCCAGGCCCGTCTCGTCCAGTAACGGCGCTGCCGTGCGTCGCAGGAACGCGTCGAGCTCCCGGATGCGACGGTACTGCCGACGGGTGTAGCCGAAGTATTCCCACGGCTCGAACCCGGGCGCCACCGCCTGCGCCGCCGCCACGGCCGCCCCCTCGTTCGCGAGCAGCTCCCGCAAGGTGGCCCGGCTGCCGGTGTCCCAATAGTCGTAGTAGCCGCGCAGGTCGGTCACCAGCCGCTTCAGGTCGGCGCGACTCGTCGGCGACGTGTACCGCACCGCGTGCGCCACCTCGTGCGCGATCCAGAGCGGCAACAAGTGCGGCGCGAGTCCCATGCCGTACGTCTGGGGATTCGGCCGGCCGGTGAAATGCTCGAGACATACGAACGCAATCCCGCGTCCGCCCACCACCAGCTCGCCCGCGTTGGCGGCGCCCACGCCTACCATGAGATACAGGTCCACGGCGCAGTCCGCGTCGCAGCGCTCGAGCGAACGCTGCAGCGCATCCTCCGCGATTGCGGCGACGTCCACGTCCTCGAGCAGCCGCTCGAGATCCGCGCGCTCGGCGCGCAACGTGGCCGCGATCACCTGTTCCGCGTGCGGCGACGTCGGGTCCAGCACGTAGTTGTGCCAGTAGCTCTGCAGCACGGGCTGGTGGCGGTCGAGATACTCGTGATAGGCCGCGGTGGGGTCGGGCGCGGCGAGGATCGCCAGGAACTCCGGCACGAGATTGACGAGCATGAGGCGGCCGGCCCCAATTTGGGAACCAGCCCCGCCGGAGACAAGCGCGCGCCCGCCCGGGGGCCCGGTGCGGCCGAACGCGCCCGGCTTGACAATCTACGACGCGACTGTTCGAGGGACGGCGCTCAGGTGTGGTCGCGCATCTTGCGGCTCATCTCGGCGAGGAACCGCCGCTCGGCGGGGGTGAGACTGTCGATGCCGCGCGCCGAGATCTTGTCGAGCACGCGGTCGATCTCCGCTTGCGCGGGGTCGCGCTCGACACGGCGCGGCGGCTTGGGCGCATCGCTGGCCCGGGCGACACGTCCCGGATGGACGAGCACGCTGGGCTCGGACCGGCGCCGCAGGTTGCGCTCGGCTCGTCCCAGCCGCCAGTCGCTGACCTTCAGGTAGAGGGAGCCGGCGGCGAAGCCGCCCAAATGCGCGAGGTGCGCCACACCGTCGCTCGTGGGGAACAGTGCGAGCATAAGCGAGACCGCCACGAGGAACGTCACGAGCCATTTGGCCGCAATCGGCGCGGGGAAGAACAACACGTTGATCGGGGCGTCCGGCGCCGCCCACGCGAACGCCAGCAGCACGCCGTACACGGCGGCCGACGCGCCGACCACCGGATTGATCCTGCCGAAGCCCCACCCCAGCACCAGCGACAGGACGGCCCCTCCCAATCCGCAGAGCAGGTAGTAGCGCACGAACGCCCCGCCACCCATCCGCTCCTCCACTTCGGGACCGAAGACGTACAGCGCGAGCAGGTTGAAAGCGAGGTGCAGCAGGTTGGCGTGGACGAACATGTACGTGACAAACGTCCACGGCTGCCGGAAAGCGTAGAGCGGCGTGAGCCCGAGCGTACCGATGAACCCCGGGCTGACGAACAGCGTCACCTGGAGCAGGAAGACGACGAGGTTGGCGACGATCAGCCGCCGCACCCACGGAGTCATGCCGAACATCCGCTGCGGGTCCATCGCGTAGTTATCCCCCGCGCGCGCTCCCCGAGTTCCCCGCGAGCCGGCAGATCCGCTCGCACAGCTCCGGAAACTCGATCCCCGCAGCCCGGGCGGCCTGGGGGAGGAGGCTGGTGCGCGTCATGCCGGGGAGCGTGTTCGCCTCCAGGCAAAAGATGTCGCCCTCGGCGCTCAATCGGAAGTCGACACGCGAATACCCCCCGAGCTTGAGGGCCCGGTGTGCCGTGAGCGCCAACTCCTGCAGCTGGCGCGCCAATGTCGTATCGAGCTTCGCGGGGAAGATCTCCTCCGACATCCCGGGCGTGTACTTGCACTCGTAGTCGAACAGCTCGTGCTTCGGAATGATCTCACCCACCGGCAACGGCACATCACCCAGCACCCCCACCGTCAGCTCCCGCCCGGGGATGAACTGCTCCGCCATGACCTCGGTATCGAACGCTGTTGCGACTTCCACCGCCGCGTCCAACCCTTCGGCGTTGCGCACCAGCGTCATCCCCACGGAGGAGCCCATCTTCGACGGTTTGACGATCACCGGCCATCCCAGCGCCGTCGTCACATCCTCAGGGGCGACGGGGGCCATGAACCACGCGGGTACGGGCACGCCCGCCGCGCGGAACAGCCGCTTGGCGAGGTCCTTGTCCATGGCGAGCGCGCTCGCCAGCGCCCCGCTGCCGGTATACGGCACGGCGATCACGTCGAGCACCGCCTGCAGGATCCCCCCCTCACCGCGCCCCGCGTGCAGGCACAGGAACAACACGTCCGCGCCGGTGACCTCGTTGAGCCCCGCGAGCCCGTTCGAGAGCATCGCGCGCTCGCGCCCGTCGAGCTCCGCCACCGCGGGCGGCTCCCGGCCGACCGCGGTCGTGAGCAGCCGCTGCTCGTCGGTGGGGGAGAGGAGCCCGGTCACCGTATCGACGACCCGCACCGTATGCCCGCGACCCCGCAGCGCCTCCACGATCTGGGCAGCGCCGGCGAACGCGACCGCGCGCTCCGCCGTCGCGCCGCCCGTGATTACCGCGATCCGCATCAGTGGATTCCGGCGAGCTGGTGGAGCACGTCGTACCGCGTGACGATCCCCGCGATCTTCCCCTCGCGCCGCACCAGCGCCGCCGGCGTCTCGCGCGACAGCAGGGTGGTGAGCCGCTCGACGGGAAGGTCCGCATCCACGACCGGGAACGGCGCGTCCATCACGTCCTGGACCGGCTGGTCCAGCGTCGCCGGGTCCTCGAGCGCCCGGGCCATGAGCCCCTGCTCGGACACCGCGCCCACGCCGTCGCCGACGTCCAGCACGGGGAGCTGCGACACGTTGTACGTGCTCATCAGGTTCAACGCCTGGCGCACCGTCGCCGTCGGAGCGACCGAGATCAGCGGGGGCGCACCCGAGTTCCGCGCCTCGAGGAGCTGGGCCACCGCCACGCGCTCCGCCTCGAGGATCTGGTTCTCCCGCAGCCACTCGTCGTTGAAGACCTTCGACAGATACCGCTCTCCGGTGTCGGCCAGCACGGTCACCACGAGCGCTTGCGGATCGTTGACCCGCCGCGCCACGTCCAGCGCAGCCACGACGTTGACGCCGGTCGAGCCTCCGGCGAACAGGGCCTCTTCCTTGGCCAGGCGCCGCACCATCAGCATGGCGTCCTTGTCGGACACCGTGATCCACTCGTCGATCACGTCCCAGTGCAGCGAGGTCGGCAGTTTGTCGCCGCCGATACCCTCCACCTTGTAGGGGTGGCCCTCGGTCTTCTGATGGGTACGCGCGTACTCGGTGTAGATCGAGCCGACCGGGTCGCCGGCGATCACACGGACCCGTGGGTTCTTCTCCTTGAGGAACCGACCCGCCCCGCTCACCGTACCGCCCGTCCCCGGTGCGCACACGAAGTGCGTGATCTTCCCCGCCGTTTGCTCCCACAGCTCGGGACCGGTCGTGCGGTAGTGCACGTCTGGGTTCACCGGGTTGTAGTGCTGGTCGGCGAAGATCGCGTTGGGGTGCGCCGCGGCGATTGCCCGCCCCTTCATGATGTAGTTCTCGGGATGGTCGGGGGGCACCGCGGTCGGCGTGATGATCACCTCGGCGCCGAGCGCGCGCAGCAGCCGCGCCTTCTCCTGCGACATCTTGTCCGGCATGGTGAAGACGCAGCGGTAGCCCTTCACCGCCGCGGCGAGCGCGAGCCCCACGCCCGTATTGCCCGACGTGGCCTCCACGATCAGGCCCCCGGGCTTGAGGCGCCCTTCGCGCTCGGCCGCCTCGATCATCGCCACGCCGATACGGTCCTTCACGGACCCGCCGGGATTGAAGAACTCGGCCTTGGCGTACACCGGCGTCCGGATCCCCTGCGTGACGCGGTTCAGCCGGACCAGCGGCGTCCAGCCAATGGTCTCGAGGATGTTGCCGTACGGCTTAGCGTGGGACGGCATTCGTGTCCGGCTTCGCCGCGCTGTCCGGGACGGTGCGCGCCGAGTCCTGGCGCTGCGGGACGGTGTCCCGTTTCGGAGGCATCGTGTCACGCCGCGCCGGGCGGACCGGAGCCACCGGCGGGGGAACCGGCGCAGGTCGGGGACGCGTGGTGTCCGGCTCCCCCTTCGACACGGCCCCGCTCGCCTGCGGGTGGCGGAACTCGACCGGCTGGAGGAATGCCGTGGCGATGGACAGGCCGTGGCGCCGGGCGGGAGCGAAGCGCAGCTTGCGCGCGCCCGTGAGCGCCGCCGAGTCGAGCGCGGGATAGCCGCTCGATTCGGCCACGCGGCTCGATTCGGGTTGCATGCGTCCCGTGGAATCGACGAACAGGCGCAGGATCACGTCGCCCTCGACCTTCTGGTCGTACAGCCGGGGCGGGTACTGGATCGGCGAGTCAGCGTTCAGGGCCACCGGCGGCTCCTGGTCCGGCGGAACGCCGGGCGACCCGCTTCCCGACTGCTCGGCCGGGGGTGCTTGGCGGCACCCGGCGGCGCCGACGCTCAGGAGGCCGGCGACCGCGACGGTGCAGACTCTCATGGTCCCTCCGCGAGCTGCTTCTTCCACGCCGCCAGCCGATTCAGCGCGTCGAGCGGCGACAGCGTGTTCACGTCGAGTCGATCGAGCTCCTCCAGCAGAGGATGCGGGCTTCCCAACGGGTTGAACAGGCCGAGCTGGGCCGCGTCGGGGGGTGCGGGCGGAGCCTGGTGCGCCACATGGTGACCCGCTTCGAGCAGAGCGAGCACCTGCCACGCCCGTCCCACGACCGGCGCGGGAAGTCCTGCCAGCCGCCCCACATGGATGCCGTATGACCGGTCGGTGCCGCCCGGCTCGAGCCGATGCAGGAACACGATTTCGTCCCCCGCTTCGCGCACCGCCACGTTGAAGTTGCGCGCGTGAGCGAGCTCCTCGGTGAGTTGCGTGAGCTCGTGATAATGGGTCGCGAAGATCGTCTTGCACCCGACCGTGTTGTGCAGGAACTCGGTCACGGCCCACGCGATCGCCACGCCGTCGTATGTCGAGGTGCCCCGTCCGATCTCGTCGAGCAGCACGAGGCTTCGCGCCGTCGCGCCGTGGAGTATGGCGCTGGTCTCGCTCATCTCCACCATGAACGTCGACTGACCGCGCACCAGATTGTCCGACGCCCCTACTCGCGTGAACAGGCGGTCCACGACGCCGACGACGGCGCGCCGCGCGGGGACGAAGGCCCCCATCTGAGCGAGCACGACGCACAATCCCACCTGCCTGAGCAGCGTCGACTTCCCCGCCATGTTCGGCCCGGTGAGGAGGATCACGCGCCCGGCGTCGTCGAGCAGCACGTCGTTCGGGATGAAGGCCTCGCGCGCCATCATGCGCTCCACGACCGGATGGCGGCTTCCCTCGAGCATGATGGTGAAGCCGTCATTGACCTCGGGCCGCACATAGCCCTCGCGGTGGGCGACGTCGGCGAGGGCGCCCCAGACGTCGAGCCGGGCGACGACCCCCGCCGTCGTCTGCACCCGAGCGATCGCCTCGGCCACGCGGATGCGCAACGCGTCGACGAGCTGCGCCTCGCGCGCCGCGATTCCCTCCTCGGCACCCAGCACTTTGGCCTCGTACGCTTTCAGCTCGGGCGTGACGAACCGCTCAGCGCCGGACAGCGTCTGGCGCCGCTCGTAATCCGCCGGCACGCGGTCCCGGTGCGGGTTCGTGATCTCGAGGTAATAGCCGAAGACCTTGTTGAACCCGACCTTGAGCGAGGAGATGCCGGTGCGCTCGCGCTCGCGTGCCTGGAGCCCGGCGATGTACTGCTTCCCGCCGTCGCGAGCGTCCTTGAGCTCGTCGAGCTCGTGATCGTACCCGGCTCGGATCGCGTCGCCGTCGGACGCCTGGGCCGGCGGGCGCTCCACCAGCGCCCGAGCGAGCTCGTCGCCCAGGTCCTGGAGGAGATCGAGGCGGTCCGCGGCTTCCTCGAGCAACGATGCCCGCCCCCGCGCTTCCAGGCCGTCGAGCGCTGCGCGAACGTCGGGCAGACGCAGGATGGAATCCCGCAATGCCCCCAGCTCGCGCGGGGTCGCGCGCCCGAGCGCGGCACGACCCGCCAGGCGCTCGACGTCGCGTACCCCGTCGAGTGCTTCGCGCAGGCGGTCCCGCCCGCGTACGTCGCCGACCAGGACCTCCACAGCATCCAGGCGCGCGGTGATGGCCGCGGGGTCGACGAGCGGCGCGAGCAGCCATGCGCGCAACAGCCGGGCGCCCATGGGCGTCATGGTGCGGTCGAGCACGCCGAGCAGCGTCGTCCCCGCCGCGCCCGGGTGGCCGGGCGGGTCGGCGCGGAGCGGCTCCACCAGCTCGAGGTTGCGCCGGGTCATCTCGTCGAGCGGCAGCAGGTCGCCGCGCCGCAGCATGCGGGGGCGGGCCAGGTGTGGCAGGCCGCCCGGTTTGAGCTCCCGCGCGTAGCGGAGCAGCGCCCCCACCGCGCCCAGGGCGGGGCGGTCGCCCGGCTCGACGCCGAGCCCGTCGAGGGATGCCATCCGGAAGGTGCGAGCCAGATCCTCGCGCCCCAGCTCGGGGTCGAATTCCCACGCCTCGCGCTCGGTGCGCACGGCGCTCGGAAGCGGGAGGGGAGCCGGCGTGCCGCCGGGAAGCACGAGTTCCCGGGCTTCGTAGCGAGCGAGCACCGCGGCGAGGTCCTCCGACGCCACGGTCTCGAGCAGGAGCTCGCCGGTCGTGAGATCGAGCGCCGCGATTCCGGCCGGCGCGCTCCGAGCGTCGACTGCCAGCAGGAAATTGTTCCGGCCGCGCTCGAGCCAGTCGTCGGCGAGGACGCTGCCAGGGGTGACGGTCTCCACGACCGCACGTCGCACGAGGCCCTTCGCGAGCTTGGGATCCTCCACCTGCTCGCAGATCGCCACGCGGTGACCGAGGCCGATCAGCCGCCGCAGGTACTCCGTCGCCGCCTTGACGGGAACGCCGGCGAGGGGCACTTCCGACGCACCGCCATTGTTCCGCGACGTGAGGGTGAGACCCAGTTCGCGAGCGGCGAGCTGCGCGTCGTCCTCGAACATCTCGTAGAAGTCACCCATCCGGAAGAACAGGATGGTGTCGGGGTGTCGTGCCTTGATCTCGCGATACTGCTGCATCAGCGGGGTGTCCGCCTCGACGCGCGGCGTCATGGCTCTTCCACCACGAACGGCTGGCCACCGAGCCGGGTCTTGAGGCGCCGCTGGGCCTGCGCCGCTTCGTCGTGCGACGCGTACCGCCCGACCCGCACCTTGAACAAGCCGCTCGTGTCACGCACCACGCGGGCGTCGAAGCCCATCACTTTCAGACGCGTGAGCATCTCGTCCACCTGCGCCGCGCTCTTCACCGCCAACACCTGGACGGCATACGTCGCGGCCGGAGACGCGGGCTTCGCCTGAGTGTCGCCCGCCGTAGCGGGTGCGGTGACCGGGGGGGCCGGGGTGGTAGAGGCACAGCGCGAGGCGTAGAAGGTGACCTGATTCTTGAACTCCACGTCGGCACCCGCGCCGTCCAGCGCCTCGCGGATCAACGAGCAGCCGTGTGCGTCGTCCTTGAGGTCGAAGTAGGCGCGCGCGCCCCAGAAGTCCGCCCGAGGCCGCAACGAAGAGTCGGGATAGTCGAGGCGCAACCGCTCTGCCGCTTGGACGGTGGCCGCGGGATCGCCCTGAGCGAAGTAGAGCTGTGTGAGCAGCACGAGCGCGGAGTCGGCCCATGCCGACCGCCCGTACTCGACCACGACGCGTTGCAGGTTGGTCGCGGCGCTCGTCGCGTCGGGCGCGATGCGGCCCGCGGTGAAGAGTACGCCAGGATAGATGGAATCCTGTGGGGACAGCTTCGCGAGCAGCCGGCGAACCATGGCGCGGGCCGAGTCGGGGCGCGTCTGGGCGATCCGGAGGGCGGTCACCCGGACCGTGTCGGTTTGGGCGGACAGGTGAAGCAGGGGTCCTGCCGTCAGCAGCGCGGCCGCCAGCACGAGTCTCCGTCCGCCTGTCACGCCGCCTCCCTCGCCCGCACGCCCCACGACAGCACCAGTTGCTCCAGGATGCCGGCTTCGTCGGTCAACGTGCTCGACTTGAGAGCGCGATCGGCGTCCAACGCCAGTCGCAGGGCGCTGCGCAGCTCGGGCCTGGTCCAGAGCTCCGCCCAGCGGGCCCAGCGGAGCGCCGTCTGCTCCCAGCTCCCCAGGCCGTACGGTCGCGCGGTCCGGAGGTGCGACAGCAACGCACCCTCCAGGCGATCGCGTCGCCGGGCGTCGCGATCGAGCTCCGCCCGGGCGAGCGCCGTGCCGACGAGGGCGGTGCCCAGCGCGCTGAGCATGCGGACGCCGCTCATGCCTGCCTGCTCGAGCACGGGTTCGACCAGCCGGGCAGCGTCCGCTGCGCGTCGCTCGAGCGCCGCGTCGACGAAATCCTGGAGCGTCTCGCCACGGCGCACGCCCACGAGCGCAGCCACCTCGTCCCGGGTGGCCGGCCGCCCGGCGCAGAGCGGTGCGAGCTTCTCGAGCTCGCGGGCGAGGCCTGAGAGGTCGTTTCCGACGCTGGCCAGGAGCAGCTCCTCAGCCTCAGGCGCGAGGGTGAAACCCAACTGCTTGGCGCGGTGGGTCATCCAGCGCACGACTCGCTCCGGGGGCAGGGCCGCGACCTCCACCGCGGTCGCCCGGCGTAACAGCTCGGCGTCCGGTGGCTCAGGGGTCCCGTGCACCAGGATGAGCACCGTGCTGGGATTGGGTGAATCGAGGTAGTGCAGCAGCTCCTGGCGCACCTTGGCGGTCTTGCGGAGCTGCTCCATCCCTCTGAGGACCACGGCCCGGGTGGCGGCGAGTATCGGGGGCGTGTTCACCAGCGCGTTGAACGCCTCGGGGTCAAGGTCGGCGGCCGTACGCTGGTCGAGGTTGAAGTCGCGAGCGGCCGGGTCCACCGCGCGTTCCAGCAGCACGCGCACCGCCTCGTCCTTCAGCACGTCTTCCTCACCATGGAGATAATAGACGGGATCCGGCGCGCCCTGCTTCAGGCTCCGGAGCAGCGCGTCAAAGGTGAGAGCCCCCATACGGGGCGGAAGTTACCGTGGGCTCGAGTCGAGAGAAAGCCTACCGCCCCGCGGATGCGGGCTCGACGAGCGCGGCGCCGTCGGCGGCCTGGGGCCCCGCGAACACACTCGCGCGCGGGTCCTGGAACGAGACGAACGGCACACCGGCTTGTACGACCGGATTGGGGAATGGGACGGGTGGGAGCACCGGGGCGCGCGCTACCTCGGGGCGCCGGACGCCTTCCAGAGCCAGCATCGCGAGTGCCGCCGCGAGGACCAACGCCGCCGCTACGCCTGCACTCGCCGGTACCTCCCGGGCCGCGCGGCGCTCGCGCTCCAGCCGTGCGTCGAGCCGCCGTCTGAAGTCGCGTGAGGGCTCGATTGTCCCCGCAGCCTGCAACGCAAGCACGCCGCGCCGCACGGCGGTGTCGTACCGTCGGCAACCGGCGCAGCGCAAGAGATGACGTTCGAAACGGCGCAGCTCTCGTGGCGCGGTGATCAGGCCATCACGAAAATCGGTATAGCGTTCGAGGAATTCGGCGCACGTCATGGCGAGAGTTTACTACCGTCAGACGAGGACCGGGTTCCCGGCTACGTCCTCAGCCACCCCCTGGCAGGGGGGTGGGGGTGGGTCAGGGCTTGTGGGGTGCCTACTCCAGCAGGGGCCCGATGAGCTGGGCGAAGCTGTTCCGGGCCCGATTGAGGCGGCTCTTCACGGTGCCCAGGTTGCAGCCCGTAATGTCGGCGATTTCGGCGTAGCTCTTGCCTTCCAGCTCGCGGAGCACGAAGACGGCCCGATGGTGGGTGGGCAGCTGGTCCACGCACTGGTCCACGGCTTCCTTCAGGAACCGCTTGCGGTACAGGTCGTCGGGCCGGGCCGTGGTATCTTCGAACTGGAGTGGCCGGTGGTCCGCCTCCCAGTGCTTCTTGATCGTCTGGAACAGCACCAGGGGGTTACGGCTGCGGTTCCGAAGCTCGTTCTTCGCGAGGTTCGACGCGATGGTGTAGATCCAGGTCGAGAACTTTTTGGTCTGATCGAAGCGGTGGAGATGCCGGAACACGCGGATAAAGACCTCCTGCACGAGGTCCTCCGCCCGTTCCCGGTCTCCGATGGTCCGATTGATGAAGTTGAGCAGCCGGGTCTGGTAGCGGTCCACCAGGGTGCCGAAGGCTTGGTGGTCGCCTGAGAGGTGCTCAAGCACCAGCCGGCCATCGTCCAACTCGTGCAGCGCCTGGCGCTCGAGGGCGCGCGGCGTCACGACTACCTGGCCATTCCGCTTGAGAGTTGCTGGCATGGAGCGCTCCCAGTTCGAGCCTGCACTTCCTCTCCTACATAAGATACGGCACGAACCGTACCCGTCGCATCACCCACGTAAGCATCGATGCGGCCACAGCTTCACCAGCCCAGCGTCGAGTCGGCTCGACACGTCCGTCCTCCTCGGGGGACGGCAGGTTGCTACATCTTGAGGACGAACCCGGCCATATAAAGGATAGCCACAATGGTCTTTGCGTCTCGCACTTCGCCGTCCCGAATGCGGGCCAGGACCTGCGACAGGGGCTGTGGCACCACCTCTATGAACTCGTCGCGCTCGCGCGACGGTTCCCCCGGCGTGAGCCCGCTCGCCAGATAGAGGTGGATCACCTCGTCAGTGAAGCCGGGCGTGGTCCAGATGGAGGTCAGCCGCTGCAGGCGGCCGGCGGTGACCCCCGCCTCTTCGAGTAGTTCGCGACGGGCGCACGCCTCGGGATCTTCGCCAGGGTCGAGCGTGCCCGCCGGGATCTCCCACAGCGGCCCCCCTGCGGCATACCGGAACTGACGGATCAGGAGGATCGTGGGATCGGGATCCCCTTGTGGGTCGGAGGCGCACGGCACGATCGCGGCGGCGCCTGGATGGCGGATGATCTCCAACTCCCCCGTGGAGCCGTCGGGGAATCGCACCGTGTCGACGTCGACTCGCACGACTCGGCCGGTGTAAACCCGGCGACTCTCGAGCTGCATGGGCACCCTCAGCGGTTGAAGACCCAGGTGACGGGGACCTTGAAGCCTTCGGCGAGGAAGTAGGCGGCGTTGCGCCGCGGGTTCGATCGGATGGGAGAATTGGGGGCTGGCGACGTGAACGGCTGGAGTCCCAGCCGGGTGGCGATGATCCGGAGGCGCAGCATGTGAAAGCCGTCGGACACGAGCAGGACGCGGCGATCGTCCTTCCCCGAGAACCACTCGGCGACTCCGGCGAGCGAGGCCGACGTGCTCGCCGCTGCCGGCAGCCCGACGACCGCTCCCTCGGGCAGTCCGGCCTTGAGGAGGTAGCGGCGTCCGACTTCCGATTCGCTCACCGTGTCGCCCGATCCGACCCCACCGGTCACGAGGACTACGGGTGCGAGTCCCCGCTGGTACAGGGCGGCCGCGTGGTCGAGCCGTGCGCGGAACACGGGCGAGGGTCGGCCGTTGTATTGCGCGGCGCCGAGCACGGCGATCGCATCGGAGGAGCGCGCCTCATCGTGGGCGCCCGCGAGCGCCACGGCGACCACGACGGCCGCCCAGCCGAAGGTGAGCGCGATCATCAGGGTCACCGTCGCGACGACCTTGCGACGCAGGGTCCAGAAGGGCATGGAGGAAAGACAACAAGGGAAGGGGGTAGAGGGAAGGGGGACAGCGCGATACGGAATCTATCAGGGCCTGGTCAAAAGCTCCTCGAAGAGCGCCAGGGCGCGCGGGTCGCCGGACTGGCCGAGCCAGAACAGCGCCTTGCGCCGTACGCCCGGCTCCGGGTGCGTTCGGGCGATCCGGATGAGGGCGGGGACGCCGGCGTCGCGCCGCTGCTGCGACAAGGCGAAGACCGCTTGCTCCTTCACGTCACGGTCTAGGTCGGCATCGTCTACCAGGTCGGTCAGGTCCTTGGTAGCGGCGTCGCCGGCAGCCTGTCCGAGCCAGAACACCGCCTGACGGCGGGTGCGCTGCGGCGCGCGATCATCGCGGGCGAGCCGCAGGAGCATCGGCCAGACCGTAACCGAGTCCGCGAGGGTCACGGGGAGTATCGCCTCTTCCGCCGCGCGCGTGTCTTCGCGGGTGGCGAGGTCGAGCAGGAAGTCTACGGCGTCGCGCGCCGACGCGGTGCCGAGATCGGTGACGGCGGCGTCTCGAGGCGGGACGACCCAGCGCCCTCCCACGTAGGTGCGGAGCGATTGCACGCGGCCGGTCCGGACTCTGAGCGATATGCGCACCGGCCCCGGCTCGCAATCGTACTCGACCTCATCGTCGTCGAAGCCGCGGTCGAGGGTGATCGTACGTCCCCATCTCCCCCTCCCCCGCCCGCACTTCCCGTCGGCGCACTCGAAGGCGATTACGCTGTGTCCGTCGCCGCATACGCCGGGACGGGCGGCGAAGCTCAGCCGGACCGTGCCGTCGGGTGCGGCGGCCACTCGGGCGGCGAGGCGCTGGGCGGCCGCGGGCCCCGCCACGAGCGCCCACACGAGCACCAGCCGGCCCGTCACGGGTTGATGATCTCCAGCAAGACCTGAGCGGCCCGGGGGTCGTGCGACTGGCCGAGCCAGAAGATCGCCTTCTTGCGGAGTTCCTTGTTCTGCTCCGTCTTGGCGATGCGGATCAGCTGATCGAGCGCGGCCGCCTCGTGGCGCTGCGAGTACACGAAGATCAGCTGCTCTTTCATCTCCTGGTCCTGCATCCGATCGTACAGCCCGACCAACTGCTCCAGGTTCCCACCGGTCTGGCCGGCCCAGAAGAGCGCCTTCTTCCGCATCTCCACCGGCTCCCGCTCATTGAGCGCGATGTCCATCAGCCAGCGCCCGTTGTCCGCGCCGCCCATCTGGGAGAGCGAGAAGATCACCTTCTCCTTTAAGTCTTCGCCGGTGACTTTCGCGTACAGGCCTCGCAGGAAGGCGGCGTTCTCCGGGGAACGCTGCTGGCCCAGCCAGAAAATCGCCTTTTCGCGTGCCTCATCGGAGGCGCGCTCGTTGGTGGCATAGTCGCGCAGGATTTGGGCGGCGCGGGCGTTGTGGATTTGCGACAGCGCAAAGATCGCCTTGTCCTGAAGCTCGGGATCCGTGGAGCCGCGCAGGATCGAGTCGAGGGCGGTGACGGCACGGTCGCTCCCTACTTGCGACAGCCAGAACACCGCCTGCTGGCGCACCTCGGAATCGGGGTCGTTGCGGGCGACGTCGAGCAGGATGTCTTCCGTTTCGCCACCATGCTTCTGGGATACGATGAAGACCGCCTTGCGCCGCAATCCGGCGGAGCATGCATCGCGCTTCGCCAGGACTTTCTTGAGGATGGGGAGCGCGTTGGTCGCGTCCATCTGGAGGAGACCGTTCAGCGCGGCGACTCGGACGTCGTCCTCGTCATCCTCATCGGGACAGCCGCGCGTGCTCACCGGTTGCGCGGGCTGCGCCGGTTGCGCGGGCTGTGCCGGCTGCGCGTACTTGGTGAGCCAGGCGGCCGCCTCGCTGTCGCCCTGCTTCGCGAGCGCCGTCTGAATCCGGGCGAGCAGCGCGTAGCCGTCGCGCAGCGTCGCCGCTTTGGCGTATCGCTCTTGCTGGGTGAACAACAAGCTGCGCGCGCGTACTAGATCGTCGTTCTTGTAGAGCGCGAAAGCCGCCCAGTAGAGGCCGTCGCCGGCCCGGGTGGCGTCCGGGTACCGGCGGGTGAGCTCGCCGTACAGCCTCGCGGCGCTCGCGTAGTCACCGCGGTTGAAGGCACGCCGCGCCGCACGCCACAGCGAGTCGGTGGGGTCTTGCTCGTCCCGGAGAACACGTGGGTCCCGGATGTCCACCACATCTAACGCATCGAGCGCGTCTAGCGCATCGAGGGCGTCGAGGCCGTCCAGGACATCGAGCGCGTCCAATCCCTGGAGCGCCGCCTGCGCGTGCGCCAACGCGGGTGCGACCGTACGTGGCACAATAGGTTGCTGCATTCCCAAGACGGCCGCGACCATCAGATACATCGCCTGCATCACAATGCTCCTTGCGTGCGCACGGGGCCGGGGCCGGCGGGGTTCGCCGTCCGCAGCCGCAGCAACACGCTGCGTTGGTCCAATCCCTGGTTGATCGACTGTACGTCTTCCCGATCGCCGCCCCCCCCCGCCGGCAGCTGGGCGATCTGCGCGAGCACCAGCTCCAGGTCGTCGAGCAGGCCTTTCAACCGCGCGTCGTTGGCCGCGGGTGAGTCGAGCATGAGCCGCGTGGTCGCGAGCAGATCGCGGGCCTGCCTCGAGAACTGGACGGCCGGCACGCTGGGCGAGCGCGCCTCGGCGTGGAAGCCGGTGAGCAGCGCCTCGGTGCGAGTGAGGTACTGCGCAGCCGCGACCCGGTAGGCGAGTGTCGACGCCTGGTCGCTGCCCGCTATCACCGTGGGAGAGCTCGGGGACTCGCCTCGGCGCGCGCTCCAACGCCCGATGGCGACGCCGAGCGCGAGCACGGCGGCGATTCCCACACCCCAGCGCAGGGTGGGACGAACCACGATCACGTGACGCCTACGCGCCGCGCGCGCCGCCGCGATGCGATGCCACAGCTCCTCGCGCGGCGTCACGGGCGGACGATGATAGTCCTGCGCCGCCTGCCGCAGCCGCTCGTCGAATCGATCGTCGGTCATGACACCCACTCCCCCGCGAAATCCGCGAGCGCATCACGCAGCTTGGCGCGCGCTCGCGACAGTTGCGCTTTCGACGTCCCGGTTTCGATGCCCAAGGTCGCGCCGATCTCCTCGTGCGTGTATCCCTCGACGTCGTGCATCACGAACACCGTGCGATAGCCGTCGGGGAGACCGTCGATCGCCTGTGCCAATCGCCGCTTCAGGTCCGGCTCTGCGGCGCGTCGACCGGCGGAGGTCCCCGCGGCCTCGTCCAGATCCGTTTCCCGCTGGCGAAAGCGCTTCACCTTTCGCAGCCCGTTCAACACCACCGAGGTGGCGATGGCATGCAGCCAGGTGGAGAGTTTCGCCTCGCCCCGAAACGCGCCCAACCGATCGAACGCGCGGACGAACGTGTCCTGGGTGAACTCACGCGCCAGCTCGTCGTCTCCCGCCAGGCGGTAGGCCAGCCGGTAGACACGATCCACGTGGGCGTCGTACAGCGCGCGCTCCGCGGCGCCGTCCCCGGCCCGGACTTTGGCTATCAGTTCGCGTTCGTCCACCAGGCTCCGAGCGGGAAGCAGGGGGCAGCGTCGGTTAACTCTGTGACACGGCGGAGCGTGGGAGGGTTGCGCGGGGCGGGAGGGAGAGGGGGTTACGCCTGTTTCAAGAGGATCCGGATCCCCACGCCGACGAGCACGGCGAGCAGGAAGGAGGCGAGGGTGCCGACCAGAAAGTACTCCGCGAACTCGCGATCCTCGAGCTGCTTGAAGCGCGCGAGCGACTTGGCGGCGATGATCCATCCCACCGCGGCGTACTCGCCCAGCAACACCATGGTGAGTGCGAGGGCGCGCTCTAGAGACCCGACGGCGCGGCCGCGGGCGACGTCGATCGCGCCGGCGGTGCGGTCCTCGTCGCGCCGCATCTGCAACGTGGGGAGCTCGAGCACGCTGCGGATCAGCACGATCCCCCGACCCGACACATACAGGTAGGCGGTGGCCAGGAGCCCCACCCGTCCCCACCAGAGCCCATCGGCGCTCGGTCGCGCGAGCGGGGCGAGGAGCTTGCCGAGGACGAGTGCCGCGATCACGAACAGCGCCTCCCCGAAGAGCAGCGCCCGGCCGCGGCGGCGTCCGTCCACCTGGCCGGGCCAGAGCGTGGCGGCCAGCGTATAGGCGAGTAGCGGAACGACGAACAGCGGGTTCACGCGGGTTCCGCCTCCAACAGTGTCCGAAACATCTTATCCCCGGCGGCCACGAGGGGCCAGGCCATGCGGCGGGCGAGGTGGGAGATCGCGCTGCGATCGACGTCCAGCCGGGCCGCGGCGGCCGCCGGGTCGCCCACCCGCAGCAGGGTGGCGGTGCGACGCTGGCGCGGGGTCCAGCTCCAATACAGCGCGGAGTAGTAGCTGGCGAGCGGCTCGAGCGCGGACGTGAAGCCGCCGAACGCGAACACCAGACGCTCGCGTTTGGCGCGATCCATCGCGGCCCGGGCTTCGTGAAAGCAGGGGCCGTCGATCTCGGGGGCCGTGGGCGCGAGGGGCGTGGTGATCGGTCCCCGGCCGCAGGCCACGACCCAATCGACGGTGGGAAGGCGGGCCCGCAGGTCGTGCGCCACGTCCCACACCGGCTGGGGCGTCGGGAGCAGGCACTGCAGCTCGTCGCCCAGGGTGACGGCGAAGCGGGCGGCGAGGACGCGACGATAGCGCTGGTTGAGGTCCTTCACGGCCGTGCGGGCGTCGGCCTGGAGGCGGGCGCGGGCAGCCGGGGGGAGCTCGCGCGAGGCGATCGCGTCGGCGATGAGGGCGACGTAGGTCTTGGACATTTTATGTCACATTCAGTAGATATGACGAATTACGTCATAATATGCCAATGTGACGTAAAATGTCAACCGCGATGACGTGCCTTACCGGGTGCCGAACAGGCGATCGCCCGCATCCCCCAGCCCCGGCAGGATGTAGCCGCGGTCGTTGAGCTCGCGGTCGAGCGCGGCGGCGAAGACGGGGACGTCGGGGTGGGTCTCGAGCATGCGGCGCACGCCCTCGGGCGCCGCGACGAGACACAGGAAGCGGATGCGCTGGGCGCCGGCGTGCTTGAGCGCGTTCACGGCGTCCGCCGCCGAGCCGCCAGTCGCGAGCATGGGATCGAGCACGAAGAAATCGCGCGCGTCCTCGCCCGACGGGATCTTGAAATAGTAGTCGACCGGCTCGAGCGTGTCGTGCTCGCGGTAGATGCCGATGTGGCCGACGCGCGCCGAGGGGATGAGCTGCGCGATACCCTCGACCATGCCGAGCCCCGCGCGCAGGATCGGCACGAGGGCGAGCTTCTTCCCGGCCACCCGGACTCCCCGCATCCGCTCGAGCGGCGTTTCCACCTCCGCGGTCTCGAGCGGCAGGTCCTTGGTCACCTCGTACGCCATGAGCATGGCGATCTCGTTCACGAGCTGCTTGAAGTCTCGGGTGGGCGTGTTCTTGTCCCGGAGAATCGAGAGCTTGTGCTGGATCAGCGGGTGATCGAGCACGGTGAGGTTCGGGAACTTGGGGTGCGGCATGGACGAGAAGGTATCGCGCGAGACGGCGAGACGTCCAGGCGGCGCGCCTTGACGGGCAAGACTCAGGGCACGCGCCGGATCGGCCGCCCCGGATGGGCCGCCACCGACGCGCTGTTCCGCACCACGAACACGCCGTGCACCAGCACGTGGACGATCCCTTCTGAGAACTGGGCCGGGCGCTCGTACGTGGCCCGGTCCACCACGCGCGCGGCGTCGAACACCGTGAGGTCGGCGTCCGCCCCGACCTGGACCCGGCCCTTGGCGCGCATCGCCGGCACCACCCGCTCGAGTCGCCGGGCCGGCAGCAGCGTCATCTTGCGTACCGCATCCTGGAGGCTCAGCGCGCCGGAGTCGCGCACATAGCGCCCCAAGACCCGTGCGTGTGTCCCCGCGAGCCGCGGGTGGCCGTGGGGGGAGATGCCGTCGCTGGCCACCATCACGAGCGAGTCGACGAGCGTCTGTCGGACCGTGCTGTCCGGAATCTGGAAGATCACGACGGTGGCCCCCTGCCGGCGGAGTCGCGCGAAGCTGGCGCGGGTCAGGCGTTCGCCGGTCGGAGGATAGAGGATATCGTGATAGGTGATGGACATACGCTGCTGCCAACCGGGATCGAACACCGCGGACTGCAGAGCGGTGGACCCCGCGGTGTACGGGTACGCTTCCGTCGTGACATCGAGGCCGCGCTCGCGGGCGCCGCGAATGAGCTGGAGGAGGAGCGGTGTGTCTCGTTGGCCCATGCTCGTCACGTGGACCACGTGCAGAGAGGCACCCGTCGCCGCCGCGTCGGCGATCACCTCTTGCAGCCCCGCCACGCTGCCCCCGGTAGCCGGGTCCCGCCCGCCCTCGCGTAAGTGTACGAAGCAGGGCACGCCGTGACGTGCCGCGACCCGGAATACGCGGAGGATCTCCTCGCGGCTCGCGCCGGGCGTATACGCGATACCGAACCCGATGCCCAGTGCCCCCTCGGCGAGTCCGCGCTCCACCAGGGAATCGAGTCGGGGCAGGTCGGCGTCGGGCAGCGCACCATGAGTCCAGCTACGGCTCGTGTCGCGCGTGATCGCGTCAACGCCCGGGAGCGATTCGTCGTGCGCGATGAGTGCCCGGCGCGCGCCCACGTGGCCGGCGCTGACGCCGTAATTGATGAGGGCGCGGCCGTCGCGCTCGGCGTACCACGGCGCGACCGGGTAGGTGCCAATCTCCAGCTCGAGCGCCGTCGTCACGCCGTCGTGCGCATAGTAGCGGTAGCTCTCGGAATCCTGTCCGTGGGCGTGGAGATCGATGAACCCGGGCGCGACGACGAGACCCGCGACCGCGAGGGTCTCGCGCGCCGCGAGCGGCTCGACGGTCACCGCCGCGATCCGGCCGTCCCGGATGCCCACGTTGCGTTTGGCGTCCAGGCCGGTCTCCGGGTCGAGCACGCGCCCGCCCATGAGAACGAGATCGTACTGTTCGCCCTGCGGGCCCGTCCCGCGAGCGGCGAGCACAACCGCGCCGAGTAGAACCACCAAGAGGGGTAACGCAAACAGTCGGTGCCGGGTCATGATCCTCCGTACGCGAGAAACTCGCCCAGGCCATGGCACGCCGCCACTCCCACCCCATCATGCAGCCCGCTAAGTTCTTTTGCTGCAACACCCGGCCAGGTAGCTCAGTTGGTAGAGCAGCGGACTGAAAATCCGCGTGTCGGCAGTTCGATTCTGCCCCTGGCCATTCGCCGCAATCCGAACCTTCCCGCAAACCGGAGGTCCCGCATGGTCGATCCAAACGAGCAGGCCGTCGTGGTCGTGCATGGTCGGGGAGACGGATTCGCCCAGGAGATCACAGCGGGGCGTCATCGCCTGATCGCCGACGAGCCGGTGTCCGCCGGAGGGACCGACCGGGGGCTCGGGCCGTACGACCTGCTGCTGGCGGGCCTCGGCGCCTGAACGTCCATGACGATCGCGCTGTATGCGCGAAGGAAAGGGTGGCCGGTCAGCGGCGTGACGGTTCGTCTGCGCCATTCGAGGATCCACGCCGACGACTGCGCCGAATGTGAAACCGCACAGGGCATGCTCGATCGGATCGAGAGCGAGATCACGGTCGCCGGCGACCTTACGGAGCAGCAGCGCGCCAGGCTGCTCGAGATCGCCAACAGGTGTCCGGTCCATCGGACGCTCACCTCGGAGATCAACATTCGAACGACCCTAACATGAGGCCGTCCCGCCGCCTGCCGCGAGTCTCGGCGCGATGAGCGATCTGCCGTCCCTGCCCGCCTGGGCCAAGACGCTGCAGCGGCGCATCCGCCAGCGCGGTATCGATTTCTTCATCCTGCACGGGCCCGGCGTGCGGGATCTCCATCCGCTCGGCACCCGGCGTTTCGGCACGATCGCCGGCTGCCTGGCCCAGGTGATCCTGAACGACCGTTCGGCGATCGTCACGTACGACCGCGGTGCGGGGATCGGGTTCTCCGATCGGGACGTCGAGAACGACTTCAAGACGGTGCTCAAGGCGTACGACAAGCTGGGCGGGACGAACCTGGCCCAGGTGCAGCCGCGGGATCCGGACCGCGCGCTCCAGCTGATCGAGACGTACTTGCGCTACCAGCTTTCGGGAAACCCCCGCTTCTCCGCCGCCGTTATGATCGATTATGGCGAGACGGTGGCGCCCGCGGGCGAGCCGGGGCAGCTCCCGGCGGAGGATCGCAGCGCCATCGTCACGCTGCGCCGCTGGGCGTGCGAGCCGCTGTTTCTGCAGCGCAGCGTGACATTCTGCCTGTTGGTGGAGACGACGGCGACGCTCTCGGCCGCCCTGGTGAGCGACGCCCGCACGTTCGAGATCGCCGTTCCCGTGCCGGACGAACAGGAGCGCTACGCGTATCTCGCGGGGCGCGGCAGCCGTCCCGAGACGTTCAGCACCCGGAAGCGATCGGCGCCCGCCTCGCGGAGCTGCGAGCGGCGCTCGGCAAGTCCGCGTGACTCTCTCACCCTGACCTGGGTCTAGACCTCGTGTGGTTGCTCGCCGTTTTGTTCGTCGCCGACAGCGCGTCAGTGTCGCAGGCATTCATGGTGCCGGTGGCTCCGACGGAGTCCTTGTCCGTCGAAACGGCGGGCCGGGGTGCCCCGTTGGTGCTCATTCCGGGGCTCTTCGGCTCGGCGTTCGGTTTCCGCAAGCTGGTCCCGCTCCTCGTCGGCGCGGGTTATCGGACGATCGTCATCGAGCCGCTGGGCGTCGGCGCGTCCGCCCGGCCCGAGAAGGCGAATTACTCGCTCACCGCCCAGGCCGATCGCATCGCCGCCGTGCTCGACTCGCTGCACGTGCGCAATGCCCTCGTCCTTGCGCATTCGATCGGCGGCTCCGAGGCGTTCCGGCTCAGCTACCGGCGGCCGGATCTCGTTCGGGGACTGTTGTCGATCGAGGGCGGGCCGACCGAGCGAGCGATCACGCCGGCGTTCAAGCGCGCGCTCCGGTTTGCGCCATGGATCAAGCTGTTCGGCGGGATCCGGCTCATCCGGCGCAAGATCCGGGGGATGCTCATCGATTCCTCGGGTGACCCGAGCTGGGTGACGGATTCAACGGTCGTCGGGTACACGGCCGCCGCGGGGCGCAATCTCGATGCCACCCTCAGGGCGTATCTCGCCATGGCCAACGCCCGCGAGCCGGAGCTGCTGGCGCCGCACCTCTCGCAGATCCGGTGTCCCGTGCGCCTGATGGTCGGCGGCGCGCACCACGACGGCGACGTCGGGGTGTCGGAGGTGCAGCTGCTGGCGCGCACCCTCCCCGCGTTCGTGATCGATTCGGTGCCCGCCGCGGGGCACTTCATTCAAGAAGAAGAGCCGGGCGCCGTCCTGGCAAGCGTTGCCCGCCTCAAGACGAGCGTGACCGCGGCTCACGCCGCCGGGTCACAGTGACGGAGGTTCACCCGATGCGCATCGCGTTGGTCGCCGAGGACTACTATCCGCAGCTCGGGGGAGTCCCCGAGCACGTGCACAATCTCGCCCTGCAGCTCAACAGCTGGGGGCATCCGACCACTGTGGTCACGTCCAACATGGGCGACTACCCGGACGCCCCCTTCGTGCGCCGGGTGGGGACCAGCCGGGTGATCTATTCGAACGGTGGCGTATCGCGCGTGACCACCGGCTGGCGACTGCGGCGACGCCTCGAAGCCGTGTTCCGGGCCGGCCGCTACGACATCGTGCACGTGCACGGCGGTCTCGCTCCGACGCTCGGCTTGGCCGCACCGTTCGCCGCCTGGCGTGCCGGGATCCCGGTGGTCGCCACGTTCCACTCGTGGTTTGCCCGCTCGGTCGGCTGCCGGGTCTTCCGGCGACCACTGCAACGGATCCTCGATCGTCACGCGGCGACGATTGCCGTGAGCCAGCCGGTGGTGGACGCGAACGCGCGCTACTTCCGTGCCGACTGGGACATCATCCCGAACGGCGTGGATACGAGCCTCTTCCGGTCCAATGGAGAGAGGCGGCGGCCCATGGACGCCCTCACCGACCACCCCAGGCTGTTGTTCCTCGGTCGCATCGAGCCGCGCAACGGACTGGGCACGCTGCTCGACGCGATGCCACGGATTCTGGCGCGCTTGCCGGGCGCGGTGCTCACCGTCGTAGGAGACGGACCGTGGCGGCGCTACTACGAGCGGCGCGCCCGCGAGCTGGGCGCGAGCGTGCGATTCGTCGGACAGGTATTCGGCGACCGCCCCGCCTACTACGCGGCGGCTGATCTGTATCTCTGCCCGACAACGATCGCTTCGTTCGGCGTCACACTGCTCGAGGCGATGGCGTGTGGCACGCCGATGATCGTGTCGGACAACCTCGGATTCCGCTGGGTCATCGACGGCGGCGAGGAGGCGGTGATCATCCCGAAGGATGACCCGACGGCGTGGGCGGACATGACGATCGCCCTGCTGGGCGACCCGGAGCGCCGTGCGGCCATGGGACGTGCCGGCGTCGTTAAAGCGGCCCGGTTCGCCTGGCCGCGGATCGCGCGAGCGGAGCTCGCCGTCTACGAGCGTGTGCTGGGACGGAGCGCCAGGGCCGCAGCGAGGCCCGCTAGCGATCCCCGGTACGTGCGCGCGCCCATGAAAACGTCGGTGATGGCCTCAACGAGCCGCTGACCCACCCGCCGGAAGACCCAACGGCGCGGGCGGGGGTGCTCGTACAGGAGTCGGGCGAGCATGCGAGCGACCCGCAGCTCGGCGAGCATTGGACGGAGCGCTGCGTGGTAGCCGGCGCGCGCGCGCGGCGGGTCGAGCTCGCTCGCGACGATGGCATCGGCGGCGAGCTTCCCGCTCTGCGCCGCGAAACTGATCCCCTCCGCCGTCACCGGGTCCGCGAACCCCGCCGCGTCTCCGACTAGCAGCATTCGCTCGCGCGCGAGCGGCCCGGCGCGCGGGCGGACCGGGATTACGAAGCCGTGGCGCTCCATCGATTGCGGCGCGAGCCCAATCACCCGCAGGTACTGTTCGAGCTGGCCGTTCAGGTTGATCGCGCCCCGGTGCGTCGTCAGCACGCCCACGGAGAGGTGCGCCGTCTTGGGAAACACCCAGGCGTACCCGTAGGGAACGGTGCCCACATCGAAGCGGGGCACCCGCGCGAACCGGTCGAGCGTGGCGTCGTCGACGCGCGCCTCGTATTCGAGCGCGGGGATCAGGTGCCGCCCGTCGCCCCACCCCGCGAGCCGCGCGACTTCACCCGTGGCGCCGTCCGCCGCGATCACAAAGGCCGCCGTCACCGGACCGGTGTTGGTGTCGAGCCGGACGTGACGTGGCTCGAGCGTCACGCCGGTCACGGCGCACGGCGCGCGGAGCGCCGCCCCGGCGCCCGCGGCGGCCGACGCCAGCACGTGGTCCAGCCGCTCGCGCATGGTCGTCGCCACGATCGGGGCGGAGGGCGGATCGCGCGTCGCGCGGTAGCGCTGGTTCACGTCGAGGAGGTGGAGGTCGGCCTGCCCGCAGCGCCGCTCGAGCACCCGCTCCACTTCCGGAGGCAGGAGCGCGAGCGCGCGGCCGACGAGGCCGCCGCCACACGTCTTGTAGCGGGGGAGCGCGTCGCGCTCGAGCAGGGCGACGGAGAGCCCGCGTCGGGCGAGGGCGAGCGCGGCGGTCGCGCCCGCGGGGCCGGCGCCGACGACAGCGACGTCGAACATCATCACCGTTAAGTTACCCCCCATGGTGCACGTCATGGCTTTCGAGAGCGATGATCCGAACGTGTTCTGGGGCGCAGAGCACGATCACATGCACCAGTGACCGGACGCCCGTCCGCCCTCCGCTTAGGGCCGCTCGTGGCGGTCATGTTCTTCACCGTGTCGGGCGGGCCGTTCGGTTTGGAGGGGCTGGTCGGCTCGGTGGGCCCCGGGGTCGCGTTGTTGCTGCTGGTCGCGACGCCACTCGTCTACAGTATTCCCGAAACGCTGCTCATCGGCGAGCTGGCCTCGATGCTGCCCGTCGAGGGTGGCTACTACCAGTGGGTCAAGCGGGCGTTCGGCCGCTTCTGGGGGTTCTGGAACGGCTGGCTCTCCTGGACCTATTCGCTGCTCGACATGGCGATCTACCCGGTGCTGTTCATTCAGTACCTGCGGTTCTTCGCGCCGGGGCTGTCGCAGCTCGAGGCCTGGCTCGTGGCGTTGGCGTTGATCTGGGGCGCGACCTGGCTCAACCTCCGCGGGACGGTCGTCGTGGGGACGGCGTCGGGCTGGTTCGTGGCGACCGTGCTGCTGCCCTTCGGGGTGCTGGCAGGTGTGGCGATCGCGCGCTGGATCGGGCAACCGGCTACGCCCTTCCCCGTCACGCCGTTCCATGCCGCCGGCAGCTCGTTCCTGGGAGCCCTGGGCCTGGGTGTCTCGCAGAGCATCTGGAATTACTCGGGCTGGGACAACGCGTCGACGATCGGCGGGGAGATCGAGCACGCGACGACCACGTATCCGCGGGCGCTCGCGCGCGCGCTGCCGCTGGTGACGGCGGTGTATCTGGTTTCGGTGATTCCGGTGCTCGCGCTCACACCGTGGACGGCGTGGACTGACGGCGCGTGGCCGGACCTCGCCACTCGTGTTGTGGGGCCGTGGCTCGGACGCTGGCTCGCCGTGGCGGGGATGGTGAGCGCGTTCGCGCTGTTCAACGCGCTGCTGCTCGTGTACTCGCGCATTCCGTTGGTGCTCGCGCAGGACGGTCTCTTGCCGGGAGCGCTCGCGGCGACCGACGCGCGCGGCACGCCGCGCAACGCGGTGCTCGTCTCGGCGGTGGCGTATTCGGTGTTCGCGCTGTTGCCGTTCGGCGGGCTGCTCGCCGGCGACGTGCTCCTGTACAGCGCGGCGCTGGCGCTCGAGTTCGCGGCGCTGGTGCGGCTACGGCGCAAGGAGCCCGGGCTGCGCGGCGCGTTCCGCGTGCCGGTGGGGATGCCGTTGCTCGTCACGCTCGCGGCGCTCCCCCTCCTGCTGCTCCTCGCCGGCGTCGCGCTCGAGGTGCAGAGCCGGACGATCGGGCTGCCGGGAGTGCTGGTGGCCGTGGCGCTCGCCGCCATCGGGCCGCCCCTGTATGCCGGGCTGCTCTCGCGCCGGGCACGGCTCGAGCCGCGGCGCGCGCCGTGAAAGCCCTGGCCTGCCTTTCCCCGCCCTCCTTGCGGACCTCCGGAATCGCGCGCAACATAGCGGCGTTGCGGTTTCGTGCGGCTCGAGCTGCTACCACTGAGCATCAGGTCTGGAGGGTCCGTGGCACAGCGCATTTGGTTGGTCTCGCTCGCGCTGAGCGTCGGCGTCGGCATCGGCGCCGCGGCTCAGCAGCGTCCCATCTCGGGGAAGGTCGTCAGTGCGACGACGGCGACGGCCATCGCCGGCGCCAGCGTTTCGGTGGTCGGCACGCCGATCGGCGCTGTCACGAACGACCGGGGGGAGTTCTCGCTGACGGCGCCCGAGGGAGCGGTGACCCTTTCGGTCCGCGGCGTCGGCTTCAAGCGCCAGCAGTTGGCGGTGCGGGCCGATCAGGCCAACGTTAGCGTGACCCTCGAGCCGGACGTGTTCAATCTCGAGGCGGTGGTCATCACGGGGCAGGCGACCGGGGTGGAGCAGCGGAACTTGGCCAACGCGGTCACCACCGTGAACGCCGAGCTGCTGAACCGCGCCCCGACGCAGACGATTGAGAGCGCGCTGCAGGGGAAGATCCCCGGGGCGGTCATTCAGATGAACTCCGGGGCACCGGGCGGGGGCGGCCAGATCAACCTGCGCGGCGTGACGACGATCAATGCCGGCGTCGACCCGCTGATCGTAGTCGACGGGCTGGTGATCGCCAACGATGCGATCGCGAGCAACATGAATGCCGTCACCGCGGCGGCGGCGGGGGGCAATGCGTCCAACCAGGACAACTCGGTCAACCGGATCGCCGATCTAAACCCCAACGACATTCAGAGCATCGAAGTGTTGAAAGGCGCGTCCGCGGCGGCGATCTACGGGTCGCAAGCGGCGAATGGCGTACTCGTGATCACCACACGGCGCGGTCGTCCGGGCGCGCCACGCTTCAGCGTCACCCAGCGCTTCGGGACTTCCGCCTTGTCGAACACCCTCGGCTTCCGTCGCTTCAGTGGCGTCGCCGAAGCGACGGCGGCTTTCGGACCAAACGCCGCAAGTTTCTGTACCTTGTCGGGCGGCGGGTGCCCGGTCTTCGACAATGAGCGCGCGCTTTACGGAGAGCACCAACTGTCCGTCGAGACCAACGCCACCGTCACCGGCGGGAACGATCAGACGACCTATTTTCTGTCGGGTCTCGTGAAGAAGGACGGGGGGATCGCCCAGAACACCGGCTACCAGAAGCAGTCGATCCGGGCGAACCTGGACCAGCTCCTGGGCAGCCGGTTCAAGGTCAGCGTCAACCTGAACGCGATCCACAGCCTGTCGAATCGCGGCATCTCGAACAACGATAACACGGGGACCAGCACGTACCTTGTCTATCCGACGACGCCGAGCTTCGTGGATCTGCGGCCGGTGAACGGGGTGTACCCGAGAAACCCGTTCGCGCCGTCGAATCCGCTGGCGACCTTCGCCGAGCTCAAGAACGCTGAGGACGTGTGGCGCATCTTGGGCACGACGACCGCCAAAGTGGATGTGGTGACGACGTCGACCCAGCACTTGGTGTTCAACCTCACCGGGGGTCTGGATTTCTTCAGCCAGCGGAACGACGTCCTGTCGCCCGCCGATCTTCAGTTTGAGCCGCAGGACGGTCAGCCGGGCACCGTCGTGCTCGGGAAGGCGACCGATCTCCGGTTGAACCTCGTCGGCAGCGTCGTGCACACCTACACGCCGGCTTCGAACGCCTTTCAGGCGACGACGTCGGCGGGCTTCCAGTACGAGAACCGCGATCTCAATCTGACGAACGTCGTCGGGCGGACGATCGCGCTCGGGCTGCAGAACGTGAGCCAAGCGGCGAGCATCACGTCGAACCAGGCGGAGCAACCGGTGAAAAACGCGGGGCTGTACGCGCAAGAAGAGCTCCTGACCGCGAGCCAGCGATTGCTCCTGACCGCGGGGATCCGCGCCGACCGCTCGAGTGTGAACGGCGATCCCAGCAAGTACTACCTGTTCCCGAAAGCCGCCGCGTCCTACCGGTTCGTGCAACCCATTGGCGGATTGGACGAGTTGAAGGTGCGCGCCGCGTGGGGCCAGACCGGTAACCCGCCGCTGTACGGCGTCCGCTTCATCCTCGACAGTACGGGCGCGCTCGGCGGCCAGGTTGGGCAGTTCCGCGCCTTGACGCTCGGGCTCGATTCAATCACACCCGAGCGGAACACCGAGATCGAGGGCGGGTTCGACGCGACCTTCGGCAACCAGTTCGCCACGCTGGGCGTCACGCTGTATCAGAAGAACGTGACCGATCTGCTGCTGCTCCAGTCCGTGGCGCCATCGACGGGGTATCGGCAGCGCATCTTCAACGGCGGCAAGCTTCGCAACCGCGGCATCGAGGCCGCGCTCGCGGTGTCGCCCGTCCGTACGGCCGACGTCAGCTGGATTCTACGGTCGACCTTCTACATGAACCGCAGCAAGATCCTGGAGCTACCCGTTCCCGCGTTCAACACAGCCGGGTTCGGGCTATCGCTGGGCGCGTTCCGGATCGAGAAGGGCAAGTCCGCGACCCAGATCGTCGGACTGGACGGTGTGGACGGCGATGCAAATCCCAAGTTCCAGATGTCGTTTTCGAGTGACTTGAACTACAAACGATTCAGTTTGGGCTTTCTGTGGGACTGGAAGCATGGTGGGGACATTATCAACCTTACGCAGCTGTTGTTCGACGCGTTCGGGAATTCCCCGGATCAGGTACCGACCGGGAACACCCGGATTTCCGCTTGGGCGGACCCCGTGAACCCTCAGACCAAGGTGTACATCCAGAACGCCTCGTACCTGAAGCTGCGCGAGCTGAACGTGGGCTACGATCTGCCGCCCGACATCCCGCGGCACTTCGGGATGCGGACGGCGCGCATCTCGCTCAGCGGCCGCAACCTGCTGCGGTTCTCGCCGTACAAGGGGCTCGACCCTGAGGTGTCGAACTTCGGCAACCAGGCCATCGCGCGGAACATCGACGTGGCACCGTTCCCGCCAAGCCGCAGCTTCTTCTTCTCGATTGACTTGGGGTTCTGACCATGAGCGCGCACGCAATAGGGAGTCCGAGAATGAGAAAGGCCATCGCCGCGCTCACGCTGATGAGCGCGCTCGCGGTCGGGGCTTGCAACTTCGACCTGACCAATCCCAACAGTCCGCCGCCCATCGGGCCGAACGCGACGCCGGACCAAGTGAAATCGGCCGCCGTCGGGCTGCTGGTCGCGCTCCGGGTGGACGTCACGCGCTGGGTGCTCAATAACGGTATCCTCGGGCGCGAGGGATACCGCCTCGACACCGCCGATCCCCGCTTCACCACGGAGCTGCTTGCAGGGCCGCTCGATCCCAGCAACGACGCGTTCGGCGGGGGGCAGTGGGCGGCGGAATTCCGCGCGATCCAGAGTGGCTACGCGATTCTCAACGTCATCGGGTCGGCCCAGATCCCCACCGGGCAGCAGGAGGCGGCCCGGGGATTCGTGCACACGATGCAAGCCGTGGCCTTCCTGATGGTCCTGAATTCACACACGCAAGACTCGATCCCCGTCGACGTGAACCGGTCGGTCAGCCAGCCGCTCGCGCCGTTCGTGTCCAACGATTCAGCCTATAAGTACGTTCTCTCGCTGCTCGATTCGGCCAAGACGGAGCTCCAAGCGGCGACCGCATTCTCCTTCGATCCCGGCCCTGGCTTCGTGGGCTTCAACACGCCTGCCACATTCCTCAAGGTCAACCGGGCGCTCGCGGCGCGGGTGCAGGCGTACCGCGCGAGTCCCTCCGCGCCGGGCGTAGGCTGCACCGCGTGCTGGGACAGCGTCCTCACGAACCTTGCGGCGTCGTTCATCGACCCGGCCGCCCCGCTCGACATAGGCGCGTACCACGCGTACAGCACGGGGAACCAGGATGTTACCAACGGCTTGTCGCAGGATCCGGCGTCCGCGATCCAGCTCGCCCATCCCATGGTCAAGGACAGCGCGGAGGTACAGAACCTCAGCACCCTGCCCGACCGGCGCTTCCTCGCGAAGGTGACGGATCGGAAGAGCGCGACCGCCACGGTCCCGGATACGTTTTCGCTCGCGTGCCTCAAGTCGGCGCTGGCTTGGATCCGCTACCCGACCCCGAACTCCGCGATCCCGATGATCCGGAACGAGGAGCTATTCCTCCTCCGTGCCGAGGCGAACTGGTTCGGGGCCACTGGAAGCAAGGCGCAGGCCGTCAGCGACCTGAACTTCATTCGGCAGACCTCAGGGAACTTGGCCCCCACGACGGTGACGATCGCGAGCACCGACGCGGCGTTCGTTAACGCGTTGCTGCACGAGCGGCTCTACTCGCTGTTGTACGAGGGGCACCGCTGGGTCGACATGCGGCGCTACGGCCGGCTGAACCAGGTCATCATCGATCGGCCCACCGGTTGCGCGTCGGCAGGCATCCCACCGGACGTGGTGTTCTCGACGCTGCCGATCAACCTCTTCGAAGTGCAGGCGCGGCAGTAGCCGACCGGCCTGCGCCGTCGTTCGACCGCCGAGCGCGTCGCGCTCGGCGGTTTTTTATGCGTCCGGACGCATGTTCTGTCGCAATCCGCGACCACCCGCCCCGTCTTGCGGGGTCGCGGTTCGCGCGGCAGCATATGGGGTGCTTCGTGCGGCTTGAGTATTTCCGTCGCTGACCTCCTGAGGAGGCTTTTGTGGTAACGCGCATTCTCCTACTCACACTGGTGCTGGCGACGCTGGTCGGTGTGGCTGGCGCATCGGCGCAGCAACGCCAGATCACCGGCCGCGTCACGTCGGCGGCGACCAACGAGCCGATCGCCGGCGTCGCCGTATCCGTCACCGGCACCGCGTTCGCGGCCGTCACGAATGCCGAGGGTCGCTACGCCATTCCGGCACCGGCCGGCACCGTCACGCTGGCGTTCCGCCGGATCGCTTTCAAGCGGCGCGAGGTGTCCGTGCCGGCCGATCAGAACGCCGCCGACGTGGTGCTCGAGCCCGACGTGTTCAACCTGGAGGCCGTGGTGGTTACCGGCCAGGCCACGGGCGTCGAGCGGCGCAACGCCGCCATCGCGACGACCAACGTGAGCGGCGAGGAGGTTTCGCGGGTCCCGTCACCGGCCCTCGACCGTGCCCTCGCGGGTCGCGTTCCAGGTGCGATTATCAGCCAGAACTCGGGTGCACCGGGGGGTGGGACGCAGATCCAATTGCGCGGCAGCAACACGGTGATCGGAAACCCCGATCCCCTCTTCGTGGTCGACGGGGTCATCTACAGCGACGTCGCGCTCCCTACAGGACTCTTCACCGTTACGGCCAGCTCAGCGAACCGCGGGAACGGCGAGCTGCAGGATGACCCGGTCAACCGCCTGGCCGACTTGAACCCGGACGACGTCGAGTCTATAGAAGTGTTGCGCGGAGCCGCGGCGGCGTCGATCTACGGCTCGAAGGCCGCGAACGGCGTGATTGTCATCAAGACCAACCGCGGCAAGACGGGGAAGGCACGGGCGACGGTCACTCAGACCATGGGCTTCTTCAGCCTGCTGCGGGGACCGGGCACCCGATCATTCACCGAGGCGGAGGCGCTCGATCTCTACGCCAACTTCACAGGCGCAACCGCCGCGGACACCGCCTTCATTAAGGGATACGAGGTAAACGGCCAGCTGCCCACCTACGACCACCTGCAGGAGATCGCGGGGAACAAACCGCTCTCCTACCAATCCGACGTCAACGTGAGCGGGGGCTCGGAGAACACGCGGTACTTCTTGGCAGCCGGCACAAAGCACGACGGCGGGATCATCGACAACACGTTCAACAACCGCCAGAACATACGGGCCAACGTCGACCAGGCGCTCTCCGACCGGCTCCAGCTCAGCTTGAGCACCGCCTTCACCCGAAATCAGACCGACAAGGGCTTCACGAACAACGACAACAACGGCGCCAGTGTCACCTATGCCATCGCCTATGTCCCGGGTTTCGTGAGCATCTTGCCGACGAGCGGGGGGTGGCCGCAGCCAGGGATCAGCTACCTCAGCTCGAATCCCTTACAGACGATTGCGCTCGGAAAGAACGACGAGGTGGTGACCCGTTTCACGGGCGCCAGCACGCTCACGCTTCAGGCGGCGCAAACCGAGCGTCACAACTTGAAACTCGTCGGGTCCGCGGGCATCGACTTCTTCACGCAAACCAGCAACGTCTTCGGGCCGCCGGAGCTGTTCTTCGAGGCAACAAGCTCCACGCCGGGCGTGGCTTCGCTCTCCAACGCCAGCAGCCGCCAGTGGAACTGGAACCTGAACGCGATCGAGGCGTATTCGCCCGCGGGTGGAGGGTTCAAGGCGACGACTTCGGCAGGGGTGCAGGTCGAAGACCGTGAGATCGAGCGCTCGCGCGTCGTGGCGCAGGGATTGCTCCCCGGGCAGTCGAACATCGATCAAGGATCGGTGCTGGGGCAGCCGTTCGAGCTCACAGCCAAGGAACGAACCCTCGCCTTCTACGGCCAGGAAGAGTTTTTGACGATGCGGGAGCGGCTGCTGCTCTCCGTCGGCTTCCGGGCGGAGCGCTCGAGCGCCAACGGCGACATCGGCCACTACTTCCTGTACCCCAAGGCGGCCGCGTCATTCCGCTTCCCCAACCTGCTCGGCGAGGGGAGCGAGGTGAAGCTGCGCGGCGCCTATGGAGAGACGGGGAATCAGGCGCTCTTCGGACAGAAGTTCACGGTTCTCAACAACACCGTCATCGGAGGGAACATCGGCACGCTCATCGGCGGCTCCAGCGGCAGCGTCGCCGGTGCCTCGGAAATCCGGCCGGAGCGCATCAAGGAGTTCGAAGCGGGAGTGGATGCACAACTGTGGAACGGTCGCGCCACGATCGAAGTGACCGCTTACACACGGCACACCTACGACCTGCTCCTCCAGAGCACGCCCGCACCGTCGACTGGATTCGCGACGCGGATTCTCAACGGGGGCGTCCTGTGGAATGAGGGGATCGAGATCGCCGCCGGCGTGACGCCCATCCATCAGAAGAACCTGAACTGGGTGTTCCGCACGACCTTCACGTCCCTCAAGAATCGGGTGCAGGAGCTTCCCATCCCCGACGTGTGTCAACCCAATGCCACTGTGTGTGGCTTCCGCCCCGCCAACGCCGGGTTTGGGCTTGCGTATGGCGAGTTCTTCATCCAGAAGGACAAGCCCATCACGCAGATTATCGGAACCGACACGGTGCCGGGAAGCTGCACGCCGACCCCGGACAATTGTTCGTTCATTACGCGCTATTTCGGCCAGACTAACCCGAAGTTCCGGATGTCCTTCTCGAATGACGTGACTTACAAGCGCCTCACGCTGTCGATGCTGTTCGACTGGCAGGCGGGCGGCGTGGCGCAGAACCAGACCCTATCGCTATACGACTGCAACGGACTCGCCCCCGATCAGGCGACACCGGTGGGCCAGGGGCGCTACAACGCCTGCAATACATACGGTACGGCCGGTGCGTTCATTCAGTCCACGACATTCCTCAAGCTGCGCGAGGCGAGCATCGCGCTCGACCTGCCACCGCGGTGGGCCGCCTGGTTGGGCGCGCGCAACGCGCGCGTCAGTGTCACCGGACGCAACCTGCTGCTCTTTACCAACTACTTCGGCTATGACCCGGAGGTCTCGAACTACGGCCAGCAGGCGATCGTGCGCAACATCGACCTTGGCCCGTATCCTCCGACGCGGAGCTTCTTCTTCTCGATCACGGCGGGGTTCTGACCATGACCACCTCACTGCAAGTGCGCAGGCTGGCCACGGTAACCGCGGCACTGGGCGCGTTACTCGCGGGCGCGGCGTGCTCGGACTTCTTCAATGTGACGAACACGAATCAGCCGCTCCTCGATTCCTTGCTCGCGAACCCGACACGTGAGCGTCTGTCGGCCACCGCCATTGGGATCTTCGGGGGGGCGCGGTTCGGGATGCAGACCTACATCTGGCGTCTCGGCTCCATGGGACGCGAGGGCATTAACCTGTCCGGCAACAACCAGCCGGACTACCAGGAGCCTTTCTACGGGCCGCTTCAGGGAGGCGGCTTCGGCGGGAGTCAGTGGGCGGATCGCTACTCGAACATCCGGACCATCAACATTTACCTGAACGGCATCAATGCCAATGGGGATCTGTCCGCGGGGGAGAAGGCGGCATCGCGAGGCATGGCGAACACCATGAAGGCGCTTGCCTTCATGTACGTGATCCTGACGCGCGATTCGCTCGGTGCCCCGATCGATGTGGACCGGCCAGTGAACGCCGCGCCGGCACCCTTTGTATCGAGGGACAGTGTGTACCGCTACATCCTCGATCTCCTCGACAGCGCGCGCGCGGACCTTCGCACGGCGGATGCGGGCAGCGTGGCGTTTCCGTTCCCGCTCCCGCCCGGCCTTGCGGGGTTCGACACGCCGGGGTCTTTCAAGCTCCTCAACCGGGCGCTCGCAGCGAAAGCGGCGATCCTGCGGGCGACTGCCGCGGGCTGCGGGGTTCCCTGCTACACCCGAGCGCTGGCGGACCTCGACAGCTCTTTCCTCAACAGGAGCGCCACCACGGCATTAGCCTTCGCGCAAGGTGCGTATTACGACTTCTCGAACGCGGCTGGTGACGTCTCGAACGGTCTCTCCGAACCGCTCAACGGCGTCACGTTCTATGCGCTTGATTCCAACGTCTTCAATGCGCAGACCCAACCCACCGTGGGCAGCCCCCGCGATCAGCGCGTGCTGGACAAGATCGCGGTAGCGCTAGACACGGGGCGCCTAGGCGGCATTCCCATCCTGGGCACACTGAAGTTCACGATGTACTTCACCGCGGGAAAGGACGACCCCAGACACCAGATCCCGATCATCCGGAACGAGGAGCTGGTGCTCCTGGACGCCGAGGCGCAGTGGTTTGCCGGCATCAAGACCACGGCATTGAGCGACCTCGACCAGGTCCGTGTCAATGTGGGAAAACTCCCCCCCACGACGCTGACCGTCGCGAGCGCCGATCCCGCGTTCATCACGGAGCTCTTGTACAACCGTCGGTACTCGCTCTTGTGGGAGCAGGGCACCCGCTGGATAGACGCTCGCCGGTTCGGGTTGCTGAATACCATTCCGCCGCAAGTGTCTGGCGGGAGCGTGCCGGTCGCGATGCCGGTGCCGAACGCGGAGTGCAGTGCGCGAGGTCTCGACACGGATTGCACGCCGTAGCGACACTGGGAGGCTCGTGAGTGCGGAGGGGCGCAGCATGCGGCGCCCCTCCCTTCTCGTCTCTACATTTCCTTATAGACGTACGCCCCCACCACGGTCGCCACCGGAATCGACACCAGCGCCACGCACGTCCCGATCACCATGAGTCGCTGCGGCATGAACCCCATCGGCGATTCGCCGATCGCG
>Ga0209156_10000017_pt1 | contig 116746 bp, 119 predicted proteins | sample GraSoiAngelo_124_FD_185881 | JGI IMG/M metagenome (GOLD analysis project Ga0209156, IMG submission 185881) | Grasslands soil microbial communities from the Angelo Coastal Reserve, California, USA - 14_0927_05_20cm (SPAdes) (version 2) | ecosystem: Environmental > Terrestrial > Soil >... | reverse complement strand
CCGCGCCGTGCGACCACTGCGTGAGCCGCACTTTCTCAACCGTACTCACGATTGCACTGTACTCGACGGCTGGTAAGAGACCTCGATGATTCTCGTTGCGTTGATGTGCCGAGCCCGCTCTCATCTGACCGGCGGCGACCCTGGGTCCCGGTCGCCATCACCATCCTGGTCGTCCTCCTGATTGTCGGTGTGCTCGGGCATCACCCACAGCTCTTAAGGCAGGAGGCGCTCGATGCGGCACTCACCAAACAAGCCCAACAGACCGCTCGCCATGCCGCCAAGCTGGTTCGCGAGTCGGACCTGGAACGGGCGGCGTCGCGGTCAGGAGAGAACATTGGGCAGGATACGAGCCCTGACCACTTCATCTGGGTGATTGCGGTGTCAGGCGATTACGCGATCCGCGGCGAGTATATGGGGGGACCGCTGGCGACCTGGACGATTTTGGTCGTCAACGACCAGCGTCCCGCCCAGCTGTCGGCTACCTGGGGCGGCGGCCAGGGCAACTGGCCGCCGTTCTTTGATGGCCTTAACGACTTGAGTTGACGTTGCATTCCGGTCTGATACCGTCAACCCGGTGGAGGTTACCTTCCTGGGGACAGGAGCCGCGTTTGCGCCGCACGCGTACAACTCGTCAATCCTGGTCGATCGCAAGATCCTGATGGATGCCGGCGCGCCGCTGACCGTTCATCTGCCAAGAGCCGGCGTTGCACTCGACGAGCCGCGGGCGGTCATGGTCAGTCACTTCCACGCCGACCACACGTTTGGCCTTGCCTGGCTGATTCTCGGTCGGGCGTTGCTCAATGATCAAACCCCGTCGCTCAGCGTCTACGGACCCCGAGGAACAACCTCATACCTCGAACGGTTGCTCGACCTCGCCTGGGGCGAGGAGATGCGTCGAATGAGCTGGGAGCGGTTGCAGCTGAAGGTTCAAGAGCTTGCCGATGGTGATACGTTCCAGGTCGACGGCAGCCGCGGACGGGCATTCAAGATGCAGCACGCCAGCCGCCTCGCCTGCCTCGGCTTTACGATCGAGCGTGACGGGGTCAACCTCGGGTACACGGGCGACGCCGAAATGTCGCCGCAGCTCGACGCCCTGGTTTCGGCGTCGGATCACGTGATCATCGAGATGACCTATGACGACGAGGGCGGCGAACTCCATCTCGCTCGGAAGGACATCGAGGCGCTGATGGCGCGCCATCCGTCGGTTCGCTTCATCCTGACGCACCGCGGCGGCGAGAGCACGGTCAATGGGGCCGTGATGGCTCGGGACTTTCTGACCCTACAGCTTCCTCTGCGCTGACCACGCGGCCCTGGCGAAGGGCGTCGCGCCAGGCTCGCGCCACCAGGCCGGCGTAGCGGCCGCGGACCTGAGTCCAGGCCTTCCGAGCCTCGGCGAGCTCTGTCGGGTTGAGCCCGCCGCGCCGGAAGCTGGCGCGCGTGTAGAGGGTCGCCAGCCGCCGGACCTCCACATCAAGCGCCGGCATCGAGGCGGCCAGCCGTCCACCGAATTCTTGCGGGGTATCCCCGGTATAGCGGGGGACCTTCAGCCGGTCCCCGAGGAAGAGCAGCCGGCGCCAGATGCGCGGCACGTCTCGAACCGCCATCAGCCATCGCAGGGCGAGGAGGAAGGCGATGAGCGCCAGGAGCAAGAGGCCGGCGCCAACCGTCAGCAGTGGGCGCCAGATATCCGCGAAGGGTGTCGTCGCATTCGATGTCCCCGACGGATCCGAGGGCTCGCGCAAGCCGGGCGGAATCCGCGCGCTGGGCTGCGCGCTCGCCGAATCCGGCGCATTGAGGGCGTCCTTGGTAGCCGGCCGGTTGACCGGCACGTTGAGGCCGTCCGGGGTGGGCTCGAAGGGGATCCAGCCGTACCCCGGGAAGAAGACCTCCACCCAGCTGTGCGCGTCCAGGGAGTTCACCGTGTACTGGTGGGTCTTCTCGTCGAAGACGCCCTCGCCGAACCCGCTCATTTGCCGGCTCGGAATCGAAAGGGTCCGCAGCATGACGTTCATGGCCGTGGAAAAGTCCTGGCAGAATCCCTTTCTTGAGGTAAAGAGAAAGAAGTCCAGCGGCCGCTCCCCCGCCCTGGCGAGCGGCGGCTTCAGGGTATAGGTGAAGCGCCCCTTGGCCAGGAACCAGGATTCGATCGCCTTGGCCTGGTCATACGGCGTTGTAGCGCCGGCCGCCCGCACGATCGATTGGGCCAGCGCCTCGATCTCGGGATCACGGGTTGTCGAGTAACCGGGAGCGACTCGGCCGTCCTCGTAGAGCCTGGCGTACGGTGCCAGCCACGCCGGATATTCAGTACCGGCGCTCTGCAGGTCCTGGACATCGACGTTCGGGACGGCTTCACTGACCGAGTAGTTATAGGGTGGCTGCAGCCGCTTCGCGAAGCGGATCCGGTCAATCGTGTCGAAGCTGGCCCCGCTATCGCCGGCGACATTCACCAGCGACGGGTTGGGCCCGGGCGGCGCCGGAACCGAGGTCATGATGCCGCGCACGGTTGTTGGTTGGTTGTCGACCGAGAGGATCTCGCCCGCGCTGAAGACAGTACTCAAGGTCTGCTCGGGCGGCACCACGACGTGAAAAGAGTTGTGGAGCACCTGGGTGCGCTGCGAATCCGCCGGCATATCATCCCGTGGGAGGCTAGCCCGTGCCGCGACCAGCGGCTGCTGGTGCACCGGGACCTGGGGGCTGCTGGGCAGCTCATACCAGGTAATGCCGTCCCAGCCCGCCAGCGCGATGCCTCGCCAGTAGGGATAGAAGACCGGAGTGTCGCCGGTGACCACCATCACGGTTTGGGATTTCGCCTTGAGCTGCGAACCCGGCCGGACGACCTCGCTATAACCGATCGAGCCGATCGTCCCAGGTTGCGAGTTGCTGCTGCCGATCCCGAACGGGTGGATGGCGTCGGGGTTCATCGCGCCGGGGATCAGGGCGGCGCTGATGTCGGTGCTGCTCAAGGGCGGAATTAGCAGGAACGCCAGGACGAGGATGGCCGCGGTCGCCTCGATACCGACTTCACCGAAGGTCCAGCCGGTATCGGCCGCGCGCGGGAGGTGGCGTGCTCGCCAGCCTTCCTTGAGCGCCACGAAATTGAGCCGGAGCAGGACCGCCGCGGCGGCGGTCAGCCAGACCAGCGTGAAGAGAGTGAGGCCCGGGCTCTGGTCGTTGATGATCTCCACGGCGAGGATAGTGCCGCTGGGCAGCAGCGCCACCAGCCCGTTGCGCCGGTTAAACACCCACCAGCTGGTCCACAGCCCGGTGACCACGAACATCACCAGCAGGGAAAGCAGCAGGAGGGTGTTGGTGTGATTCGGTAGCGCCAGAAGCCACGTACGGATCGCCGGCAGGGTTCCGCCCGAGGTCAACGGTGATGGCGCCAGCAACGCCAGGCTGCCAAACACGGCCAGGCCGGACATCGCAGCATAGGCCAGGCGCGATGCGCGGGAAATCGCAAAGATCCATCCGAGCCCCGTCCCAATCGCCAGCGCCGGTACCAGCCGCCCTCCCGTCTCGGGCACCCACTCCGACCGCTCCACCGCGATCGCCACCGCCCAGCCCATGAGCAGGACGAATCCCAGCAGCAGCCAGGTATCGCGGAAATCGATCGCGAGCAGCGCCCGATCGGCCCGCAAGATCCGGATGGTCAGGCGGCCACCCTCGTACTGCGGGCGAAGCAACCCGGCCGCCCAGGCGCCCCCCAGGAGCGCAAGGAGCAACAGGACGATCGTCGCCGGGCTAACCTGCGGCAAGCCGCCGCTCCGAAACAGGCTCCAGGTCCTCCGGGCCGCCAACCATCCACCAGTTCAACGCCTGCCGCCACCGGCCGGCCGATGCCAGCGTCGGCTGGCTCCCGCCAAAGCCGCGTGGGTCGAGGTAGACGACGAGACTGCGGTGGCCTCGCACGCCGAGGTCGAGCAGTGCCTCCACCCAGTGCGCGTCGGCGGAGGGCGTGATGACGACCAGCCCGCCGCGATGCCGCCATTGCTGACGTTGCGAGGTCAACAGCGTGGCCAGCGACACCGTGCCGTCGGCCTGCGCCAGCGTGAAGTGCTCGAACAGCTTCTTCCGCTGCTGGTCGCCACGGGCGGCCTCGATCACGCTGAGGCGGCTGTCGTTGCTGACCAGGCCGATGGCGCTGCCGCGGCGCAGGGAGGCGTCCGTGATCGATGCGGCCAGGCTCATCGCATACTCGAGCGTCGATTCCGGCGCTTCGCCGGCGTGGACGGAGGCCTGCAGGTCGAGGACGATCCAGGCGTCGCCACCCTCGCGCGTCTCGAAGCTACGGCTCATCAGCCGGCCCAGCCGGGCCGAGGATGCCCAGTGGATCCGCTTCACGCTGTCGGTCGGGACGTATTCTCGAATCGTGGTGGCATTGGGCGGGATGTCGAGCACGCGGCCGCGCAGCTGCTCGTCCCCGGCGGTGCTCGGCGCCAGCGCATCCAGCCCGCCAACCGGCCGGACCACCGGGTAGACGACTACCGAACGGCTGCCGGCGATCCGCAGCGTGCGGGTAAAGAGTCCAAACGGATCGCCGTAGCGCAGCTCAACCGGGCCGAAGGTGAACAGGCCGCGTTGCTTGAAGCGGCCCCGCGATGTCCAGCGCCGCGCCCGGCGCCCCTTCAAGCTGAACACGCGCCCCGGGTTGTAGCCGGGCAGGTTGGAGAAATCCGTCAGCTCGATCAGCGGCACCGGGATCCAGGAGCGGTTCTGGATGACAAAGGATTCCTCAAATGGATCACCCACCTGATACTGTCCCTCCGGGCTGGTCCGCTCGACGATGAGGTTGTCCGCCGCCAGCCGGCTCCACAGGTAGCTGACGACAAAGAGCAGGACGAGCGCGTAGAGCAGGCTGTAGGCTAGCCGCACGCCCGTGACGTAAGCAAAGAAGAAGAGAAGCGCAAGCGCCGTGACCAGGGGGAGGCGCGGCAGCCGCATCCGAATCCCGCCTAGCTTGCTACCCGGCGCCCGTAACGTGTGACCACGTTCGGGGGCGGTACCGGTTCCGACTCCAGGATCTGATTCAGCACCTTGACCGGCGTCAACCCGCGCAGCTCGGCATTGGCTTTGAGGATCAGGCGGTGCGCCAGGACGGGGTGGGCCAGCGCCTTGACATCATCCGGGGTGACGAAGTCCCGCCCCTCGAGGGCGGCTCGGGCCTGAGCGCTTCGGAAGAGGCCCAGCGATCCGCGAGAGCTGGCTCCCAGGCCGATGTCGGCGTGCGACCGAGTCCGATGCGTGACCCGGGCGATGTATTCCTTGAGCTGGTCATCGACGTAGATCTCCTGGACCATCTTCTGCGCCGCCAGCACCTCGTCGGCTGTGACAACCGGCGCCAGTTGCTCCATCGGCGAGTCCCGCTGGAAGCGGTCGAGCACCTGCACCTCGTGGGCGATGTCGAGGTATCCGACATTGACCCGCATCAGGAACCGATCGACCTGCGCCTCTGGCAGTGGGAACGTGCCCGCGAACTCCACCGGGTTCTGCGTGGCGAGCACGAGGAAAGGTAGGGAAAGCGGGTAGGTGGTCCCGTCCACGGTAACCTGCCGCTCCTCCATCGCCTCGAGCAGGGCCGACTGGGTCTTGGGGGTGGCTCGATTGATCTCGTCCGCCAGCAGGACCTGGGTGAAGATCGGGCCCTGGCGGAATTCGAACTGTTGGGTCGAGGGGCTGTAGATGTTGACGCCGGTGACGTCCGAGGGCAGGAGGTCAGGCGTGAACTGCAGGCGCTCGAACGAGCAGCCGAGGGACCGGGCCAGCGATTTGGCCAGCATCGTCTTGCCCACACCAGGAACGTCTTCGATCAGCAGGTGGCCACGGCTCAAGAGGGCGATCACGCAGAGCTCGATCTCTGCCTCTTTGCCAACCAGCACGCGGCTGACGTTCTGGACGATCTTTCCGCCAAGCGCCTCGACCGAGTCGTTCTCCACCTGCATCCTTCTTACTTCCTTTTCGATAATCCGGTTCCGAGTTTATCCTCGCGCACTGGTTGAACGGTGACCGCCGCCGGTTTGTTACCGCAGGTTGAGTCGTCGAGCGCCGCCGGCCGCCAGGCCGCCGATCGTTCCCCCGGTCAGGACGAGCACGTCATCGATAACCAGGCCAACGGTGTCGAGTCCAGCGGACCCGAGTGGGCCGACAGGGCCCATGGCCCCAGCCAGCTCCTCCACCACGATAAAGCCAACCGCCACGATAACGCCATTCCAGGCGGCGCCGCCAAGGGGTCCGATAAAGCCGGCCAGGAAGCCACCGGCCAGGAGTGCGCCGAAGGTTAGCAGCCCCTGCGACACCAGCGGGCCGCGATGATTCCCGAACAACAACGTGCCACCGACCAGCTGGATCACAACCGACAGGACCAGTCCCAATCCGGCCGCGAACCAGTCGACCCTGCGGCCGCCGCCCGCTTGAGACCTCGCCATGGGAGCCGACTAAGTGTATCGGTCAGACGGCGCCGACAGCATGAAGGAGCCCGCTGAGGAGCGGCGCAACCACCAGCGCCGGCAAGAAGTTGGCGACCTTGATCGCCTTCAGGTCGAGCAGTCCAAGCGCGATGCCCACGACGATGATCCCCCCGGCCGCGGTCAGCTCGGCCGTCTCCAGTTCGGACAGCCCGGCATGAGCCAAAAAGGCGATCAAGGTAAGGCTTCCCTGGACGACCAGCACCGTGACCGCCGACAGGGCCACGCCCCAGCCGAGGGTCGCCGCGTAGACGACCGCGCTGAAGCCGTCCAGGACGGACTTGATGGCGAGCACCGTGACGTCGCCCCGCGTCCCATCGAGAAAGCTGCCCAGAATGGTGAGCGGCCCCACGCAGAACAGCAGGCTGGTCGTCACGAACGCGAGGCTCACCCGTCCCGGCTCGCCATCGCGCCGCGTGTGCCGCTCTGCCCACCGTCCAAGCGCCTGCATGCCGTCATCGAGGTGGAGCAATTCGCCGATCACGACGCCCGCCAGCACGCTGATCAGCAGGATGAGCGGGTTTTTCGTGTGGAGCGTCATCTGTATCCCGTAGACCGCCACGAAGAGGCCGAGACCGGCGCGGATCGTCTGCTGGAGGCCGGCGGGGATGACGCGGCCCAGGCTCAGGCCAATTGCCGCGCCGGCGAGCACGCTGGCCGCGTTGAGGGCGGTGCCAAGGCCCGGGGTCATGGTCGAGCCGGCGGCGGCGGGCGGCCGACCAGCTACAGCTTCTCGAAGCGGTCGACGTTGACGATGAAAACGGTCGCCCCACCCACCTGGACCTCGACCGGATAGGGCACAAAGAAGTCGCCGGGCTCCACCAGAGGCGGCATCGGGTTCATGAACTCACTCCGGGTGCGGCAGTTTTCCTTGATCAGACCGAGGACTTCTTCGATACGGTCGTCGTCAATCCCGGACATCAGGGTCACGTTCTTGTGCTGCAGGAAACCGCCCGAGCTGACAAAGCGCGTGACGGAAATCCCGCGGTCGTTGAGCGCATCCATCGTCGATGAGGCATCCTCACTGTGAACCACCGCGATCAGGAGCTTCATGCGGACCGCCGCTGGGCAGGATGGATACCTGCCTGGCGCAGCGCATCCAGGGCCTCCTCCAGGACGCGCCGGGCAACCTGGTCGGGATCGGCCGAAGCATCGACCTCCCGCCACCGTTGCGGTTCCTCGGCCGCCATCTGCAGGTACCCCGCATGCACCCGCTGGTGGAAGGCGACGGTTTCCCGGTCGAGCCGGTCCTGCGCATTGCGCGGAATTCGCGCCAGCCCGGCTTCCACGGGGAGATTCAGCAGGAGCGTCCGATCGGGCGTAAGGCTCCCGGTGGCTTCCGTCTGCAGCCGCCGCAGGGTCTTGAGGTCCAACCCGCGGCCGAAACCCTGATACGCAAGGGTTGAATCGCTGAAGCGATCGCAGAGGACGACTTCGCCGCGCTGCAATCGTGGTCGGATCACCTCGTCGACCAGCTCGGCTCGAGCAGCCGTGAAGAGGAGTGCCTCCGTCCAGGGCGAGAGCCGACTCTGCCGCGCCCCCAGTAAGAGCGGCCGGATCATCTCGCCCAGACGCGTGCCGCCGGGCTCACGCGTCGTCCAGACTACGTAGCCCTCTTCGGCAAGGCCCGCCGCCAGGCGATGGATCTGCGTCGACTTCCCGCCGCCCTCGGGCCCCTCAAAGGTGATGAAGAACCCGCCTGGCTTCCCCGGGGCATCCATCGTTTTGCGAGCACTATAGCGAGTTCAGTCCGCCGTGGTGTAGATACGCAACCGCCGGTTTGGCTCTTTTCCGGTGCTGCGCGCCGTCAACTCGTGGCGCTCCACCAGCTGGTGTTGCAGCCGGCGGACGTAGGCGTTCTGCGGCGAGAGTTCGACCATCGAATTCGTCGTTTTCGCACGGCTGATCCCTTCCAGCGTTTCCTGCAGCGCCGACTCGGTCGGATCGGGCGTGTCCAGCTGGTACATCCGGCTGAGCGCGTTCTTGATCTGGGTGATGGTATTGCTTTTCAACACCTGGATCGGTATGCCGTCGGCCTCCGCCTCTTTCAAGGGTGAGTCCTTCCGGCGGTAGTAGTTCTTCAGGGTGACGATCAGGTCGGCCTCCTCGATGTGGTTCTGGACCCGGATGGGCACGTGCAATTCGCTGATCGCCTGTTCCAGGTAGTTCCGGCTGACACCGTAAGGAAAGACCGAGACCGTCTCGTGCAGGCTGCGCGATCGCGGAGCTTCCAGCGGTTCGCGCACCGCGGCGGTCCGCATCGGCGCGGTCTCGGCAATCCGCGCGATGATCGCGCCATCGGCGCCGCGGATCCGCATCTGGGGCGGCTTCAGGGTGCCGCGCAAGGCCGCATCGACCACCTCGGCCAGGGGCTGATGGATGGCCAGACGATCACGGTCATGAATCTCGACGAGTACGTCGAAGGTGGGCGGCGACTTGCGTTCGAGTACGGACTTCTGAGTTCCGCGACGGCGCGCCTCCTCGTCGGAGAGGGTGACGGTCTGGATGCCGCCCAGCAGATCGTTCAGGGTGGGGTTGACCAGCAAGTTCTCGAGGGAATTGCCATGCGCGGTGGCCACCAGCTGCACCCCGCGCTCGGCGATGGTTCGGGCCGCCGCCGCCTCCAACTCGGTGCCGATCTCGTCGATGACGATCACCTGGGGCATGTGGTTCTCGACGGCCTCGATCATCACGGCATGCTGCAGCGCCGGAGTGCGAACTTGCATCCGCCGAGAGCGGCCGATCCCGGGATGCGGGATGTCACCATCACCGCCGATCTCGTTCGAGGTGTCGACGATGATCACCCGCTTCTTCATCTCATCGGCCAGCACGCGGGCGCACTCGCGCAGCATCGTCGTCTTGCCGATGCCCGGGCGCCCCAGCAGCAGGATGCTCTTCCCGCCGATGACCATGTCCTTGATGATGTCGATCGTGCCGGTGATGGCCCGGCCGACCCGGCAGGTGACGCCCACGATCTGGCCGCCGCGATTGCGGATCACCGAGATGCGGTGGAGCGTGCGCTCGATGCCAGCCCGGTTGTCGTCACCGAACGATCCGACCCGGCTCGAGACGAACTCGAGGTCTTCCGAGGTGACCGGCGTCTCGTCGAGGATCACCTCGTGGTCGGGAAAGCGGGCCTCGGGCTCGCGGCCCAGGTCGAGCACCACTTCCAGCAGCAGACCCTGGTGATCGAGGCGTTTGACCGCCCGGTTGATGTGCGGCGGCAGCGCCTGGAAGAGCTGGTCGAGCTCAGCCGGATCGGCGTCGGTCAGGCCATTGTGCGATCGCCTCAGTTCGTGCATTGCTTCAGCCATATTGCGGCACCAACCGCTTGTCCTTGATTCTTACCCGCATCCGGGCAGGAACCTTCAACGGCAGCTCCCTGACCATCAACATTTGCGAAGCGATCACCTCGAAACCTTCCTTCTGGAGTAGCCGGATCCCGGCCTCATCGTAGTGACGGAGGCTGCACCAGACCGGGCCGGGTTGGTGCTCGGCAACGTAGGCAAGGCTACGCTGAACGAGCAACGCCCACAGATCGGGGGGTTGGGGCGCGGCCATCAGCCCCAGGCTGTGCGGCCGGCCACCGCCGCCTGTGACCAAACTCATCCACCCGACCACCTGGACCCGCTCGACAACGAATCGCGGCTGGCCGGCGCGACGCGGAATGCGGGCGCTGAAGGAGCCCGGCTGAAAGCTGCGCCGCCACTCGGCGAAGTTGGACGCCTCGACGCCGGCTACCGACTTCGGCGTGGTCGCAACATATAGAAGGTAGAGGCCGAGCTCATCCTCGCGGCGCATCGCCCGCCAGCCGGGCAGCGGAGGCGCCGGACGCGGGTCAATGCTTTCCTTGAGCAGAGCATGCTCGGTCGCATAGGCGCTGAATCCGCGGGCCTTGAACAGGTCGGCGATCGGGTCACCGACCGGTACCCGGACGATGAACTTGGTGACGCCCCGCTTCAAGCCTTCATTGAAGAGGTGATCCAGCAGGGCCGTGCCATCCTGAAACCGGTCCAGGTCGGGACTCAGACACAGGTTGAGGATCTGCCAGACATTCGGACCAAGGGCAGCGTTCTCCGCCTGGACGAAACCCTGGATCATGCGATGGCGGCCCTCCTCCATGACGTAGACATGGTCCGCCGCCGACGTGATCGGCAGGATCGCGGCGAAGGTGTTGTTTAGCAAGAACCAGAGTCGGGTCGATGCGAACTGGCGCTTGAGGGGTGGGCGTTCTGCCTCCCGAGCCTGCTGGCGGTAGAGCGCTTCAATGGCGCCCAGATCCTTCAGCTGTGCTGGGCGCACCTGCTGGGTCATCGATCCTCACCATCGAGCGTCAGGAAATACTGATGCCACCGCCGGTCCGCGGTCAATTCAGGATGGAAGGCCAACGCCAGCCGGTTGCCCTGCTTGACCGCGACCGTCTGGCCGGCATGACTCGCCAGCTCCTGAACGTCGGGCGCCCGCTCGGTCACCCGAGGGGCGCGGATGAATACCGCCGGGCCGGCGCCACCGATGGCGGGAGATTCGACGACCGCCTCGAAGCTGTCGATCTGCCGACCGTACGCGTTGCGCCGAACGCCGATGTCCATCAGCTTGAGCGGCTCCTGGTCGGCCCGTCCGCCCTGGATGTCGCGGGACATCAGGATCATCCCCGCGCAGGTGCCCATCACCGGCATCCCCGCCGCGCTGCGGTGCTGGATCGAGGCTTTCAGTTCGGGTTCCATGAGGCGCGCCATCGTCGTGCTTTCGCCGCCGGGCAGGACCAGCGCGTCGACTGCATCCAGATCACTCGCCAGGCGGATGGGCACGCCCTCGACCTCGCAGGCGCGCAGCGCCGCCAGGTGCTCGCGAAAATCCCCCTGCAGCGCGAGGACGCCGACGCGGCGAGGACCTCTCAAACGCTCGTTTGGCACGTCCCGCGCCACTCGCGTGGGGCGAGGCCCCGTACTCACCAGCCTCTGCCGGCGAGCAGCTCCTCCTGGGGAATCGCCCCGATCTCCAGCCCCTGCATGGCCTTGCCAAGGCTCTTGGACGCATCGGCAAGGATGTCCGGCCGATCGAAGTACGTGGTCGCCGCCACGATGGCCTTGGCGCGGGCGGCCGGATTCTCGGCTTTGAAGATGCCCGAGCCGACGAAGATCCCGTCGCAGCCAAGCTGCATCATGAGGGCGGCGTCAGCCGGCGTCGCGATGCCGCCGGCGGCGAAGTTGACGACCGGAAGCCGTCCCAGGCGTGCGGTCTCTTCGAGCATGTCTGCCGGCGCGCCGATTCGCTTGGCCTCCATGACCATCTCCTCGGGGCCGGCGCCATGGAGCTTGCGAATGGCGCCCGTCACGGCCCGCATGTGACGGACGGCCTCGACGACGTTTCCGGTGCCGGCCTCGCCCTTGGTCCGGATCATCGCCGCACCCTCGGCGATCCGTCGCAGGGCCTCGCCCAGGTCTCGGCACCCGCAGACAAACGGGATTTTGAAAGCATGCTTGTTGATGTGGTGCTCGTCGTCGGCCGGGGTCAGCACCTCGCTCTCATCGATGTAGTCGACGCCGAGCGATTCCAGGATCTGCGCTTCGACGAAATGCCCGATGCGGCACTTGGCCATCACCGGGATGGTGACCGCATCGATGATCGCCGCGATCAGTCCGGGGTCGCTCATCCGCGCCACCCCGCCCTCACGCCGGATGTCCGCCGGGACCCGCTCCAGGGCCATGACCGCCACCGCCCCGGCGTCCTCGGCGATCTTGGCCTGCTCGGAGGTGACGACATCCATGATGACGCCGCCTTTGAGCATCTCGGCCAGCCCCGCTTTGACTTTCCAGGTCCCCCGGCGGTCGGTCAGCGCGGGGGTCAACTCCTCCACGACGACATTTTACCGCCCCCTCCTTACAATTCATCCGCAATGCGGGGCGCCCGGCGGACGCGGCGGCAGCAGGTGATCGCCGTGATCGTGGCCGTCACGCTGGGCCTCCCGGCCCTATTCGGGATTGCCGTGCTGGTCGGGCTCATCATCACGCCACCGATTGACGACATGCCGAAGCGGGTGGATGCCATCCTGAAGGAACACGGTGGCACGCGCGTGCCTCTGGCCCAGGTTCCGGATCAGCTCAGCGAAGCTCTGATCGCCATCGAGGACGAGCGCTTTTACCAGCATCGGGGGGTCGACACCCAGGGGTTGATCCGTGCAGTCCTGACCGACCTTTACCACCATCGGGCGCTCGAGGGCGGCAGTACCCTGACCCAGCAGCTGATCAAACTGCTGTATATGGATAACGACGACGACGGTTGGCGAAAACCGGAGGACCTGATGTTGGCGCTCAAGGTCGAGGCCCGCTTCGACAAGCACACGATCCTCGAGAGCTACCTCAACGCCGTCTACTACGGTCACGGCGCCTACGGCATCGGGCAGGCGGCCCAGGTGTATTTCCATCAGAGGCCCGACCAGCTCGACCTGGCCCGCGCGTCGATGCTCGCGGGCCTGCCCCAGGCCCCCTCGTACTACGACCTCTATCGCAACCCCTGTTCGGCGCGGGCTCGCCAGTTCAACGTTCTGGCCCAGATGGCACACGACGGCTACATCAGGCAGGAGCAGGCAGCTGCCGCGTACAACGAGTCGATCGGCTTTCCGTGCAAATATTGAGCGTGCCGCTCGATCTCGTGCTCCTCGGCCCGCCGGGGTCCGGAAAGGGGACCCAGGCAGCCCGACTCGCAGCGAAATACGGGATCCCTGCGATCGCGACCGGCGATATCCTCCGGGCGCAGGTGGAAGCCGGCACGCCGCTCGGTCTCCAGGTCAAGGCGTATCTCGACCGGGGAGAGCTCGCGCCTGACAGCCTGGTCATCGACATCATCCGGCACCGCCTCTCAGACCCGGACACGCTGCTCGGGTTCATCCTGGACGGCTTTCCCAGAACGGTCCGCCAGGCCCAGGCGCTGGACGCGCTGCTGGCCGAGCTGGAGCGGCCGCTCGATGCGGTCCTCTACCTTCAGGTCGACCGGCAGTCCCTGCTCGACCGGCTCGGGCACCGCGCCGAGATCGACCAACGCAGCGATGATCGCCCGGATGTCATTGCTCACCGGATCGACGTCTTCCTCGACCAGACGGCGCCCTTGATCGACTACTACCGCCAGCAGAGCAAGCTCAGGCTGATCGATGGAAGGCAGCCTGCAGACCAGGTCGCGGCCGCCATCGACGGCCTGATCGGCTCGCTCCAGTAGCGGTCGTTTGGCGCCCGCCAAATTGGGCATAAACGAAACATCTCGCGGGTTGTTCCCGACGAGAACACTGAGGAGAAGCAACAAATGCCTGAACTAAAAACTGAACTCATCCCCCTCCTTCCGCTCAACAACGGGGTAGTGCTGCCGAACATGGTGGTCACGGTCCCGCTGGAGCGCGAGGAGGCGCAGGCCGCCGTCGCCGCCGCGAGCGAGGGCGACCGTCTCGTCCTGCTCGTTCCCCGAGTCGAAGGGCGCTATGCCAGCATTGGCACGGTCGCCAGGATCGAGGATTCGCGCAAACTGCCCAATGGCATCGAAGTGGCCATCCTGCAGGGGCAGTACCGCGCTTCTGTCGGGAGTGCCGCCGCCGGTACCGGACCGGCCCTGCGCGTTATGGCGCAGCCGGCCGCCGACGTCAACCCGCTGAGCGAGACCTCGCACGTGCTCGCCCGCGAGTACAAGGCGCTCATCGAGAACCTGCTCGAGCTGCGTGGTGCGGGGGAGGTCATACAGATGGTCCGTGGCATCGATCGCCCCAGCCAGCTCGCGGACCTGGCCGGTTATTCCCCCGATCTTTCGCTCGAGCGGAAGGTCGAGATCCTGGAAACCCTCGACGTCGAAACTCGGCTGGGCAAGCTGATCGCCTGGACGCGCGAGATCCTCGCCGACGCCTCGCTCAAGGACAAGATCCGCAACGAGGTGCAGGAGGGGATGGAAAAGCGGCAGCGTGAGTTCCTGCTGCGCCAGCAGATGGAAGCCATTAAGAAAGAACTTGGTGAGTCCGACGGCGACGTCGCCGCCGAGTATCGCAAGAAAATTGAAGATGCCGGCATGCCGGAAGCCGTCCGCAAGGAAGTTGAGCGTGAGCTCGACCGGTTCGAGCGCACCAGCGAGCAGAACCCCGAGGCCGGCTGGATCAGGAATTACCTGGATTGGATGCTCGACATGCCCTGGAACAAGCGCACCGTCGACCAGTTCGACGTGGTGGAGGCCCGCCGCGTGCTGGACGAGGACCACACCGGGTTGGAGGACGTCAAGGACCGGATCATCGAGTTTCTCGCCGTGCGCAAGCGGCGCGATTCGCGTGGCCTCCAGGTGATCGGTGGTCGGGGATCGGGCGCGATCATCACCCTGGTCGGACCGCCCGGCGTCGGCAAGACCTCGCTCGGCGAGTCGGTGGCGCGCGCCCTGGGGCGCAAGTTCACCCGTATCTCGCTGGGCGGCATTCACGATGAAGCCGAGATCCGTGGACACCGTCGGACCTACGTCGGTGCGCTGCCCGGCCGGATCGCCCGCGCCTTGAAGGAGGCGGGCACTCGGAACCCGGTAATCATGCTCGACGAGATCGATAAGGTCGGGAGTGATTGGCGCGGTGATCCGTCGTCGGCACTGCTCGAAGTGCTCGACCCGGCTCAGAATCATTCGTTCCGAGATCACTATCTGGAGGTCGACCTGGACCTTTCGGAAGTGCTGTTCATCCCGACGGCGAACGTGGCGGACACCATCCCAGGACCGCTGCTCGACCGGATGGAGATCATCCGCCTGGACGGCTATACCGAGGAAGAGAAGCTGGCCATCGCGCGCGATCACCTGCTTCGCCGGCAACTCGACCGCAACGGCCTGAGCAATGACGAAGTCATGGTGGACGATGAGGCGCTGCGCCGCATCATCGCGGACCACACCCGCGAGGCCGGGGTCCGCAACCTCGAGCGCGAGCTCGGCCGCCTGCTCCGCAAGGTCGCGACCCAGATCGAAGCCGGGAAGGTGGTAGCCCCCGTGAACGTCGGCGGCGAAGCGGTCAAGACCTACCTGGGCCGCGCGAAGTTCCACGCGGAAGTCGCGGAACGGACGGAGGTCCCGGGCGTGGCGACCGGGTTGGCCGTAACGGGGATTGGCGGCGAGGTCCTCTTCGTCGAAGCGGCAGCCATGGACGGGCAGAAAGGTCTGACCCTCACCGGCCAGCTGGGCGACGTCATGAAGGAATCAGCACAGATCGGCCTCTCGTACGTCCGGTCGCATGCGACTGCGCTGGGCATCGCGCCCGGGTTCGAAGAGAAGGCGATCCACGTGCACGTGCCGGCGGGTGCCATTCCGAAAGACGGACCGTCAGCCGGCGTCACGATGGTGACGGCACTGGTCAGCCTCTTCAGCGGGCGGCCGGTGAAGAGCACCGTCGGCATGACCGGCGAGGTGACGTTGCAAGGCAAGGTTCTCCCGATCGGCGGCGTCAAGCAGAAGTTGCTGGCGGCCCACCGGGCCGGCTTGACCGAGGTCATCCTGCCTTATCGCAATGAGGCGGATCTCGATGATCTGCCGCAAAGCGTGCGGGAGGCTATGACGATCCACCTGGCCAGCGACGTACGCCAGGTGCTGGACTGGGCCCTGGAACCGAAGAGCGTTACGCTGCCTCAGGCAGCGTAACCTCGCCACGGCCGCCGTCCGTCTGTGAGCCGGGCATTCGTCAGGGAGGGCGATGGAGCGGCCAGCGGTTCGGCGATCGATCGTTTCTACCAGGGCGTGCTCGGCCTCAGCGATTCGGCCCGGACCCTGATCGCGAAGCGGCAGCAGCAGGCCTGGCTTCAGGCGAGTGACCAGGTCGTGCAAGCGCGTGAAGCGGCGCGCACCGCGCTCGGCGCCGACTCCTTTCGCGAGATCTTCGAGGCCGCTGCCCAGCGAGCCGGTGATCCGCCCCAGAGTCCGACCTGGTGGGCTACCGGCGATGCGGCGATTGCACTGGCTGCGCGCCGGCATTTAGCCCCGGAGCAGTTCGCGGTCCTGGTCGGGCCGCTCAGCGTCGCGCTGCCCTGGCTGAAGGATGCCGGGAGCCCCCCTGCCTCCGCGCTCAGCCAACGCACATGATGAGCTGACTGTCACAGCTGGGGCATCGTTCCATATCGCAGCCAAAGTGGTGAACGCCGCCGGGCTTGACTCCACAGCTATCACATCGCTCGGTGGCGCTTCCCGGATGCCGGACACGGTCGAACGTCTTGCCCTCGACAACGATGGCAAGGGTCGTCACGCAGCTGGGGGCCAGGCGCATCTCGCGCTTGCAATCCGGGCAAGTAGCCATATGCTCGACGCTAGCAGCCCACTTTGACAGCTGTCCGCCGAAGTCCGAACCGCATTGTGTTTTTTTGACTGAGCGCAAAGCGAGCACATCATTGGGTTATTGACAGACAGCTGTCAAAGGCTGGGCTCATCCTCGAAGCATGGCCGCATCAGGCAGCGTCGTAGAACTCAGGAACAGCCGAGCGCGCACCGCCGCCCAGCACCTACAGGCGGCCGTCAACTGCATCGCCGCCTGCGTACACGAAGCTGACAGGCCCGAACTGGGCGAGCTGCTTATCCAGATTCGCGAGGTCGGCGTCGACCCCCTGGAAGCGGCGTTCGCCACGGGAGTGCGCCGCTTCGACAGGTCGGGCGAATACGCTGCCGACGGCGCGCTGAGCGTCGTCGCCTGGTTGAAGTGGAAATGCAAGCTGTCGGGAGGCGCCGCCGCCGAGCGGGTTGAGATCGGCAAGCAGCTCGAGCGCCTGCCCAAGACCGAAGAAGCGTTTGCGCGGGGCGACCTCGGCTACCAGCACGTCGCGGTCATCGCTCGAACCGCCGAGAATGTCGGCGCCGAAGCGGTGCGAACCGAAGAACGCAACCTCCTCAAAGCCGCGCAGTCGATGGACCCCGGCCAGTTCACGACGGTCGCCAAGAACTTCGAACATCGCGTGGATGCCGCGGGGGCCCTGGCCGAGGCTAACCGCGCGTACCAGCGCCGCTACCTGCATGTCGGCGATCCGCAGGATGGGGTCGTCCGGATCGACGGCCTGCTTGACTCGGAAGGTGGCGCAACGGTACGGGCGGCGCTCGCCGCGCGGATGAAGCCGATCAAAGACGATGATCGGACCCACGGACAACGCTGCGCCGATGCCCTCGTCGAGTTCTGTCGTCAGGGATCAGGGAGCAAACGCGACGGCTCGGGCCCGCGGCCGCAGCTGATCATCCGCGCCACCGTGGAGACGCTGGCCGGAATCCCGGGCGCGCCCGCCGGTGAGCTCGAAGGTGGCGGGACGGTGCCGGCGGAAACCGTGCAGCGCTATGCGTGTGACTCGGCGCTGATTCGCATGACGGGCCGGGCCGAGCTCGAGCACGAGCGTAACCACGCCAGCCGCACGCTACCGTCCTCGACGCGGCGTGCGCTGGAAGCGCGCGACCGGCGCTGCGTCTGGCCCGGTTGCGGCCGGCCTTCAGCCTGGTGCGATGGCCATCATCTCGTCTGGTGGACAAAAGGCGGTGAATCGTCGCTCCCCAATCTCGCCTTGCTTTGCCGGCCGCATCATCGAATGGTTCACGAAGGCGGCTGGTCGCTCCTACGCCGAAAAGACCAGTGGCTCGTCCAGCCACCCGGGCAAATTCCCGTCAGGGTCGTCGCTCGCCGAGAGTAGCAGCTCCGCGGCTGCGAGTGAGCTGGCCTTTGAGTTCAGCCCGATGGCTGGGCGGCTCTGGCGAAACCCTGGAACAAGCGTCGCACCCAGGCAAGATCATCGATCTCTTCGGGGTGCCACTGAACGGCGATCAAGAATCGTCGCTCCGGCGATTCGAGGGCCTCGATTACGCCGTCGTCGGATTTCCCGGTGACTCGTAATTTCGGCGCTACGGACTTGACCGCCTGGTGATGCAGGCTGTTGACCTCGATGCTGGTCTCGTCGATCAGTTGGGCCAGCCGCGAGTCGGGGTCGAGACGCACCCGGTGCATCAGGGCCGTTCTGGCTCGCCCATCAGCGTCAGAGTGCTCCACGGTCGTGGCGCCCTGGTGCCGTAGGTCCTGAAAGAGCGTCCCGCCCAGAGCGACGTTGATCAATTGCTGGCCGCGGCAGATTCCAAGCGTCGGCAAGTCGTCGTCGAAGGCCCAGCGAGCCAGCGTTAACTCGATCCGATCACGCTCCGGCTCTATGACATTGAGATTGTCAATTGGCTGTTCGCGGTACTCCTCCGGCGCCACATCGGCGCCGCCCGGGAACACGATCCCGTCGAGGCGATCGTAGATGGCCCGCAGCCGGTCATGATCGTCGATTAACGGGATCAGCACCGGCGCGCAGCCGGCCGCGGTCAGGGCGCGCACATAGCTCTGGTTGATGCCAAAGCGGGCCGGCTTCACGCCCGCCGGGATGGCCAGTGTCGGCAAGCCAATAACTGGATAACTCGTCAACTTGTAAACGTAAACGCCTTGAGCCGAACCGCCGGCACGCGCGACGCGCCCAGGTATTCGCTGATCTGGAGCTTGGTCGACCGGCTGATGGCCAGTGTGCCGTCCAATGCGCCGAGCATGCTTTGCGTGAAACGCAAGTCTTTGACCGGCCGGGTGATCCGGCCGTTCTCGATCAGGAAGGTGCCTTCGCGCGTCATGCCAGTGATGATCGATGTCTTCGGGTGGACGACCCGCACGTACCAGAAACGCGTCACCCAGATGCCTCGCTTGATGTCGCTAATCAAGTCTGCCTTGGGCGTGCCGCCCGGTGCCATGAAGAGATTGACCGCAAATGGACCTTCAGTATTGGGCGCCGGCAGCCCGTGGCCGGTCGATTGGCGGCCGGCCCGCTGCGCCGTCTCCATGTCGTAGACGAGCCCGCTGGCCACCCCCTGCGTGATCAGCTGGACTTTCTGTTTGGGCACGCCCTCGAAATCGAACGACGTCGGGACGCCGCTAGGATCGAGGCCGTCATCCCAGATGTTGACGCTCTCGCCGGTGATGCGCTCACCAAGGCGCATGAAGCTGCGCTCCTCCTGCGCCGCCAGCGCGCTAAAGCCGGTGAAACTCATGAACTCCAGCATCTCCGCGACGGCGTACTCCTCGAGCACCACCTCGTAGACGCCGGGCTCGATCGGTTGCGCGTTCTGGTTTCGCTGCGCCTTGTCGATGACCTCGTCGGCCAGGTCGTCCTTGTCGAGCTCTCGCACGTCGATCGCGCTGCGATCGGCGTAGCCCGAGCCGGATTCCCCCATGACAACCGAGTTGACGCTCGCCTTGGTCGAAAGCAGATGATGAAAAACGCCCAGCGAGTTGGCGATGGCCAGCTGCTCCGCGCCGGTGCTGTAAGCGCCGAAGGCCTTGAGCCCGGCGCGTCTGGCTTTCGCGCAGATGGCCTCCACGAAGTCTGCGCGCTCCTCCGGTGTCACTGATGCCGTCGCGTCCGACCATGCGTCAACCGGCCGGCTTTTCGCCGGCCCGGGCATAGGAACGACCTCGCCTTTCGGCTGCAAGTCGGCAATCGCGACCGCCCGGCTCAGCACGTCCGCGGCCGCAGACTCGGTCATTTGATTGATCGCAGCTACGCCGGTCTTGCCATTCTTGACGACGCGTACCCGCACGCTCACGTCGCGTTCGGCGACGTTCTGGTGAATCCCGTTGTTGGCAAAACGCGTCAGCGCGCTGTCCCATTCGCTGACCATCACCTCGGTCTGCTGCGCCGGTGAGCGCTCCAGCAGGCCGTTCATGAAGCGTTTCAGTTCGCTCTCTTCCGTGAGCCGAGCAACTTCGATGCTTTTCATTTCAGGATTCCGACTTTGACGTTCTGGAAGCGGGTGGGCGCGGCGCCATGCGCCACGTGGGCGACCTGGGGCGGCTGCCCCTTGCCGCAATTCGCCAATCCCCAGACCTGCCATTCGGACTTGCCGGCCACGGCATCGCACGAGTTCCAGAACTCGGGAGTGATCCCCGCGTAGGTGGCGTTCTTGAGCATCCGGCCGCGCTTGCCATTGAGAATTTCATATGCCAGTTGGGTGCCGAACTGAAAGTTCAGACGCTTATCGTCGATGCTCCAGCTGCGATTCGTCTCCATATACACGCCGTCTTTCGTCTCGGCGATCATCTGCTCCAGTGTCGAATCGCCCGGCTGCAAGCTGACGTTCGTCATCCGAATCAGGGGAATTCGGTTCCAGCCATCGGCGCGCATCGTGCCGTTGCTCTGCTGGCCGAGCACGCTGGCCGTTTCCCGCGAGGTGAGATAGCCAACGAACAATCCGTCCTGGATGAGAAAGCTTCGTTGCGCGGGAACCCCCTCGTCATCCCAACCGAACGTCCCTAGTCCCGCTGGCGTCAAGGCGTCTGCCGTGATGGTCACCTTCGGCGAGCCATAGCGCAGGTGGTTTAGCTTCTCGGGGGTCATGAAGCTGGTCCCGGCATACGCCGCCTCCATGCCGAAGACACGGTCGAGCTCAGTCGGATGGCCGCAGGACTCGTGAACCTGCAGCGCGACCTGGCTGGCATCGAGAATGAGCGTCTTCACGCCACTTGGACACTGGGGCGCTGACAGCAATTTGACGGCTTCTTCGCCGATCCGCTGCCCGTGCCGGTCAAGTTGGAGCGCCGAGATGTACTCGTAGCCGCCCGCGCCCTGGTGCCGGCCAAACGAGTTGGGATACGACCGATTCTGAACCTCGTCCGGCGAGGTCGCCGTCGCCTCGATCCCGGCGCCGCTCTCGAAGAGCTCCTGTTCCGTGTAGGCGCCCTCGGTCGAGGCGAAAATTTTCTTCTGCTTGATGAACTCCATCGAGCCCTCGCGGATGGTCACGCCTTTCACCGAAGCCATCGCCTGGTCCGCCCTCAGTAATAGCTCGACTTTCTCAGTCAACGGCACAGTGAACGGATCACGCTCGACCGGCGTTCGATAATGGCCCCTGGATGTGACCGGCGGTCCCAGGTCAACAGGCGCCGACCGGGCGCGGGCGCTGGCTCGGGCGATCCGGATCGCACGGTCGACGACTTCCTGGACTTCGCTCGTACTTAGCCGGGCGCTGCCGGCGAAACCCCAGGCGCCATCGACCAGCACCCGAACGCCAAGACCTTCGCTGGCGTCGTCGGATACGGCCGCCAGCTGGCCATTCTTTACGGTGACGTCCTGTTGAACGCGCTCGTCCAGACGCACGTCGGCATAGCTGGCTCCCTTCACCTGGGCCGCGTTCAGCGCCGCCTCAGCCAAGTCTTTCATGCAAGAAGCTTAGCGAGCATGCAGGCCGAGCTTGGCGCTACTGGTTGGTGTACCAGTCGGCGGTCTGGTTCATCCACCAGAACTCATTGCCTTTGTAGCCGCCGAGCTTCTTGTTGTAGGCCTCCACATCCACCGCCTGATAAAGGGGAATCTCGGGAATGAGATCCGCCAGCCGTCGCTGCGCCGCAATGTATTTGTCCTTCCGTTCCGAGAGCCTGACCGAGAGCCGCGCCTGGTCCAGCGCCTGGTCGAGTTGCGGGTCGCTGAGGTACGTCGTGTTCTGACCCACGCAGCCGTTGACATCCGTCGGGATCTGCGAGCTGTGATAAGCGGTGTAGGCTAGCGAATCTGGCTCAGCCGGATAGCTGTAATTGTTCGTATACAGTGCCAGGTCGAAGTTGTGGCTGTAGATGACGCCCCCGGCGGTGCATGATCCGAACATGCGGCTCGACGGCACGTTGGCAAACGGTTTCAAGATGTCGATGCCGATGCTCTGCAGGTCGGACGCGATCACGACCTCCTGCTCTTCGCGCAGCGGGAGGGTAGTCGTGACCAGATGAAGCCGCACGCAGCGCCCCTGTGGATCGGCGCGAAACCCTTTGCAGTCGCCAGAGTCCTGTAGTTTGTAACCGGCATCGTCCAGCAGTTTGTTCGCCGCCGCCGGGTCGTAGGGGCTGTGTTTCGCATTCGGATCGAGGCACCAGGCGCCGGTCTGAATGCACATCCAGGCGTCGGGCGGCACCACCGTCTTGCCCAATAGCAGCGTGTCGACGATCTTCTGGCGATCGATCCCCATCAGGATCGCCTTTCGAAGTGTCACATCCTTGAGGAACGTGTTGTGCAGATTGATGTCGATGTGCTCCGACGCGCTATCCAGGATGGTCACCGTCGTGACATCGCTCAGCCGCGACAGCGGCGGCAGCAGCGATGGACGGAGGTCCAGTCCCATGTCGATCGCGTTCGTGCGCAGCTCGTTGAGTTCCTGGTTGGCATCGGTGTCGAACTTGACCCGGATCTCGTTCAGGTAAGGTCGACCGCCGCCGCCCCACCAGTGGGGATTGCGAGCCAGCGTCAGGTGGTCGCCGGTCACCCATTCCTTGAACATGAAGGGCCCGGTGCCGACCATGACCTTGTCGAGCGTGTCCGAACCGTTGTAACCACCCGGGATGTTGACCGTGACCTTGTCCGTTGTGATGTTCCCGGTCTTGGCCCAGACCTGCTGCAGCAGATGATCCGGCAGGATGCCGTATGGACCAGTCCCCAGCGTGAGATAGGCAGCATAGACGATGTGGAAATGCACGATCGCCGTGTAGTCGTCGGGAGCCTCGACGCTTTCCACCTGGTCCCAGCCACTGGTCGAAACCAGTGGCGTCGGGTTCTTGTCGCGGTACTTCAACCACCAGAATTCGAAGGTCGCCTTGACGTCCTTCGAGGTGAAAGGGACGCCATCATGCCACTTGACCCCGTGGCGAAGCTTCCAGGTGACGTCCATCTTGTCACCGCTCGTCTTGACGCCTCCGTTCTCGAGGGTTGGCACTTCGACGGCAAGCTCCGGCACCCAGTAGTCAGACACCTTGGGGTTGTTCGGCAGCGGGTCCTGGTTGGCCTTTACGGTGAGCAGACCCTCCATGGCCGGGTTGATATAGGCGCAGGCATGGGTGGACGCCGCCGTGATATTGCAGGAGAGCAGGCTATCCTGCTCCTGCCATGACGCAACCGTCACCTTACCGCCGGGTTTGATCGACGTAGGACTATTGCTATTCCCTGGAGCGCAGGCGACCAGCAGCACCAGGGCGGAAGCTCCGAACACTGACAGCCTCAGCCTCCATCGAGGGCGGCGATGCCGGGTGATGGCGCTGATATCGGGCAGCATTCTACGAGCGATCGCCCGGACGGGTCAACGAACTATCGTCTTTTCTAAGGTTGTCTAACAAGGCGCTTCAGTCTACCCACCAGTCGGCCGCATTCCACAACGTGGTGTCGGGCGCGGGGTTGGGTGTGAGGTTGTGCAGATGCGGGCTGGCCAGGACGACGAGCACCCGTTCGAACAGCGGCAGCTCGAAGCCGAGGCGCGCGTAGGCTCGCTCGAACGCCGCATACGACCGGGCGCGCTCGACTGCGTTCAGTGAGCTGCGCCCTCGGTCCAGGTTGCGATCGATATCCGGGCTATCGAAGCGGCCGAAGTTGGATCCGCGACCCTGGTTCTGGTCACGGGGAATCTGGGAAGAATGCTCGAGTGGATAGACGCCATCGGGATCGGGTCCGATGCTCCAGGTCCACAGCCCGGCTTCGAACTGGCCGCGCTCCAGCCGCCCGCCCTCGGCATAGCCACTGAACAGCTCGCTGGGGTGTGCCTGCGTGGCACCGACCTCGGCACCGAGCTTCCGCCACTGCGCGATTAAGTCTTGACTTATGCCGTCGCGCAACGGGCTACCCAGCGCGGTGACCAACTGGAAACTCAAGCGCCGACCGTTCTTGCTGCGAATGCCGTCGGTTCCGACGGACCAACCATCGCCGTCAAGCAACTTCCTTGCACCACTCAGGTCGAAATCGAGAGCGACGTCGGGATCGTGATATTGAGTCAGGGCGCTCGGAATCGGTGAGTCGGCCACCTGGGCCTGGTCGTGGAAGAATTTCTTCACAAGGGCGGGCCGGTCGACGGCCCGCCGTAACGCCTGGAGCAGCGCTGGATCGTTTTTCCAAAGCGGAGCCTGGCCGGTCAGGGGGTTCGGATCTGCCTGGTTGAAGGTGACCTGTTCGTAGGCGAGCTGGGATCGTCGTTGCACCGTCATGGCGGCACTGCTCGAGAGGGTGGCGAGCTGGTCATCCGGAAGTTCCAGCGCGACGGCAACCTGCCCGGCGCGGGCGGCCTCGCGCAGCTGGCCAGCCTCGGGATAGATCTTGTAGATCACGCTGTCCAGGTGGGGCCGCTTCCCGGACCGCCCCTGCGACCAGGTGTCGTTCCGCACCAGGGTGATGTGCCCGTCAGGGATGAGCTCCGAGATCTTGAAGGGGCCGCTGACCACGTCCGGACGCGCCCAGAACGGGTCCCCGGGCAACTGTTCCGGGGAGATCGCAGCCAGGCGGTGCTGGGGCAGGACGGCCGGAAACAGGTTCAGATACTTCGGATAGACCCGATCGAAATGGAGCGTGAAGCGCTGCGAGTCGTGCATGTCGATGCGCGAGATCGACGCGTACCCGTCTGGGGAGAGAACGCCCTGCACCTTCGGATTGACAATCAGCCGCCAGGTGAAGATCACGTCGTCGGCGGTTAAGGGCTGGCCGTCCGACCACCGAAGGTCGGGCCGTAGCCTGTAGGTCACATCCATGGTCCCAGTGGCGTGGTTCCAGGTCACGTCACCGTTCTGAAGCGTCGGCACTCGCTGCACCAGGTCCGCGACGGGTTGCAGGTTGGCATCGAACCGCACCAGGCCCGCATAGAGCAGGGCGTCGACCTGGGCGGCGGGTACTTCTTCGTTGAAGAGCGGCGAGAAGTTGGTCGGGCTCTCCCAGTCGCCCACCACCAGGGTTCCGCCCTCGTGGCGCGCCGGCTCCGGCTGGTACGGCGACGGCAGGGGGCTGGCGGTGCCGAGCGAAAGCCCGTGCACCGACGGCAGTGAGTTGCAGCTGGCGATCAGCGGCACCGCCAGGGCCAGGACGACGGCTCTAGATGTTATCGAGGATCTTGCGGCGCTTTCGTTGAAATTCGCTCTCGGTGATGGCTCCGCGCTTGCGAAGCTTGTCCAGCTGACCCATGTCGGAGATCAGGTCCACGAGAGGCGAGGAAAGCCGCTTATTCAGATGCCGATCTTCCTTCCCGTCAAACTCGGGCGGCCTGGTGTCCCAGGTTTTCAAGTAGAAGAGCGCTTTGAGGGCCGTATACGGGATGCCAAGCGTCTCGATCCGATCCTTCTCGACGCTCAGCAGCCGCAGGGTAAGCCCGTGGCTGGCTTGACGCAACTCCCCGTCGAGATAGCCCTTGAGGACCTCGCCATCCTGGAAGCGAATCGCCACCTTTCGCTCTGCGCGCGCCCGCTCCTCCGAGCTGGGTTCGCCGGCGGTCAGCGTAATTCGCTTGATCGAGGGCAACGGGATGAGCGCACGCTCGTTGTTGCTGGCCTCATCCGGCATCTCAAGCTCGATATTTGGCTGATTCAGGCTTACACTGGCCACCCGGCCCTCCATGATCTCGTCGTCAAGAAATCGGATGGTGACGGTGGTGGCTTTTCTGGCCCCCGGACTGCCCATTTGTGGCCCTCGTGGAACTGGACGACAGCGGCATTATAACGAGCTATTCGCGGAACTCCTGCGAAAAGATCGCGGCCGTGTGACAAAGTTGGAAATTGCGTCCGAGGGTCGTGCAACGCGCGCAAGAACGGGTGCTATGATTCGCCCGCGACTCGGCGGGAGGGACCTCACGTCGAACGATTTTGCCGAGTCGGGGTGGTATTCAGGGTAGTGACGCGAGTTGCCCGGGGGCCGTCGGATCTCGATCTGATCCGCGATTATCTCGCAGGTGACGTGGCCGCCTTCGATACCCTCTTCAGGCGCTACCACAAGGCCATCTACGGTCTGACCTTCCGGCTGCTGCGCGACCGGCAGCTGGCCGAAGACCTGACCCAGGAGACCTTCTTCCAGATCCTTCGCACCATTCACCGCATCAACGACAGCTTCAATTTCTCGGCATGGATCCACCGGATCGCCACCAACCTCTGCTACGACGAGCTGCGCAGACGGAAGAAATTCCCCGAAGCTCAGGAGATCGATGACGAGGAAAACGAAGATTCCGTGCTGCAAGTGCCCGATGCCGACGCCCGAAAGAGCCCGGAGGTGGCGCTCGAGATCAGCGAGCTGCGGGACGCCGTCTGGTCGGTCGCTCGGCGCTTACCCGAAAAATATCGTCTCGTCCTGACGCTGCGCGAGCTCCAGGGTTTAAGTTACGCGAACATCGCGCGCAAGATGAAAGTCTCGGAAAGCGCCGTTGAAACGCTACTGCACCGGGCCCGCCGGCGCTTCAAGGAAGAGTATCTCTTCATGGAGGGCAAGGCCCAGACCGAGGAGTCGCGCTGCCCGACGATCGCCTACCTGCTCGACAACTTCCCGCCCGGAACGCTACGCCGCGAGCAGCGAAAGATGGTCGCTCAGCATCTCGATTCCTGCCCGGCCTGCACGGAACGATATCCCAATCCTCCCCACCTCCAGCGCAACGACGTGGTGGTCCAGCTCAACACCGCCATCATCACCCGCCGCCTGACGTCGAAAGCGCGTCATCCAAAGATCTCCTTCATGGATGGCCGCGTTCAGGGCGGCTACCGCAAGCACTAGCCTATATTGGCCCCGGTGGCGACCGCGGTCCAGATCGTTTTCGACTGCGCGAATCCAGACGGGTTGGCGACCTTTTGGGCGGCCGCCCTGCACTACAAGAAGCAGGATCCACCGTCAGGCTTTGAAAGCTGGGAGGCTTTTTTGAAGGCCCAGGGCATCCCCGAAAGCGAATGGAACTCGGCCAGCGCCGTGGTGGACCCGGACGGTAGCGGCCCTCGGATCTACTTCCAGCAGGTACCCGAGGGGAAGCGGGTGAAGAACCGGGTCCACCTGGACCTGAACGTTGGCGGGCCGAGGACGGCGCCCCCCCAGGAGCGGCGCCGCCGGATCGACGCCGAGGTGGATCGGCTGGTTGGGCTGAAGGCGCGGAAGGTGAAGGCGGTCGAAGAGCGAGGCGAGTATTTCGTCAACATGCTCGATCCAGAAGGCAACGAGTTCGACGTCCAGTAAGGCCCTCAGGAGCTGGCCATGAGCTCCTCGAGGTCGAGCTGCTGGTAGTACTCGATCTCCCGGCTGTAGGGCAGGTCCGATTCGGCCAGCTGGATTAGCACCCCGTGAGTCTCACGCGGATGGAGAAACACCTCTTTCCACGTCGGATTGTCGAAGTTGGGCTTCACCGGCCGCCAGCCGAGATTTTCGAGCTCACGGGTGCGGGCTTCGATATCGCGGACCCGCAGCGTGACGTGATGAAGGCCTTCTCCTCGGTCTCTCAGAAAGTCCTGTAGGAATCCCTCTGAACCAACCGGCTCGAGCAGCTCGACAACACCGCCCCCCGGGAACTGGAACTGCGCCCAGCGAAAACCCTGGGCCGCCTCCGTTGCGCCCATGAGGTAACGCGCGCCCAGCACATCCCTGATCAGGGGGACCATCGCCGCGATCTTCCGGGTGGCGACCGACACGTGGTCCAGTCGGTCGGCCATGCCGCCGGTCGTCGCTCCCTCGGTGCCCGATTTCATGGCTATGCCAGGCGCCCCCCGGCGACGAGCAAGCGCATAACGCGGCTCGCCGCGCCCACCAGCAGAGGCCGCGCCTGCGCCATGGCATCGTCGAGCGAGCAGGGCTCCACCACGGTTGCCTCCACGCCGTCGAAAAGCAGGGAAAGCTCGGCTTCATCGGCAACGCTGCCGCCCAGCCCCACCACGGGAATGCCGGCATTCCGGGCATGCCGGGCGACGACCGCCGGCCCCTTGCCGAAGCGCGCCGTCTGCGAGTCGAGCCGGCCTTCGCCGGTCATCACGAGATCGGCGCCCTTGATCCGGTCATCCAGCCTGATCGCCTCCATCACCATCTCGGCGCCCGGGCGGAGTCGCGCTCCTGTGAAGGCGACCAACCCGGCCCCGAGCCCACCCGCGGCACCGGCACCAGGCAGCGGCTCGACGTCCCTGCCAAGGTCCCGCCGGATGATCTCGGCGAAGTGCCTGAGCGCCGCATCCAGTTCGGCCACCATCTCCGGCGTGGCCCCTTTCTGGGGTCCATAGACCGCACTGGCCCCGCTGGGCCCCGTGAGCGGGTTGGTGACATCGCAGGCGACATCGACCTCGGCCTGTTGCCAGTCGGCGTGCACGCCGCCCGTATGGATACGAGCCAGTTTCTGCAAGGCCAGGCCGCCCGGGGGCAGCTCGTGTCCGTTGCCGTCGAGAAGATGGTAACCAAGCGCTTGCGCCATGCCGGCGCCCCCGTCGTTGGTGGCGCTGCCCCCGATGCCCACGATAAAGTGACGCGCTTTTGCGTCGTAGGCGTGCTGCAGCAGTTCGCCAACGCCGTACGTCGTCGTCACGCGTGGATCGCGCCGGTCCGGCGGCACCAGCGCCAGCCCGGCCGCCTTCGCCATTTCGATCACAGCGGTTTTGCCGTTGTCGATCACGCCATAGTCGGCGTCGACTGGATGCGTGAGCGGCCCGCGTACCCGCAGCGTCCGACGCTCACCGTGGGTAGTAGCGACCAGGGCATCGACCGTCCCGTCGCCGCCGTCGGCAATCGGCACGAGCACGAGGTCGGCATCGGCAGCCGCAGCCAGGACGCCGTCGCGAATCGCCTCAGCGGCCTGGAGCGCCGACAGCGAGCCCTTGAACGCATTGGGCGCCACGACGATGCGCATCAGCTTGCGGCGTTCTGGCCGCGCGCCGCTAATAGACTGGCGTCAGCCAGTGACGGTATTTGCTATTGCGTCCCCGGACGATGTCGAAGTACAGCTTTTGTAGGCGGGTTACCACTGGGCCGATCTGGCCATCGCCGATCGGTCGGCGGTCGACGTCGATCACGGGCGAGATCTGCGCCCCCGTGCCGCAGAGAAAGATCTCGTCAGCGATGTAGAGCTCGGAGCGATCGATCGATCGCTCAACCACCTCGAGATCCAGCTCGCTCCGCAGCAGTTCCATCATGCCGAGCCGGGTGAGCCCCTCCAGGATGTTGTCGGAGGTGGGCGGCGTGAACACCTTGCCATCGCGCAGCAAGAAAATATTCTCCGCGCTGCCCTCGCAGACATGGCCCTCATGGGTGAGCATGATCGCCTCGTCGAAACCGTTCTCCATGGCTTCAGTCTTGGCAAGCGCCGAGTTCACGTATATGCCAGTGATCTTGGCCCGAGCGGGAGCGGCGTTGTCGTCGATCCGCCGCCAGGTCGACACCATGCAGCGGATGCCGCGCTCGATGTCGACGTAGTTGCCGAAGGGCGTGACGTAGATGGCGAACGAGTCTTTCAGATTGTGGAGGCGAACACCGATCTCTTCCGAGCTCTTGAAGGCCAGCGGCCGAATATAGATATCCTGTCGAAAATTGTTCTTCCGGACGAGCTCGATGCTGGTTTTGCAGAGCTCGTCCAGGCTGATCGGGATTTTGAGCTTTAACACCTTCACCGAACGCTGCAGGCGGGCGTAGTGCTCGCGCAGCTTGAGGATGAAGAGCTGCTCGTGCTCCGAGCTCCAGTAGCCGCGGATCCCCTCGAAGACGCCGGTGCCGTAATGCAGGGCATGCGTCATCAGGCCCAGCTGGGCGTCGGCGTAGCGCTTGAACTCGCCATCGAGAAAGACCCAGTACTGCGCCTGCTCCTTTTTTCGGGCCTCAGCCGCGCGCGTGATGCCCTCTGCCTTGATCGCCATCCGGGGACGACCTCCTTTTGCCCTGAACAGGCTGCGTGAACTGGGTCCGAATGTCGTTCTCCCGGACCTTGCGTCGATTATATGCCCGCTTCCGGGGACCGGCATAGGGCCCAATGGATGTAACGAAACGGGCGGGAAATGAGTTCAAAAAATGCTGTGCTAAGCTTGGGGCGCCGGTGGCACCCTTACGTATGAACCCCCGGGTGGTGCGCTGGTTCACCCCCGGCCTCCATGTCAAACGTTGGCTCGTCCTCCTGATGGTCGGGATGGTCCTGGTTAGCCTGGGCATCGGCTATGCACTGGCCAACGTCTACCGTTCGGGCCTCGTGCTCCCACACATCTTTTACTACCTGACCCTCCAGTTCCTTGACCGATACGCGAGGTTCGGGCTGTTCGCCGCCCTCGGTCTCGGCATCATCCTGTACGCGCTCTACAAGCTGACCCAGTCCGTCCTCGGCCCCTTCCTCCCGGGGCGGGACCGGGCCCTATCCGAGATCATCTACAACTACCGGTTCCTGCAAAAAGGTCCCCGGGTGGTCGCCCTGGGGGGCGGCACCGGGCTCTCCACCCTGCTCCGCGGGCTCAAGAAGTACACCGGCAACCTGACCGCGATCGTGACGGTGGCCGACGACGGCGGCAGCTCGGGGCGGCTGCGCGCGGAGTACCGCATCCTCCCGCCCGGCGACTTCCGGCAGTGCATCACCGCGCTGGCTGACGTCGAGCCCCTGATGACCACCCTCTTCCAGCACCGCTTCAAGGAGGGCAGCCTGAACGGCCATTCGTTCGGGAACCTGTTTATCATGGCGATGGCCGAGATCACCGGCGACTTCGAACACGCCATCCGGGAATCCGGGCGAGTCCTGGCCGTCCGCGGCCAGATCGTGCCATCCACCCTGAGGGACGTGACCCTGATGGCCGAGATGGCCGACGGTCAGACGCGGGTCGGCGAGTCCAGCATTCCGCATCCCAACGGTGACGACGGCAACGGCGCCGTCGCGACGGCGATCAAACGCGTCTTCCTCGAGCCGGAACCCACCATCAACCCGGAAGCCGAAGAGGCGATCTTAAATGCCGAAATGATCATCGTCGGCCCGGGGAGCCTCTATACCAGCATCCTCCCGAACCTCGTCGTCGACGGGATGGCCGAGGCGCTCAAAGCCTCGCCGGCGATCAAGGTCTTCGTTTGCAACGTCGCGACCCAGCCCGGTGAGACGGATGCGTTTCGGGTCAGCGATCACCTCAAAGCCATCGAGAGTCACATGAGCACCAACATCTTCGACTTCGTGGTGGTCAACAGCAACAACAATTTCCCGTTGCCACCATCAGCCCAAACGGCCGGCATCAAGCGAGTCGTCTACGACCCGGCGACCGTCAACCAGCGCAGCATCCACGCGGTGCTGGTAGACGTCGTCAACTCGCGGATCTCGACTCACCACGACCCCGACAAGCTGGCCCGCGCCATCATGAAGAAGATCTGGAGGTCGTAACCAGCTTCGGTTCACCGCGCGCCCGACGCCGCTGCCACCATTGGGTGAACGCGTCTTCGCCATAGAACGCCGCCAGCGCGAAGATCACGCCGCCGATGATGTCGACGATGTAGTGCTCGCCCAGGTAGACGATGCTGAGCCAGACGCCGAGGGTGTAAACCAGCGTGGGCCATGCCCGGCGGCCCCAGAAGCGTAAGGCGAAAAGCGCGCCCAGGAGGGGGAACGCGGCATGCAGCGAGGGCATGGCCGCGTACTGGTTGGGCGTGAGCCAGTGGTAGACGGTGGCCGGTACGGGTATGCCGGGCAAGTCCGTAAAGCTCGGCAGCGTATGGTCGATGATCTTCACGATGCCGGGAACAGCCTTCCACGGCGGAGCGACGGGAAGCAACAGATAGAAGACAAAGGCCGCGAAGGACATCGCGATCAAGGCGCGGGAGAAGCGCAGAAAGGTCCGCCGATCAACGATCCAGAAGAGGTATCCCAGACCGAGCGGAAAGGCGAAATGCAGGAAATAGAACATCGTGGCGGCGATGTCGTACCAGCTCACCTGGCCGGCGTGGTAGAAAGCCTGCTGCAACGCCAGGCTCGGCACCAGCCCGAAGCTGATCAACCGCTCGAGGGCGGTGACGTCATGGACGGGCATACCGACCTGGCCACCCAGCCCCCGCAGGTACTCATACGAGAGAAAGAGAATCAAGAATGGGATCCAGTCGGCGAGAAACAGCTTGGCGCGTCCGAGCACCAGCGCCGCGATCAGCATCAGGATCAACAGCCGTTCGGGTGACACGGAGAGATGCAGGACAAAGACCAGGAACAGGGTGACCACGGCCAGGTAGCCGCCCACCAGGGAGGGGAGTAGCCAGGACCGCCGACGGGCTAAACGAGGACCCTGCTTCGCGTCAGCCGGCTGCACCGAAAGAGCTTACCTGCGGGAATCGCGCGACCCCGAGCTTGCTGAGATCCTCCTGAGAAGCGCCGGCGGTAATGGGATTTCGCCGTGAGCGCCGTTATATTGGGGCTGAGATGGCGGAAACGGCCCCGGACGCGACGCCGGTCCGCAACCCGAGGGTGCTCGTCGTCGACGATGAGCGCAGCATCGTGGACTTCCTCCGGCTGGGGTTGCAGTACGAGGGATTTCAGGTGCAAACGGCGCCCGACGGTCAGGCCGCGCTGCGGCTGATCAGTGAGTTCAAGCCTCACGTGGTCGTCCTCGATGTGATGATGCCGAAGCTCGATGGGCTGGCGGTCGCCGAGGCCATCCGGGGCAATAAGGACACAGGGGTGATCATTCTTTCCGCCAAAGACGAGGTTGCGGATCGGATCAAGGGGCTTGAGGTCGGCGCGGACGATTACCTGGTCAAGCCTTTTGACTTCGGCGAGCTGCTGGCACGGATTCGGGCGGTCATGCGCCGGCGGAATCCGAACGCCGGCCCGCAATTGCAAGTCCAGGACATTGTCATGGACGAAAGCAGTCGCGAGGTCCACCGCGAGGGGCGCGCGATCGAGCTTTCGGCCCGTGAGTTCGACCTCCTGAGGCTGTTGATGATGCATCCCAACCAGGTGCTGGCCCGCGATCGAATCCTCGACCAGGTTTGGGGCTACAACTTCTTCGGCGACGCGAACAACGTCGAGGTATACGTTCGTTATCTAAGGCAAAAGCTCGGCGACGAGAAGCACCAGCTGATCCAGACGGTGAGGGGCGTCGGGTACCGGCTCAAAGCATGAACCACAAGCCGCGCCGCGGAGGGCGCGGTTGATCATGGCCCGTTTTCGATCCCTACGCTGGCGCCTGACGGCTTTTTACCTGGGCCTGCTCGCCGTGCTGCTTCTGGTCGGCGGCTTTGCCCAATATTTCGCTGCGCGCGAGGTTCTGTTTCGGAGCAATGCCCAGGTACTGACCAGCGAGTACGCGGCGGTTCTCACCGCCTTTCGTAAACAGAATGTGAATCGTCCGGCGGTGGCGCTGCGCGCGCTCATCCTCTCGAATCAGTTCAGCAGCCAGCTGGCGTCCCGGCACACATCGGCCGCCATCTTCGACGTCAACGGCGGGCGGCTGGCCCAGGCGCCGGCGACCCTGAGCTCGACCGAAGATGTGCCCACCCTGACGACCCAGCAGTATCTCGATGCCATCAGTGGAGCGCCGCAGCCGTACTACATCGCGACATCCAGCGATGGCTCGACCCATCTCGTCGTGCTCAACGTCATCCGCAATGGGACCAAGGCGCTGGGCCTCGCCCAGCTTTCGATCCCTACCGATGAAATCGACCAGACCCTGCGCGCCGACCGGCAACTGGCGATCATCGGTTCGCTCCTGGTGCTGCTCGCTGCATTACTGTTGAGCCCGCTAATCGTGGGCCGGGCGCTCCGACCGCTCGAGCAGGTGTCTGCCACTGCCGGAGCCCTCGCCGCCGGCGACTACAAGCAACGAGTCACCGTTCCGAACACGAACGACGAGATCGGCAAGCTGGCGATCGCCTTCAACCAGATGGCCGCCGGCATCGACCAGGCCTTCGAAGTCCGGCGGCAGTCCGAAGCGGAAATGCGCCATTTCGTGGCGGATGCTTCGCACGAGTTACGCACCCCACTGACGTCCATCGCCGGCTACATCGACGTGCTCGGCCGCCGCCAGAATGTCGACTCGGAAACGCTCCGTGAGTCCCTGCACGCCATGCAACAGGAGAGCAGCCGGATGACTCGGCTGGTGAATGACCTGCTCACCCTCACGCGCTTCGAGACCGGTACCGCGCCAGACCGCCAACGGTTGGACCTCGATAGGTTTGTCAACCAGGCACTCGACGAGCTCCGCCTGGGCGAGCAGGGGGTAGTCGAGTCGCGCGACGTCCAGCCCGGGCTCGCCGTCGATGCCGATCCCGAGGCGCTGACCCGGGTCGTCAGGAATCTTGCCCAGAACGCGCTCAAGTACGCACCCGGCGCGGCGCAGCGCTGGAGCGTCTTTTCGGTTAACGGCCAGGCCGCCATTCGGTTGGAGGACGCCGGTCCCGGGATCTCACGCCAGGACCTCCCCCACATCTTCGAGCGCTTCTATCGAGGCGACAAGGCCCGCGATCGGTCAGCCGGAGGGTCGGGGCTGGGCCTCGCCATTGCCAGATCGATCGTCGAGGTCCATCACGGTCACATCGAAGCGCAGAGCGAGCCGGGAAAAGGCGCGACCTTCACCGCCTGGCTGCCGCTGGCGACCAAACCTAACGCTTGAGTCGCACGATCGCCGAGATTTCGACGGGAACGCCGAGCGGCAACTCGCTGGTCCCCAACGCCTGCCGGGTGTGCCGGCCCCGCTCGCCGAAGACCTTGTAAATCAGGTCGGATGCGCCGTTGAGCACCTTCGGTTGCTCCTCGAAGCCCGAGGCCGAGCGGACGAAGCCGCTGAGCTGGATGAACTGCTCCACCTGATCCAGCGAGCCGGCATGCTGTCGGACCAGCGCCATGATGTTCAGCGCGCAGATTTCCGCGGCACGGGCGCCGTCCTTCAGGCTCACGTCGCCCCCCACCACGCCGCGAAACTTGACCTCGCCGTTCCAGCTCGGAATGACCCCCGAGGTGTAAAGGAGCTCACCAACCTGCTGAACTGGAACGTAGGACGCCAGCGCCTTCGGCGCTTCTGGAAGCTCCAGGCCGAGCGTGCGCAGCGTTGCCTCTGGTGAGTCCACGTTCAGCATCCGCCTTGACCGGGTGGTGAGCAGGCGCGATCGACCTCCTGGGCCCTTTCACGACAGGCCGTAGCCACGAGGGTAGCCCCGCCGGCCGGCAACCGCCAGCGTGAAGCGGTGAAAGGATGGTTAACGGCGAGGGCCTGCGCGTAACAAACGGTCACGATCGATACGAGCTGCGGGTGTCGCGGCGCAGCCGCCAGCGCCGAGCCAGGACCGCGGCAACCAGGGCCAGCAAGATAGCGGCGGCGACGGCGTAGCTGGCAAAGGCCGACGCGCCGCTGGAGCGGCGGACGGGGACAGATACGGCCGCGCTCGGACGGGCCGTGGCCGACGTCGCCGTGCTAGCGGAGGGCGCCGTCGTGGGCGTCACCCCGGCCACGGTGGCGGCGGGATCGGCGATTCGATATGCCCCGGCGGAGCCATCGGTCGGATTCCAGGCGGCCGCCACCACCTGAGCCGGGTTGAGCGGCTGGAGGGCGAGCGCGGTGATTCGGGGTTTGGTTGGCAGGCCGGCGCCGAAGGTGCTCCAGCTGGCGCCCCGGTCGAGCGAACGGAAGACGCCGCCGGTTCCCTGGTCGCCGTCACTGCCCACATAAATCTGGTCGGGATTTGCCGGGTTGAAGGCCGCGATATTGAAGTCACTCGACGGCAGGCCTGCCAGCGGGCTCCAGGTGACACCGCGATCATCGCTGCGAAAGAGGCCTTGAGACGTGCCGGCCAGCACGGGCGGATCCGTGCCTCCCGACGCCGCGGACGCCACCGCCAGCGCCGAGACGATGGCGTCGCCCGGGAAGTTGCCCTTGACCACCGCCCAGCTGCCACCCAATCCCTCGGTCTTCAGCAGGTACCCGGCGCCGGCGGTGCCGTTGTCGGCACCGGCAAAGAGCGTGAACGCGTTGGTCCTGGCGAGCACGGCCACCGCCGCGATGCTCAACGTGTCGAGGCCGAGGGACTGCCAGGTGCCGGCAGCATCGTTGGAGTAGTAGACGCCCTGCGCGGTCCCGGCGACGATGAGTCCGCTGGCCAGATCGATCGCTCGCACGTCCAGGTTGTTCAGTCCCTGACTCTGCGCGGTCCAGGTCTTGCCTTCGTCGATGGACTTGTAGAGGCCTGCCGTCTGGGTCCCGGCATACGCCGTTGCCGGCTGTTGAGGATCGAAGCGGACGACCCAGGCGCCGTCGACACCCGCGATGACGCGGGTCCAGGTAGCCCCGGAGTCGGTGCTGCGCAGCACCCCTCGACCCTGGGTCGCCATCAAGAGGATCGATGGATGGGCAGGGGCGGCCGCAATGGACCACACCGGCCGGTCCGGCGTCCCAGGTTGCTGCGCGCCGGCTGAGGTCCAGCGCGTGTCGGCCCCGCTCGCAGTAGTGAGGGTGACGAGCAACCCGGCGGCCAGCGTGATGGGCGTAAGCAGAACGATTCGGCGCGTAAATCTCACGAGGGTGCCCGGAAAAACGGAGTAAGGATAGCAGACGATCTCAGCCGGGCCTCAGCAATTTGGACCCAGCGTCCACGGTCAGGGCCTAATTCGAGAGAACCTCGACTACAATGCTCGACGTGCGACAGCTCTGGCGAGGGCTGCACGGTGTCCCGCAGTTGCTCCTGGTGCAGCCAGACCAGCTCGGTTACGACCTGGCTTACGCACTCGCCCTGTTGCCCCTCGTTGTCGCCGGGATCGTTTTCTTTCTACAGGATTCCATCCTGCTGTTTGCGATCTCCTTCCTCGCCGGCATCGTTTGCCTGCTCGCCCTTCAACTGGGTCGCCTGACGTTCGGACTTCCTGCCTGGATCGGTTTCAAGGCAACTCATCCCCTGGTGGCAAGCATGCTGATCGCGTGCTTCTTCTCCCCGCGGACGCCGGCGTGGGTCGCCGCGTCGATGGTGATCCTGTTCGTCCTCATCGATACGGTTGTCTGGCCACAGCTCCAACGGGTCATGCTGCATCCCGCGCTCATCGTTTTCGGCATCCTGTTCATCATCCAGCGGGAGCTGGGGATTGGCTTTGTCAATCCTTTCGATGGCCGCCACCTCGACGATCCGCTGACACTCTGGTACAAGCTGCAGATCGTCATCGACCCGGTCAAGCTATACGTCGGCAATGTCCCGGGGCCGATCGGCGTGACATCGGCCGGTGCGGTGCTGATCGGCGTCATCTATCTCTGGTACACGCGGAAGATCTCCCTCGGCGTGATCGCGGGATTTCTCTGTGGAGTGGCCGCCGTTGCCCTTGCCATTCGCTCCGATCTCGGCTTTCAGCTGGCCTCCGGACCTTCCCTCTTCCTCGCCGGGTACGTGGCCGCCGACCGCCGCCGGGTGCTGTTATCCGAGCGATTCACATTTGTCTTCGGCCTCGCGGCCGGCGCGGTGACCATGATCCTGCGCTGGTATGGCGAGGGTCAGCAGGCTGCCTGGCAGGGTTTGTTGTTGGTGAGCGCGGTGGTCACCGTGATCCTGCGCGTGCAAGCCATGCTGCGCCACCGTGCGCGGGAGACGAGCCGTCCAACGTCGGTCCGGACGCTGAGTGTCGAATCCGGCGAGCCGGACCCGCACCGGCTGTGGGCCCCCGTCCGCCCACCCGTGCGGCAACCGGTAATGGCCGCGTCGACGGTTACGACTGCCTACAGTCGAGGATCCGCCGGGCGCCCCGTCCGATCGTTCGAAACTCAGAGCGATTCCAATGACCTCGTACGCCAGATGCGCAATGCGGCGACCCGCAGCCGTCCGCTCGGTGGTGCAAGCGCAAGTCCTTTGCTGCTCTGGCCGGCCTTGCTGATCTTCAATCCGGTGGGGCTGTGGCTGACCTGGAGCAGCCCCTCCATCGGCCGCACCACCAGGCTGCTGGTGAGCGCCGTGTCGGTGCTCTGGTATCTAGGGGTGGCTGGCCTGGCGTTCGTGCTGACGCATCGTTAACGCTGCGGGACCGCCCTGCATCCAGATCGTCTGGTCGCGCGAAGGGCCGACCGAGACGATGTCGATCGGTGCTGAAAAGAGCTCGCTGAGCCGATCGATGTAGCGCCGGGCCGCCTTTGGCAGGTCCTCCGGACGGCGGACGCCAGCGATTGACGAACCCCATCCGGGTAACTCTTCATAAACCGGCTGGCAGTGCTTGAGATGGCTGATATTCGACATCGGGTACGTCTGGAGCTCGCCCTTGCTGAGGTAGCCGGTGCAAATCCGAATCGGATCGAAACCGTCGAGCACATCCAGCTTGGTGAGGGCAATCGACCGTATCCCGTTGAGCGCCACGCTGTAGCGGGCCACCACCGCGTCGAACCACCCGACCCGCCGCGGGCGGCCCGTGGTGGTGCCGTACTCGACACCGACCTTGCGAATCTGGTCTCCCAGGTTGTCCGCCAGCTCGGTTGGCATCGGCCCGTAGCCGACCCGGGTGCTGTACGCCTTGAAGACGCCGATCGTCAGATCGACGGCGGTGGGTGAGATGCCGGAGCCCGTCAGCGCGCCGCCGGCGGTCGGCGAGGACGACGTCACGTATGGATAGGTACCGAAGTCGAGATCGAGCATGCTCCCCTGGGCGCCCTCGAGCAGAACGCGGTCATTTCGCGCCAGCGCATCCTGAACTACCGGGAAAATATCCTTGATGTACGGGCTGAGCCGCTTGCCGTACGCCGTGTACTCCTCGAGGATGGATTGCCGATCCAGTGGCGCGACATGATAGAGCTCTTCCAGGGTGGGATTCTTGATCTTGCCGAGGACGAAGCTCAGCTTCTTTTCCAGGAAGCGCGGTTTTAGCAGGTCGCCGGCGCGAAACCCGATCCGCCGAATCTTGTCCGCATAGGCCGGGCCGATCCCGCGCCAGGTGGTGCCCAGCCGGTCGTCACCGCGTTGCTCCTCTTCCAGCTTGTCGAGGATGGGGTGCCAGGGCATGATCAGATGGGCGCGGTCCGAGATCACCAGCCGGTCGATGCTGATCCCGCGCGATTGGACTTGCTCCATCTCCTCCAGCAGAACACGCGGATCCAACACCACACCGTTGCCGATGACGCAGGTCATCGTCGGATAAAGGATGCCTGAGGGGATCAGGTGAAACCGGAATTCCTGGCCGGCGTTGACGACGGTGTGCCCGGCGTTGTTGCCTCCCTGGGGGCGAATCACCATGTCGGCCTTCTCGGAGAGGAGGTCGATGATCTTGCCCTTCCCCTCGTCGCCCCACTGGCCGCCTACGAGGATCGTGACCATGGCTAGCTCCCCCGTCGCCGATCGAGATTGGCGAACTTCGTCTGCTCGTCGATGAACATCAGCTCCAGCTTTCCGGTCGGGCCATTTCGGTGCTTGGCGATGATGATCTCGGCAATGTTGCGCTTGTCTTCCGCAACGTTGTCGTTGTAAAAACGCTCGCGATAAATAAACAGCACCAGGTCCGAGTCCTGCTCGAGCGTGCCGGACTCACGAAGATCGGAGAGCTGCGGACGATGATCGGGACGCTTCTCGGGCTCGCGACTCAGCTGCGAACAGGCGATGACGGGAATCTGTAACTCGCGCGCAAGGCTTTTCAATCCGCGCGAGATGTCGGACACTTCCTGTACTCGGTTCTCCTGGTTGCGTCCCTGCATCAACTGAAGATAGTCGACGATGATCAGGCCCAAATTGTTTGCCGACTTCAGCCGGCGCGCCTTGGTGCGCATTTCCATGACGGACACATTGGGCGAGTCATCGATAAAGATCTGCGCTTCGGACAGCGCGCCCATAGCCTGCGCGATGCGGGGCCATTCGGCATCTTTCAACAGGCCGGTGCGCAGCCGATACGAGTCGACCGACGCCTCGCTGCACAGCAGTCGCGTGACCAGTTGCTGCTCGGACATCTCAAGGGAAAAGATCGCGACCGGAATCTTGTACTGGATCGACGCGTGCTGTGCAACATTCAAGGTAAGGCTGGTTTTTCCGACGCCAGGGCGAGCTGCAATGATGATGAGGTCCGACTTTTGGAAGCCGCCGGTTTTCGCATCGAGGTCGTTGAAGCCGCTGGGCACGCCAGAGATGACCGACTGGTCCTTGTGGATCTGCTCGATCTGGTCCCAGGTGGTCTTGAGGATGTCCTTGAGGGCGACGAAGTCCTGCGTGATGCGGCCTTCGGCGATGTTGAAGATGACACCCTCGGCGGTGTCCAGGGCCTGGGTTGCGGGCGTGCTCTCGTCGAAGCCCAATGCGGTGATGCGGCCCCCGGCGCTGATCAGCTTTCGCTTGGTGGCCGCTTCCTCGACCAGGTGGCCGTAGTACTCGACATTCGCCGCCGTCGGCACTCCGCTCTCGAGCTCGGCCAGGAACGCCTGCCCACCAACCCGCTCGAGCACCCGCATCTTCTCCAGCTCCGCTGCCAGAGTCAGCAGGTCGATCGGATCCGAGCGGTCGTAGAGGTTCAGCGCCGCGCGGTAAACCTGAGCATGATGGTCCAGATAGAAATCATCCGGACGGAGGAAATCGGCCACCCGGACGACCGCGTTGCGGTCGAGCATCAGCGAACCGAGTACCGACGCCTCGGCTTCAAGGTTGTGAGGCGGCACGCGGCCGCCGGCCGCCGGTGGAGCCGGCGCGCGTCTCAGGTCAATCGTCAAGCGGAGGTGACCATCAGCGGGATCCGGGCGGTGACCTCACGATGGAGCTTCACCTGCGCGCTGCCGGGTCCCATCGCCTTGACCGGCTCCTCGAACTCGATCTTCCGTCGGTCGAGCGTGATCCCGTGCTGCTGCTTGAGCGCCGACGCGACATCGGCGTTGGTGACGGCCCCGAACAGCTTGCCGTCCTTCCCACTGCGGAGCTTCAAGGTCACCTGGGCGGCCTCGAGGCGCACGGCCAGAGCTTTGGCGTCGGACAGCTCGCGCTGTTCCCGCTGGACCGCCGTCGCCTTTTGCCGATCGACCTGCTCCTGTGCGCCACGGGTTGCCGGCTGGGCCAGCTTGCGCGGGATCAGGAAATTTCGGGCAAAGCCGTCGGCCACATCTTTGGTCTCCCCGGCCTTGCCCGTCCCCTTGACATCTTCGATGAGAACGACCTTCATGTCGCCGTCCCCCGCCGGGCGCGCACGACCGCAAGCCCGCGGCCGCGCAGGGCATCGAGCCGCATCCGCAAACCCTCGCGGCTCTGCCGCAGGTCCTGGTCGAACACGCTGGTTCCGAGCGCAATCCGCTCCTGGTGCTCGGCAACCACGTCCTTCGGTGCCTTCTCGACGAACATCCGCACGGCGAGCACCGTGAGGGCGACAGCGTCCATCTCGCCAAACACCGGGATGCGAAGCGGTACGTCGACGAGGGGGTTGAGGATCAATGCCAGGGCGGCGGCGAGGGCCAACTTGTTTCGCTGCGGCACGCGCGGATCTCGATAGAGACAGTAGGTGAGTTTGCCATAGCGAGGAAGCTCGCGTGCGATCCGCCGGAGCAGCCGAAGACTGAGCAGCATGCTTCCCCTATTCCCCGCGAGACTTAGGTCGCGTCGAGCCCGGGATGGTCAGGACGCGTCCGTGGCGCCGCAGATTTTACCAGAGCAAAAGGCTACCGAACCGTCGCGACAGCTGTCTGTCGCGTTATCCCCAGGGCCTGGAATACCGGGCCTGTGGAAAGACCTTGGACAACCAGCGAAAGGAAGACGAAACCGAAAACCAGGGTGAGAATTTCGCCCTGGCCGCTGACCGCCGCCGGGACTCCCAGCGCCAGCGCGAGCGACAGGGCGCCCCGCAGCCCAGCCCAGACCAGACCCAGCCGCCACTTCCACGGCCACAGGTCCCCCCGAGGGAGCGTAACCACGATCACCATCAGCGTCCGGGCCAGCAGGACGGCGGCGACCAACACCAGCAGGTGACCCCCGACCCGCACCACCTCGTCAAGGCGGACCTGCAGGCCCACCAGGAGGAAGATGGCGCTCGACATGAGAAAGCCCAGCCGGCGCCAGAAGCGATGCACCTGATGGTGCGTCGAAGGTTGATATGCCGTGCCGAGGATCAGTGACAGCGCAATCACCGCCAGCAAACCGCTGGCCCCGATCCAGCCGGAGATCAGGTAGCCGGTATAGGCCGTCACCACGGTGATGGCGATCTGGGCGGGACGGGGCACGACCACGAGCAGCCGCTGGGTCAGCAGTCCCAGGCCGACCCCGACGCCAAGACCGCCGACCGTGAGCCAGACCGACAGGCCGGCGATGCCCGGCGCATCGAGCACGCGGCCCTCGACCACCGCCAGCCCGACCGTAAAGAGCACCACGGCGACGCCGTCATTGACCAGGCTTTCGCCCTCCAGCGCGACCCTCAGCCGTTCCGGCGTGTGGAGCCGCCGCAGCGAGGCGAAGACGGAGACCGGATCCGTGGCGGCGAGGATGGCGGATAGCACGATCGCGGCGGCGAACGGAAACCCCGCCGCAAGCAGCAGGCCGAGAACCACTCCCGCGCTCAGCACCGCACCGGCCAGCCCGAACAAAAGGATCCAGGGCAACTCCCGGCGCACCGCCGCGGCGCGCATCGAGAAGCCGGCGTCGAACAGCAGTGGAGGCAGAAACACGGCGAGCACCAGCGCCGGATCGACCCTGAACGCCGGGACGAGGCGCGCCGTCGCCAGGATCGCCCCCGCCAGCAGCAGCAGAAAAGGCCACGGCCAGCGGCGGACCGTGGTCATGGTTGGAGCAGCTCGGGATGCGCCTCGAGGTAGCGCCAGGCCGCCTGAGCATCGGGGGCCAGCGTGCCGTCGATGATGGCGTCCTCCAGGGCGGTCTTCACGCGCTTGATCCAGGGCCCGGCCGGCCTTCCGGTGCGGGCCATCAGATCCTCTCCGGTCAGTGGCGAGCGGATGGCGGCGATCGCCTGCGTATCGATCCGGCGGATCCGTGCTTCGAGGTCGTCGATCTTCTTGACGTCGGGATAGTGACTGGCCCGCATGTCGGCTCGGGCCAGTGCCAGCAGACGCTCCAGCTGGTCGCCGGCGTCGCGCACCAGTCGCCGAACGGCCTTGTCCTCCCATCCTTGTGGGTCGTACTGGATCGGCCGCATGTGCAGACGGACCAGCTTGACGACGGCATCGGTCAACTCGCCGGGATAGCGGAGGTGGCGGAGCGCCGCGCCGGCCATCCCGGCACCGATTTCCTGGTGCCCGATGAAGGTCGGCTTGCCATCTTTAAGTTCGTGGACGGCCGGCTTGCCCACATCGTGCAGCAGCGCGGCGAGCCGCGCGATCAACTCCGGCGGTGCCAGCGACGCGGTCAGCAGCGAGTGCCCGAAGACGTCGTGGCTGTGCCAGCCGCCCTGCTGCATCCCCTTGCCCATCTCCAGCTGCGGCACGATTTTAGGCAGCAGTCTGGTCGCGTCGAGCAGTTCGAGGCCGCGCTGAACCTGCTCGGCAACGAGCAGCTTGGAGAACTCGTCACGGATTCGCTCCATCGAGACCACCGGCGGCTGCAGCCTCCCCGCCTGCGCCCGGATCGCCGATTCCACGCTGGGGTCGAGGCTGAATTGCAGGGTGGTCGCGAAACGAACCGCGCGCAGCATCCGCAGCGGATCCTCGTCGAAGGTCGACGCGGGCTCGAGCGGCGTCATGATGCGGCGGGCTTCCAGGTCCTGCAGCGCTCGGCCGGTGAGGTCGAGCACCGTCCCATCCCAGTCCATCAAGAGCGTGTTGATGGTGAAGTCGCGACGCATGACGTCTTCCTCCAGCGTGCCCGGACGGACGTCTGGCTTTCGACTGCTCGGCGCATAGGATTCGACCCGGCTCGACACGAATTCGAGGGCACGATGATCCAGGTCGAGGTGCGCGGTGCCGAACCGCTCGAAGATCACGGGGGGCCGCAGCTTCAGGGCGCTGCCCACCGCCGTCGCCAGCTGGGTCGCGCCCCTGCCGTCCACCAGGATGTCGACCTCGCGAATGGTCTTTCCCCGTTCACCGCCGAGAAGCCGGTCGCGGACGTAGCCGCCGACGACGAACGCCCGAAGCCCTAGCTGCCGCGATTGCTCCTGGACGGTGGCAAAGGGCTGCTCCCATTCGGGAAGCGCCGGCGGGTCAAGCCTGAGGGGCATGTCGTGCGCGAAGACGTGCGAATTCGACGGCGCCGATCAATCCCGCGTCATCACCAAGAGCGGGGCGCACGATGCGCAGTCCGCGGCGAGACGCCTTCCACGACGAGGCGATCATCGACCGGCGCATGGGGCCGAGCAGGAGGTTCCCGGTCTTGACCACACTCCCGCCGAGCACGATCAGCTGCGGGTTGAACAGGTTAACGAGGGTCCCCATCGCCAGCCCGAGGTAGGTGCCGGCGTTCTCCAGGATGGCATTGGCCAGCTCGTCGCCGGCGCGGGCGCCGCGAGCCACGTCCTCGGCATGCGGATGGTCGAGCCCATAGAGCGCGCTACCTGGTGCGCCCGGGGCCAACTCGCTCGCCGCGCGGGCAATCCCCGTGCCACTGGCGATCGCCTCCAGACAGCCCCGGTTGCCGCAGGTGCACAGCGGCCCGTCCCGCTGCACGACGATGTGGCCTACCTCACCCGCAATCCCGTGAGCCCCGGCATAGAGCTCACCGCGCAACAGCAACCCGGCCCCGATGCCGGTGGACACGGTCACATAGATCATGTCGCTGGCACCCCGGGCCGCGCCCCGCCGATGCTCACCCAGCGCCGCCAGGTGGGCATCGTGATGGAGATAGCTCGGGATGCCGGTCGCCCGGGTGAGGATCCGGTTCAACGGCACGTTGCGAAAGCCAGGCAGGTTGGCCGGGCTGATCACAAGGCCGGCGGCTGGATCGACCGGTCCGGGGAGGCCGATTCCCAACGCCCGGATCCGGCGCGGCGATGTCTGTTCCTTCCGGAGCGCCTCTTTGACCGCCGCCACGATTCGGTCGATGACGTGGTCACGGCCGCGGGCCGCCTGGGTGGGCTCCCGGACGACGGTGCGCAGGCGACCGCGATCATCGGCCACGGCGACCCGGAGCTGGGTGCCGCCAAGATCAATGCCGATGAACCCCATCAGCGCCAGCGCGGGCGCGGCAAGGGCCGCAACGTGAGCGCGGCCAGCAGGGCGCCGATAAACAGCGCGACGGCGGTGGCGCGAAAGATCAGGTGATACTCGTCGAAAATTGCCTGTTTCACCTTCAACACATAGATCGCGTACTGGGTCGCGAAGTTCGGATTCAAGCCGGGCAGCGGGGGAATCAGATGGGCGGTCGCCCGGTGAAATTCCCACAGACTGAAGCCGGCCACCAGCGAAAACCCGACCAGCATGCCGACCAGCCGCATGACGATGAGGAACGACGCGCCCGCGCCCCTTTCTGTTTCGCCGACCGCATCCAGCAGCGCCGCGCTGACCGGCGCGATCTCCAGGCCAAGGCCGAACCCGGTGAGGAGCAGCTCCCCGTCGGCAACCGTCAGGGGCGACCCGAGGAGGTGCGGGGTGAGCGAGCCTTCGTTCCAGCCGGACAGCATCAGAAAGCCGACCGCCGCCAACAGCAGGCCGAGAGCCGCCACGAACCGATAACTGCGCAGTCGCTGCGCCAGGAAGCCGCCCAGCAGGGCACCCACAGGAATGCCGAGCATGAGACGGAACAGGAGGAGAGCGGCGCTGCTGGCATTCATCGAGAACACCGCATTGGCCAGCACCGGGATGTAGACGAGGGCCACCATCAGTCCGGCTCCCGCGATGGCATTCGTCAGCGCCGATCCGGTGAACGACGAGTCACGGAACCGGCGCACGTTGATCAGCGGATGCGGCGTTCGGCGCTCGTGCCACACGAAGAGCCCGAAGCACACGATGGCGGCCGGTAACTGCCAGATGAAGCCGTCCCCGACCGGGCTCTGCTCCGGCGTGGCCGCATAAAGCGCAAGCGTCAGCAGCGAAAGCCCGGCGGTCGCCAGCAATGCTCCCAACCAGTCGAGGTTGGCGGGACGGCGCTCCTCGCCGCCGGCTCGAACCTCGGGCCAGAGCGCCCACAACAACAGCGCCGCCGCCGGGATGTTGATCCAGAAGATCCACGTCCAGCCGAACGATGACGCGGTGATCAGCCCGCCCCAGAGCGGCCCCAGCACACTGCCGATCTCCTGGAGCGCGCTGACCGCGCCGAGCACCGGACTGCGGTCGCCCGCGGGATAGAGATCGGCCGCCAGCGCCAGCACGGCCGGTACCAGCGCTCCGCCGCCGGCTCCCTGAAGTACTCGGCCGGTGACCAGTTGAGCGAGGGAGGGAGCGGTGGCGGTCAGCAAAGAGCCGAAGGCGAACAACACCAGGCAGACGGCGAACAGGCGCAAGCGCCCGAAGCGGTCGGAGAGCCCGCCCGCCACGGGCATGATGGCCAGGTAGCCGAGCAGGAAGCCGGTAATGATCGGGGTCGCCTGTTCCGGGCGATTGACCGCGATATTCACGGACTTCAGCATCGGCAGCAGGGCAGTCACCACCACGTAGGCGTCGAGGGAGGCGAGGAACAGCCCTGCCCCGGTGAGCCCGAGCAGGACGGTGCGATTAACCGAGCGGAGGCGGGGTGGTCGAAACGGGGTGATCATGATTGCTGAAGTCGAAGGTGATGGTCGCGGGTTTTGCGGCGTCGAACAGATTTCCGGTAAGGCGAGCGCGCCACAGGTTGCTACCCTGGGTCTCCACCCAATAGGTGGCCCGGTAGCTTCCCTGGTCGCGGATCAGGGCGAGCAGCTGATGCATTCGCGCTCCGGAGACCTGGCCGGCGATGGGGTAGGTATCGTGCCCATTGACCTTCTCCGCGTTGCCCCGAGCAGCGGCGCTCGTGTCGCGCATCGCGGCGAACAGCCCCAACTGCGGATCGAACAGTGTCCGCGCGTCGAAGAACTGCGCCACCTGGTCCGGGGTGAGCTGCTGCCATCCCCCCGTGAACGACTTGAGATAGATGTTGCCGGCGGCAAAAATCACCTCCACTTCCAGGAGGATGCCGCCCTCCTTGAGGTTGACTCTGGCATGCAGGGCGGGCGGATGCGCGTCGCCCTGCGCGCTCTGCACCGGCTCGTCGGGTCCGGTGAAGCCACTGATCTGCATCTGAAAGTGAAACCCGTTGAGCCCGAGCATCCGCTGACTCGATTGTTTCAACAAGCTCGCCGCATCTGGCGGTGGGGCGCCGCATGCATTGAGACTGATGACGATCGCCACCCCGGCGGCGAGACCACGAGACGGCGAAGCGCCGGCGTGCATCAACCCCTCAGGATACGGTCATCTCCGACCCGGCGCGTGATCTTCTGGGCATCGAGCCATTCGAGTAGGGGAAGAACGTAGCGGCGGCTCGATCCCAGCACATCCCGGGCGGCGGCGACCGTCAACGTCCGATGCTCGCTGAGGTGCGTCCGCAGCCGGCCGACGGCGTCGTCGTACGCGGACCGGGCGAACACGGTGTCGTCATTGACGCGCACAATGCGTCCCTGGGTCACCAGGTATTGCACCAGCGATGGCGCCAGCTGATGCCGGCGCACGAGGTCGGCCAGCGGCGGAGGGTTGAACGGCTGCAGTTCCAGGTCGGCGAGGAAGGCGCCGGCGGCGGATTCTTGCTCCGGCGTGAGGCCGTGACGGTGACCGACCGCCGCCACCTCGCCATTGCGCTCGACCACCACGCCATCGCCCGTCAGCGCGACGAGCGCCGGGTTAAAGAGCTCGGCCGGGATACCGGTTCGGCTGCGGAGCTCTTCCTTGGGCATCCCGGAGCGAAGCGGCTGCCCCTGGTGGTATACGGCCAGGGCCGCGGTGACCCGGGCTGAGAGCCGCTCCCATTGTTCGCGGGTCACCCAGCGCGAGCCCAGCCGGCGAATCGCGCCCCGGTCGGCGACCGGCGCCAGGGTGTCGGCCAGCTGCTGGCGGGAGCCCCCCAGGCGGCGGCCCAGGTCACCCTCGCTCAGGCCCCAGGCGTGCTTGCCCAGCTCGAGCACGACCGCGGTCCCCGGATCCGCGTGCTCCCGTAGCCCCAGCTCGCTGAGCACCACGGCGTCTTTGCGCCGATGGCGGCGCGGCGCGCTGTCGACGATCACCCCGCCGGCAACCGTCAAGGGCGGCGACGGCACGCGGAGGATGAATCGATCACCGTCCAGCGCAACCATCGGGCTGGTGACGTAGAGCTGACCCCACCCCTCCTCGCCGGGGCGCAGCTCATCGGCCTCGAGCAGGCTGAGCTCCACCATCGCCTCTGCGGTCTCGTGGTAGATCAAGAGGCGCTGGCGGTGACGCAGCGGTTGGGTGGCATTCGGCAGCACCACCAGGCGGGCGTCGAGGCGCCGGCTGACCGGCAAGCTTCCGGGGAGCGCCAGCACGTGACCTCGCCCGAGCTGGGCATGGTCGACGCCGCTGAGGTTGACGGCGGTGCGGCTTCCCGGCCGCGCCTCCTCCACCGGGCGATTGTGCTGCTGGAGGCCGCGGATCCGTACCCGGCGCTCGCCGGGTAGCACCACCAGGTCGTCACCCTGGCGGAGGGCGCCACCAACCAGCGTGCCCGTGACGACCGTTCCGAACCCTGCCATGGCGAACGAACGGTCGACCGGGAGGCGTGGCCGGCCCACGTCCGGGCGAGGCGTGGTCTGGCCGAGCTCAGCGTCGAGCGCCGCCCGGAGCTCGTCGAGGCCATCGCCGCTGGTGCCCGACACCGCCACGATGGGCGCGCGTTGCAGGGAGGTCCCGCGGAGAAGGCGGGCGACCTCCTCGCGCACCAGGCTGAGCCATGCCGCGTCGACCAGGTCGGCCTTGGTCAGCACCGCGACGCCATGCTTGATCGCGAGCAGGTCGATGATGGCCAGGTGTTCGCGCGTTTGGGGCATCGGTCCCTCGTCGGCCGCGACGACGAGCATGACGGCATCCATCCCGTGGACACCGGCGAGCATGTTCTTGAGAAAGCGCTGGTGCCCGGGTACGTCGACGATCCCCACCCGGCGCCCGCTGGGCAGCTGCAAGTAGGCGAAACCCAGGTCGATGGTCATGCCACGGCGCTTCTCTTCCTCGAGCCGGTCGGGATCGATCTGGGTGAGCGCTTTGACCAGCGTGGACTTGCCGTGGTCGATATGACCCGCGGTGCCGACCACGAAGGAGCTGGCAAACGGCTCCGTCATGACAGCGCACCGGCCACGGCGTCGACCACCACGTCGTCTTCATCGGGCAGCACGGTACGCGGGTCGAGCAACACGCGCTCGTCAGCGATTCGTCCGATGACCGGAGGCTCGTGCTCGCGGAGACGCCTGAGCAATTCCGTCGCGCCACCCTGCCGCGGCGTGATCGCGAGAACGGAGGTGGGCAGCCGCTCGCCCGGCAGCGACCCTCCGCCCACCGTGGACTCGGCGGCCGTCACCTCCGCGACGACGCCCAGTTCCGCCAACCGGCGTAGCCACGCCTGGGCTCGGCTTCGAAGCGACTCGGTTGACGCGCGCAGCATGCTCCAGATCGGCACCTCGGCGAGTGATTGGGTCAGGTAGAGATCCAGGGTGGCGGCCAGCGCCGCCGTCGTGAGCTTGTCGACCCGCACCGCGCGTGCCAGCGGGTGCTTCATGACGCGCTCCACCAGGTCCGATCGGCCAAGCAGCAGACCGGCCTGCGGGCCGCCCAAGAGCTTATCCGCGCTGGACGCGAGCAGGTCGACCCCGGAGAGCAGGCTGTCCTGGATGCGTGGCTCCGCGGCCAGGCCGACGGCTGTCGTGTCGAGCAGCGCGCCACTTCCCAGGTCATGGAGCAGCAGCAACTGATGCTGCCGCGTGATGGCGGCCAGTGGCTTGAGCTCAACACTCTCGGTGAAGCCGACCACCTGGAAGTTGCTCGCATGGACCTTCATGATGGCGGCCGTCTTGGGCGTAATCGCCGAGGCGTAATCCTCGATGCGGGTTCGATTGGTGGTGCCGACCTCGACCATGCGCGCCCCGGAGAGGCGCATCACCTCCGGCATCCGAAATCCGCCGCCGATCTCGACCAGCTCACCGCGGGCAACGATGACCTCTTTACCTCTCGCCAGTGCCGTCAACATCAGAAGCACCGCGGCGGCGCAATTGTTGACGACCGCCGCGGACTGCGCACCGGTCAGGTAGCGGAGCGTGTCGGCGACCAGGTCATGCCGCCGGCCCCGCCGTCCGGTCTGCGGATCGAACTCGAGCGTCGAGTAGCGCCCCGCGATCCTGGCCGTCGCCTCGGCCGCTGCCGCCGCCAGTGGTGCCCGCCCAAGGTTGGTGTGCAGAATCACACCAGTCGCGTTGATCACCGGTCGCAGACGCGGCCGGCGCAGGCCCTGGATCGTCGCCTCGACCCGGGCCCAGCGATCGTGCGATGTGTCCGTCGATGCTTGCCGGCGTTCGTCCTCCAGGACACGCTGCACCGCAAAGCGAACCAACGGACGGCCATGAGCGGCGATCAATGTGGTGGCCGGCTCCTCCTCGAGGAGCTGATGCACGCTGGGCAGTGCGCGCAGAGCGTCCATGCTCAGGTACCGACCGGGAACGGCGGAAGGCGAAGGATCAGCGTGGCTACGGGAAGATAGATGAACCTCAGAATGCCGGTCAGCAGCAGCAGGAGCACGAAGACCAGCATGATGGGCTGCCGGTTCTTGTCGATCCAGAGAAACAGCGCGCCGAATCGCCGCCGGAACAGCGTGGAAAAAAAGTTGTAGCCGTCCAGCGGTGGGATCGGAAGAATGTTCAGCACCGCCAGCGCGACATTGAGATAAAACCCCACGAGCAGCAGGCGCCAGGGCGGCGAACTCGCATCGAAAGTCCCGGCGTTGAGTCCGAGCTTGATCGGGATCGAGAACACGACGGCGAGCACCAGATTGGCGAGGGGCCCCGCCACCGCGACCAGCGCAGCATCGAACGGGCCGCGCATCTGGTAGGGGTTGATCCTGACCGGTTTGGCCCATCCGAACCCAACCAGCAACACGGCGATCGACCCTAGCGGGTCCAGATGATGGCTTGGGTTCAGGGAAAGGCGGCCATCGAGTCGCGGCGTCTCATCCCCGCGGGCAACGGCGACCGCCGCGTGGGAGAGCTCGTGACCGATCAGTCCGATAAGGAGCGCCGGAATCAAATAGAGCGCGTTGACGACGAATTGCATCGGATCGCTGAACAGCACGACAGTAAGTATCGGCCAAGACAAAAAGGGCCCGGATGGTTCCAGGCCCGCTCACGAGATGAAAACCGACGCGTCAGGCAGCGACGGCGACGACCTCAGTGCGAACGCCGACGGAAACGACCGAGGCATTCGCCTCTTCGCCATGGACGGCGCTCTTGCCTCGGAGGATGCCGCCCTCATCGATGATCAGCGAACCGACCACGATGTCGCCGAACACTTTTCCGGTCGCCAGGATCTCCAGGCGACCCGAGGTGCTGACATTGCCCTGAATCGAGCCACCGACCACGACATTGCGGCCGCTGACATTGCCCTTGACCCGACCATGCTCGCCGACCGACAGGTCGCCCTCAGTGGTCAGGTCGCCGTTCATTTCGCCGTCGAAACGAATGTTCGAGGTCGACTGCAGCCGGCCTTCGAGCTTGATCTGGTTGCTCAACACCGTCTCAGCGACGATGGGAGCGGCTTCTCGCGGGGATCTCTTGTCGAACACGCATACCTCCTGGCAGGTTGTTATCGCCTTGTGCCAGAACGGTTACGCGTTCGGGTTTCTTGCTTCTCTCAAAAAGGTCACGCCTGGAGCAAACCCCGAAGGGCGATCGACCCCGCGATCAGGAGCACGAACATCAGACCGGCTGTGATCGCGATCCGCCGGAGATCGGACCGGAAGTACGGCACCCGATCGAGCGGGATCACCGCATCCTGAGTTGGCAGGGGGCCGGTCGCCTGACGGCCTCGTGCAGCCCGGGGAAGGGGTCGCTGAACCGGCAGCGGGGCGCTGGCTGGGGGCGTTACGGGTTCGGGTGATCCCGGCTGACCAGGCGGCGTCAGCGGTGGAATCCCCGCCGGCCGGGTCGCGCGGGTGGCCCCCGAGCCGCCACGCTGGGGCTTTCGCAGTTGAGAGCGTTTGTTCTTTCGGGCCATACCTGCCTACGCGGATGGCAGTTTAACGCGAACGTGGATAAGCGCTTGACACATCCAACGGGCTGTGGTACAAACGGCGCCGGGTACAACATATAGCGTGTGCCCGAAGCCGCGAGCCAACAAGGGCCAGATTCTGCAGCCGTCCTGCCATCGTCGCTGCAATGCCCCTCCTCATCTGGTCCTTGTTGTTTTTTCGGCAATCTCCAGCGGCCGCCGGGTCCACGCAAGCGACTGATACTTCGATTGCGCCAGCAGACCCGCCGCCCCCGATTCGCCCTCCGTGAGGCGGCCTGGCGCCAGCCGGACGTCAAATTCGCTGGCGACAGCCTCGGCGATGGCCATCGCGATCGAAGGGGGGTCGAACGCTCCCACCTCGGAAAGGCCGGCCACGCCGCCGGCGAGCCGGCGAGTCGCCGTCATCGGGTCGTCCTCGAGCCGGAGGCAGGCGACCAGGGTCGCCAACAGTGGCTCGATCACGATGCTGCCATGCTGCAGCAGCGCGCCGGCGCGGCGCACCTGGGCGCTACCCACCACCTTGCGACCACGCAGCAGGATTTCGTGGGCCGAAGGGCGATCAAAGCACACCGGGCCCTGTCCCGCCCGGCTGGGCGCCTCCGATTCCGGGGCAAGGCTGACCTCGATGCCAAGCCGCGCAAGCCCGGCCTGCAACGCCAGGCTGAGCCGCCGGTATGAGGGGAGGATGCCTGCGTCGTGGCCGAGAACGGATGCCGGGAGCGCGACGCTATAGGTCAGCTCCCGATCGTGGAGAATGGCCCGGCCTCCCGTCGGCCGGCGAACGATATCGATGCCGAGCCCGCGACAGCCTTCGACGTTGACCACGCTGAACGGCTGAAAGTACCCCAGCGACAGGCAGGCGGGCGTCCACGCATAGAAACGAAGGGTTGGCGGCGCGCTACCAACGGCGACGCCGTCGAGCAGCACCTCATCGACCGCCATATTCCAGGCGCCCTCCGCGGGCGGGTCCAGCAACAGGCGCCAGCCGGCGTCAGACATTGAAGCGGAAGAGAGCGACATCCCCATCCTTCATGACGTAGTCGCGTCCCTCGAGCCGGACCTTCCCTTTCTCCCGGGCCGCCGCGGAGGATCCAGCCGCGACCAGATCGTCGTAGGCGACAATCTCCGCCTTGATGAAGCCGCGTTCGATGTCGCTGTGGATCACGCCGGCGGCCTCGGGCGCCTTCGCCCCCTGCCGAACCGTCCAGGCCCGCACCTCCGGATCCCCTGCGGTGAGGAAGGTGACGAGATTCAGTAACCGATAGGCGGCATGGATGAAGGTCGGGAGCGCCGCCTCGTTAAGACCCGCATCTTCGAGGAAGGCCGCGGCCTCGTCGTCGGGCAACTCGCGGATCTCGGCCTCCAGCCGCGCAGAGAGCGCGATGACCTCGGCACCCTCGCTGCTGGCTTCGTCGCGGAGGGCTTTTAGCTCGGGGGTCTCCTTGCCAATCTGGCCCTCGCCGATGTTGGCGACGTAGAGCACCGGCTTGGCGGTGAGGAAGGAGAAGCTTTTGAGGAGCTTGGCCTGCTCCGGCTCGAAGCTCAGCGTGCGAATCGGCTTGCCCTCATCGAGGTGAGCGACCAGCCGGTCGAGGAGCTCGAGCTCCTCTTTCTCTTTCGCCCCTGGCTTGAGGCGCGCGGTGCCGCCGATCTTCTCGCGGCGCTTGTTGACCACGTCGAGGTCGGCCAGCGCCAGCTCGAGATTGACCATCGCCATGTCCCGGCGTGGGTCCAGGTTGCTATCGACGTGCTGCACGTTCGGATCGCTGAACGAGCGGACCACCATGGCCAGTGCGTCGAGCTCGCGGATGTTCGAAAGAAATTGGTTGCCCATTCCCTCGCCGCGGCTGGCTCCGGCCACCAGGCCGGCCACGTCGACAAACTTCATCACCGTCGGGGTGACTTTCTTTGGCTTGTACATCTGCGCCAGCACGTCGAGCCGTTTGTCCGGCACTTCGACCATGGCGGTATTCGGTTCGACGGTGCTGAAAGCATACGACGCCACGCCGGCACCCGCCCGAGTCAGCGCATTGAATAGTGTGGTCTTGCCGACGTTCGGCAGGCCGACGATGCCGACGCCCAGAGTCATTGCCGCGCGGTGAGTCGAAGCGGAACGACGTCTCGCCGGAAGATGTCGGCGACCGTCTCCGGTCGCTTGATCCACTCGGCGCGGTCGCCGGTGACCAGCACCATCCCCGGCCTCGGCAAGGCGTTGAAGTTGCAGGCCAGCCCATCCTGGTAGGCACCCGTGTCGAGAAACGCGATCGAGTCACCCGGCTGAACCTCCGGCAGGCTCGCCAGCGGCACGATTCGGTCCGGCTGGCAGGTGAGTCCCACGATGTCGGCCACGATGCTGGACGGACGGTCGGCCTTGTTGGCGACGATCGCGGTCCAGCGGTTGTGCTCCCAGACGACATCGGGCAGAAACATGTCCGAGGTATCGGTCTCGACCCATCGGTGCGGTGCCGGCGAGTCGACCGCCTTGAGGTTGCGAACGGTCGCCAGGTGAACACCGGCGTCGCCATAAACTCCCCGGCCGGGCTCGATTTCCAGGCGCAGACCTGGCAGAGAAAATCCATGTCGCTGGAGCGTACTCATCAGGCTGGCGGTGACGACGCCCGCGTACTCCGACACGTCGGGTGCCGTCTGCGGTCGACCCTGCAGGCGCGCCAAACCTCGACCGAATGGATCGCGCGGGACCGGGTAGCCGCCGCCGAGATTCAGCTCGCGCGGGGTCCAACCATTCCACGCGTCCCTCAGCCCGGCCAGCAGCCCGCCGTAGGCAGCGATGATCGGGGGCCATTGCTCGGTCCGATTGGTGTGGCGGCCGATGTGGGCATGCACCCCCGCCAGGTCGATCTCCGGCATCTGGAGGGCGCGCCGGCCCAGCTCGATCACGTCCTCCGTGGGGATGCCAGCTTTGTACAACCGGGTGGCCTCGGCGATCGGCGTAGGCTCCTCGTACCAGTCGGTCGGCTCAGTCAGGGTCGAGAAATCCGGGCGAATGCGGAAGCGAATCGTCGCCCGGTGTCCCAGCCGGCGGGCGGCCTCGCGAACGAGAGCCAGCTCGGCCGTGCTGTCGAGGGTGATGCGGGCGCCGGCGCGGACCGCGGCTTCGATCAAGGGTTGATCCTTGATCGCGCCATTGACCGAGATCCGATCCGGCGCGACGCCGCCTTCGAGCGCCGCGTGGAGCTCACCGGCGCCGAATGTGTCGCACCCGAGTCCCTCCTGGCTGAGGATCCAGCGGGTGGCGAGCGCGAAGTTCGCCTTGATCGAGGCCAGGACCACGACCGGGCCCGCCGGCCACCTCGCTTCGAATTCCCGCCGATAACGGCGGGCATTCCGGCGGAGCTGGTCCTCTGACATAACGGTGAACGGCGTGCCAAAGCGCCGAGCGAGCTCATCGGCATCGCACTCCTCGATGAAGAGCCGCCCCCCTCGGATGGAGAGGCACTCATCGAGGAGCGTCTGCACCGCCATCGGGCAAATGCTAGCTGGTCATCCTCAGGCGCTTGCCGGCTTCAGTACAGCGGGTCGTCGCGGTCGAAGACCTCGCGCGGAAGCCCGCGGTCGGGCAGGAGGTAGGCCAGCTCGCCGGCGTTCTCGTCGTAGCTCGGGTCATCCGGGTCGTCGGGTTGCGGTTCGGGGATCATCTGCGACTCCTTCAGGCACTGACCGGCTCGGCAACCGGCTGACCGTTGTCGACAACGCTTTCGGCTTTCGGGCTGAGCATCTTCATCTGGTCCATCACGACCTCGGTCGTGTAGCGGCGCAAGCCATCCTTCCCGTCCCACTCGTGGCTGCGCAGCCGGCCCTCGGCGTAGATCAGTTTGCCCCTGGTCAGAAACTCCTGGCAGATTGCAGCCAGCCGGTCGAAGGCGACGAGCGAGTGATACTGGACGTCCTCCTGGCGGTTCCCGTCGTCGTCCTTCGAATAGCTGTTGGTAGCCAGCCGGAGCTTGGCGATGGTGAGCCCCTTGGGGCTGACGACGATCTCCGGGTCGCGAGTCAAGCGGCCGACCAAAATCACGCGGTTCACCATATGGTTCTCCTTCCGTTGAGTGCCCCCACCCTGCCCTTCCCCGGAGGGGAGGGATATTCCAGCGTCCTGGCTATCGACCACCTCCCGTTGTCGGAGGTTGGAGGAGCGGGAGTGGATCGACCGGCACGCCTGCGATGCGCACCTCGAAGTGCAGGTGCGGTCCGGTACTGTTGCCGGTCGATCCCATTAGAGCGATCGCCTGTCCCGCGGCAACGACGTCGCCCGGCTGTACGAGCGGCCAGTCGAGATGGCCGTACAGCGTGCTGAGCTTTGAATCGCGGGTCAACAGAATGTAGAGACCGTAGCCGCCACGCTCGCGGCGAACCGTGACGGTCCCCGCGGTGGCGGCGTAGACCGGCGTCCCGAGCGGCGCCGCCAGGTCGATTCCGCTGTGGAAGTGATGGCTCGGGCAGCTCGGCGACCAGGGCTCGATTTCGAACGCGCTGCAGCCGTACGGCTGCGTCAGGGTCGCCTCCTTCACCGGCACGATCAGCGGACCCGGCTGGGTCTGCTGCGCCTGGACGACAACGCCGGCCAGCAAGAGGGGGATCAGCAGAAACGCAACCCCCAGGGCGAGGGCGGGCCGCCGCCAGGACCATGCGAGGAGCGCCAGGCGTCCGGCCGCCAGTGAGGTCATGCGCCTGTAGCTTTGCGGGTGGCCACGGCACCCTTCACGGCACGCTTGGCTAGGCCTTCGGCGAGATGCTCGGCCTTCGACTCGAGATGTGCCGAAGCATTCATCAATCCGGGAACCTTGATCAGCAAGTAGAGGACCGCCGCGCCGTAGAGCGCCTCAATCGGGCTGCCCGTGAAGTCGGCGGCGAACATACTGGCGAAGCGCAGCACCAGCACCTGGCCGAACTGCATGAACACGGTGAGCACGAACAGTCGCAGCCAGGACTGGGCATAGTGTTTGGTTTCGGGAAGGATCATGCAGATGGCGGCCAGTGGAGCGACCGCCAGCAGGACCGCGAGCAGAGCGAAGCGAACCACGTACGTAAAAGCGACGATGACCAGCATGACCACGATGGCGAGCCGGACAGCGACCTGGAACAACGGCATTCCGAAACCCTTCGTCATCGGGTCCATCCAGGGCAGGCGAGCCGGGCCGCCCGGTAACGGCTGGCTCCATACGGCATGCACGAGCGCATTGTTCAGGTCGATGGCCATCTGGCCAAAGAGCAGCGCGAAGTGAGCCATCGCGATCGCCGCCATCGCCCGCGGCAGGATCACCTTGAGGGTGTAGTGGGCCCGAAAGCTGCGCTCCCACAGGCTCCGGAGAAACGCCCAGGTAAAGACGAGCACCAGCAGCAGGTCCGCGATGGCCAATGTCAGGTGGAACATGGCCTGCAGGGTTGGTTCGTCCGTTAGCGGCCGGGGCGTGAGCGTGGAGAGGTCGTGAGTGCTGAGCAAGTATGTCTCGACCGTGCTCGCAATCGAATCCCGCACATCGTTGATGAGGTTGGTCAAGAAGCCGGTGACCAACCCGGAGAACGCGTCGATCACCGAGCATCCAGACCGGCAGGGATTTCAAGCCGGCTAATGGTTGACCGAATCCACGAGCACCCGGACCAGGAGGCCGGCCATCTCCACCCCGATGGTGCCAAAGACGATGCGGCCGATCCAGCGTTTGGCCTCCATCACGCTGCGGGGCTCGATCGCAACCATCTTCCAGATGAAGGCGCAGACGAAGGCCAGGGCGCCGATGCTGCCGGTCAGTCCCTGGGCGTAGCTCGTCCAGACGTCGATCAAGTGCTTGAGCTGATCCATCAGCGTTTGCGTTCGAAGGGCTCGCTGAGACGGTCTTCCACGTAGCGCTCGATCGCCCCGGTGAGACGCCGCAGCATGTCCCACTGTTCGACCAGCAGGTGTCGATCCTGCTGGCCGAGCTTTCGCAGGAGTTCAGGACCGAGGGCGGGCTGGCCCGACGATGGAACGCTGGCGGGACGCGGCGGCAGGAGGGGCGTGCTTAGCGCGGGTAGGACGTCCGGCCGGACAGTCGGCAGGGTGATCGGCGGCGGCCGAAAGGCGGCGCGGTGGGGCTGCATCGCCAGGTGAATCCCCACCCCGGTGAAGGCGGCGAGCACGGTGACCTCGCCCCCAATGATGGCGAGCTTCCAGGATGGGCGCATGGGCACTCCTCGAGGCGCGTGGCCGGCGACAACGCTGCCTATCCTTACACAAATCCGTGTATTTGTCAAGACCAGTAGCGCCGCGTCAGCGAGCCCGGAGCGTGTCCTCGAGCGCCTCGTGGAGGCCCGCAAACCGGAACGGATAGCCGGCCGCCCGGGCCCTGGCCGGAACGGCGTGGCGGCCGTCAAGCAGCAATTGGGATTGCGCGCCGAGCACCAGCCGGAGCAGCGGCGCGGGCGCCGGAACGATCGCCGGACGGTGCAGCAGTCGCCCAATCTCGCTTGCCACCTCCCGCTGGCGCCGAACGTTGGGGGCCACCGCGTTCATCGGTCCGCTGACCTTTGGGTTCTCGAGCGCCAGACGGTACAGACCGACGAGGTCATCGATATGGATCCAGGTAAACCACTGGCGGCCATTACCCAGAGGCCCGCCGGCGAACACCCGGAACGGCAGAGTCAGGAGTCGAAAAGCCAGGGCACCGCGACCGAAGACGAGGGCGGTGCGAACCAGCGCCACGCGCACGCCGAGCGGTTGCGCCTGGCGCGCAGCGGCCTCCCACTGTTGACTGACCCGAGCCAGGAAGGAGTCGCCCGGCCCACTCTCCTCGGTCACGAGCTCGTCGCCACGGTTCCCGTAGTAATCGATCCCCGAAGCGTTGACCAGCACCGATGGACGCCGGTCGGCTGGGGTGCGGTTGACGGCCTCGACGATGGCCGACGTAGCCGAGAGCCGGCTCGACAGGATCTCCTCCATCCGCCGTCGCGTCCATCGACCCTTGCCGATGCTGGCGCCGGCCAGGTTGATAATGCCCTGGGCTCCGGCAAGCTCGTTGACCCAATCGCCCTCGGCGGTGCGCGCATCCCACTTGACGAAGCGAACGCCCGACTGCGACGGAGCGCTCTCGGGACGTCGACTCAGGCTGACGATGTCGTGCCGGTCGGCCGCCAGGCTGCCCGCCAGACGCCGACCGATGTAGCCCGATCCGCCCGCGATCAGGACTCTCATCCTGACTACTATGCTCGCCTCGACCCGCTCAGGGTTGGAAGCTGCGCACGCGCCGCTCCGTTCGGGACTGCTCCAGGCTATGGAGCGCCTGCGCCAGCAGTGCCGTACGGTCGTCCTTGCCACGCTCGCTGACAGCGACACCAGTGTCCACCGAGAGGCGGACGATGTCGCCGTTTTGCATCGCGGCATAGGGATGCTCTTCGAGCGCGGGGCGGAGCCGCTCCGCCTGGCGGATGGCGACGGCGCGGTCGGCTTCCGGGATGACCAGGCAAAACCGGCCGTCGCGGATTCGAGCCAGCGTGTTGACGCGGCGGGTCTTGGCCCGGATCACGCCGACGAACTCACGCAGGATGCGCCCGAGCCCCGCTTCGCCGTATTTGCCGCGTAACACCTCGTAGGTCTCGATCTCGAACAGCACGACGGCCAGATCGTGATTGTGGCGTGAGGCGCGGCTGATTTCATTCTCCAGCAGGTCCTCGAGAAACCGCTGGCTGTAGGCGCCCGACTGCGTGTCGAGCAGCGCGAGCTGCTCAGCCTGGATCAGCTTGCGACCAATGACCAGGGCGTAGAGGCCTTCGGTCACGAAGCTCTGCATTGCCGTCAACGGCTCCTCGAGCTCCTCGCGAGCGCGGTCGAATCCAACCACGATGGCGCCGAATGTCGAGGTGCCTCTCTGCTCGGGAATTGGAACGCCGACGATGCTGCCGGTCTTGACCGCGTCGTCAGTCAGGTAGCGAGACCACGCGCTCTTCGAAATATCAGGAACGGTCACCGTCCGATCGGCGTGTTTGACCCACTCCGCGATGCCCTCGACCAGCCGGCGTTTCGCCTCCACCAGGGCGTCCGGCACCGGCTGATCGTAGCCGGAGGCGAGGTCAGACCCGTTGTCGTCCATCATCAAGACGAGGGCATAGTCGGCGCGAGTCAGGTACAGCACGGCATCGACGATGTGCTGCGACAGCATCTGGGCGTTTGATTCGGCGATTTCGGATTGCAAGCGGCGGAGCGCGTGGCTGACGCGCTCCTTGGCCTGCATTTCCGCCAAGAGCGTGAGGCCCACCGAGACCAGCTCCCCGGCGCCCAGAAGTTTTTCCGCGTCGTGCTCCTGGACGGCGTCGGCGGCCTGGATCAGCTCGTCCGGGAAAATCTTGAGCTTGAAAGCCAGCTCGGCAAATTCTTCCACAGAGTTTGGCCCGGACTTGACCGCCGGCCCGAGGACGGCGCCGATCTGCACCTCCTTCTCGTCGCGCACCGGTGCCACAAAGTGGCCCACGCCGGATTTGCAGACTGCGATCGTCTCCTCGCCGCGTTTGAGGAATTCCGGGTCGTAGTAGAGGGGGCAGGCCTTGCGTTCCTGGAGCAGCCGGCAATAGCGCGGATACTCTTCAACCGGCGTGAGCGGATGCGCCTCGAGGTCAAAGACCTGGAGCCTGAGCCCGGTGGTGGCCTGGAACCGATCCACGATCCGGGCGAACTCTGGGCTGTTAACCAGGGTGCCGAGCTCCCCTTCCTGCACTTCTGGCTCCATGATGCTGTTCGGCCTTTGAAGGTATGGGTCGACCTTCAAGGCAACAACGCTGTAACAGCGCAAAACCTGTAACGCCCGACCGGCCGGCGGCGTGAATTTCAGGCTGAATCCCGGTCCACCGCTAGACTGGGGCGCGGTGCTTTCCACCCGCCTGTTGACCAAACGTTACGGCAGCCTGACGGCGGTGGAGGACCTGGACCTGGAGGTCTCGGCCGGAGAGCTGTTCGGATTCCTCGGCCCCAACGGGGCGGGGAAGACGACCACCATCAAAATGCTGGTTGGTCTCTTGCGACCCACCTCCGGTAGTGCCCGAGTGGCGGGTATCGATATCACGGCCGAACCGGAGCGGGCCAAGGCCAAGATCGGCTACGTCCCGGACGCGGCCACGCTTTATGACAAGCTGAGCGCCCGCGAGTTCCTGGAGTTCTCCGGCGACCTCTACCACGTCGAGCCCCGCCTTCGCAATCGCCGCATCGATGCGCTGCTCAAGCTCTTCGACCTTAGCGAGCGGAGCAACGACTTCCTTTCTGGCTACTCACGAGGTATGCGGCAGAAGGTCTCGCTCGCCGCGGCGTTGCTCCACGACCCTCAGGTTCTCTTCCTCGACGAGCCCACCGTGGGCCTGGATCCGCAAAGCGCCCGCCAGATGAAAGACATCCTCCAGGACTTCTGCAAGGAGGGAAAGACGGTCTTCTTCTCGACCCACATCCTGGAGATCGCGGAACGGATGTGCACCCGCCTCGCCATCATCAACCGCGGCCGGCTGGTGGCGATGGGAAGCCTCCAGGAGCTTCGCCATATGGTTGGCCAGGATGGCCAGTCGCTGGAACAGATCTTCCTCGAGCTGACCGGAAGTCGAGAGGAGGACGTCAGCGCCGTGCTGCGTGGACTCGAAAGCTAGCCGCTTAAGACCGGTGATGCAGGGACTCGAGGTCGGCCTGCTGCTCTGGCGGGCCCAGCTGCAGATGTTCCTCAACCAGACCATCCGCAGCGGTAAGCCCGGCCGCATCGCGGGCACCATCATCGCTGCGGCCGTCATTGTGCTCGCCTGGGCCTGGGAGGCCTTCGTCACATGGCTCGCCATCCAGGCGGCCCACCGGGTACCGGTACTGTTCGACGACCTGCACCTCCTGAGCCTGGCGTTCCTCGCCTACACCGCGGTCCTGGTTTTCAGCAGTCTCGTCTTCAGCTTCAACGCCCTGCTGCTGAACCCCGACCTGGATCTCCTGCTGGCCGCACCCCGGCCGGTGGAGAGCATCCTGGCGGGGCGGATGGTCGTCCAGGTGCTCAGGCTGTTCCTGCTGAGCCTGCTGTTTACAGCACCCGCCCTGATCGTCCTGGCCGTCGCCAATCACAATGCGCTCATTCCTTTCGGGTTTGCTGCCCTCTATCTGCTCTACCCCGTCTACGTCGTCGTGATCATCTCGCTGCTGAGCCTGCTGCTGGTGCGATTCATCCCGGTGGGGAGGGGCCGCGAGGTTCTGACCCTGTTTGGCGTGGTGCTGGCGCTGGGGATCAACTTGCTCAATTTCCTCCTCAACCCGGCCCTTCGCGACTCCGGCTTCACGCGTCGATCCCAAGCCCCGTCGTTGCCGGACATCCCGGTAGCCAGTGCGCCCTGGCTCCCCTCCGGCTGGGCCGGGCGAAGCGCGGACGCGATCTTGAGCGGTAACTGGCTCTCAGCGATCGGCTGGATCCTGCCCCTGCTGGCGGCCTCGGCGGCGATCTTTGTCGTCGGCACCATCATCAGCGGCCGGTTGTACCTGGCAGGGTGGATCCAGGCTGTCCCGCCGCGACGGCGCCAGACCGGGTCGGCGCGCGGGCGCCGACTTAAGGGCGCGTTGCCCTTGATCCATCCGGTGCTGGCGGCGATCGTCGTCAAGGACTGGCGGATGCGGACGCGAGACCTGGCCCAGCTGGTTCGGTTCGCCATGCCGGTCGCTTTTCTGTTCATCATCTTCGGACTGCGGTTTCCGCGACTGCTCGGCTCGATTCGAAGTCTTGGCGAGGGCCCGGCGGCCGCGATGCTCGGATTGATTCCCGCCTGGGTATTGCTGTTTTCCCTGAGCATCTCGCTGGGTCTGACCGCCGTCAGTCTGGAAGGTCCGGCGATCTGGGTCTTCGCCGCCTCACCCAACACCACGCTCCGCCTACTGCAGGGCAAGTGCTGGTCCACCGCGCTGCCCACCACCACCGTGGTGGCACTGCTCGCCGTCATTGCCGAGATCTTCATCCGGCCCGGCTGGCTTTGGGCGGCCACCGCCGTTCTTCTGGCGATCGCCCAGGCCGCGACGCTCACTATCCTCATGGTTGGGATCGGCGCTGTGTTTGCTCGCTTCGACTGGACCGATGCCCGGCGCATGCTGCATCCCGCCGCTGCGTTCATTGGCATGGCGTCGTTCGGCATCGTGACCGGCGCCAGCGCGTTGGTGCTGGGAATTTCCCTGGCCCTGGCCAGCGCCACCGGGTTCCCGGAATTCACGACCTGGCTGGCGGCGGTGACGGTGTCGATCGGCGGTGCCATCGCCGTCGCGGCGCTCGGCGTGCTGGTCGGCAACGAGCGCCTGCGCGGATTAGAGCTCGGCTGAGTCCTCCGCCATCGGGACGGGTTCCGCTTCGATTTTCGGCGTTACGCCCAAGCGGTGATGATGCCGGCAACGGGCCTCGTAGGTCGCCGCCCCGCCGATGACCACGAGTGGTGCGTCCGCCGATGCCGGCACCCCCTCGATCAGCCGCTGGGTGCGAGTCGCTTGGCGCGAGCCACAGCCTGGATACTGACAGGACGCCTGCAATTTGGTCAGCCGGTCCGCATAGGCGGCGAGCAGCGGCATCGGCCCGAAGGGACGGCTGAGAAAGTCGAGGTCGAGACCGGCGATGATCACGTGCCGGCCCCGGTTCGCGAGCTCTTCGGCCAGGCTGACGATGTTGGGCTCGAAGAACTGGGCCTCGTCGATCCCGATCACCCGCGTGTCATCGCGGACCTGAGCGTGCAACGCGGCCACATCGGGGACGGCGATAGCCGGAAAGCGGATCTCACGGTGGGACGCAACCGCCTCGATGGCGTATCGGTCGTCGAGTGCCGGCTTGAACGCCTGAACGGTGAAGCCCGCATAGCGGGCCTGGTCGAGCCTTCGGATGAGCTCCTGCGTCTTCCCGCTGAACATGCAGCCGCTGATCAGATCGAGGCTACCCGCCGGCTCGTCGAACCAAATCTCCTGGAAGGTTTGGGCTCGTGGTTCAGCGGTGTGATGGCGCCGGCACACCGGCAGGAACCGTTCTGGTGTCCCGTTCACGATTTGGAAGCGCTGGGTCCGGCTGGCCAGGTTCCGGCAGCCTGGCTGGGCGCAAACACCATCGTCGAGCTTCAACGCAAAATCGGCGGCACAGAGTAGGTTGGGCATCGGGCCGGCGGGTCGGCCGGCATAGTCCAGCTCCCAGCCGGCGGCCACCACATCCATCCGATGGATGGTGGCGAGATCGTTCAGTACCTCGACCAGCCGGTCGTCAAATTGCTGCGCATCGTCCACCGTGACGAGCTCGGCGGCCGGGTCGAGCTGGTTCAGCAGCGCGTTGGGATCCGCGCTCGCCGCCAGCCGTTGCATCCGGCGGCCCTGCCGGTGGGCCCGCTCAGCTTCAGCCTCCAACTTCTTGGTTTTGCCAGAGTGCGTCGGGCCAGAGAAAACGGTAAGGCTGCCAAGCCGGCGACGCTCGCGATCCTCCAGGTAGCGTTCGTTGATCATGCGGCTCAATTTCGCTAACGCGGCGTCAGCTTCGGCGGAACTCTCCCTTGGCCTGCTCGACAAGGGCCGGATCGGACAGCAGGTCGGCGCCGGTCATGGCCAGGGCTTTGGCGGCGGCGATCATGGCCTGGTAACCCCGAGGCGAACCCGAGGCTTCCAGGAAGGCCTGCGAGTGGCCCGGAACTTCCGACGACGCGATACCGATCGTGGGATGCAGAGCCGGCACCACATGACTCACGTTTCCCATGTCGGTGGAACCGGCATTTTCCCAGGGAACACCCTCCACTGGGTCGATCCCGATACGCTGCAGGTTCTCCTCGAAGAGTTTCGCCAGCACCCCGTTGTTGCGCAGGTCGGCGTAGGGCGCGTCGTCGAAGCTCAGCTTGACGCTGCAGCCGGTAGCGAGCGCGGCCGCCTGGAAGATGTTCTTGACCTTCTGGACCAGCTCCTGCATGTAGGCCTCGTCGCGAGCGCGCACCAGGAATTCGCCGCTGGTCCGCTCCGGGATGATGTTGGGCGCGGTGCCGCCTTCTTTGAGGAACCCATGCAGGCGCGCGCCTTCCTTCATCTGCTGCCGTAACAGGCTGATCCCGTTGTACGCCAGGACGAAGGCATCGAGCGCATTGATGCCTTTTTCCGGGTCGCCCGAGGCGTGCGCGGCCTTGCCGGTGAACTCGAAATGCATGTGCGTCACCGCCAGCGCCCAGTGCAGCACCTGGGTACGGGTGTCGGGATGAACCATCATCGCGGCGTCGATCTGCTGGAAAATGCCAGCGCGGATCAGCCGGATCTTTCCCCCGCCGCCTTCTTCCGCCGGCGTCCCAACGACCAGCACGCGGCCGGGCACGCGCTCGAGCAGGTCGGCCAGCGCAATCCCCGCCCCGGTCGAGGCGGTGCCGATCAGGTTGTGCCCGCAGCCGTGTCCGAGACCGCGGAGCGCGTCATATTCCGCCAGGAAGGCGATCGTGGGCCCGCTGCCGTTTCGCCGGGTGGCCACAAAGGCCGTCGGGGTGTTCGCGACACCAATCTCGACCGCGAACCCGTATTTCTTGAGCAGCTCGGTGAGCCAGGCCACCGCCTGGCGCTCTTCATACGCAATCTCCGGGTTCGCGTAGATGTCGCGCCCAATCTGCTCCAGCTCGGGCCGGAGCGCATCGAGCCGAGTGCTGATCTCATCCTTCAGCTGGCTGATCGACGCCTGCGTAACAGACACGCTGGCCAATAATTGTATGGCGATGGCGGAACACACGACGCTCGAGCAGGCGTCCGACGACGAGCTGGCTCGGCGGGTACGCGAGATCATGGCGGAAATGGCGCCGCTGGAGGAGGCGCTCGGCCGGTTGCGCGCCCAGATCCAGCAGGTGGTCAGCGAGCAGAAGAAACGGGAGCGCTCCCAGCACCTGAAGGCGCGCATGCAGGTGCGCACCACCGTCGCTCAGGGCGAGATGCCGACACTGCAGCAGGTGGCAGAAAGCTCGAACGACCTGGTTCCTCCGGAGGCGTCCCTGTCGGGGCTGCGCTTCTTCCGCGACAGCGGCACGGAGGTCGGGCTCGGCTATGCGACGGCGCGTGAGCCGACGGTCTGGATGACGAATGGATCCAGCACCGCCGCCGTCAAGACGGTCGCCGAGATCCGCTCGCGCTACGTCGAGGGCTGGGATTTCGGGACCGCGGCGCATCCCGGCGTGCGGATCCACGTCCCGAACAGCCGGACCGAGAAGATCCTGCAAGCTTCCGAAGTATTCATACGCCCGAGGGATTCCGTTTGAGCCAGGCTGCACCGAGAGGTTTTCGTTTCGAGCGCTTGACTTTCGTAAAAATGCCGCGATAAAATGCGGCAGCCCTACATGCGGTAGGCCCTGGCGCCAGCAGGCACAATATCTGGCCATGAGGTGAGTAGCCGATGTTCCTTTCGCGCCCACTAACCGCGCGCCTGCGGCCCCGTCTACTAGTCGGAGTGGCAGCCGGATTGGCGCTGTCAGCTCTCGGAACCGTCGCCCTGGCAACCGACAGCCCGAGCTCGAGCGGCACGATAACCGCCTGCGTCAAGAAGAACGGCCAGGTGCGTTTTGTTAGCTCCGCCAGCCAATGCAAACGGAATGAGACCGCCACCACCTTCAATGTGAACGGGGCGTCTGGACCGCCAGGACCGCCGGGACCAACTGGACCGCAGGGACCGGCCGGGCCGCAGGGACCAGCCGGACCTCAGGGACCGGCTGGACCGCAGGGTCCGGCAGGCCCGACGGGGCCCGCCGGTAGCGCCAAGGCGTATGCGGTAGTCATCCCCGGCGCCACGCCCAGCTTTGTCGCGTCCAGGACCAAGAACTTCGACTCAGTAACCCATCTTGGATTGGGCACGTACTGCCTCAAGCCTTCAACGGGCATCGACCCGAATGGAAGCGCCGTCGTGGTGGGGCTCGAGGCACAGCTCTCGCAACTTGCCATAGGCTCAAACGTCCTTGAGGTTTACGACTACCAGGGCAACACAGACTGCCCGGGCGCGATTGAAATTGTCACAGTCGCAAATCCCCAGTCTGGTGGCGGAGGCTCTGACAAGGTCGCCTTCACACTCCTGCTGACCTGATCCGCGGAGGGGAGGCCGCGCGGCCGCGGTCTCCCGTCCTGTGCCTCACTGTCAGGTCAGCTCGATCGATCGGCCGAGGCGACCCCGGAGGAGTGGCCCGTCGGCTCGGTGGACGTGAACGTCGGGCACGTAGTCGAGCGGTCCACCCTCAAGCATCAAGCTGGCACGATCGACTTTGAGCTGGAACCGCAGCTGCCGCCGGTCGTCGGTAACCTCAACCTCGGACATCCCTTCAGCGCCGAGGTAGGCCTCGAAGCTGAGCGGATCCCAGCTACGCTCGTTCGTGAATTGCAAGTCGGGCCCGATCGCGAGAACGGCGCCGGACCGAACGAAAAGGGGTAGCGTCTCGAGCTCCGCTTTGTAGCGGATCCATCGCGGACCATCGAAACGCCGGTCACTCCAGTAGTCGTACCAGCCACCATCGGGCAGATAGACGTCGCGCGCGCCTTGCGGCTTGAACATTGGTGCGACGAGCAGGTCTGGACCGAGGAAGTACTCATCATCCACGTGATGCGTGGTTGGATCCGACGGGTGGTCGTAGACGAGCGGCCGCACCAATGGAGCGCCATCGGCCGCATGCCGCGCCGCGCTGTACAGGTAGGGAAGCAACCGGTAGCGCAGCTGGGCATAGCGCCGAAATATGGACAGGGCCGGCTCACCGTATGCCCACGGCTCGCGCGGTGCGGTGTACCCATGGGCCCGAGCATGCGAGAAGAGCAGTCCCATCTGCGCCCAGCGCACATACAGCTCGGGAGTGGGCGGGTCCGTCAATCTGGGAATACCAAAAAAGCCGCCGATATCGAAGCTGGCGAAGGCCGCGCCCGACATGATCCAGCTGAGCGCGCCGCGCAGGCTGGCCGCCATGTCTTCGAAGGTGCATGCGGGATCGCCGCCCCAGTGCACCGGAGTGCGCTGCGAGCCCGCATAGCCAGAACGTCCCCAGATCAGGCCGTAGTCGTGTACTTCCATCGTCGTCTCAAAGACGGCACGCTGGTAAAGCAGCGGATAGAGGTTGTGCAACTCCTCAGCCGGCGTGCCGTCATGGGCCACGGCGTCATCAGGCAGGTCCTCGGCGAAATCCGTCTTGATGACCGCGATGCCCATCTCCAGCAGCTGGCGGTTTTTTGCCTTGAACCACTCGACCGCGTCGGGATTCGTGAAATCAATAGCCGCGCTGGGTTTGGCGAAGCCATGCACCAGGGCCAGGCTCCCACCCGACTTGCTCTTCATCAGGAAGCCGCGACTTTCACCCTCGATGCGCATCTGCGAATCGAGCGGCACATACGGACTTTCCCAGAGGCTGACCCGGAACCCGAGCCCTTTGAGCTCATCGATCATGCCCCCGGGGTCGGGAAAGGCCGATTCGTCCCAAACGAAGTCGCCGTGATGGCCTTCGTGAAAGCGCATCCAGTAAGGATCGATATGGATGACGTCGCACGGCACCCGCTCCTCGCGCATGCGGCGCGCCACGGCCATGACCTCTTCGCGGTTGCGATATCCCCAGCGGCTGATCCAGAAGCCGAACGACCAGTCGGGCGGCACCGCCGGTGCGCCAGTGAGCTGCTGATAGCCCCGGATCAGCGGCGCCATCCCATCACCAAGGATCAGGTAGAGGCGCAAATGATCCGCCCGGGCGGTAACCTGCCAGGCTGTGACGGACGATTGGCCAAGCTCGTAGTAGAGCGGCGCCGTCATGTCGAAAAAGGCGGCGTAGCCTTGCGAACTCAGTAGGAGGGGGACGTTTTTATACGCACGATCGCTGCGCACACCGAAGGCATCGACGGTCCACGAGGCGAACGCCTGGCCGCGACGGTCCAGCGCGCCGAAGTGTTCCCCGAGTCCGAACAACGCCTCTGCCGGCTTGAGCCCCGCAGTCAGCCAGCGCAGCCCGCGCGCGTGCCCGGTGGGGAAGTGGTGATAGGCGCCGCGGATGTCCTGGTCGTGCGGCTCCTCAACGAAGCGCTCGGCTCCGGAGGCATCAGTCAGCCGCAGCCGGTACGGATCGCGGTCGATCGTCAGGCTGACGGCCGAGGTTCGCACCGCCCAGCCGGTCGCCGTCTCTTCGAGAGCCCACTCGGCACGAGTAGGTGCCTCCGCCGCAAGCAGCCGTGATGGCCGAGCCGGGCCAGGCCCGATGTGCAACCGCACGATATGTGGAGCGACCGGGCGGACTTCGATCGGAAGCCGCCGCTCACGATCGTCCTCGGCGATGACATCCAGCCGGTCGGGCCGCGCTCGCACGGAGAGCACCCGCTGGATGCGGCGCGGGTCCCTGGGCTGGAAATCAGAAGCCGGCCGGGCCGGCTGGGCGGCGCGCGCTACCAGCCGCGCTCGATCCACTCGTCGAGGTGAGGGCGCTCACGCCCGATCGTGGTGGGCTTGCCGTGTCCCGGTAGAACCTCGGTGTCATCGGGCAGCGTGAAGAGCTTGTGCCGGATGCTCTCGATGATGGTTGGAAAGCTGGCGTACGGATTGGCGGTATTTCCGGGACCTCCCGGGAACAGGGTATCGCCGGAAAACAGTCGCTCGGCGGCGACGAAGCAGATGCTGCCAGGGGTATGCCCAGGCGTGTGCAAAGCGACCACCTCGTAATCGCCGAAGCGAAATCGCTCGCCGTCCTCGACGCGATGATCGGCCTTGATCGGCATCATCGACTCGTCGGCCTGGTGACAGGTGAACTGGGCATGCGTCTGCTCGCGCACCGGTTTCAACGCCTGGAGGTGGTCGGCGTGTCCGTGGGTTGTCAGGATGTGACTGACCCGCAAGCCCTCGAGCTCCTTGATAATGCGCGGCGCGTCGTTGGCTGCGTCGATCAGCAACGCCTGCTTGCTCTTCGGATCGCTCAGAACATAGACGTTGTTGTCGTACGGTCCGACGGAAAACGTTGTAAGCCGGAACACGAAATTCAGTCTAACGGGCCTTCATACAATTGGATCGATGGCCCAGGAACGGCGAATTGGCATGCACATGCGGACCGGCCGCGGTCTCGACAAGGCCATCGAGATGATCAAGACGCTGCAGCTCAAGGCCGTCCAGATCTTTACCGGCAATCCGAGCGCCTGGCGATCGGCGCCGGTCGATGCGGAGGCGACCGCGTTCTTCAGGCGCTCGCTCGAGGAGCTCGATGTCCGGCCGGCGATGTCGCATGCCATGTACCTCATCAACCTTGCCAGTCCCAATCCAAACTTCATGAAGAAATCACGAGCGGCGCTGGCCGCGGAGCTGGTCCGGGCCGAATCCTATGGCTGTCAGTACGTCGTCACCCACGTGGGCAGTCACATGGGTGACGGCGCGCAGGCCGGGATCGACCGGGTGGTCGCCGCGCTCGACGACGTCCTGAGCGGCGCCGGCGGATCGACGACGTGCCTGCTCGAGACCTCCGCCGGCGGGGGCGCATACGTCGGCGCGAAATTCGACGACCTGGCCCAGATCCTTACCAGGCTGGCCCAGCACGCCGCCCGTCTGGGCGTGTGCTTCGACACCGCGCATGCCTACGCGTCCGGCTACGACGACGGCGGCGCGGACGGCATGCGCGCCACGCTGGACCAGCTGACCGCCATCATTCCGGCACAACGGATTCGCGCCTGCCACTGCAACGACACGACGGTGACGCTCGGTGGGAAGGCGGACCGGCATGTGAACATCGGACAGGGCAACATCGGGCTCGAGGGCTTCCGAGCGTTGCTGCAGTATGAGCCGCTGGCCCATTGCGCGTTCGTGCTGGAGACCCCCGGCGAGGAGATGCTGGAGGGACTCGAAAATCTCACCACGCTGCGGTCGCTGGCGTGAGTGAACCCCTTGAGGCGGTGCTCTTCGACTACGGGCACACGCTCATCTATTTCGACGAGCGTCCCCATTCGGCGCTGGTCGGTGCCTATGAAAAGGTCAACCGGCTGCTGGCCGACACCCTGGAGCGAGAAGTCCCGGCGGCGCACGTTCTCATCGAGCAGGTCTCGAAAGCGGTCGACGACGAGATCCAGCGCGATTACGCAGCCGGGCGTCCTGAGGAGGTCGAGATCGCGGCGATCTACGACCGCGCGCTCCGGGCTTTGGGCCTGGAGCTGGAGCCGGCGCTGATCGAGCGCGTCATGGAGCTGGAACAGGATGGCTGGCTGAATAGTGTCCATGTCGGTCCGGACGTCGTGGGGACGCTCGACATACTCCAGCGGCGAGGGTTACGCATGGGTCTGGTGTCCAATGCCGCCTACTTGCCCCGGCTGATGAAGGCACAGCTGTCCGCCCTGCGCCTTCAGTCCTTCTTTGAGGCCGTCAGCTTCTCCTCTGAGGTCGGCGTGCGCAAGCCACACCCCCGGATTTATGCCGACGCGCTCTTAAAACTCGGGGTCGAGGCTCGGCACGCGCTTTTCGTGGGCGACCGGGTGAAGGAGGACATCCAGGGGCCCAAAACGCTGGGGATGCGAGCGGTGCTGACCCGGGAGTGGCGCCAGGAGGAGGACCCCGGCCTGGCCGATTTCGTCATCCAGCGGCTGGGAGAGCTGCCGGCCATCATCAGCCGGCTCACGCCCAGGGCGCGGTCAGCCGATACCTATAATGAGGTGACGTCGCGCGAGTAACTTCGCGGATGGGTTCTGGAGGTAGGGGCGGTGGACTTCCGCGAGTATCTGAAGCGCAAGTGTCGCGAGCAGAACATTTCCCTGCACCGACTGGCGGTCCGCTGCGACCTCAACCAGATTTATTTCTACCAGGCCGTCAACAAGAACAAGGAAAATCCGCCGCCCTGGGTGCTGCGCCGGGCTGCACCGCACCTCGGCGTCACCTACGTTGAGCTGATGATCGCGGCCGGGCATCTGACGGAGGACGACCTGCGCGCCTATGGCAGCCCCCCGCCAAAACCCTCTGAAAAAGAACGCGAGCGGGAACGGGAGAAGGTGTCGGTCTAACCCGCCCCAAGGGGGAAAGCGCGGCCCGCCGGAAGGAGGGGTTGGCGTTGGATCGGAAGAGGGGGGACGGGAATCAGGGACGCCGGCGGGCCTAGCCAGCCCGGGGATCATAGCAACGCGTTCCGCGCGCGACACGCCATTTGCAAACGTGTAACCGGGCTGTTACAGCCTCTTAGGAGGTCGATAGACTGGCATCGTGCGCCGGGTCGTGATGCACGTCGATCTCGATGCGTTCTACGCCTCCGTGGAACAGCTTCGCCGCCCGGACCTCCGCGGCAAGCCCGTGATCGTGGGCGGCGCGGGCATCCCCGGCGAGCGCGGCGTCGTGGCGGCGGCGTCCTACGAAGCCCGCCCTTTCGGGGTTCGGTCCGCGATGCCGCTCAGCCGTGCCCGGCGGTTGTGCCCGAAGGCGATCTTCGTGCCCTGCGACTTCAAGGCGTACCGCGAGGCGTCCACGGCGGTTTTCAGGATCCTCGATCGCTACTCGCCGGTGATCGAGCCGATCGCGCTCGATGAGGCGTACCTGGACATCAGCGGTCAGGAGGCGCTCATGGGACAGCCGGACTCCGTCGCGGTGCGCTTGCGCGATGAAGTCAAGGAGCGCTGCGGGCTCGACCTCAGCATCGGTGTGGCCAGCTGCAAGCTCGTCGCCAAAGTCGCCTCCGAGCTGCGCAAACCCCGCGGTCTCGTCGTCGTCCAGCCGGGCCATGAGGCGGCCTTTCTCGCTGCCCTGCCACTGGCCCGGCTGCCCGGCTGCGGGCCGGCCACCGCCCTTCGGCTGGAGCGTGTTGGTGTCCGCACCATCGGCGAGCTGGCGGCCCTCCCCGATCCACTGCTGGGCGAGCTGTTCGGGCAGTACGGCCGCGTCCTCGGGGCCCACGCTCGTGGCATCGATCCCAGCCCGGTCCTCCCCCCCGGCGATCCCAAGAGCATCTCGCGCGAGGTCACATTCGATCATGACCAGTTAAACGCCGCCAGGGTAAGGTCGACCGCGCTCCGTCTGTTGCAGGACGTGACCCAGAGCCTGCGGGCGCACGGGCTCTCGGCCCGGACCGTGGTCTTGAAGATTCGCTATCAACCGTTCGACACCCAATCACGGCAGGCCACCCTGCCCTACCCGACCGACCGAGACGACCAGATTGCCGCTGCCCTGCGCCAGCTGCTGGAAACGCAATTGGATGTCTCGCGGCCGATCCGGCTGATCGGGGCGGGCGTGAGCAACCTCGAGCCGTGCGCCACGCAGCTGAGCCTGCTGGAAGGACGGTCATCGAGGCTGGCCCAGCTCGACGAGCGACTCGACGAGCTGCGCGATCGCTACGGTGACCATGTGATCGCCCGCGGTGCTGCCGCGCGGACCCAGCAGAAGGATATGCGGCGCGACGACCTCGACGCCCTTCGCGAGCCAGGACGGTGAGCGGCCCCAGGCTGACGCACCTCGGACCGGGTGGCGAAGCACGCATGGTCGACATCTCCGCTAAGCCCAGCAGCCATCGGGAGGCCCGCGCGCGGGGAGCCGTCAAAATGAGCCTGGCAGCCTTTGAAGCGATAGTGGGTGGCGATCTTCCAAAAGGTGAAGTCTTCGCAACCGCGCGGATCGCGGGCATTCAGGCAGCCAAACGCACCAGCGAACTCATCCCGATGTGTCATCCCCTGGCATTGACCGTGGTCGACGTCGACTGCGTGCCCGACCGCGGTCTGCCCGGCATCCGGATCGAGGCACATGTGCGCTGCGAAGGAAAGACCGGAGCCGAGATGGAAGCGCTGACCGCGGTTGCCACGGCGGCACTGACCGTTGTCGACATGGCGAAAAGCGTCGACCGGTGGATGACTATCGATGACGTGACGCTGGTCTCAAAGCGCGGCGGGAAGAGCGGGGCGCTGCGCCGGCCGGGCTGATTACCCCTTCAGGGACTTCATCGCGGCGTCGTAACCCTTTTGCAGATGGGCGTAGGTTTTGACCTCGTAATCGGCGGGCAGCGCAGCCTCCAGTGCAGTGAGCGTCTTGAGCCCCGCTTGCACCGCGTCCGAGTTTTTCTTGGTTGCGGCGGCGTCCTTGTTCGCGATCGCCTGCACCAGGCTCTCGGTGTTGTTCACCAGGTCATTGAATGCGCTGATCTGTTTGGCCAGCGCATCCGGGACGCCGGGCGCGTGGTCGAGTGACAGGGCGAGCTGGAGTTTCTGCTGGGCGTCAGGGTAGGGTGCGCCGGCACCGGCGAGGTCGTGCTTGCCGATGGCGGCATACATCTTGGTGAAATCGATCATCGCGTCGAGCGCCGGCATCATGACCTTGCCCTGGTTGGAGCCCGCGGTGAGAGCTTCATCGGCCTGCTTGAGCCCATCGAGAGCGGTCTTGAGCCGTTGGCGCTCAGCCGCGATCGCGGCGCCCGATGGCGGCGCGACGAACTGGAGCACCACCAGCCGCTGGTCGGCGCCACGCAGGGCGGCCTCGTCGGCCTGGACGATGGCCAGCGCATTGTCGATCGACTGAAGGTCCTTCACCGCCTGGGCTTTGAGCCCAGCCAGATCCGTCGCGCTGGAATCCGGGGCGAAGAAGCTGGCGAAGCCCGCGTCAATCTTCGACTGGTGGATGACTGCGGTGGCCACCGCCTGGTCGGCGCCGGCAATCTGGCTCGAGGCGAGCGCCGGCGTGACACCGAGGAGCAGCACCATCAGCCCCACCACGCCCAGGATCGCGTAGGCAAGCTCTTGCTGGTAACGCACCACGATAGGCGGCAGCGCCATGGGGACCGTGAAGGTCTGGCCGAAGAGCCGCAGCGCTGTCGACCCAGAGGCCGGCGCGTCGGCGGCGTAGGTCGGATAGCCTGGAGCCTGCCCGTAGGCCCCTGGCTGCTGGGGATATCCCGGCCCCTGAGCGTACCCCGGCGGGGCGTACGTCGGATACGGCGAGCCTGGCTGACCCGGCTGTCCCGGATAGCCATTCGGCGCTCCCGGGTACTGGGGCATCTGCGGGTATCCCTGGGGAGGATAGTTGGGCGCGCCGTACGGCGCCGGCGCCGGAGGCTGCTGCTCCTGCCCCTGGGGCGGGTAGCCCGGCGGGGCGTAGCCTGGCGAAGGCGGCGGCAGGGCGTTGCGGCAATTGGCGCAGGCCTGGGCGCCTGGCGGGTTCCAGGTGGCGCCGCAATACGGACACGGTGCGGATTGGTAGGCCTGCATAGCTGCGCCGCGGCGCTACCCATGCAACTGGCTGGCTGGGGAATTCCTTTCGGGCAGGCCCGGCCGCCGGGCGCTACTGCAGGAGCTCGTTCAGGTCGGCCGCGTTACGGACGGCGTAGTCGGAGTAGCAGTTGTTCATAACGGCGTGCACCTCGCCGGCCTGCGCCGCCATATCGCCGAGCTTGGGCACCCAGGCCTTCAGCTCGCTGGGCTGGTAGAGATAGCGGAATTTTTCCGCGGTGCTGATCCCTTTTTTTTCCCAGGTCTCCCGATTGTGTCCGTGGAAGCGCACCATGCCGAGGGGCGCGGTCACCGCCACCACCGGCGGCACGCTCGAGCCTAACCCCTGCGGCTCATCGACCACGACATAACTCAGGCCGCGCCCCTTCAAGAACTCGAAAACCCGCTGGCGCCGCTCCTCCTTCAACCAGGACGCCTGTCGAAATTCGATCGCGATCCTAAAGTCGGGCAGCCATTCGCGCAGATCCTCCATGAACCGGTAGGAGGCCGGTGACGGCAAGAACCACTTGGGGAACTGGAAGACGATCGCCCCGAGCTTGCCCGCATCCTGCAACGGCTGCAGGCCCTCGCGGAACCGATCCCACACGCGTTCCTTTTCCTTGGGGCCCAGGTCCTTGAAGTACAAGTTGCGCTTCGAATCGGAGAGCTTTTCGCGAAGATCCTTCGGCAAGCGTGTCGCCGGGGCCGGATGCTGGGTGAGCAGCGCATAGGCCTTGGCGTTGAAGGTGAAATCTTTTGGCGTGCGCTCGACCCACAGCTGCGCCGTCCTCTCGTTGGGGATGGCGTAGAAGGTGCTGTCGACCTCGACGATGGGGAATTTCGAGGCGTAGTAGCGCAGCCGATCCTCCGCGGTTGTCGCGGTCGGCGGATACCATCCGCTCTTCACCAGGGTTGGTTCGGTCCAGGATGAGATCCCGACCTTGATCCGGCCCATCAGCTGGGACGGTGCGCGGCCGGCGTATCGCTGACCTGGTTGCGCAGGGTGCGCAGCCCGTGTGGCAGCGCCTCCATCACGGCCTCGAGGCTGTCGGCAACGCCGCGTGGACTGCCGGGGAGGGCGAGCACCAGGGTGCGCCCCACAACCCCGGCCAGCGAGCGTGACAGCATGGCATGCGGCGTCTTGCGCAAGCCCGCGGCGCGCATCGCTTCGGCAATGCCCGGGACGACGTAGTCGAACAAGGGTTCCAGCGCCTGCGGCGTGACATCTCTCGGACCGAGCCCGGTACCCCCCGTCGACACGATCAGATCCGGGTCCGTTGCTCGCAGCCACTCACGGACCTGATGTTGAATGTGTTCCACGTCGTCGGTGACCACCGCGCGACCGACGACATCGGCGGGAATGCGAGCGAGCGCCTCGCTGATCTTTTCGCCGCTCTCGTCGACGCGCTCCCCGCGCGCGCCCTTGGTGCTGATCGTCAGGATGCAGGCGCGAAAGCTCATCCCAGCAGTCTAGAAGCCCCCACGTGGCCCTCCCCCTCGAGCGGGGGCAGGAATAAACTGGCGGTCAGCCTTCGGCGCGGTAAGCGGCGTGGGCCGCGATCGTGCGGCAGAAGTCCGTCACGGCTCCGCTCACATCCATCAGGTCGCGATAGCCAAACGAGACGCAATGGTCGAAGGGCGGAAAGCGCACGACGGTCGAGGCCGGCGCGACGTCTGCGTCGTACAGCACCAGGACCGGACGTCCGCGGCCGAGCAGCCAACCGGCTTCAAACCCGACGCCGATGCTGCGACCGGTCATCTCCACGCAGCCGGCGTCGGCCTCGAGCAGCTCGCGATGCATCATCTCGGCGACCAGCTCCGGCCGGTCCAGGCCGGGTCGGTACTCCGGATCGGCCACTCGCTCGGCAAGTATTCCGGCACCGTACTCGACCAGGGCGCGGTGAGCCAGCTGAATCGCCTCCAGGCTGCGCGGGCCGAGCTCGCCGCTGACGGCGCGGCCGAGATAGACCTTCATCGTTCGATCACGGTGGGCGTGGGCTTCCGCTTCGGCCGCCAGAGCCCGACGATCAGCATCACCATCCCGAGCACCGGGTCGAAGGGCAGCACGATGCCGCCCAGGAGCGCGCTGATCCAGCGCGGCCGAAAGCGCCGCATGGCCGAATTATCGGACATCTTCGGGAGGTATGACGGCCTCGCCAGATGCCATCGCGTCGGCCGGTTCGTTCTCCACGTCGAGGCCCTCGTCGTCATCGAGGTGGACGCCGTCCGTCGCGGGCTCCCCCTTACGCCGGCGCGCCGGCCGCTCGGCCGACAGCGATCGGACATCGAGACCCTGGCGAAGCAGGTGAATGCTCTCGAGAAAAGACAGCCGTTCGACCAGCCAGCCGACCCGATAGTGAACCGCGAACCAGGTTTCGTGCGACGGGGGGTGGCGATGACGGCGTCGCCAGCGGCCGACCGCCTCCTTGAAGGTGGGGGCAAAGCCACCGTCTCCCCGACGATCGGCGCCCGGATTGCCTGACACGGACGGATTCTAGGGATAATGCCGACGTGCGGCTCAGCGAGATCATGGCCCTGGCCAACCGACTCGCGCACTGTGCGCAGACCCCTGCCGACTCCCAGGTCTATCTCGACGGAGATGTGCGTCGAGTCTACGTCGCCATCGATGTCGACGTCGGCGAGCTGCTGCTGGCGCAGCGTCTCGGCGTCGACGGCGTGATCGCCCATCATCCAATCGGTTCCCACGCCCGGCTTGGCCTCCCGGTCGTGATACAGCGGCACGAGGCGCAGATGCGCGCCGAAGGCATCCCGGCCGGGATCGCGCACGAGGTGATGCTCACCCGACAACGGCCGGTTGCGCATGCGCTCCATACCGCCAACTACGACCGCGTGGTCGCTGCCGCGCAACAGCTGGCGATGCCGATGATGAATATTCACCTGGCCGCGGACCTCATCGGCCGGCAGTTCTTCATCGATTTCGTGGGCCGGGTCGTCGACGCCCACGCCACCACCGCGGGCGAGCTGATCGGCGAGCTCAAGACCATTCCCGAAATGGAGGCCTCGCTGGTTCAGCCCGAACTGTGGCTTGGTACGGCAGAAAATCCCGTGGGCCGCTGGGTCGTCCAGATGGCGGCCGGCACAAATGGTGGCGCGCCGGTCTACCGCACGTATTATGAACACGGCATTGACACCATCCTGGCGATGCACATCGACGATCGGGACCTCCGCGAACTGGAGCAGCTGCAGCGCCCGAAGGCAAATCTCGTGATCACCGGCCACATGCCCAGCGACTCGATCGGGATGAACCGGGTGATTGAGGCCCTGGAGCAGCGAGGCCTCGAAGTTATCGTGGGTTCCGGAGTTATACGGGTTTAGACAACCATCGAGGAGGACCGCTTGGACGAATCACCTCGCGCATACAGCAACGAAGCGGAGCGCCGCTACCACCTGCGTCGGCTTGACGATCTGCTCGAGGCGCTGGAGCGGCTCAACCTGGCGGAAGCCAAAGAACTCCCGACCGTCGTCAAGGATCGGATCGAGAAGGAAGGCATCACGGTTGACCCGGAGACCAGTTTCAGCCGCCTGATCGAGCTGGTCTGGGCGCAGCAAGAGAAGTACCTGATCGACCTCAAGGCCGATCGCCGTAAAGGATCCCGTCGGGTCGGCGACGGCGTCGTGGCCTCCCATCGCGTGCTTGACGCGTTCATCCTTGGTCGCTTGAACCTAGCGGGAAAACGCCGCAGGCGTTTGACAGGCTAGCCCCGTTACGCGAGCTCATCTCGGCTGCGCCGAAGCGCACTTAGTTCAGAGACTTTAAACGCGGCCGAAAGGCCGGCTCGCCCTGCGGGCTCGCTAGGCAGCTTTGTAGCGACTGAGTTCTTGTTCCAGCTGCTGGATCCGGAAGAGCAGCTGGTTGATGTAGCGCTCGCGACCCATCAGCCGGGTGTTCATCGATGACGTCGCCTGCAGCTGTTCCTTGACCCGGTCCCAGCGCCGCACGTTCTGGATCGCGACCGCCGCCTGCTCGGCAAACGCCTTGAGCTGCTCCAGGTCGGCGCTCGGAATCGGATCGAGCGTGTCGCGGTACACGTTGAGCACGCCGCTGACCTGATCCGAAACCTCGAGCTCTGACCGGCTCAGCAGCGCGCCGTCCTCCGACAATTCCTGATGGGCCAGCGGGCCGCACAGCACCGAGGCAATCATTTTGAGTCCGGCTTTCTCAACGGTCTCGACCAATGCCGGCGGCAGCATTTCACGGATCGGTGAGACCCACGGCTTTCCGGTCCGCATCACGTCACCCGCGGCGGGCGCGCCCCAGGCAATCCGCTGCTCGATCACCGCATCGGACACGCCCACCGAGCCGGTTACCTCAAGCTCCAGGGTTTTCTGGTTGCGCAGCGCCAGCAGGGCGGCCTTTCCACCCACAAGCTCCTTGGCGCTGGAAAGCACGAATTCGATGACCTGCTTGGTGTCGTTGGCGGTCGAGAGCTCGCGCGCCTTGCGGACCAGCGTGGTCAACCGGTCCTCTCGATGCTTGAGCAGGTCAACCAGCCGCGCATTGATCAGGGCGTTCGCGGCGTCGGTCGCGACCCGTGCGAGATTGCGTAGATCATGCTCGGTGAACGGGTCAGTGGCCGGCCGCGCCACCGTCAGCACGCCAAGCCCCTCCTTGTCGGCGAGCAACGGAACGGCAATAAAGGAGCGGGGCTGATGCTTCGGGTCGGATGCCTTGAAGCGAGGGTCCGACCGCGTGTCTCGCACCAGGACCGGTTCCCGATGCGACAGGGCCCACCCGGCGATCCCTTCACCGACCTTGAAACGGGACATTTCGCTGACCGCGATCGGGCTGTTGCGAGCGGCCTCGACCTTGAGCTCCTCCTGGAGCTCATCGACCAGGGCCAGCGTGCCGCGCTCGAAACGGACCAGCTCGGAGGCCGCGTCCAGCACCCCATCGAGGGCGAGGCGCCACTCGACGGATGAGGAAAGTCGCTGGGCCGCCTTGATGGTGGCCTGCGATGACTTCAGCGCGGACTCGGCCTCCGCTAGTTGCGCCCGCGCCACGTCCCAGCGGGCGGACAGGGCGTCGAACTCGAGTTGCAGGTGATGCTGGGCCGCCTGCGCTTCCAGCGCGCGGTCGAGATCGGCCCGGAGTTTTCCGTTGCCGCGCTTGAGCTGCTCGATCTCGGATTGGAGGCCGCTGATGCGCGCCTCGACGCCGTCCTGGTCAATCTGCAGCGCGGCGACCTCGGCGTCCCGCGCGGCGATCGTCGCATGCGCGCCCGCCAGCTGAGCGGCAAGCCGGTCGCGCTCCGCCGTGGCGTTCGCCCGGCTGCGCGTCAGGTCGGCGAGGTGGACGCTGAGGTCCTGTCGCTCACGATCGAGCGCCTCATAGGCCGTCTGCAGCGTCGATTGCCTGTCGACGATCTGCTCCAGGTCGTGGATCCGTCCCACCTGCTCACCCGAGACGGTTCGCTGCTCCGCCACTTCGGTCTCCAGCGCGGAGGCTCGTCCACGCTGGCGGCTCAGCTCCTGCTCGGTCTGCTCGAGCAGCTTCTGGTTGCGCTCCAGGACGCGGCCCTGCTGGCGGTGCGCCTTGAGAAGCTCATTCAGGTCCTGGCGCAGGCGGGCCTGGACCGCGCTGGCATCGTCGAGCGCCAGGTCCGCAGTCCGGGGTTCCGGCGGAAGGTCGGCCGCCCGCCGCGCCGGTCCGGCGGAGGGCGCCGAGTTCTTTGGCGGAGATGCCTTGGGTGCGGACGGTTGGACCGAGGGCGCCGGTTTTTCCGGGGGCTGCGGCCGCCGGGACAACCACTTCGGCATGGCTCAGTCCGCCGTCGCGCGCAGTGCCGCGTCGCCGCCGGGGGCACGCGTCTGCCCCTCGATCACCTGCAAGCCACTCTGGCCGAAAACCTCGATGGGGAAGTCCTCACCGTTGGCTTTCAGCCGTGGCAGCAGCTTGGGGATCACGCCCGTCCACCGGAAGGTCCCGAGCACATTGCCCTCCTCGTCGATGCCCGACTGGTCGAAGAGACAGATGTCCTGTACCTGGATGTTGTTGCCGGTGATGCCGATGATCTCCGAGATGTGGGTGACCACGCGGCGGCCATCGCGGAGTCGGGCCTGCTGCACCATCAGCGTGATGCCGCCGACGATCTGTTCGCGAATGGCCTGGAAGGGGAGGTCGGAGCCACCCATGATGACCATGGTCTCCAACCGGTTGATCGCGTCTTTGGGGCTGTTGGCGTGGACGGTTGTCATGCTGCCGTCGTGGCCGGTGTTCATCGCCTGCAACATGTCCAGCGTTTCACCGGCACGGCACTCGCCCACCACGATCCGATCAGGCCGCATGCGGAGGGCGTTGACGACCAGGTCACGGATGGCGACCGCGCCTCGGCCTTCGACGTTGGCGCTGCGCGCCTCGAGGGACACGAGGTTACGCTGCCGGAGCTGCAGCTCGGCGGTGTCCTCCACCGTCACCACCCGCTCCGTGTCGGGGATGAAGTTCGAGAGCACATTGAGGGTGGTCGTTTTGCCCGAGCCGGTGCCACCGCTGACCACCATGCTGATCCGCGACCGCACACAGGCGCGGATGAAACTCGCCATGTCCTGGTTCAACGTGCCGAACGTCACGAGGTCCTGCACCTTGTAGGGGACTCGGGAGAATTTCCGGATCGTGATGCTCGATCCCTGCACGGCGAGCGGTGGGATGACGATGTTGACGCGCGAGCCATCGGGCAGGCGCGCGTCGACCATCGGCGACGACTCATCGACGCGGCGACCGATGCGCGCCACGATGCGGTCGATTACCCGGCGGAGCTGCACCTCGCTCTCGAACTCCAGATCGGACTGCGTGATGCGGCCGCGGCGCTCCATGAAGATCGTCTTCGGCCCGTTGACCATGATTTCGCTGACTTCCGGGTCTTCCAGCAGTGTCTCGAGCGCACCGAGCCCCAGCACATCGTGCAGGATCAGCTCGGCCAGCTCTTCGCGGTCGTGCTTGGTGAGCTTGAGCTTGCTCTCCTCGCAGTACTCGTCGACCAGCTCGACAATGCGCCGCTGGACGATGTCAGGGCTGTAGGTGTCGGAGTTCATCCCGAGCGAGGTGATCAGCCGCTCGTGCACCGTGCGCTTGATCCGCTCGATGTTGGGAATGCGCGCCGCCACGTTGGTCGGCTTGACCACCAGGCTGGACAGACCGGGGTTGGCCACCGGCTCGCCGCTCTCGGGCTTCTCGGGAAGCTTGCCTTTATTGAGCTTGTCAACGAGCAGCATGCAGTCCTCCTGGATACATCCGCAATGCGCCGCCCACGTATGGGGGAGCGTAGCCTGCGCCGGCCCCCCGGCTTATCCGCCAGTCAGCCCCACTTGGTGCCAAATGGCGGATACCCGGCGCAAGCGGCTCCGTAAGGGAAACGTGAGCCGCCGCCGATTCCAGCGGCCTAACTCGCCTTGCGTTCGGGGAACTCGTCGAGCAGGCCGTGCTGTGTCGCCCAGACGGCGGCCTGGGCGCGGGAACTGAGATTCAGCTTGCTGAGGATGTTCGAAATGTGATGCTTGACGGTCTTGTCCGAGAGAAAGAGATCGACCGCGATCTGCTTGTTCGTCTTTCCCTGGGCGGCCAGTCGCAGCACCCGCTTTTCCTGGTCGGACAGAGCCGCGCGGACCACCTCGTCCGAGCTGGCCGCCATCTTCCGAATGCGCTCCAGCACCTTGCGGGTCACTTCGGGGTCGAGCAAGGAGCGGCCTTCGGACACCGCCATCACGGCGTCGATCAAAGCGCCCTTGTTGATCTCCTTCAACAGGTAACCCGACGCGCCGGCCATGATCGACTCGTAGACCGCATCCTCGTCGGCAAACGAGGTCAGCATGATGACTTTGCTGCCCAGGTTGCGCCCCAGGATTTCGCGGCAGGCATCAATCCCGCTGCCGCCGGGCATCCGGACATCGAGCAGGACGACGTCGGGCCGGAGCAGGGCAGCCTGGTAGACGGCATCCTGCGGTGAGGCCGCCTCGCCGACCACCCGGATTCGTGGATCGGATTCCAGGATCGAGCGCAACCCAAGCCGAACCATCTCGTGGTCATCGGCGATCAGCAGGCGAACGGTCCCGGTGCTCATCGGCTGTAGGGAAACACCGCCTCCAGCCGGGTGCCGGCTCCGGGAGCGCTCTCCAGCTGGAGGGTGGCGCCCAGCTCCGCCACGCGCTCCTGGATGTTGGTCAGTCCGTGACCCCGTTCGATCCCCGGCTCCGGCCGCGCCTCAACGTCGAAACCACGTCCGTCGTCCTCGATGACCAGCCTGGCGCCGTCAGCGCTGAAATCGAGTGAGAGCGTCGCCTTGGACGCGTGTGCGTGCTTATAGATGTTGGCCAGCGCCTCCTGGATGATCCGAAAGAGCGCAATGGAGATCTCGGCGGAGAGCTCCTGGCCGGCCGGTGTCCCGACTTCGGCCTGAAGGGCGACGCCCGTGGCCTGCTGGAATTGGCGGCAGAGGTCGAGCACCCACTGGCCGATCTCCTTCTCCTTCATGAGGATGGGCCGCAGCTGGTAGAGGAAGGTGCGCATTTCGGACAGAACGTGATTGGTTTGCTGGATCGAGCTCGTCAGCACGGGGGCCACCGCATCCGGTTCCGTGAGCGCCAGATCACGGGCATGCTCAAGCTGAAGTCCGAGCGCATAGACGTACTGCACCAACCCGTCGTGCATGTCGCGGGCGATCCGGTTGCGCTCCGCCACCACCGCCATCTCGTTCTGCTGGTCCTGCACCCGCGCCTGGAGCCGAAGCCGTTCCATGCCCAGCGCGACCTGACGGCCAATCTCTTCCAGCAACTCGAGCTCGGCGGCGGTGAGCCGCTCGGAATCGGCAAAGCCGACGATCAGCATGGCGATCACCCGGTCCTGCCAGCGAACCGGCACGGCCGCCACCGCCTGGGATTCGCTGCGCGACCAGAAGGCGTCGTCGAGCAGCGGTGGGCGATCGGCCCGCTGGACGATCAGGGGCCGCCGGGCGTCACCGATGGCGGCCAGCAGGGGCAGCGCTCCAATCGGTTTCGAGCGCAGCGACTCCAGGCCGAAAGCCGGCGGATCTGAGGCATCAAAGGCCGCCTCGATGATCTCGCCTGCCTCGTCGGGCAGGATGACGGCGGCGGCAGTAGCACGCATGGCAAAAGCCACCTGTTTAACGGCCCGCTGCAGCAATTCCGGCGTTGTGACGGCGTCGCTCCCGGCCTGGGAGGTGGCCAGTAGGGCCTCGGCGCGACGCCGGGAAGCCCGCTCCGTCTCGAACAACCGGGCGTGGTCGATCGCCACCGCCGCCTGGCTCGCGATCGCCTCGACCAGGCGCTGGTGCTCGGTACCGAACGGCTCCTTCGCCGATCGGACCAGGACCATGGCCCCCAACAGGTTGTCCTGGGCACGTAGTGGGGCGGCCAGCACGGTCTTCGCCCGGCGCTGCGGGCCGGTCACCTTGTAGCGAGCGTCCTTGAGCGAGTCCTGGATCAGGGCCGTGGCCCCGTGACGGACCACCCACCCGACGACACCCTCGCCGACCTTGAAGCTCTTGACCTCTTTCAGCGCCACGGGAACGCCCAGCGCCGCCTTCACCTGGAGTTCGGAGCGCGATTCGTCGAGCAGGAACACGGTGGCCGCGTCGAACGCCACCAGGGCGTTCATGCGCTCCAGGATCTCCTTCAATGTCCGATCGAGGTCGAGAGAGGTGCTCAGTGCCGCGCTGACCTGGGTCAGAAGCCGGTACGAGGGGGCCGGCGTGGGGCTGCCGCCCGGGAGGACGCGGAGCCGGCTCGCATCGAGCTTGCGCGCGCGCTCCGTCATGCGCCGGAGAATAGGTGACAGGCTTAAAGGCACGGCCCACAACCGGGTGACAATCCGGTGACGCAAGCATTCCCCGAGGCCCTCAACGGACAGCGCCCGTTAACAACTTTCTCAAGGACGCCCGATAGACTGGGGACCGTGAGGCGGCGCGGCGCGTTCCTTCTTCTGGCTGCCTTACTGGTCGCCTGCGACCCAGTCACCCCCAAACCAAGTGGGCCGAGCGCGCAGTCCGCGCTCGACCTGATGTTCCAGAACAAGTACGCGGCGGCCGCCGGACAGCTACAGGACCTGATCCGCGCTCACCCGCAAGATGCCGCAGATCACGCCACCTATGCGCTCATCCTCAACTACGAAACGAAGGAGAAACCCGCACTCGACGAAGCGCTCAAAGCCCAGAAGATTGCGCCCCACGACGGGTTCGTTCTCACCGTCCTGACGCGAGTCGAGGACTGGAACGACGATATCCAGTCGGCGGCGAGAGACGGAGCGGCGGCCATCAAGGCCGTCCCGAACTCTGCCCTGGCCCGAGCCTTCTACGGCGAAGCCCTCGCCGACGTGGGTCGCTACGACGACGCCGGCGCGCAACTCTCCAAGGGCGCCGAACTCGCTAAGAAGGGAACCGCCTACGAGCGGGCGGAGATCGAACGGAATTGGGCCAACTACTACCGCGACAAAAAAGACTATGTCCAGGCGCTCAACCATCTCAAGCTGGCTGCGGGCGCTCAGCCGAAGTGGGTCGAACGGTTGCTGGAGCTGGCCCGTTTCTCCATCGGCCGCCAGGATCTGTCCGCCGCCACTCAGTTCCTGGAGCGCGCGGCCAGCCTCTCGCCGGATGATGCCGGCTTGCGCGAGCAGCTGGGCGATGTTGCCCTCTTCGCCCAGGACTACGGCGTCGCCAAGAGCGCCTACCAGGCCGCGCTCAAGCTCCAGCCACGGAGCCCGCTCGATCTCAAGATCCTCGGCGACATCGCGGTCGCCCTCGACAAAGATCCGACCACCGCGGTAAAGGACGAGCGCGCCGCGATTGCCGCCAAGCCGACGGATCAGGAAGCTGGAGCCTTCCTCGTGGCGGTGCTTCGTTACCTCCAAAAGGATGAGCCCGGTGCTCTGCAGGCCGCCAGGCAAACCGTCGCGGCCGGTGGGCCGAGCCCCGCGTCCGCCGCAACCTACGTCGACCTGGACAAGGCGGCCGCCGACCGGCAGACCGTGGCGCTGGCCACCGTCAACCGCTATCGCCGGCTCGCCGGGCTCGCCCCCGTGACCAGCTCATCGGTGATCCAGAAGTCGGCGCTGGCGCACGCGTTCTATACGTTCTTCAACGGGGCGCTCGCCAGCATTCGCGACCTCGGGATCCACAAGGAAGAATCGACCGGGCAGGGATACGTCGGTGACAACGTGCTGACCCGGGCGCAGCATTTCGGCTACCCGCAGCGGTCCATGGCCGAAGTCATCACCCATCGCGCCGACCCGGCCGCGGCGGTGACGGACTGGATCGATTCCGTGTATCACAGGATTCCGCTACTGCGGACCGATCTCGTCGAGCTGGGCTACGGTGACGCCTACATGGGCCCGATGACCGTCCAGGTGATGGACATGGCGTATCGCGAGCAGGCCAGCGGGCGCGTGATCCTCTATCCGGCCCCCAACCAGGTGAACGTCCCGATCGCCTTCAACGGCAACGAAATCCCTGACCCGGCGCCGAACGCCAGCTATCCGATCGGCTACCCGGTGACCGCCACCTTTGACCGCAATGCCAGGGTCACGATCACGGGCTTCCACTTCCGCGATCCGTCGGGCAAGGACCTGCCGGGCATTTCCCTGCAGCCGGGCACCGAGACGGAAAATTCCTTCGCCTTTCTCGCCAATGCGCCGTTGCAGCCGGGCACCACCTACGGCGTCGACCTGACCTACACCCTCAACGGGGTCGCCGGGCACGCGACCTGGCATTTCACCACCGCGGCCGGCGCCAGCCCGACCCCGCAAACGCAGCAGGCGGCCGACCTCCGCTGAGCCTCCCGCGCAGGGGCGCGCAACCGTTCCTGAACTCGGGCACTAGCTCGAGCTGGGCCTCTCTCCCTATGGTGAAGACGAAGGAGGTGAACAATTTGTCAGGCAAAAGCCTCCGAGGGCAGGCCGGGAATGGCTCGTCAGCCAGTGTGGTCGCCGTCTTCGCCATGGTCGTCATCGTGCTCATATTGCTGCTGGCCTGGTATGGCTTCATGGGCAACGGCCACTGGTTCGGGAGTGGCGGCGGCAACGGCGTCAACGTGACCGTCCACACGTCGCCCTAGTTCAGCGCCAGCTCAGAAAGAACGGCTGACTCCAGGCTCGGGCGCCGTCGTCGCGGATGGCTTCGACCCGGACGTAGCCCTCGTCGCCGTTGGCGCGATACGACGCAACCGCGCTGCTCACCGCCTTCAACAGGCGGCCGCCGCGACCGATGAAGCGGAGGCTTGACCCCTCCGCAGCCTCGGCCGTGATGGTGGTCCCGTCCACGCTGAAGGCGGTGAACCCGGCGCCGGTCGACGCCGTAAAGGCTCCCTGCCGGAGGGAGCCCAGCAGCGAGTCCGGATCCGGCGAGGGCGCCAGCACGTCGACCCAGGCGCGGCCGATGGCGGGATCGGAGACGCCCATCGCATCGTCGCCGGCGAAGGCGTACACGCGATTCCCGGCAGAGAGCAGCCGGTCCCAGAACGAGGTGGCGTCCCCCTGCCCAGGGCCGGCGGCGGCCAGCCGCGCGTTGTAGACCTCCAGGCCGAAGAGCCGATGCACGCCGATCACGCTCGCGACCGACTGCGGCTTTGAGGACGAGAGGGGCGCGGCCAGCACCGGCAGACCGCCATCCTGAGCAATCCAGTCGACCGCCTGCTGCAAATTCGATGCCGGCAGCCAGTGATCGGTGCCCACCGCCAGCACGTCGGCAAAGCTGTAGCTGGCAGCCACGACGGGAACCCCGGTGACGGTCCGGCTGCCGAATTCGGAAGGCCAGGTGTAGGTGTTCGCATCGCTGATGCCGACAAAGCCGTAGCCATGATCCGCGTACCAGCGGCCGATGGTGGACGGTAGATCGCGGCCCAGCCCGCGCACGGAAGCGACATGCAGGTTCCCGCGGTACCAGAAGCCGCCCGCCGCGTAAGGATTGTCGATGGCCAGGTGGCGGAGTGGCGCCGCCCCCGTGGTGACGGGAGCGGAGCCAAGCTGATGACCGAGGATCGCCGCGCCGACGATCGCGAGCAGGATGAGCGCGATCAGGGCGGGAGGGTATCGACGCCCATTAAACGCGGCGCGGAAACGCTCACCCCAAGCCGGCTGAGCTCCTGGCGGACGCGAGCCGCCAGGCTGGCCGAGCCCGGGGTGTCGCCATGCAGGCACAGGGTTTCAAACGCGATAGCCACCCGGCTGCCGTCATTCGACGCGACTTCACCATCGGTGACCAGCGAACGAACCTGGTGCGCCACCTCGTCCGGGTCCGTGAGCACTGCATGCGCCTCGGAGCGCGAAAGCAGCGAGCCATCCGCGCGATAAGCCCGGTCGGCGAAGGCTTCAGCGGTGAACGGATGTCTCACCGCCGCTGCGGCCCGCTGCATCGCCGAGCCGGCCCGCCCAACCAGTCGCAGCGTCGGATCGAATGCCCGGATCCCGGCAAGGATGGCAACCGCCAGCGCGTCGTCGGCCTCGGCCTGGTTGTAGAGCGCACCGTGGGGCTTGACGTGGCGGAGCGCGGCCCCTTGCGCTCGAGCGATGGCTTGAAGCGCACCAAGCTGATAGAGGACGAGGTCGGCGACCTGGTCAGCGGTCAGGTGCACCGGGCGCCGGCCGAAACCCTGCCGGTCAGCGAAGCCGGGATGCGCACCGATGGCGACCCCGTGGCGGAGCGCCAGCGCAACCGTGGCACGCATGGTGTCGGGGTCACCGGCGTGAAGGCCGCAGGCAATGTTCGCCGAGCTGACCAGCGGGAGGAGCGCCGCTTCCGCGTCCCGTTGCCCCTCGCCGACATCGGCGTTCAGGTCGATCGATCGCGCAGCGATTGCTATTCGCTCGACAGTTCGAACGAGGCTGCCTGGTCTTCCGAGGAAACCTTTCCCGCCTCGAAGATGGTCCAGCGGAGAGCCAGTGAGCCGGCAATGGTGCACAGGGCCGCTGCGCTCGAGAGGATTCGCAGAGGGCGGCCCTGGCGGCGTCCCGCCATGCGGTGAACCAGCAATGGAAGGAGCGTCCCCGCGCCAACGGCGCCGAGCCAGAATGGCGCCCTTAATCGACCGCTGGTCAGCGGGCGCGCGGTCTTGCCGGACTGCAGCAGGTAGCCGGTCAGGATCGCCATCTCGCCGGCGGACGCTGCCGATTCGACCATCGCCAGCCGGTGCAGCGACCCATCAGGGGCGCCGCGCCACGCGGCCTGCAGCGTGACAGCGGCGGAGCCACTGGCCAGCCCCGACGCCATGAACAAACCGCCCAGCAGCTTGCTCTTAGCCCACAAGGGGATATTGGTGGCGGCGAGCAGCACCCCCGAGTAGCCGGCGAGGGTCAAGCCCAAAACCACGCCGGCCAGCTCGGCGAGTCTGGTCGGTACGAGCCGCGCCAACGTTCCAAGCGGACCTCGGAGAAGGCCGGTGCTGGCTGCATGGGATGCGGCGCGGGCAAACGCGATCGGCGTGAGGGCGGTCAATGTCCAGGCACCGAGGTTCATCGGTGAGAGAGGCTTGAAAATCCGCAGCATGTGATAAAAGCGGTCTGGACGCCCGAGGTCGGCAATCAGCAGCGGGGCGCAGGGGACCAGCGCAGCGGCCGCCACGTAGTAGCCGCCGGCGGCGACGCGCCGGTCGTCGGCCGAGCCGAAGTTCTGGGCCAGGGCGGCGGTGACATAGGCGCCGGCCGCCATTCCACCGAGCCAGAAATACGCGGGCACCTCCCAGGTCCACACCGGACGGCGCACCACCGGATAGTTGTAGTAGCCTCCATCACCCCCTCCCTGACGAGGGAAGTTAGCGGCGTCCACCGAAAACCAGCGCGCCGACCAGCGCGAACCCCACGCCGACCGCGGCACTCCACCCGTAGCGTTGCGCCATGGTCTTGCGCGGCAGCCGGGGGACCGCGGGCAGGTTGTAGCGCTCCGGCTCGTCGAGCAGCAGGAAAAAGGCATGAAGCGGCCCAACCTCTTCCGCCTCGCGGCCTTCAGGCATTCCGTAGAGTCGCGCCTTCGATTCGCCGCGCGCCTGCAGCTCACCCAACCGGCGCCGGGCGCGCGTCCGCAATTCCTCGACGTCCCCGAACTGGATCGACGCGGTGGGACACGACTTCGCGCAGGCCGGAGTCATGTCATCTTTCAAGCGGTCATAGCAGAGGGTGCATTTATGGGCGGTGCCGGCCTCGAAATGCCCGTGCTTTGGGGTCCGGTCGATGACGCCGAACGGACAGGCGGCCACGCAGAAGCCACAACCATTGCAGATGTCCTGCTGCACATAGACAGTGCCGTACTCGGTGCGGACCAGAGCCCCGGTCGGGCAGGCCTCGAGGCAGGCGGCGTTGGCGCAGTGCTTACAGACGTCCGACATCATCAGCCAGCGCTGCTCCTGCCCTTGGCCATTCGCTTTGGCCTGCTCGATGAACTGGACGTGGCGCCAGGTGGTGGCGCCCAGCGTGCCGGTGTTGTCGTAGCTGTTGCCGGTCATCGCAAAGCCGTCGGCAGGCAGCTGGTTCCACTGCTTGCACGCCACTTCGCAGGCTTTGCAGCCAATGCAGAGGCTGGTGTCGGTGAAGAACCCTTTCGCCGTCTTGGGCGTCGGAGGTTTCTCGATGTTCATCAACCGCTTGTAGCCGTCGATCACCGCAATCGCCCCTTGCGAATGTTGCAGGTCAGCGCCTTGTCTTCCTGGATGTAGACGTTCGGTTCCTCGGAGAGCGCGATCAGGTCATTCGCCATCGCGCCCTTGACCAGCCCTTTGTAGCCCCAGTGGTAGGGCAGGCCGACCTCGTGGATCAGCTTGCCGTTGTGGGGGAACGGCCGGATCCGCCGGGTGACGAGCGCCTTGCACTCGATCTGGTTGCGCGGCGTCGATACCGTGATCCAGTCCAGGTTGGCGATGCCTTTCTCGGAGGCGAGCTCCGGGCTGATCTCCGCGAACATCTCCGGCATCAGCTCGCTGAGCCAGCCATTCCATCGTGACATCACGCCCGAGGTGTACTGCTCGGTGACGCGATAGGTGGTCACGATGTAGGGGTACCGCGGATCGCCCGGCGGACTGATGGCATTGTCCTTCCGCGAAAACCGCTTGGCTACCGGGCTGTCCTGCCGCTCGTACAGCGCGTTTAAGACCGGCGACTCCAGGGGCTCGTAGTGGGTGGGGAGCGGCCCGTCCTTCAGCCCACTGGGGGCGAAGAGCCAGCCGCGACCGTCGGCTTTGAGCGTGAACGGATCCGAGCCGGAGTGAAGGTCGATCCCGCTACCGCGCTGCTTCGCCGGCGTGCCAGGCGCTTTCTTGACGGGGAAATCGGGAATGTCCTTGCCGGTCCATTTGCCGGCCGCGGCGTCCCACCAGACGTACTTTTTCCGCTCCGACCAGGGCCGGCCTGCCGGGTCCGCCGAGGCGCGGTTATAGAGAATGCGCCGGTTGCCGGGCCACGCGAATCCCCACTCCGGCTCGACATCGTTGTCCGGCGTCCGGCTGCGGCGGCGCGCCATGTTTTTCGCCGGCCCCGGAAACACCCCGGAGTAGATCCAGACCCCACAGGCGGTGGAACCATCGGCCTTGAGCTGCTCGAAATCGGGAACCTGCTTGCGTTCCGCGACGGTGTAGCCGTTTACCTCCATCAGCACCTTCTCATCCGAGGGCTCGTCCTTGATCCGCCATTCGGGGTCGGGACGCTCGGGCAGGTAGTCCCAGGTCAGATTCAGCAGTCCCTGGTCCCGCGGATTCGTCGACCCACGGTAAAGACCTTTGAGACGCCGGCCAAGGTGGTAGACGTACCACAAATCGGACCGGGCGTCCCCGGGCGGGTCGACCGCCTTGTCGTGGAACTGCAGCAGCCGCTGGGTATTGGTGAAGGTGCCCTCTTTCTCCGGTGGTCCGGCGGTTGGCAGGAGGAAGACCTCGGTCTTGATATCGGCCGGCTTCCAGCCTTCCGGCGCCGCATACCAGAAGGCGGCGGTCTCGGTCTCATAGAGGTCGATCGCGACCATCCAATCCAGCTGGGTGAGCGCCCGGCGCTGCAGCCCGGAGTGGGGACTACCGTTTGCTGGATTCTGCCCGAAGACGACAAAGCCTTTGACCTTGCCGTCCGCCATCGCCGCCGAGGTGGAGACGTGCGAATGATCACCGGTCAGCTTGGGGATCCACTGATAGCCAAATTCGTTCTCGCTGGTCGCGGCGTCGCCGTACCACGCTTTGAGCAGCGAAACCATGAATTTCGGCAGATTCGACCAGTACCCGCCCCTGACCGCCGACTCGCGCATATAGCGCTCGAGCGTGTCGTCACCCTTGAAAGCCGCCGGGTGCGGCAGGTAGCCGGGCAGAAGGTCGAAGAGGGTTGGCACGTCGGTCGATCCCTGGATGGATGCGTGGCCGCGCAGCGCCATGATGCCGCCGCCCGGACGTCCGATGTTGCCGAGCAGTAACTGCAGGATGCCGGCGGCCCGGATGATCTGCGCGCCGTAGCTCTGTTGCGTCCAGCCCACCGCGTAACAGATGGCGCTCGTCCGCTCGCGCCCCGAGTTCCGCGTGAGCACCTCGGCCACCTGGAGGAACAGTGACGGTGGAGTCGAGCACACACGCTCCACCATCTCGGGTGTGTAGCGGGCGTAGTGCCGCTTGAGGATCTGAAAGACCGAGCGCGGGTGCTGCAGGGTCTCGTCGCGGGCCGGCCCGTGTTTGGCGGGGCTGGTGCCCTCCATCCCATGACCGGAGTGGGCCGATGCGTCCTCTTTCGCCTCCTGCGCCGGACCGGCGTAGGCCCAGCTGGCATTGTCATAGCTGCTCGATTTCGGGTCGTAGCCCGAAAAGAGGCCGCCGTTATCCTCGGCGTCGACATAGTCGTCGCTGACGAGGGCGGAGGCGTTGGTGTAGGCCAGCACATACTCCTTGAACCACTTGTCGTGGGTCAGGACATAGTTGATGAGCCCGCCGAGAAAGGCGATATCGCTGCCTGGGCGGATCGGGACGTAGAGGTCGGCGACCGCCGAGGTGCGGCTGAACCGTGGGTCGACGTGGATCAGGGTGGCGCCGCGTTCTTTGGCCTTCATCGGCCAGCGGAACCCGACGGGATGGTTTTCCGCCATGTTGCTGCCCATGATCAAGATCGCGTCGGCGTTGACCAGATCCTGCTGGAAGGTGGTCGCCCCACCTCGGCCAAAGCTTGTCCCCAGACCGGGGACTGTGGAGCTATGTCATATTCGGGCCTGGTTCTCGATCGAGACGACGCCCAGGCCGCCGCTGAACAGCTTCTTGATCAGGTAGTTTTCCTCGATGTCCATCGTGGCGCCGCCGAGGGTGGCCATCGCGGTCGTCTGATTGACGAGTTTGCCGTCGGGCGTGCGCTCGACGAAGCTTGCGTCTCGCGTCTCCTTGATCAGTCTGGCGATCCGGTCCATCGCCCAGTCCAGCGGTCGATCTTCCCAGTGATCGGAGTGAGGCGCGCGGTAGCGCACCGTCGTTAGCCGATTGGGATTGACTAGATATTGATAGGTTGAGGCGCCCTTGGGGCACAAGGTACCCTCGTTGATCGGCGACTCGGGGTTGCCCTCGATGTCGATGATCCGCCGGTCCTTGACGTAGACCAGCTGGCTGCAGCCAACCGCACAGTAGGGGCATACGGACGGTACTGCCTTGTCCGCGTCGCGGATGCGCGGCTTCTTCTCGACCGATTCCCGGGACATGGGCTGCGGCGCCATCCCCAGCCGGCTGAGCATGCCAGGTCGGAGTCCCCCCTTGCCTTCGACGGCCATCCACGCCTCCCGAATTGCGGCCGGATCCTTCAAAACCAGTATATGGACACCCCCACCCGACCCTTCCGCGCAAGGGGGGAGGGAGGTTGTGACGTTTACCTTCTCAGGGGCTTCTCAGGCCGATTTCAACCCTCGGCCCTAGCCTGATCATCATGGACGAGGCAGCCTCGAGGACGTCGCCCGCGACCACCAGGCCGATCTGGAAACGGCCGGTTTCGCGCCGGGCTGTGCTCGCGACGGGCGCGGCAGGGGCGACGGCCACCGCGCTGGCGGTGCTGTGGAAGGGCGACGGGCTGTCACAAATCCTCGACCACGTCCGCGACCTCACGCATGGCTACCAGGGCGCGCTCAACAACGAGCGTGTCCGCGTCGCGCATCTGCTCCGACGCGCCGGCTTCGGCGCCACGCCCGGCGAGCTCCACCGCTACCTGGCGATGGGTACCGCCAGGGCGACGGAGGTTCTACTCGACTATCCGAAGATTTCGAATGCCGGCCTCGAAGGTGCGCTGCCCGCGGTGGATCCGAGCGGGGGCCGCGCTGCGGCTCCGGTGGCCGCCATCCAGGGGTGGTGGCTGCAACGAATGGCGGAGACCGCGCGGCCGCTCGAGGAGAAGATGACGCTGTTCTGGCACGGCCTGCTGACCAGCGGGCTCGACAAGGCCGGCCCCGCCCAGATGTTCACCCAGAACCAGCTCTTTCGGAAGATGGCGATGGGTAACCTCGACGACCTGCTCAAAGCCGTATCGAAAGACCCGGCGATGATGATCTACCTCGACACCGAAACGAACCGGAAGGGCAAGCCGAATGAGAACTACGCCCGCGAGCTGATGGAGCTCTTCACCACCGGCATCGGTCACTACACCGAGGACGACGTCCGCGAGTCCGCCCGGGCGTTTACGGGCTGGACGCTCCAGGGGGCGCAGCAACGCCGCCTCACGACCGATTCGCTGTTCGTCCCACGCCTCCACGACGACGGACCAAAGACCTTCCTGGGCAAGACCGGTAACTTCACGGGCGACGACATCGTCGACATGCTCGTCCCGCTTCGGGCTACCGCCGAACGACTCAGCGCCAGGCTCTTCAGTTTCTTCGCCTATCCCAACCCCGAGCCGGAGATCGTCCACCACCTGGCGGATACGTTCCAGAAGAACCGCCATAACGTCGGCGCGGTGGTCCGCGAGATCGTCGCCATGGATGCCTTCTATTCGGAAAAGGCCTATCGGGCACTGGTCAAGAGCCCGGCGGAGCTGGTCGCTCAGACCTTAAAGGCAACCGGCGCCGATGCGAAGGGCTACGTCGCGGCGGCGACGGCGATGGCCCCGATGGGGCAGGTGCTGTTCTACCCGCCCAACGTCGCCGGCTGGCCGGGCGGCAGCTCCTGGATCAACAGTTCGACCCTGCTCACCCGGATCAACCTGGCCAACGGCGCGACCCAACGGATGCGTGCCGTGCTGCCGGCCGACTCGCTCGACAACCTGTCGCGCACCCTGGTGGATGGAAACGTGAGTCCCACCACAAGAGACGGCCTGCAAGCCTACGCCGCCGCGCACCCCGGCGACCAGGCCGGTCTGCTCTTCATGGTGCTGGCCACGCCGGAGTTTCAACTGAACTGATGGAGATGAGCCACGATGTTTAGCCGCCGCGAATTCATGACGCAGGGCCTGCTGCCAATCTTTGCCGGGTCCGCGGTACCGGCCGTCTTTGCCAACGGCGTGGCGGCGGCCGCCGCCGATTCGCCGAAGGCGACACCCAGCGACCGGGTGCTCGTGCTCGTCCAGCTTGCCGGCGGCAACGACGGGCTCAACACGCTCATCCCCTTCCAGGATGGCGCCTACCACGACGCCCGGCCGACCCTTCGGCAGGACCAGGGGGTGCTCACCCTCAACGGCCAGCTGGGCCTGCACCCGAACCTCAAGGGGCTCAAAGCCAGCTGGGACGCCGGACAGTTGGCCGTCGTGCAGGGCGTCGGGTATCCAAACCCCAACCTGTCGCACTTCGCCTCGATGTCGGTCTGGGAAACGGCCAGCGTTAAGGGCGGCATCGGTGATGGCTGGCTCGGGCGCTATCTCAACTACCTCGACCAGGTCGGCGAATCCCCGAACCACGCGCTCGAAGGCGTCAGCGCCGGATCGCTGGTGCCGCCGGAGCTGCGCTCGAAGACGCCGGTCACGGCGCTGCAGTCGCTACGGACGTTCCGGTTGCAGCCGGTTAATGAGCACGGCACGCAGGTCGACGTCGAAAACCCGCTGATGAAGTTCTATTCATCCTTCAAGAGCGTTGGCCCGGCCCCCTTCGGCGCCCTTCTCGACACGACCTTGCAGGACGCGCTGCAGGCATCGCACGCGTTGCAGGCGACGGACGCCACCTACCAGGCGAAAGGCACCTACCCGAGCGACAGTCCGATCGCCAGCGCGCTCAAGTTGGTGGCTGAGACGATCGTCTCCGGGCTGGGCGTGCGAGTCGCACACGTCACGCTGGGAGGCTTTGACAACCACGCCCGGGAAAAACCGGTGCACGACAAGCTCCTGCTGGACCTCGATCAGGCGCTCAGTGGCTTCATGCAAGATCTGCAGGGCCACGGGCTGGGGGACAAGGTCCTGGTCATGACCTGGTCGGAGTTCGGCCGCCGTGTCAAAGAGAACGGCAGCGCGGGCACCGACCACGGCACGGCAGCGCCCATGTTCTTGCTGGGCGCACCGGTCAAGGGAGGTCTCTACGGCCAACAGCCGAGCCTCAACGACCTGGACAATGGCAATCTCAAATTCAGCACCGACTTCCGCTCGGTGTACGCCTCCGTGCTGCAGGGATACCTCAAGGCGCCGGCGTCCGACCTGCTCGGCGGCAACTTCGAAATTCTTCCGCTGCTGAAGGCCTGAGCCCGCTAGCATCGCGGGGTGGCGCTGCCGCCAGAAGCGATCGTTCGGCTGGATCTCGGTCACATCTGGCTGCCCCATCTGGCGATGGAGATCCCGGTGCACGGGTTCCTGATCAAGCATCCTGCCGGTGCCGGCTTGGTGGACACGGGCTATGGGACTCCCCTGGAGCTGATCAAGGATTACCGCCCGGTCAATGCCTCGGTGGCGGAGGCGCTGCGCCGGTACGACGTCGATCCGTCTGACATTTGCTGGGTCATCAACTCGCATTTGCACTTCGACCACTGCGGCCAGAACGCCGTGTTTCCGCAGGCGCCGGTTTACGTGCAGCGAAGGGAGTACGAACGGCGCCATAAATACAAGGACACGCCGGCGGCGTGGCTCCAGTACGCCGGCGCGCGATTCGAGCTCCTGGATGGGGAACGCGAGATCGCGTCGGGTGTCCGCGTACTGACGACGCCTGGCCACACCGCCGGCCACCAGAGCATTCAGATCGACACCACCGCGGGCCCGGCGCTGATGACGGGCGACGCCTGCTGGACGGTTAGCATGTTCGAGGGCGAGGCGCCACGGGCCGGCATGATGGAAGACGCGTCAACCTTCGGGCGGTCGCTGGACAAGCTGCGGCGGCTCAAGCCGGCGGCCGTGCACTTCTGCCACGACAAGCGCACCTGGCATCGCTGATGAAAACTGTCGACGACTACCTCGCCGAGGCACCGAAGGACAAGCGCGCGGCGCTGATCAAGCTCCGCAAGGCGATCAGGGCGGCGGCCCCCAACGCGACGGAAGGCCTCGGCTACGGGATGGCGGTGTTCAAGCACCCCAACGGGAAGCCACTCGTCTACCTGGCCTACTGGAAGGACCATTGCGCGCTCTATGGGACCGGCCGCAGCTTCATCGACGCGCACGCCAGCGAGCTGAAGGCCTACGACCTGAGCAAGGGCACCATCAGGTTCACCGTCGACAAGCCGTTTCCCGACCGGCTTATGACGCAGATCGTCAGAGCCCGCCTAGCCGAGGTCGAAAAACCAGGCTAGGCGTTTTTGTGCCCGGCGCACGAGATCCGCCCCGCATTTCGGTAACGCTGATCCATTACGTCGGGCGGCCTGCTGTCGGACAATCCGCAGATGAAGATCGATAGCGGCGATACCGCCTGGGTCCTGGCATCGGCTGCGCTCGTGATGTTGATGACGCCAGCTCTTGGTTTCTTCTACGGCGGGCTGGTCCGCCGGAAGAACGTGCTGTCGACCATCATGCACAGCTTTTTCATCCTCTGCCTGATCAGCGTCCAGTGGGTGCTCTGGGGGTACAGCCTCGCATTCGGACCCGACAAGTTCCACCTCATCGGCGGCCTCGACTGGGTCGGCCTGAACAACGTCGGGTTCACGCCAAACGCTGACTACGCGCCGACCATCCCCCACCAGGCCTTCATGCTTTTCCAGATGATGTTCGCGGTCATCACCCCGGCCCTGATCAGCGGCGCGTTCGCCGAACGGCAGCGCTTCAAGGCATTCGTGCTCTTCTCCCTGCTGTGGGCGACCTTCGTCTACGACCCGATCGCCCACTGGGTCTGGGGCGCAGGCGGCTGGCTCCACAACCTGGGCGCCCTCGATTTCGCCGGCGGGACGGTCGTCCATATCAGCTCCGGAGTCTCGGCCCTGGTCGCCGCGCTCGTGCTGGGCCGGCGGCTTGGGTTCGGCAAGCAGAAGGTCGAGCCGCATGACGCCACCATGACCGTGCTGGGCGCCGCGCTGCTCTGGTTCGGATGGTTCGGATTCAATGCGGGCAGCGCGCTGGGCGCCGGCGCGCTGGCCACCAGCGCCTTCGTGGTCACGAATACGGCGGCCGCGATGGCCGCCCTCACCTGGATGACCGTGAGTTGGTGGCACAAGAAGCAGCCGAGCGTGATCGGTGCGGCAGCCGGTGCCGTCGCCGGGTTGGTGGCGATCACCCCGGCCTCCGGCTTTGTCAACGTCATGGGTGCGATCGTGATCGGGTTCGGCGCGGGCGTGGTCTGCTACCTGGCCATCCAGCTGCGCGAGCGGATCAAGGTCGACGACGCGCTCGACGTCTGGGCGGTGCACGGCATCGGCGGCACCTGGGGGGCGCTGGCCACCGGGCTCTTCGCCACCGTCGCCATCAATTCGGCCGCCGCCAACGGCCTCTTTTACGGCAACCCGCGGCAGGCCCTGGTTCAGCTGGTGGCGGTCGGCGCCGCCTGGGGCTGGTCGATCGTCGGGACCTTCGCGATCCTCAAGTTTGTGAACCTGATCGTCCCGCTGCGCGTGCACGAAGACGAAGAACTTATCGGCCTCGATCTCTCGCAACACGGTGAACCCGCCTACGCCAGCATCCACGCGAATTAAGAAGGAGGAAACTGATGGATCCAACAACGGTCATGGCGGTGGTCTGCAGCGTCGTCGTTTTCGCCGGCTGGCTCATCCTCCCCCACTCCCCAACGAGCATCAAGCCCGTTGTCGTTAGCGAGGAGCGCGAGCCCGTCCGGGTTTCAGCCTAGCCGACCGTACAACCGCGAGTTTTGAGGCGGTCTCGCTGCTGAGCGTCAAGAGCCGAGCCGCCCGTAGCTGCATCGTGCGGCCGACCTCATCGACCTCCTGCACCGTGATGCGGGTCCCGGGCGTGAGCCCCCGATCGTGGAGATACTGCAACAGCGGAGGCGCTTCCCGCTGCGCCACCTCGGAGATGCGCGTGATTGTGCCCGTCTCGCCTGGTTTCAGGGCGGAGAGCCGCAGCTCGTTGGCCCGCATCGTGGAATGGCCCGGGATCGGGTTACCGTGCGGGCAGCTCGTGGGCCTGCCCAGAGCCCGGTAAAGCGTTTCCTCGACGACCTCAGACACGGCATGTTCGAGGCGCTCGGCTTCGGCATCCGCCGTAACCCAGTCGAGCCCGAGTACGTCCGTCAGCCAGCGCTCCACGATCCGGTGTCGCCGCACGATGGCGGCTGCGGCGGTCTCCCCGCGGGCGGTCAGCTCGATCTCTTTGCGGGCATTGAGTCGCAGCATCCCATCCCGGGTCATCCGCCGAAGCGCTACTGTAACCGTCGGCCGGCTGACGGAAAGCCAGTCGGCGAGGCGCGCGCTCCGCACGACTTCACCTTCGGCCCGAATGTAGTAAATCGCCTCCAGGTAGTGGGCCACCACCTCCGAGGGCGGACGGGAGCGTGTGTTAGCGTTGTCTAATCGTGATCTTCGCATCTGCTAACAATATAGAGTCCTGAGCCGGATCGTCAGAACATGAGCCACGCTGCTGCGGCCGCCCTTGGCGCAATCGCGGGTGCCACCATCTTCATCGGGCTCCCGGTCGGACGCATTCGGGGGTTCTCGCGCACCGTCCAGGGGCTCCTCAACGCGATCGCCACCGGCGTGCTGATTTTCCTGCTCTGGGATATTCTCAGCCACGCCTCGGGACCGGTCGAGACAGCGCTCGCCGCCCTGCATCGAGGTGATGGCGGCTTTTTCACGCTGGTCGCGATCTTCGCGGCGGGCATCGGCCTCGGCCTGCTTGGCCTCGTCTACTTCAACGGCCGCCTTTTCGGGCGGGTAAAGAACGCACCGCCGGCCCCGCCCAGAACACTGGCGATGATGATCGCCACCGGGCTCGGGCTGCACAATCTGTCGGAGGGCCTGGCCATCGGGCAGTCGGCGGCGACCGGTGCCGTCGCCTTCGCCGTGGTACTGGTGATCGGCTTCGCCCTGCACAACATCACGGAGGGTTTCGGCATTGCCGCCCCCCTGGCCCTCGATACCCCTCGACCCTCGTGGGGCTTCCTGCTGATTGCCGGACTGATCGGCGGCGGCCCGACCTTCTTCGGCACGGTAATCGGGTATGTCTTCACCTCGACCTACGTCTACGTGCTCTTCCTGGCGCTCGCCGCCGGCGCCTTGCTCTACGTGGTCAACGAGATGTTCCACCTCGGCCGCCGGCTCAACTCGCCTGCCGCAATGGGCTGGGGACTGCTCCTTGGATTTCTGCTGGGCTACGTCACCGACCTCTTTCTGACCTACCACGCGGCGTAGATAAACTAGTCGAGCCGTGAACGTGGTCTTCGAGCATGCAACGCTGCTCGACTGCACCGGGCGCGATCCTCAAGCGGGGATGCGGGTCGTCGTCGAGGATGGCCTGATCCGCCGGATCGGGACCGCGAGCGGGCCGGCCGGCCCGAGGGAGGCCCGCGTCATTGATTGCCAGGGGCGGACATTGATGCCCGGTCTGCTGGATGCGCACGTCCATCTGGCGCTGCTCGACCTCGACCCCGCCGCCGAAGCGGCCATACCGCCGGCTGTGCTGGCGCTGCGCATCAAGAACGAAATCGAGGCAACGCTCGAAGCCGGTTTCACCACGGTGCGCGATGCTGGCGGTCTCGATTGGGGATTCAAGGAAGCCATCCGGCTCGGCTTGATCCGGGGACCGCGGATCTTCATCAGCGGCGCCTTCATCTCGCAGACCGGCGGCCACGGCGACCACCGCGCCCGGACCAGTCGGGGGAGCTTCCCGGAAGTCCCCGGCCTCACCTCGGAATCAATCCTGGCGGACGGGGCCGACCAGGTGCGGCGCGCGGCTCGGGAGGTGCTGCGCCGGGGGGCGGACCAGGTCAAGGTGATGGCCAGCGGTGGGGCGGCCTCCCCCTCCGACGAGCTCGACCATGTGCAGTTTTCGGTAGACGAGCTCGCCGCCGCGGTCGACGCGGCCGGCGCCGTCGGCACGTATGTGCTGGCTCACGCCTATGGTCCGCGGGCGATCCAGAACTCGATCAAGGCCGGCGTGCGCTCCATCGAACACGGAAACTTCCTGGACGAGGCCACCGCCGATCAGATGCTGGCCGCCGGCGACGTCTTCCTGGTGCCGACCATCATCACTTACGAGTTACTGTCGGCGCGCGAAGCCGGCGATGGCTGGACACCCGACATGGTTCGCAAGATCCGCCAGGGATTGACCGGCGCCTACGACTCGTTGGGACTCGCCTACGAAAAGGGCCTTCGCATCGGTTCGGGATCCGATGTCCTGGCCGAGATGCAGGGCAATAAGGGGAAGGAGATCGCCTGCCAGGCTCGGGTCATGGGGGCGATGCAGGCCATCATCGCGGCAACCCGGACCAACGCGGCGCTGATGCGGGTCGAGAAGGAGGCTGGGACCGTCGAGGCGGGCAAGCGCGCCGACCTGATCGTGCTCGATACGGATCCGCTACAAGATCCGGCGATCTTTGGCGACCCAAAACACGTCCGCCTCGTGATGCTCGGCGGCGACCTCGTTAAGGACCTCGACTGACGCCCCGACACCCCAAGGGGGAGGGAGATATCCTCTGCCCACCGCAAGCCACGAGAGGGCGTTGACGCGAATCGGGCGAAAATGTAACCTTATATCGACGCTATCATGGTGAGGGCGGCGCTCAACCGAGGAGGAATCATTTCGTGGTTAGCCTGATCTGGACCATCGTGGTGGTGCTGTTTGTGCTCTGGCTGGTGTTCTTCGCGCTCAAGATTGGTGGCGCCCTGATCTGGCTGCTTCTCGTACTGGCGGGCGCCGGCATCGTCTATAACCTGGTGGTCGGACGCCGAACGGTTTAGTGCGATAATTGCCCCGCGATGGGCGAGACGACGGGGGGCGTCTTACGACGTGGTTCCGATCGCATCATCGCGGGGGTCTGCTCCGGTCTCGGGCAGTACTTTGGCGTCGAGCCACTCCTGGTCCGGATCGCGTTCGTCATCCTGACCCTGGTTGGGGCTGGAATCGGCATCCTCCTGTATCTCGCGCTGTGGTTCTTGATGGAGCCGCCCGTGGGCGCACCGGCGTCGGCCACTCGGAACGTCAGCGAGCGTATCCGGACGATGGGCCAGGAGATCAGGGAGGATTTCCGAACCGGCTTCAGCCGATCGCCTGAGGGCGGATCCCAAACTCCACCGCCCGCCGAGCCCGCCGACACGGCCTCGACCCGGCGGACGCCGGGGTGGGCAGGCTGGGCGGGCCGCCCCCGCGGAGTCTGGATCGGGGTCATCCTGATCGCGCTGGGCGGGTACTTGCTGATCTCGAACCTCGGGCTTTTGCGTGGTTTCCGCGGAGACCTCTTCTGGCCAATCCTTCTGATCGCGATCGGGCTGCTGGTCCTGGTTCGCCGCCGGTAGGCTGGCTGATGTCTCGGAATCGCGGCCTGCTCTTCCCGCTGATTCTGATCGCGATCGGCGTCATCGTCCTGCTGGCCAACACAGGCGTCCTCTCGCGGCCGGCGCTCGAACGACTGGGTGACCTGTGGCCCCTGTTGCTGGTGATCCTCGGCTTGCAGCTCATCCTCAATTACACGCTGCCTCGCCGACAAGCGCTGGTTATCGGCCTGGCCGTCGCGGCGGTCGTCGTCATCGCCGCCGTCGCGTACGCAACCCTGGCGCCCGCCACATCCTTTGGCGCGCAAAAGGCGGACGCCACAGGGCAGATTGGAGGACTGACGGCCGCGACCCTTGATTTGAATTACAGCGCCGCTGGCGTCGATGTCAAAGCTGGCAGTCTGGGCGACACGCTTTACCAGGTGCATGTCGAGTATCCGGCCGGCGAAAATCCACCGACCATCAACCTCGATCATGAGCGCGGCACGCTCGCGATCCGAGAGAGCGCCAGCTTCTCGCCGTTTCATCTCTTTGGCTCGAACCGCCGACACGTGGCCCTCGTCCTGACCGATCGCATCCCGTGGAAAATCGAGCTCGGCGGTGGTGCAGCGAATCTAAGCCTCGACCTGCGCCACCTCCAGCTCACCGAGCTTGACATCTCGGGCGGTGCCAACCGTCTGGAGGCGCAGCTTCCGCCGCCGAAGGGCAGCGTCGTGATCGATGTTTCGGGTGGTGCCAGCAACCTGACGCTTCGAATTCCCGCTCAAACGGAATGGCGCGTCGGCGTCAGTGGTGGTGCCAGCGCGATCACCATCAATGGCTCAACCAGCGGCGCCCTCGGCGGTGATTTCGAGCGGCAAAGCTCGCGATATGCCTCGGCGGCCAACCGGTACGACATCCAGATCAGTGGCGGCGCCTCGCACCTCGACCTCAAGACCGGCTGAGGCCGCAGCCTGGCAAAGCCCGAGGCGGTCCTCCTGCGGCACGGTGAGACAGAGTGGAGTCTTGACGGTCGGCACACCGGCAAAACCGACATTCCCCTCACCGAGGAGGGGCGCCGGCAGGCGGAGGCCCTGGGCCCGGAGCTGAAGAGCTGGAAGTTCGCGCTGGTGCTGACCAGCCCCCTCCAGCGAGCCGCCGAGACCTGCCGGCTGGCCGGTTATGGCGCGCACGCGAAGCCACGACCGGAGCTGGTGGAGTGGGACTACGGCCGCTATGAAGGGATGACGTCCAAACAGATCACGCAGATCCGTCCCGGCTGGTCGCTCTGGCGCGACGGAGGCCCCGGCGGTGAGAAGGCCGCGGATGTCGGCCGCCGAGTCGACCGGGTGATCACCGAGGTCCGCGCCGCGGAGGGCGACGTCTTGATCTTCGCCCACGGCCACGTGCTGCGCGTGCTCGCCGCGCGCTGGTTGGGCGAGTCGCCCGAGACCGGACGCCACTATCTGCTGCAGACCGCCGCGCTCTGTGTCCTGGGCTACGAGCACGCAGATCCCGTGATTCGACGCTGGAACCAGCCTGCCACGGCCTGAACGCGTCGGCCCGGCCGCTTGACGTGGACCCGGCGTTATCTGGTACGGTGAAAGCCCGATCGCTCAGGGAAGGAGGGAAGCGAGATGGGACTGTTTCCCGTGCGACTGCACTCGGAGTACAGCTTGCGCGGCGCCGCCCGGCGCATTACAGACCTGCCGGACCGGCTGCGGTCGGCAGCCACCGCTGCCATAAACGACGCCCGCATCGTTGCTGTGCTCTTGCTGGCGGCGGCCATCGCACTGGCCTGGGAGATGGCGGCGAGCTTCCACTTAATATAAAAGAGCTCTATCGAGCCAATCGCTAGAAACGATTGGACCCGATGATGGGTTAGTTGATAGAGTGGCTTCCATGCTTGAGATGGAAGGCCAACGCACCCAGGCGAGCGAGATCGACGGATACCAGCCCTGCCGCGCCGAGACGGTTGAGTGCGGTTGCCCCGACGACTGCGAACGCGATCACGGGAACGAGTAACCGGCAGGCGATGAGCACGGTAGCCATCCCGCCAACCGATCGGCTCGTGGCCAGCGCCTTGCTGCCCGATGGCTTCACGGTGCCTGCCTCGCGCTTTACCCATCCGAGCACCCGCATGCGGCAGCTGCTCGACACCGAGCCATTCCTGTTCGGTCCGGGGGTCTATGACCCAATGGGCGCTGAGCTGGTGATGTACTACGGCTTCAAGGCCGTGTACTTCAGCGGCTACTCCTTCGCCATCGGCCATCTGGGCACCACCGATATGGATCTGTACTCGAGCGTGGAGATCGCCGACGCCGCCCGGCGGACGGTCAGCGCCTTGCGCAAGTTCCAGTTGACCATGGCCGTCGGCGATCCGGAAAAAGGGGTGGCCCCAAGACACCTGGAGATTCCGCCGGTGATCGTCGATATGGACGGCGGCTACGGCAACATCTTCAACGTCCAGCGCACCACCGAGCTCTACGTGACCGCCGGCGTGGCCGCGGCGCATATCGAAGACCAGGTGCTCCCCAAGCGTTGCGGGCATATCGGCGGCAAGGCCCTGATTCCGGTGAGCGAGATGGTGGGGAAGCTTCGCATGGCGCGCGCGGTCGCGAACGATCTGGGTAACGACGACTTCGTCATCATCGCCCGCACCGACGGCCTGAGTGCGGTCGACGCCCCCGAGTCGCTTCGACACATGGACCTCGCGGTGGACCGCGGCCTTCGCTATCTGGACAGCGGCATGCCGGACATGCTGTGGTGCGAGTTTCCGACATCGGACCGAGGCGCCGTTGAAACGTTTTCCGAGCAGATCAAGAAGCGCTTTCCGGACGCCCGCTTTGCCTTCAACTGGTCATCCTCCTTCAAATGGTTCAAGGATCCGAATCCGATGACGTTTGTCGAGCTCGGCGAAATGGGCGTCAAGTTCATCTTCATCACGCTGGGCGCCCAGCACGCCGAAGGCCACGGCCTCAGCGTGCTGCTGCAGGCGATGTCGGCCGAGCAGCAGGACGGCTACATCGCGCTCCAGCGCAGGGAGTTCGAGCAAGGCCAGGACTTTCCGACCCGGAGTCACCACTTCTTCTCTGGCGTGCCCTACCACCATCTCGTCGGTAAGGCGTACGACGCCGCCCGGCTTGGCCGGGAGTTTGTCGAGGCACTACCCGAAGACCGGGTCGTCTAGGTCTAGGAGGCGACGGCGGCGGGGTCGGAATCTCTGAGGAGATTGAGGAAGGCGGCGACCGTCCCCGACGGCCGGCCCTGGTCACGACGGCGGATCACGACGATTTTCTGCGACAACGCCGGCGCGTCCGTAACGGTGACCTGGGTCAGCGTCTTCGCCGCCAGCTCGCCAGCGACCGCGGTCCGCGGCAGCAAGGCGATGCCGAGCCGTCGCTGCACCATCTTCTTGGCGGACTCGATGTTGTCCAGCTCCATCACCTCGCGAGGGGTGACGCCCAGGCTGAGAAAGAACGCCTGGGTGAGCTCGTAATAGCTGGAGGTTCGGTCGAAGAAGATCAACCGCTCGGATGCCACATCGGCGATGCCGACCTTCGACCGCCTGGCAAAAGCGTGGCCCGGAGGAACGACGAGGACCAGCCCCTCCTCATACAGCGGGATCGACTCGATATCGGGGTGCCGCAGCGCCCGCACCATGGCGAGCTGGACCTCCTCCCGGAGCAGCATCTGGAGAACATCCTCCGAATGGCCGGTGCGGACGGCCACCTCGACCCGGGGGTAGGCACCGGCAAACCGCTGGAGCAGGGCAGGCAGGACGTAGGTGCTCACCGCCGGCGCGGCGCCCAGCACCAGCCGGCCGGCGGATGCTGATCGGGCGTCGGCCAGCGCCTGGCGTCCGTCTCGGACCGCCCGCATAGCCCGCTCTGCATACGGAAGGAAGGCGCGGCCGGCGTCGGTGAGCTTCATGCCGCGCCGGGTGCGGGCAAACAGCGGCTCTCCGAGCTCACGCTCCAGCGCATGGAGCCGTGCGGTCAGCGTCGGCTGGGTGACGAACATGGCCTCGGCGGCCCGGCTCACGTTGCCGCGGCGGGCAACCTCGAGGAAGCCTTCCATCTGCGCCAGCAGCATCCCTTAGCTATAGACGTTTTCTATCGTCGCGTCAATACCATTGGCGCCCGGCCAATGGCTACTCGTCGCTGTCGGGCGGCTCCTTATAGTCGGCCTCCGACGTCGGCTGCCCCTCGACCCAGGTTTCGCTCGCGGGGGGCACTTTCGAATCGGCCGGTGCCTTCGCGGCAGCCTTGGGATCTTTTTCGAGTTCGTCTGGCGCATCCTTCATGGCCTCAACCTTATGGCAAGGGCGTGTGGTCGAGGAAGGGTTCGAATACCCGCATGACGCGTGTCATGCGGAATAGCTGACCGGTGCGACTGGTTAAACCATCGGGACGGCGATACCGTCATCAGCGGCCTATCGACAACCACCCCGGAGGGCCGGCAACGATCGTAGAAGAGGAGGAATCATGGAAATCATTCGAAATCTGACGCGGCGAAAGCTGCGCAACACCCTTACCATCAGCGGCATCGTGATCGGCGTCCTGGCGCTGGTCACGATGGGCGCGATGGCCGAGAAGTTCAACGCCCTACTCGACGGCGGCGTTACCTATTTCGGTTCCAACATCCAGGTGACGGCCGCCGGCGCGAGCGCCTTTGGTGGCAGCAGCGTGCTCCCGCTCAACACGGTCACTCAGGTCGAGCAAGTCAGCGGCGTCGCGGCCGCGTTTGGGGAGATCCAGGTCCAGGCCAAGCCGGGATCGGTGCAAACGGTCTCCTTCGGGCTCCCGGATTACATCACGTCCTACGATCCGCGGGCCAACGATTACTCAGCGGTGAAGACGACCCTGGTGCAGGGTCGCGACGTCACGTCCTCGGGGGAGGTCGTTCTAGGCTCGGACTTCGCCCATGAGTTCGGCAAGAGCGCCGGCAGCACCATCGACCTGCCGGTCCGGCCGTCCGATGCGAAGGCGGACTTCGTCAACCACGCCTTCACTGTGGTCGGGGTGCTGGCCAAGACCCAGACCGGCCCGGACACGGGCGCGTTCATCAACCTCACGGACGCCCAGATGTTGCTCAAGGACAGTCTGCCAGCCGCCATTCGGGACCGGATCGACACCAGCACGCTGGTCACCGGCATGACCGTCTACGGCAAGCCGGGCGTCAATCTGGACAATCTGTCCGACAGCATCAACAACCAGGTCAGCGGCGTCAAGGCGACCAAGCCCAGCACGATCGTCAATAGCTTCAAGTCCGGCGGCGCCCTGTTCACGGCGATCACCACCGGAGCCGCGCTCCTGGCGCTGATCGTGGGTGGCCTGTCTGTCATCAACACCATGCTGATGGCGGTCACCGAGCGCGTCCGGGAGATCGGGCTCAAGAAAGCGATTGGAGCCCACACCCGTCACATCCTGCGCGAATACCTGCTGGAGGCGACCCTGATCGGCGCGATCGGTGGCAGCATCGGACTGCTCCTCGGCTGGGGAATCACCAGCCTCGTCAATGCGGCGACGGCGGCAGCGAACCTCAGCCTCTTCCTGGTCTCGTGGCGCCTGGTGATCATCGCCATCGTCTTCTCGGTCGGGCTCGGCGCGATCGCCGGCATCATCCCCGCCCTTCGTGCCTCCCGGATGGATCCGGTGCGCGCGCTGCGGGCGGCCTAGGGGGTATTCACATGGCAAGCATCGAACTGAACGAATTGACCAAACATTACAAGCAGGGCACCACGACCGTCAAGGCGGTGGATGGCCTCAGCCTCTCGATCGAGGCCGGAGAGTTCGTCTCGATCGTGGGCCGCTCGGGAAGCGGCAAGACCACGACCCTCGACCTCCTCGGCCTGCTACTCCGGCCCACCAGCGGCCAGATCATGCTCGATGGGGTGGACACCGGCAAACTCCGCGACGGGGCGCGCGCCGACCTTCGCGGTAAGAAGCTCGGCTTTGTCTTTCAGGACTTCAACCTCCTGCCCGGCCTGAACGCCCTCCAGAACGTGATGCTGCCGCTGCGGTACCACAAGAACGGAAAGGACGGCAAGGCGCGCGCCGCGGCATTGCTGGACGAAGTTGGCCTCAAAGACCGCATGCATCACCGGCCCGACCAGCTATCGGGTGGCGAGCAGCAACGGGTCGCCATCGCTCGAGCGCTGATCAACCGGCCGTCGCTCGTCCTCGGTGACGAGCCAACCGGCGAGGTGGATAGCGAGACCAGCCAGCAGATCGTTGGCTTGATGCGGCGGATGAACCGCGAGCACGGCGTGACCTTCGTGGTGGTGACCCACGACATGGACGTCGCCAATCAGACCGACCGGGTCATCCGGCTCAAGGACGGCAAGGTGCTCTCGGACACGCGCGCCAAAACCGAGCAGACGTTCCTGACCAGCCTCGACTTGCAGGGAGTAATCGCCTAGGCTGGGACGCGATGGCGCTGAACCCTCGATGGATCAAGCTGGGCCGCCTCTTCATGGTGGCCTGGCTTGCGTTTTTCATCTATCCGATCGGTGCATTCCTGACCGATCGACTCAGCGCCGAGACGCGCATCTATGGCCTGCTGCTCCTGGCCGCCCTCGCCCTGATCTGGGGATGGTTCTGGATCCGGATCGTCGCCGGCCCCGATCGCCGCTTTATGCTGGCGGCCGTCGCGGGAGCGACGATCCTCCTGACCGTATTCACGCTTCGCACCCCTCCCCAGTACGGCAGTCTGTTCCTCTACGCGGTCATCATGGGGGGCGCGGCCTTCCCCTGGCGGCGCGGCGTGGCGGCGGTCGTCATCCTGTCGGTCCTGGCAGCGGTGATCGAGCTCGCCCGCGGGGAATCCGTGACCACGTCCACCGGTCAGCTGCTCAACGAATTGCTGGTTGGGTTCGCCGCCGTGGCCGGCCGACTGCTGGTCGAGGCGAACCAGCAGTTGAGCCAGGCACGCGAACAGATCGCGCGGCTGGCGGTAGGGGAGGAGCGGCTGCGGTTTGCCCGTGACCTGCACGATCTGCTCGGCCACAGCCTGTCCGTCATCGCACTCAAGAGCGAGCTGGCTGGCCGGCTGATGAAGACAACGCCGGGGCTGGCCGCTCATGAAGTCGAAGACATTGAGAATGTTGCTCGCCACGCGCTGCGAGAGGTGCGCGAGGCAGTAACCGGCTACCGGCAGCCAACCTTGAGCGCGGAGCTGGCCGGGGCGCGTGAAGCCCTGACCGCGGCAGGGATGGAATTCCGAGCCGAGCAGGACCACGCTGGCTTGCCGCCGGTGGTGGAAGCCGTCATGGCCTGGGCGGTGCGCGAGGGTGTGACCAATGTGATGCGGCATAGTCAAGCGAAGCGATGTTCGGTTCGAATCAGTGCGAATGACGGCCATGCCACCGTCGAGGTAGTGGACAACGGCCGCGGCGGGGCCCCGGAGATGGGCAGCGGCCTGCGTGGCTTGAACGAGCGGGTGCTCGAGCGCGGTGGAACGCTAACGGCCGCGCCGCTGCCTCACGAGGGCTTTCGGCTCAGGGTCACCCTGCCCTTACCCGAGGCGTTCGCGCCGGTCGACGCGGGGAGCACATGATCCGTCGCTCGGTAAGCCATTGATTAGAGTGCTAATCGCCGAGGACCAGGCGATGGTGCGTGGTGCGCTGAAGGCTTTGCTGGCCATGGAGGGTGATATCGAAATCGTCGCCGAGACCGACCGGGCGGATCAGATCCTCGCGCTGGCGTCGCAGACGAAGCCCGACGTCGCGCTGCTCGACATCGAGATGCCCGGTGGTGACGGCATCTCGGCCGCCGGCCAGCTGAGCCGGGCGCTCCCAGCCTGCCGGACCCTCATTCTCACGACATTCGGCCGGCCTGGGTTCTTGCGGCGGGCCATGGAAAGCGGCGCGGCCGGATTCATGCTGAAGGATGCGCCGGCCCACGAGCTGGCTCTTGCGATCCGGCGCACCATGGCGGGCGAGCGGGTCGTCGATCCCAGCCTGGCGGCCGCCGCGCTGAGCGCCGGAGACAGCCCATTGTCCGAACGCGAGCGCGAGGTCCTCGTCGCCGGCCAGGGCGGCGCCAGCGTCGCCGAAATCGCGAAAGCCTTGTTCCTCTCGGAGGGAACGGTGCGAAATTACCTATCCTCGGCGATTCAGAAGCTCGAGGTTAGCAACCGAACCGAGGCGGCCCGCCTCGCGGAAGAGCAGGGATGGCTCTAGCCATCGGAGTTAGAGGAGGACGGAGATGATCGTCGTCACAACCGAAGACGTCACCGGACATCGGATCGTGGAGATGAAGGGCCAGGTTTTCGGCCTCGTTGTCCGCAGCCGCGGCCTCGGCGGCAACATCATGGCCGGGTTGCGCTCGCTGGGCGGCGGTGAGATCACCGAATACACTGAGCTGCTCGAAGACGCGCGTAGGCACGCGGTCGACCGAATGATCAAGAACGCCACTGCGATGGGCGCCAACGCCGTGATCCGAATGCAATATGACTCGTCCGAGATCGGCAACACGATGAGCGAGATCGTCGCTTATGGGACGGCGGCGGTGATCGAGCCCAGCCGGAGCTAGTGTGCTGAAGCGCCTGATCATCGGTTACGGGATCCTGGCCGTGGCTGGCGCCGTCGTCCTGGCTGGTCTAGGTGTCGGCTCACCGGTCGCGATCTATCTTTTCGCTAACGGCCTGATCGTGATCGCGGCCCTGGTTTTTGAGCGGGGACGCTATCGCCCACCTGTGACGCGCGGTGGTTCCTGGCAAGAAACCGCTGAACGTTTCGTCGATCCGACCACAGACCAGCTCATGAAGGTCCGATACAATCCGCAGACCGGAGCTCGGGACTATGTGCCGGTGACGCCTCCACCCTGATGCGGACAACCATCCTTTTCATTTTGATGCTCGTGGTACTCGTGGCCGGCGCCATCGGTGTCGCCGCGTCACCGAGGTTCCAGGCGACGACGGCGGCTCGGCCGTCGCCCTCCTCGCTGCTCGTCATCGAGCATCCCACGCCGGCGCCGACGCCCACGCCCGCGCCGAGTCCAACCCCAACTCCTGTCGTGACGCCGAGCGGGACGGTCACCTTCACCGTTCCGGTCTACAAGCAGCTGCGCAACCTGGACTGCGAGACGGCTGCGCTCCAGATGGCGCTGGCGGCCATGGGGCACACCTACACACAGAACCAGCTGATCGCGATGCAGCCCGCACCCGATACCCGCGGGCCGGTCATGGGGCCGATCGTCAACGGGCACAAGACGGTGAAGCAGTGGGGCAACCCCTACAAGAATTTCGTCGGCAACATTGACGGCGCCGACCTGGTGCCAACCGGTTACGGCATCTACTATCCGCCTCTGGTCGCCGTCGCCCAGGCGCACGGAGTCCCCAACGCCGAGGGCGGTGAAGGGGCAGCCAACGGCTGGACGCCCGCCCGGATTTACGCCGAGGTCGCGGCCGGGCATCCGGTCATGGCCTGGACCGAAACTGGATGGGATCGGCCATATGTCGGGTACTGGACGACCTTTGACGAAAAAATCCAGATTCGCTACTCGTTGATCGAGCACGTCGTCACGCTGAGCGGCGTGTCACCGACGCAGGTCCGCGTCAACGACCCCTGGCACAGTGGGAGCCAGTACTGGTTCAGCAAGGCCGCCTTCGAGCGGTCCTGGGCCGACTTCAACAACATGGCGATCGTCTTCAAGTAGCGGCTCGGTCGCGGCCGCCCCCTGCACCTGGGCTTGCGTCCGGACGGGCAGGCCGACCAGCTTGATGAAACCGACCGCGGCCTGATGGTCGAACTGATCGCCCGATGAGTAGGTGGCGAGCTGCGGCCGGTAGAGCGAGTAGGGCGACGACCGGCCGATCACCTGCGCCGTTCCCTTGTGGAGCTTGATGCGCACCCGACCGGTGGCGGCGCGCTGGGTGCTCTCGACGTATGCGTCGAGGTCGCGCCGATGGCTGGTGAACCACTTGCCCTGGTAGACGAGACGCGCATACTCCGCGGCAACTGAGGCTTTGAAGCGCGCGGTCTCGGCGTCGAGCACGAGCTCTTCCAGGGCGCGGTGGGCCGCGTGGAGGATGACCGCCGCGGGGGCTTCATAGATTTCGCGCGATTTGATCCCCACAAAGCGGTCCTCGATCATGTCGATCCGGCCGACCCCATGGAGGCCGCCAAGCCGATTCAGCTCGTCGACCAGGGCGACGCCCCCACCCTGCCCTCCCCCAGAGGCGGAGGGATATGTGGTGAGTCGTGTGGGGATGCCCCGTTCGAAGCTGAGCTCGATTTCGGCGGAGTTGGCGGGGGCGTTGTCCACCGACGAGGTCCATACAAATGCGTCCTCGGGGGGTTTGAGGAGAGCATCTTCGAGGACCCCGGCCTCGATGGAGCGCCCCCACAGGTTCTCATCCACACTGTACGGCGACTCGGGCTTGACCTCAATGGGCAGTTTGTTGGCGCTCGCGTAGGCGATCTCTTGCTCCCGCGTCATGGCCATCCCATCCCGGAGCGGCGCGAGCACCTTGAGCTGGGGACTGAGCGCGGCGACGGCGACCTCGAAGCGAACCTGGTCGTTGCCTTTGCCGGTCGAGCCGTGCCCCACCCAGGTCGCCCCCTCCCGGGCGGCGGCCTCGACCAGCAACTGGGCGATCAGGGGACGCCCAAGCGCGGTCGCCAGCGGGTACTGACTCTGATAGAGGGCGCCGGCCTTGAGCGCCGGCCAGCAGAACCGCTCGACGAAGGGCGTGCGGCCATCGAGCACGTAGGCCCGGACGGCGCCCGCGGCGAGGGCACGCTCCCGGATGACCTCAAGCTTGGGCTGGCTCCCGAGGTCGACCGTAAGCGCAATCACCTCGAAGCCGCGGGTCTGGGTCAGCCAGCGCACCGCGACCGTCGTATCGAGGCCGCCGGAATAGGCGAGGACGATCTTTTCGGGCATCTAGCGGGGTCCCCAGGGAATCGAAGATTTCATGGGGTGCTAGTCTTCGGGCTGGACGTACGCGCCCAGCAGAGCCAGCCGCTGGGCGAGCCCGCTGTAGGCGCGGGGCTGGAGGGTGAGCGCGACGAAGATGGTGTCGTCGCCCGCCACCGTTCCGAGCACCTCCGGCCAGCCGGCGCCGTCGATCCCGGACGCCAGCGGGCTGGCCGAGCCTGGCGTGGTGGTCAGTACCGCGATCCCCTGTCCGCGCCGGACCGTCAGGGGAAGGTCGCGGAGCAGCCGGCGCAGCTTCTCCTCCCGGCCAGCCGTCGAGGCAGCGCCCAGGCCGTCTTCGGGCTTGATGTAATGACCCTCCGGCCCGGCGACCCGCATCAGACCGAGCTCCGCGATATCGCGCGAAACGGTCGCCTGCGTGGTCAGGATTCCGGCGCGATGCAGCCGCTCGACGAGCTCTTCCTGGGTCGCGACCTGGTGTTTGGCGATGATCGACAGGATCGCCTCCTGACGCTTACGCTTTGACATGCGCCAGCGCCTCCCTGACCCGTCGCGGCGCCGTGCCGCCGAGGACATCGCGTGATCTGAGCGCCCCTTCCAGGGTCAGATGATCGACGATGTCGGCGCTGAAGAGCCGCGAAAACTCCTGGAGCTCGGCGAGGCTGAACGACTCCAAGCCACGGCCGGTGGCGATGGCGTGGGCAACCATCCGGCCAACCAGATGATGCGCGTCGCGAAACGGCATGCCTTTGGCGGCCAGGTAATCGGCGAGCTCGGTCGCAAGGGTATGTCCCTCGAGGGCGGCGGTGCGTAGCGCGTCGCGGTCGAATTGCAGGCCCTCAACCAGTCTCGCCGTGACCTGAAGACAGGCAAGCGTGGTATCGACGCCGTCGAACAGCGCCTCCTTGTCCTCCTGCAGGTCGCGGTTGTAGGCGAGCGGAAGACCCTTGAGCACCATCAAGAGATTCATCAGATCGCCGGCGACCCGTCCGCTCTTGGCTCGCACCAGCTCGGCGGCGCAGGGGTTCTTCTTGTTCGGCATCATCGAGCTGCCACTGGCAAGCGCGTCAGGGAGCGACGCGAAGGAGAACTCGACGCTGGTCCACAGCACGATCTCGCCGCAGAGTCGAGAGAGGTGAATCATCGCGATGCTGCAGGCGGCCAGCAGCTCGAGCACGAAGTCTCGGTCGGCCACGGCATCGAGCGAGTTGGCGCTGGCGCTGGCGAACCCGAGCTCGTGCGCCAGTGCGGAGCGATCGATCGGAAAACCGCTACCGGCGAGCGCGCCCGCGCCCAGCGGCGAGGCGTCCGCCCGGCGCAACGCATCCTCGGTCCGGCCCGCGTCCCGGCGAAGCATCTCGACGTAGGCGAGGAGATGATGCGCCAGCAGAACGGGTTGCGCGCGCTGGGTGTGCGTGTAGCCGGGCATCACCGTGTCGATGTGTTCCTCGGCGCGGGCGACCAGCGCCGACGCCAGCGACGCGATCGCCTCGAGCAACCGTCCGCCAGCAGCCCTGACAAAGAGCCGCAGGTCTACGGCGACCTGGTCATTGCGACTCCGCCCCGTATGGAGCTTGCCGCCCAGTGGGCCGAGCTTCTCCTGCAATCGCTTCTCGACCGCCATGTGGATGTCTTCCGCGGCCGCCACCCTGCCCTCACCCGCGGCGAGCTCTGTCTCGAACTCGGTGCCGATCTCCCGGAGAGCGATGTCGATGCGCAATTGTTCTTCGGCGGTCAGCACCCCAGCCCCGACCAGCGCCTTCGCCCAGGCGCGACCGCCGGCGATGTCTTCGCGGAAGAGCCGTCGGTCGACCTCGAATGATCGCGTGAACTGCTCGATCAAAGGATCCGGCTCCTCGCTAAAGCGACCGCCCCAGGGCTGCTGGCTCAGTGCGAGACCTTCGACATGCGCCTGGACAGAACCTCCCACGGTAGCCCGGCGATCTGCGCCGCCGGCCCACACAATTGCTGGTTGAAACTCCGGCTCTGCAGCCCGCGGATCTCCGGGAAGAACAGCGAGTGATCGCTCTGCCGCGCGTCCAGGTCGATCGTCCCGTGGAACAGGGTGGCGGTCACGGTCCCGCTCACCTGGGCCTGGGTCGTCTGGATGAAGGCGTCGAGCCCCTCCTTCAACGGGCTGAACCAGGCGCCGTGATAGACGAGGTAAGCCCACTTCTGATCGACGAACGCCTTGAAGTCGAGCTCCTCCTTGGTGAGGCAGAACTGCTCCAGGTCGTGATGCAGCTTGAGGAGGACCGTGGCCGCGGGCGCCTCGTAGAGCTCGCGCGATTTCAGGCCCATGATGCCGTCCTCGAAGATGTCGATCTTCCCGATTCCATGACTCCCGGCGATCACGTTGAGCTTCGAGACGATTTCTGGCAGCGAGCGTTCGGTGCCGTCGAGCGCGACCGGCACGCCATGCTCGAAGGTGACGGAAATCTGCGTCGGCGTTGACGTCGCCTTCGAAGCCGACTTCCACCAGAGCCAGGCGTGATCCGGAATCGGCTGGTTGAGCCCGACTGCCCCCGAGGCCAGGCTGCGGCACCACAGTGTCTTGTCATCGCCGCCCTGCATCACCTCGGTGATGGGGATGCCCAGCTCCTTCGACAGTTCCTCTTCCTCGCCGCGGGTCAGATCGAAGTCGCGCACCGGGACCAGGACCTTGAGCTGCGGCGCGAAGAGCTTGAAGACGTTGTGCATTCGGTACTGGTCGTTGCCCTTGCCGCTGCTGCCTTCCATGATGGCGTCGCAGCCAAGCTTGAGCGCCAGGGAAGCGATCTTCGCGGCGATCAGCTGACGGGTCATCGAGGTCGACACGGGATAGCCCTCGTAGCTGGAGTTTGCCTGGATCGCCTTCGACAGCCAG
>Ga0209156_10000016_pt1 | contig 118341 bp, 103 predicted proteins | sample GraSoiAngelo_124_FD_185881 | JGI IMG/M metagenome (GOLD analysis project Ga0209156, IMG submission 185881) | Grasslands soil microbial communities from the Angelo Coastal Reserve, California, USA - 14_0927_05_20cm (SPAdes) (version 2) | ecosystem: Environmental > Terrestrial > Soil >... | reverse complement strand
CAAGAACTTTGCGGCGATACTTCGGGCAGAACACGATGTGGTACGACAGGTTGAAGACGGCTCCGGCGTTCTTGACGTAACGACTGTCTTTTGGAGGCTTAAGTCCTATGTTATAAGCCTGCCATGCGCCTATCTATTTTTCAAGTACTTGTACGCCCTCACCTGCCGCCTAAAGTCGGCAGTCCGACGGGCGGTCACTTATCGTGGTATCCACTTCGACAGGCCTTTCATTGAGGAGTGTTGGCTGATAGACCCATTGGCGTACCGCATCCAGCGCAGCTTGTTACAGCAGCGGATGTCCCGAGATCGCTTCCAATTCCCCGATTGTCCCGTCCTTACCAACGATGACTTGGAGCCTCACCACGCCCTTGATGCGTGCCTGGCGGGCTGCTTGTGGATACACGGGTTGAACGTTGTTCAGCATCCTCGCTGCCTGGACATTTCCTCCCAGTCGGATACGTCCTACGTTGCTTGTTAAACCGCCCGCCACGGAAGGAACAGTTGCCGCTCGCTCATCGGTCGGCACGCTCAGGGACGAAATCATCTGCAGGCGGCAATCCGGCGAAGAGCGCGCGCACGCAAGCCGTCCCCTCCGCAAAAGTCTCAATTCCGTTGCCTCCGGAAAGACATTGGGAAACGTGACACCCTGCAAATCCTTTGCGAAGGGAGCAAGCTCGTCGTCTCCGCTGATGAACTTCACGCCGCGCACGGCAGGTCCGGGAGAAAGCAAAATCCAAAACTCGGCGAATCCCTCTGCTTGGTGCGAATTCTTGACAGCCAGGGTGTTCGATTCTCTCAACAGCCCGCGCCCCTCTTCCACCAGCCTGTCAACATTTGCGTCTCCTCCGGCTAGCGCCGTCAGCCGCTCCCGCGTCTCGGTTGCGGATGAATCCACCGCTAACGCCATCTGATACATGCGCATGGCTTCCGCTTTCCGTCCCTGCTTTTCATAGATTTGGCCGAGATGATCGCTGTTGATGCTGAGCGGATGGATCATCCACGCGCACCGTACGTAGTTCTCGGCTTCGGATAAATTGCCTTTCTGAAAGCGAATCCATCCCCAAGTGTCCCAGTACGAAGCGATCCGTGAGGCATTGTTGCTATCTTCCCTCGTCAAATGATCCAGGGAAGTATCCCGCATCCGCAAAACGGTTGCGCCAATTGCCTCCCCTGCATATTCTTCCGCTTGTGGCAGGTCTAGGTTGTCCAGGGCCATCTCGTAGGCCACCGCGTTCCAGCGGAACGGAACTGGCTGCAACTGCACGGATTTCATGAACGCCTCGGCGGCAAGTTCCGGTTGCTTCGTTTTGCCGTAGGCTCGGCCCAGGTTAAAGGCCACGCTTGCATCTTCTGGCGAAATCGTTACTGCTACTTCAAGCTCTGCCGTCGCTTTCTCGTATTGTTTGTTTAGGAGGTACACGCGCCCAAGGTTTGCGTGAGCCCATGGGTCCTCGGCATTGATCTCGATTTGTTTCTGGAATTCGGGGATCGCTTCGTCATACCTTTTTTGATGAGCCAGGGCCTGTCCCAGATTGTTGTAAGCATTCAGGTCTTGGGGATTCACGACAATCGCATTTCGCAGCGCGGCTTCAGCTTTGTCGTATTGCCCGAGCGCGTTGTAGGTCCATCCCAGATAGTTCCATGCATTCTTGTAATTCCGGTCCGCCGCTACCACCTTTTCGAGGAACTGTGCGCACAACGAGTAGTCGCGGTTTCGCGCCGCTTGATTCGCGGCACGGTACAGGGTTTGGATGGGCGTCTCCGATGCCGTCGCAGGTGTTTCCGGAGACGACTTCTCGACGGTTATCCGTTCTTGAGCGAATAACGGAAGAAAAATGAAGCTGGAACAAGCAACGAGCCGAAGAACTCCCTTGCGTAGTAAGGCCATGCGGGTTATCTCCTGCGGTTGGCCACGGAGGACCTCTGGGGTCGAGCGTCACAAGTATACCCCGGTACAGGACCGGCCGCTGGTCTCAGCTCTACCCAGAGGCGGCCCGCCAAGCACCAATCTAAGGCTTTCGCCTTTTTGCGCGCCCTCCGGCATACTCTACCCCTGTGTTTTCTCTTCTCTTACGCCATCCTCTTTCGCGGGTGGGTACTCGACCCCCTTCGATTGCACAACGATAAACACGCTCGAGCTTTCCAACATGAAGACGAGTGACGAAGCGATGGATTGCTGTCAAAGGTACGGGCTTGACCGAGCCAATTGCAAGGTCTAGAGTTCGCGGCAAGTATCTAGCTTTTGACACACAAAGCTTGGGGATTTGGGGAGAGAACATTTGGAGCACACGGACAGTATTGTTCACGTAAAAGCTCGCATGGAGAATGGCGAACTAGTCGAGAAAGAAATTGTTTGCGCGAGCTGCGGCGGCGAGGCGCGGAAGTTTACGGGATTCGACAGGAATGGCGCTTTCTACGTACTCCTGGGATGTACCGAGTGCGGAGAATCACTCGCCGAGTTTCAAACCAACGCTGAGCTGGAAACAAGCTTGGTAGAGATATGGCGGACAGTGAAGTGCTACTTGCTCCAATCTCCGAAAGAATTTAAGGGCGAGTTTAATCCTACACCTGCCATGCTTTCTCGATCTCGCCCGGTCTGAACATCCCTTTCAAGTTGACTCCACATGGTCTGCGGCTCGGATTTCCTTCCATTCCCGCGGCGCAACAGTTGCCGCGCCAACCTTGGAACCTCCCAACCTGCAAACTCTCTGTTCCAACCTCGGAACCTCCACCTCTGCTTCCTCCGGTACGTGGCCTCGACCTATCTCCTTTGTTCGCAACTTAGGAAAACTGCCGGGGTGTACCCAGTTTCTTCCCCGATTGGAACTCTTGCGCTCTTGCCGAAAGGAAGCTCCCAGGAACCAAAAAACGCACTCCGCAAACTCCGCTGCTTCGGTTGCCGCCCGCCACCCGAGGTGCCATAATTTCATCTCATACCGCGGTCTGGCGCGCCGCCAAACGCATGGCATGCGCGACCGAGGTTGTTAGGAGACTTTATGGGATTGCGCGATAGCTGGATTGAAAAACGGGAAGCCGCTGCGGCTGCGTCGAACGGCAGCCGCCCGGGCGCGCATGCGCCCGATGGGTGCAATGTCTCGCAGATGCATTTTGCGCGCCAGGGGGTCATCACCGAAGAAATGCAATACGTCGCCAAGCGCGAAAAACTCGAGCCCGAGTTCGTCCGCAGCGAAGCTGCCCGCGGGCGCATGATCATTCCCGCGAACATCCATCACCGCAACCTCGAGCCCATGGCCATCGGCGTCGCCTCCAAATGCAAAATCAACGCCAACATCGGCAACTCCGCCACCAGCTCGAACATCGACGAAGAGCTCAAAAAGCTCCACCACGCCGTCCACTACGGCGCGGACACGGTGATGGACCTCTCGACCGGCGGCAACATTCCCGAAATTCGCAAAGCCATTATCGACGCCTCTCCTGTTCCCGTGGGTACGGTTCCCGTCTACGAAGCGATTTCCCGTGTGCGCCGGCCGGAAGACCTGACCTTCGAGTTGATGCTCGAAGTCATTGAAGAGCAAGCCGAACAGGGCGTCGACTACATGACCATCCACGCAGGCGTGTTGCGCCAGCATGTGCCATTTGTGCGCAAGCGCATCACCGGGATCGTCAGCCGCGGCGGCTCGCTGATGGCGCATTGGATGGAGCATCACAAAAAACAGAATTTTCTTTACGAGAATTTCGACGAACTCTGCAAAGTCTTCAAGAAGCACGACGTCAGCTTCTCTCTCGGCGATGGCTTGCGCCCCGGCTGCATCGCGGACGCCAGCGACGAAGCGCAATTCGCCGAACTGAAAGTTCTCGGCGAACTCACGAAAAAAGCCTGGGAGCACGATATTCAAGTCATGATCGAAGGTCCCGGACACATTCCCATGGACAAGATCAAGGAGCAAGTGGACCTCGAAATGGAATGGTGCCATGAAGCGCCGTTCTACACGCTGGGGCCGCTGGTCATCGACATCGCTCCCGGCTACGACCACATCACCAGCGCCATTGGCGCCGCGATGATTGGCTGGCACGGCGCGTCGATGCTTTGCTACGTCACGCCCAAGGAGCATCTCGGCTTGCCGAATCCCGACGACGTGAAGCAAGGCGTCATCGCCTACAAGATTGCCGCGCACGCCGCCGATGTGGCGCGTCACCGGCCCGGCGCGCGCGACCGCGACGACGCGCTTTCCTACGCGCGCTTCTTGTTCGATTGGAACAAGCAATTTGAATTGTCGCTCGATCCCGACACCGCCCGCGCCATGCACGACGAAAATCTTCCCGACGACTTCTACAAAGAGGCTAAGTTCTGCTCCATGTGCGGCCCGAAGTTCTGTTCCATGAACATCACGCAGATGGCCGAAGCCGAATCCGGCCAGGACCAGGCTGAACGCAAACAGAAATTCGCCGAATTGCTGGTCAAAGTCCAAGGCGCCGGAGCATGACAGCTGGTAGTAGTCATGGAAACGTTTGAAATCGACGTGAAATTGGCGAACCTGGAGGTCCCCAACGAGACCGAGGAAATCTCGTTGCGTCGTTGATCCCGTGGGCGGAAAACTGATTCCGCGCCGCTTGCGTATGCCGCGAGCTGGAACAAAAGGACACTATGGTACGTATGCAGATTCAGATGGCAGCTTGGTGTGCCTCGGCTGAGGTGGGATGGAGGAGGTGAAATATGGAGTTTCTGATATTTATGGTCATTCTCTATTTCCTGCCTACGATCGCCGCGCTGGCTCTTCGCCGCGATGACGACGTTGCCGGTATTTTTCTGGTGAACTTCTTTCTCGGCTGGACCATCATCGGCTGGTGTGTCGCGCTCATCTGGGCCGCGGCTTCGCAGCGATCCATGGAAGTCAGTCACGTTCCCGTAAGCTCCGGCCGATTCTGCTCTCATTGCGGCGCGCTTTCGCCTTATGGCGCGCGCTTCTGTGCCGCCTGCGGCAGGGCAGTGTAATTGGCGGATTCCCCGGAAGCTCGCGTGACGAACCCGCAATCGGACCAAGCGCTGCGCGAGGAGTTCAACCGTTGGGCGGAAGCGGGGCGCGGCGAAGGCATGGAACAGGAGCACCTGCCTATCACGCTGCCGGTGCTCGAGAAAATGCGGCTCACGCCGGCGGACAATGTTCTCGACGTGGGCTGCGGAGCGGGGTGGCTTTCGCGGCGGCTGGGGAAATTGGTGCCGCAGGGCCGCGTCGTGGGAATGGACATTGCGGACGAGATGGTTCGCCACGCGCGCCGCGCCAGCGGCGATTTTGAAAATTTGATGTTCGTCACCGGCGAAGTGGACGAAATTCCCTGGGAGCCGAATTTTTTCTCGCACGCGATTTCCGTAGAGTCTTCTTACTACTGGCCGGATCCTGCCGCGGGCATCCGCGAAATTTTTCGCGTACTGAAACCCGGTGGGTCGGCTTGGATTCTCATCAACTACTATCGCGACAATGCGCATTGCCATCAGTGGGGCGATCTACTTGCGGTCAAAACCCATCTGCTCTCGGCGGAGGAATGGAGTGAGTTTTTCCGCGGCGCCGGTTTTGGAAACGTGCAGCACGAGCGCATCGCGGACCCTTCGCCGACGCCGGCCGTTTACACCGGCCGGTGGTTTCGCGACGCCGCCGAGCTCCGCGCGTTCAAAGCCGAAGGCGCTCTGCTCGTCCACGGCGTGAAGGAATGAAATGCTGGCAAATTCGAGCGCTGCGTGATATGACCGCTTCCTGGTAGGAAACTCTCATGTCATTTCTAAAAAGCGGCGTGGCCGTCGTCACCGGAGCGGGCTCAGGCATAGGACGGGCACTCGCGCAGCAGTTGGCGGCCGCGGGTTCCGCGCTGGCGCTGGCGGACATCGACGAAGCCTAGCTCCAGCAAACGGCGCAATCGCTTGCGAAAAGCGGCGACCGGGACACAGCCGGGAAAAACGTCCCCTTGGTCACGACGCACGTTGTCGATGTGGCCAAAGAAGAAAGCGCAAAGATTTTTGCCGCGGACGCGCACGCGCGGCACGGGCGCGTCACGCTGCTCATCAACAACGCCGGCGCCGTGCTGCATGGAAATTTTGAAGAAATTTCGCTCGACGATTTTCGCTGGCTGATGAATATCAATTTCTGGGGCGCGGTCTACGGAGTGAAATATTTCTTGCCGCTGCTGAAACGCGAGCCGCGAGCACACATCGTGAACCTTTCCAGCATTTTGGGAGTCGCGGCGATGGCGGGCCAGCTCGCATACTGCACGAGCAAGTTTGCCGTTCGCGGATTTACGGAGTTGCTCCATCACGAACTGGAAGGGAGCAGCGTTGGCGTAAGTTGCGTGCATCCTGGTGGCATTCAAACCCCTATCGTGCGTCACGCGCGATGGGGCGCCGCTACGGCAGTCGCGAAGCGCGAAGAAAGCATCGCGCCATTCGAGCGTTTGGCGCGCACGCCACCGGAAGCCGCCGCGGCACGAATTTTGCGCGGGGTGGAACGCCGCGAGCCGCGCATCCTGATCGGACTGGATGCTTTCCAGATCGATGTTCTTCAGCGCCCGCGCCCCGCTTCGTACTGGAAGTCTCTGGCGCGGAAACTCGAAGACCCCAATATGAGGAAGCAGCCCGCCACCGTCAAGCAACCAAGCCACTAGGACGCCAACCGCAACGGCGCAGTTCGGGTTCGCCGCGAATCGGGCTTGCTCATCCCATTTCCCCTCCCTATGGACATTCCAAAGGAGAGGTGATAGCCTCCTTTCGACGCTCCAAAGCAACCCTGGTGTGAACGGGGCGGCGTAGAAACGGAAGGGCCATGGACATCAAGAAATCGGAAGTGCTGCAGGGAACGTTGGACCTGATGATTTTGAAAACGCTGCAGGCGCTGGGGCCTGTGCACGGGTTCGGCATCGCGCGGCGTCTCGAGCAGGTGAGCCGCGACGTTCTCCAGCTCAATGAGGGCACGGTGTACACCTCGCTGCTCCGGCTCCAACAGCAGGGATAGATTGCCGCAAAGTGGGGGACATCGGAGAACAATCGCAAGGCGAAATTTTATTCCATCACCAAGCGCGGAGAGAAGCAGCTTGAGGTCGAAGCGGAAAATTGGGAGCGGATTTCCGGCGTGATTGGCCGCGTGCTGCGGCTGGAAGCAGCGAGAGAATCATGAGCGCACAACGAGAATCGAGGCTGCGGGCTTTTGCGGCGAAGCTGCGCGGTTTTTTGCGCGGGAACCATCGCGACGGCGAGTTCGACGACGAGATCCAGGAACATTTGCAACTGCTCGCCGAGAGGTTTGTCGGGCAAGGGATGTCCAGGGAAGAGGCTACGGCAGCGGCGCGGCGGCAGTTCGGCAACGTAAACTTTGCTGCAAGGAGACCGGAGGGGATTGCAGACTTTCTTATCTGTCGAAGCCTTGTGGCACGACCAGCGGTACGGGCTGCGTATTCTCAGACGCACACCGATCACAACCGGCGTGGCCATCCTGTCCCTGGCTCTTGGAATTGGCGCCAATACCGCGATCTTCAGCCTGATTGATAGCGTGATGTTACGCATGCTGCCGGTGCAAAGGCCGGAAGAGCTGGTCCAAGTGCGTAGAGAAAACCCTCGCTACGCCAGCATCGAGCCGTCCAGTGTGTCCACGAATCCCCTTTGGGAAGAGTTGAGGGACCACCAAGACGTTTTTTCGGGCGTTTTCGCGTGGGAATCGACGCCCTTCGACCTGGCCCAAGGCGGCGCAGTGCGCCGGGCGAATGGAATGTTTGTAAGCGGGGATTACTTCAGGACGCTTGGCATTCGACCCGTGGCAGGACGCTTGCTGGCGGAATCCGACGACAGGCGAGGGTGCGCAGGCGCGGCGGTCTTGAGCTATGGATTCTGGCAGGAACATTTTGCCGGAATGCCTAGCGCCATCGGCAGCATGATTTCGCTCGATGGTCATAAGTTCGAAATCATCGGCGTAAGCCAACCAGGATTTTACGGCACGCATATTGAGATTAAATTCGACGTAGTAATCCCGATTTGCGCCGCAGCGCAGTTTGACGGCGCGAGATCGCGGCTGGACGCAAGGTCGTGGTGGTGGTTGAGCGTGATTGGCCGGAAGAAACCCGGCGCAAGTCTGTCGCAGCTGAAGGCCGGCTCGCAGTGCTCTCTCCTCAAGTATTTTCGGAAGTGGTGCCACCAAACTGGGAGCCCAAAGAGGAAGAGAATTTTCACAAACAGACATTGGTGACTACGCCGGCGAGCACTGGAGTGTCTTATTTGCTGCGCCGGGAATTTGGCCAGCCGCTCGACATGCTGATGGCCGTGGTGGGTCTGGTGTTGCTCATTGCTTGCGCAAACATCGCCAGCTTGATGCTGGCTCGCTCCGCCGCGCGTCAGAAGGAAATTGCGGTGCGAAAGGCGCTGGGTGCCCCAAGAATGCGGTTGATTCGACAGCTGCTGACCGAGTGCGTTCCGCCTTCGACGATAGGGGCCGCGCTTGGAATTTTGTTCGCGCGATGGGGAAGCGCCCTGCTGGTTCGCTTTATCTCGACGAAAAGCAATCCTCTGCCTGTTTTTCTGGATTTGTCGCTCGATTGGCGCGTATTGAGCTTTACCGCCGTGGTGGCGGTTTTAACTGGGCTACTTTTCGGCGTTTTACCAGCGTTTCGTTCTACGCGCGTTCCTTTGGTCTCCGCAATGAAAGGGACTCAAGCGGTTGACACAGAAAGCGGAGTGGGGTTCCGACCAGGCAAATGGATTGTGGCTTCGCAAGTCGCCTTTTCGCTCGTTTTGCTGGTGGTCAGTGGGCTATTTCTAAGGAGTTTGGCAAAGCTGGTAACCATGGACATCGGCTTCGACCGCAACAACGTGTTACTGGTGCATGTGGACTTGCACACAGCGAAAGTTGCGCCCGAGCAGCAGCCCGCGGTGTTCGACGACATCGAACGCAGGCTGCGTTTACTTCCAGGCGTTATGTCCGCTAGCGGGTCCATAATGACCCCGGTCAGCAATCGGATTTGGAACAATTTCCTGCAAGTGGACACGCGGAATGCCCCTACCGGAGACGACGCCCTTGTGAATTTCAACTTCATTTCGCCCGGTTATTTTGTGACCCTGCACACGTCTCTTCTGGCGGGAAGAGATTTCAACGACTCAGACACAAGAACGTCAGCGAAGGTCGCCATTATCAACGAAGCGGTGGCGCGAAAGTTTTTTTGCGAATTCCAATCCAGTTGGCAAATTCTTCAGAATTCTGCCGGAGCCAGGCCAGGCAGCACCGCCGATTGAGTGGTGGGCTTGGTAAAGAGCGCAAAGTACGATTCGCTGCGCGAGGACAATTCTGTCACGGCCTATTTCCCCATCACGCAGGTTCCCGAACATGCCGAGGCGCAGTCCTTCGAACTAAGAACGGCGATGCGGCCCGCTGTGCTGATGGCCCAGGTCCAGGACGCCGTAGCGCAGGTGAGCAAGGCGATTCCCCTGGAATCCTCTACGCTGGCGCAGCAGGTGGACGATTCGCTGATGCAAGAACGGCTGCTGGCTACGCTTTCCACGTTTTTTGGCGGGCTGGCCTTGTTGCTCGCGATGATCGGCCTATACGGCGCGCTGAGTTACCTGGTCACGCAGCGTCAGGTTGAGTTCGGCATCCGCATGGCCCGTGGGGCGCCCGAGGCTTCCATTCTGGGTTTGGTCATGCGCGATGTTTCCCTTGTACTTGCCGGTGGCGTGGCAGCGGGCGTTGGCCTTTCGTTAGCAACCGTGGGCTTGCTTCAAAAGATGCTGTTCGGGCTTGCGGCCCGAGATAGTGTAACGATGCTCGCAGCCATTGGAGTCTTGCCGATCGTCGCGATTTGTGCCGGCTACTTGCCGGCGCGCCGCGCCATGCGTGTCGATCCCATGGTCGCGCTGAGATATGAATGAAGGTTAGAGGTTGGACGGCCTAAAGTTCGAGGGCCGCATCAAGCCAGCCGCCCGTCCGCCGAGACCTTTTGACTGACCTACCCGCTGCATATATACTCCCCGATGCTAGAGGCTTGTGAGCTGGAGTAGGGACTAATGGGCGTTCTGGACCAACGGTTTGAAAAGAACTTCATGATCACGTCGGTGGACTACGTGTTCAACTGGGCGCGGAAGAGCGCGCTGTGGCCGCTGACGTTCGGGCTGGCGTGCTGCGCCATCGAGATGATCGCTTCGACGACTTCGCGGTTTGACATGGCGCGGTTTGGCGCGGAAGTGTTCCGGCCGTCGCCGCGGCAGGCGGACCTGATGATCGTTTCGGGGACGGTCACGCTGAAAATGTCGCCCGTGATCCAGCGCGTATGGGCGCAGATGCCGGACCCGAAGTGGTGCATCTCGATGGGAGCGTGCTCGAGCGTGGGCGGGCCTTTCAATACTTACTCGGTTTTGCAGGGTGTGGACCGCATCGTTCCCGTGGACGTGTACATTGTGGGGTGCCCGCCGCGCCCAGAGGGGCTTTTCTTCGGTTTGATGAAGCTGCAGGACAAGATTGACCAGATGACGCTGGCGAAACGGCCGACGGAAATACGCCTCAAGCCAGAGATGGTAGAGGATTTCAAAAAGAGCGTGATGGTGGCGCAGACGCCGGAACCAAGATGAAGTGAGGATCTAAGGAAGTAAGGATTCAGAGGGGCGCGGCAAGGCCGAAAATCGAAAAGGGCAGAAATAGGAAATTCGCCACGAGGAGTGCCAAGAGCCAATGGCGTTTGTGAGAACGGCAAAGACCAATGAAATCACGCCGGGGACGATCCGGGAGTTCCAGGTGGAGGGCAAGACGGTGGCCCTGGCAAATATCGGGGGCAAATACTACGCCATCAACAATACCTGCCTGCATCGAGGCGGGCCGCTGGGACAAGGGGTCCTGAACGGAACAGTGGTGACGTGCCCCTGGCACGGCTGGCAATACGACGTAACCACGGGGAAGGTGAAGCAGAACCCGGCGGTCGGGGTGGATTGCTATAAAGTCGAGGTGCGGGGCGAGGATGTTTTCGTAGACGCGGGTTAGTGAGGCCTCTATCTCTTTGAAAATAATAGAGATAATTTAGATTTCAGACCCCTAGGGACATTTTCGGCAATATCCTTTGCGAGTAACCCTTTCGCTCAAGCTTCTTTCGGCCTAACCCACACATTTTGTTTCGCTTTTCCGACACCACCGTGTATAGTTCTGCGGACTCTAGGCCTCAATGTCGATAACGACGGTTCAACGACACTATTGGATCTTTAGCGCGGACCCTCACCACTATCACTGGGACACACTTTTTGTAAAAGGGAAGGAGATGTGGCACGGGGCGGGGGCCAGGCCGGACGCCATCCGCGCGCTCAAGCAGGTGCGCAAGGGCGACCGGGTGCTGTGCTACCACTCGGCGCCAGAGCGGTCGCTCTATTCCATCGCGGAGGTCACGCGCGATCCGTATCCCGACCCGCACGACCATAAGGGCAAAAACCTGGTGGCGGACCTGCGGGCGTTTGAAAAGCTGCCTCGGCAAGTGATGCTGGAAGAGATGCGTGCGAACACCGCGTTGAGGAAAATGAAGCTGCTCAAGAACGTGAGACTGCTCATTTCGCCTATTAGCGACGCGGAGTATCAGGAAATTTTGCGCATGGCCGGGATTGTGCCCACGCCGGGAATTCCGTTGCCCTGACGCATGGACTTTCACAAGCACCATGCTCGTTCGAACGGAGGGAAGAGATGGCGGCGCTGAATCGCGCGAGCTTGCTAGCCATCGGCGTGGTTGCGGTTCTTGGGATGTTTCCCCAAACGGCGCGGCAGGATTTCATGCTAGACGAAATTGCGAGCGGCAAGACGCGCGTGCTTGATCTGAGCTACGCGATCAACGACAAACTGGTGCGTTGGCCGGGAGACGAAAAAGTTTTTGAAGCGAAAGTCAACGCTTCGGTCGAGAAGAATGGATACTTCACGCGGAGTTTCTGGATGTTGGAGCATTACGGAACGCATCTGGATGCGTCGGCGCACTTCCCGCCCGGAAAGACGACCGTCGATCAGATTCCCGTGCAGCAGCTTTTTGGGCCTGCGGTCGTGCTGGACGTGAGGGCCGAAGGCGCGAAAGATGCGGATTATCAGCTTCCTGCGGCGCGCGTGGAAGAGTGGGAGAAGCGCCATGGACGAATTGCTGATGGAGCGATTGTGCTGCTGAGAACAGGTTGGGCGGCGCGCTGGCCGGATGCGCAGAAATATCGCAATCAAGATGCGCAGGGACGGATGCATTTTCCGGGCTTCTCTGCAGAAGCCGTGAAATTGCTGATCGAAAGGAGAATCAGCGGGCTGGGCTGCGACAGCATGAGTGTGGACCACGGAGCTTCGGCAGACTTTGCGGTGCATCATCTGGCGCTGGGCTCGGGGCTATATCACTTGGAAAATCTTGCGGACCTGAGCGCGTTGCCGGAAAGCGGAGCGTTCCTGGTGGTGGCACCGATTAAGCTCGAAGGCGGTTCGGGCGGGCCGGTGCGGGTTTTTGCGCTGCTGCCGTGAAGCTGCATTTCTGCAACATTTTCGCGGGCTTACGTCTTATTGAGTTGACGGGTGTGGCGGATTCCAACGGGCGATTCGATTTCCAATGTCCTGAACCGACAGTTCGCAGCGTGGCCGGGAGATTTTTCTCTTGAGAATTTCGAGAAAGCAGATCCCTCGCTTCGCTCGGGATGACCGCCGAGAGCGTTTTTTCAACGAGTCTTAGGCACTGCGGGACTCCATGTTTTTGGAGGAAATATGCGCGCTCGAATGGCGGTGGTGATTGGTGCTTTGCTGGCGTTGGGGTGGGCGGGAGTGACGCGGGGAGCGGAGGAGACGCCGCTGCTGGCGCATTCGCCGACGCTGAGCAAGACGCAGGTGGTGTTTGCCTATGGCGAGTACTTGTGGAGCGTGCCGCGGGAAGGCGGTGACGCGCGGCAACTCACCACGGGCGGCCAAGAAGGCGCGCCGGTGTTTTCTCCGGACGGCAAGTGGATTGCGTTTACAGGACAGTACGACGGAAACGTGGATGTGTTTGTGATTCCGGCCGAAGGGGGAGAGCCGATGCGACTGACGTGGCATCCCGGTGTGGATATTGCAACGGGCTGGACGCCAGACGGAAAGAAAGTGCTGTTCCATTCGAACCGCGAATCGCATGCGGACTTTGACCGGCTGTACACCGTTCCGGTGGAGGGCGGCCCGGCGGAAGTGCTGCCGATGTGGCGCGGGGAAGCAGCGTGCTTTTCGCCGGACGGCACGCGCATCGCCTATGTGCCGAATGAGATTTGGCAGACTTCGTGGAAACGTTATCGCGGCGGGCAAACTACTCCGATTTACATCGTGCGGCTGAGCGATCTGGCGCTTGAAAAAGTGCCGCGGGAGAATTGGAATGATAAGGATCCCGTCTGGTTTGGCGACACGGTGTATTTTCTTTCGGACCGCAACGGGCCGGTGACACTGTTCGCCTACGACACGAAAGCGAAAACAGTGAAACAGGTCATCGACAACCAGGGGCTGGATTTCAAGGCGCTTTCCGCGGGGCCGGACGCGCTCGTTTACGAACAGTTTGGCGGAATCTATCTCTTCAATCCCTCGAGCGGCAAATCCGCGAAAGTGGACATTCGCATTGCGGGCGACCTGCCGTCCACGCGGCCGCACTATGAAAAAGTGGCCGACCGGATTGACAACGCGGGGATTTCGCCTTCCGGCGCGCGCGCGGTGTTTGAAGCGCGCGGAGAGATTTTCACCGTGCCTGCGGAAAAGGGCGACGTACGCAACCTGACGCATACGCCCGCGGTAGCCGACCGGGACCCGTCGTGGTCCCCGGATGGCAAGTCGATTGCTTTCTTCTCCGACGAATCCGGCGAGTACGAGTTGCACATTGTGGATCAGTCGGGCTTGGCGTCGGTGAAGAAGATCAATCTGGGGAATCCGCCGTCGTTTTTCTACGGGCCGCTGTGGTCGCCGGACAGCAAGAAGATTGCCTACACCGACAAGCGACTGAACGTGTGGTACGTGGACGTGGAAAAAGGTGTGCCGGTGAAAGTGACCACGGATCGTTACGACGACCCGACGTCGACGATGAATGAATCCTGGTCGCCGGACAGCAAGTGGCTGACGTATTCGAAGTTTCTCGAAAATCATCTGCGCACCGTGTTCGTGTATTCGTTGGAGACGGGCAAGGAATCACAAATCACCGATGGCATCAGCGATGCGCGGTATCCGGTTTTCGACCGGGGCGGGAAATGGCTGATCTTCGCCGTGAGCACGGATATGGGGCTTTCCTCGGGGTGGCTGGATTTGTCGAGCTTCCAGCATCCGGTATTGCGCAACATCTATGCGGCGGTGCTGAAGAAGGGGAATCCTTCGCCGGTTGAGCCGCAGAGCGATGAAGAAAAGGCCGCGGAGGAAAAGAAGGACGCGGCGGGTGGAGACAAAGGAAAAGAAGCCGACAACAGCAAAGAAGGAGAGAAAGGGAAGGAAGGCGAGAAAAAGAAAGAAGAACCGGTCAAGGTGGTCATTGACTTTGACGGAATCGGCCAGCGCATCGTGTCGCTACCGATTAAGGCGGCGCGTTACGAAGGTTTGGACACGGGCAAAGCGGGAACGTTGTTCCTTGCGGAAATCGCGGACGTGCCGCGCTTCGAGCCTACTCCGATAACCGTTTCGAAGTTCGATTTCACGACGCGCAAAACGGAGCCATTTCTCAGCGGAATCCGGGCGTTCGGGGTCTCTGCAAATGGCGAGAAGGCTCTCTATCGGCAAAGCGAAGGCTGGTTGATTGCGGGCACGGCGGCCGCGCCGAAACCGGGCGAAGGCGCGCTGAAGCTGGACGGCATGGAGACTTATGTTGATCCGCGCGCAGAGTGGAACCAGATGTACCACGAAGTGTGGCGTATCGAGCGTGACTTCCTCTACGACCCAAATCATCACGGATTGAACATCCCTGCCGCCGAGAAGAAATACTCGGTGTATTTGAAAGGTTTGGGCGGACGCGCCGACCTCAACTATTTGTTTGATGAAATGCTCGGAGAAATCACCATCGGGCACATGTTTATCGCCGGCGGAGACATCCCCAAGCCTAATCAAGTGAGAGGTGGACTGCTTGGCGCGGATTATAAAATCGAGAACGGGCGCTACCGCTTCGCGCGCATCTACAACGGCGAGAATTGGAACCCGGACTTGCGCGCGCCGCTGACGCAGCCGGGTGTGGACGTGAAAGTGGGCGATTATTTGCTCGAAGTGGAGGGCCGCGACGTGCGGCCGCCTGCGGAGGTCTACAGCTTCTTCGAGAACACCGCGGGCAAGCAAATCAAAATCAGGGTGGGGACAAACGCAGACGGCAAGGATTCGCGCGAGGTGACCGTCGTGCCGCTGCCGAGCGAATTTGCGCTGCGCAACCGCGCGTGGGAAGAAGATAACCGCCGCAAGGTCGATGAACTCAGCGGCGGAAAGCTGGCGTACGTGCACGTGCCGGACACGGCTGTCGGCGGCTGGCTCAACTTCAACCGCTTCTATTTTGCCCAAGTCGGCAAGCAGGCCGCCGTGATCGATGAGCGCTACAACCACGGCGGCGAAGTGGCCGATTACATCATCGATATGCTGAAGCGGCCGTTGCGCAACTGCGCCATCTCGCGCGAAGGCGAAAAGTTCTGCTCGCCGCTGGCGCAGATTTACGGGCCAAAGACGATGATCATCAACGAGATGTCCGGCTCGGGCGGCGATGCGCTGCCGTGGATGTTCCGGCAGGACAAGATCGGGCCGCTGGTGGGCACGAAGACTTGGGGCGGCTTGGTCGGCATTTATGGATATCCGCGGCTGCTCGATGGCGGCTTCGTCACCGCGCCGCGGGTGGCCATTTACGGCTTGCATGGCGATTGGGAAGTGGAAAACAAAGGCATCCCGCCGGATATTGAAGTGGAAAACGATCCCGCGTCCGTTGCGGCAGGGCACGACCGGCAATTGGAAAAGGCCGTGGAAGTCACCATGGAGGCGCTGAAGAAAAATCCCGTCCTGATTCCGGATCATCCGGCGTATCCGAATTATCACAATTATCATGAGAAGTGAAGGACTCTTCCCGCGCCGGGACGTCGTATTGCTGCAATCCGGCAGTGACCACGGTTAGAGCAAAAAGACAGGTCATTTCTCCGGGCGATTTTCGTACGAACTTGGAATCCCGATTTATTTGCTCGAATTTATGCTTGTGGTTTTTGAGAGCATCCAGGGGAGAAGTTCCGACTCCGCGTAGGCCTTATCCCAGGAGTTGTGGTCCACGCCCGGGTATTCGGTGTAGTGCACTTCGCCGCCCAACGCCTTCATGGCTTCGGCCATGCGGCGTGATTCGGTGACGGGGACGACCGGGTCGTCGCCGCCGTGAAAAATCCAGACCGGCGTTTCGCCAACTTTCTTGGCGGCCTCGGTGTAAGGCGAATGGTCATCCGCAGACTGCGCGCGGGCTTTGTCGGGGACCAAGACGCCGCCGCAGATGGGTACGAGGGCCGCGAATTTTCCGGGATATTTTCCGGCAAGATACCAAGTCCCGTAACCGCCCATGGAAAGGCCCGTCAGATACGTTCGTGTGGCATCGCCGTGAAACTCCTTTTGCGCCGCTTCGAGCGTGGCCATGGCAACGTCTGCCATCGCACCGGCCCAGAAAACGTCTTTGCGGCACTGCGGCATCACCACAATGGAGGGGAAGCGGTCCCGATACCTGCGAATCGCGGCGCCAATGCCAACCTGGGTCTGGACCAGGCCGTCGTCGGCGCGTTCGCCCGCGCCGTGAAGGAACAAAATGACCGGCCACTTTTTCTTTTTGGTCCAATTGTCCGGGACGAAGACCTGATATTTGTACTGCCTTCCCGCGACCGTGACGGTGCGATCGAGAAAACCTGTTTCCGTTTTCTTAGCCCGGGCTGGCGGCACCGCCAGCGAAATAACAACGAGCGGCAAAAGGAACAGGTACATCAGGGTTTTCCGGAAAACGCGCACGAGTCACCTCCAGGCGCGAAACTGTAACATGAGTTCAAAGAAGGCGGGTTATTAGGGCGGGTGGGGACGGCACTCCATTTCCTCAGGGGCAAAAGCCCCGATTGATATTCCTGACAAGGCTGTCGGACTTGAATGAAGGTCCGATCTAGAGTTGACGCACCGATCCTTTAGCCTCTGTCGGCTAGGAAATCTGAAGCGAGCCGAGTGGAGCGCATTGTGTGGGCGGCTGTGATATTTTGAAAGTTCTATTTCCCCATGCCGGAACTTCCTGAAGTCGAAACCGTAGCGCGCGGCTTGCGCCAGGCCATTCTCGGGCGGCGCATCGTGTCAATCACGCTGGGCAAAACAGATTTCATCGACGATCCGATGGCGCTGGAGCAACACTTGCCGGGACGCCGGATTGAAGCCGTGGAGCGCTACGGAAAATTCATGTTGTTGCGTTTGTCGGCGGCGGGAACGAACGGCAATCTCAGCGACGATGCGGCAAAGCAGGCATCGCTGTTGGTGCATCTGGGAATGACCGGGCAGATGGCGCCGAGTCCGGCGGAAAAGCCTCGCGAGAAACATACGCACGTCTGTATGCTGCTGGACGACGGCCGCGAACTGCGGTACACGGATGCGCGGCGCTTTGGGCGGATCGCTTATCTGGCAGAAGCACCGCTGGCGGAAGAATTGACGCGCTTCGGAGCCGACCCGCTGGAAGTCGGCAAAGAGCAATTTGCGGAAAGCATTCGCGGGCGACGCGCACGGATTAAGGCACTGCTGCTGGACCAAAGGGTGCTGCGCGGCGTCGGTAATATCTACTCGGACGAAAGCTTGTGGCGAGCGAAGATTCATCCAGCGCAGCTGGGAGAGAATTTGAGCCGGAAGCAAGCGGAGACGCTATGGCGCGCACTGCAGAAAATTTTGCGCAAAGCCATCGTACTGCGCGGCTCGTCGATTTCCGATTTTCTTGACGCCGAAGGCGAGCCGGGAGAATATCAGCGGCGCCATCGGGCGTACGGCCGTGAAGGAAAAGCTTGCCAGCGGTGCAAGACGGTGATTCGACGCGGGATGGTGGCGGGACGCAGCAGCTATTTTTGCCCGAAATGCCAGCCGGCGCCGTACGGGTTCGTGGTCTCGCCGTTACCGAAACGAGCGGCCACCGCGGCTGCCGAAAAAATGGAAAGGACCCGAAGAACTGCCAAAAGTAGAATCAAAATGGGCCAAAAGGGCTCGGACCTTCCATACTGACATGCGCGCCGTCGTGCAAAGAGTCAGTCGCGCGAAAGTGACCGTAGAGGGCCGCATCACGGGCGAGATTGGCGCTGGGCTAATGATACTTCTTGGCGTCGGGAAGAACGATACTTCGGCGGTAGCGGCACGGATGGCGGAACGATGCGCGAACCTGCGCATCTTCGAAGACGAACAGGGAAAAATGAACCGCTCGCTGCTCGACGTGAAAGGCTGTGTTTTGACTGTTTCACAGTTTACTTTGTATGGCGACGTGCGCGGGCAGCGGCGGCCCAGTTTCATCACCGCGGCACCGCCGGAACTGGCAAAAACACTTTACCAAGAGTTTTGCGAGGCGCTAGGCAAGCTGGGAGTTACCGTTGCTACGGGAATTTTTCAGGCCATGATGTCGGTGGAGTTGGTCAATGAAGGCCCAGTCACGATCCTCCTCGATTCGGACAACACCTTCTAAGCGAGATGCAGAGCCTGGGAATCGGTCGGCGTGGACGAAGGCGGCAGTGCTGCGGGAACTCGAATCGCTGGCCGATCCTCGTGTGCGCGCGAAGATGGAGTACTTTGGCGTGCACGTGTCCAAGGCGCATGGAATCTCGGCGCCCGTGTTGCATGCGCTAGCGAAGAGAATCGGCAAAGATCATTGGCTTGCGCTGGAACTTTGGAACACGGGAATCCATGAAGCACGCCTCCTGGCGACGCTGATTGGAGAATCAGAGAAAGTTACGGCGGCAGAGATGGACCGGTGGGTGCGGGACTTCGATTCGTGGGATTTGGTGGACGCCGCGTGCTGCTATCTTTATGCGTATGTCAAACCCGCGTGGAGCAAGGCGGCGGCGTGGAGCCGGCGACGGGAGGAATTCGCGAAGCGGGCGGCATTTTCTTTGATGGCGTATCTGAGCTATAAGGACAAGGCGGCCCCAGATGCTCGATTTACGCGATTCCTACGGGTCATTGAACGGGAAGCGTATGATGAGCGCAATTTTGTGAGAAAGGCGGTCAACTGGGCTTTGCGCAATATTGGGAAGAGGAATCTTCGGTTGAACCGCGAAGCGATTCGCGTAGGCGAGAAAATCCGCCAGCAGGGCTCGCGTTCGGCTCGGTGGATTGCCGGGGACGCGCTCCGCGAACTCCAAAGTGCCGCCGTGCAAGCTCGATTGCGACAAAAGGCAGATGCAGGCCAATGACGACAAATAGAAAAGAAAAAGAGCTGAAAGTTCGCCGCGCGAAGAGTGAGGATGCACCGCGGCTTGCGGAACTCGCCACGCAACTCGGCTATCCGTCAACCGCCGCGCAGCTCCGCCAAAGGCTGCGGGCGCTCCTCCCCGCAGCGCAGAATGCAGTGTTCGTAGCGGAAGCGAAGGATGCCGGAGTCGTCGGCTGGCTGCACGTGAGCAAGCAGGCGCTGCTGGAGAGCGAAGTCCGCGCGGAGGTCAACGGTTTGGTCGTCGCGGACGGGCACCGCAGCTTGGGCGCGGGCGCGCAGTTGCTCGCAGCCGCTGAAGACTGGGCCCGCAAACACGGATGCAAGGGCATGTCGGTGCGTTCGAACGTGATTCGCGAGGGCGCGCACAAGTTTTACGAGCGCAACGGCTACGAGCACTACAAAACGCAGAAGTCCTTCCGCAAGCCGCTGTAGTCTGCGGCACCAGCCCCAGTTCCTCGACATGATTCCTTTTTTGGGACCACAGCGCAGGTTTTCAGGAATATTTATATCGTACTACGATATACTAACACCATGGCCAAGGAACTTTCCGCCGCTGAGTATCAGGCCCTGGCGGAACTGCGCTACCGCATCCGCAAATTCTTGCGGGAAGGCGATACGGTGGCCAGCCAAATGGGGCTCGAACCCCAGCAATATCTGCTCCTGTTGATGATTCGCGGAATTCCTGACGGCCAGGAGGCTACCGTCAGCAATCTGGCGGAGCGTCTAGTGCTGAAGCACCACAGCGTGGTGGAGCTGATCGACCGCCTGGAAGCTCATGGCTACGTGCGCCGGAGCCGCAGCCGTGAAGACCGCCGCAGCGTCTTGGTGTCGTTGCTGCCGCGCGGCGAAAAATTGCTCGAGCTAGTAGCCCAGGACCGCGTCAGCGAACTGCGCACGTCGGGCGCGGCGCTCGCCAATGCCATTGCGTCGCTGTTGAAGAACGGGCCTGCGTTTCACGGGAGAAAAAGTTCTCACGTTCGTCTGAGGAAAGGATTGGAAAAAAGGCGTGCATAACGTGCAGCAAGGCGTTTCTTCGAACGACCGCGAAAACAGAAAAAACAAAAGCCGCCATCAGGAAGAGTTGGGAGATTTTTCCACCACGCTTCGCGTGTTGCCGATCTCCGGATTGGCAATCGGCATCGGCGTACTTTGCTCATTTGTTGCCCTGGCGCTGTTGCGTTTAATCGGGCTCTTTACCAACTTGTTTTACTACGGTCATTGGGGTGGTGCGCTCGTTTCACCGGCGGGAAATCATCTCGGATGGTACGCCGTTCTCGTTCCTGTTGGGGGCGGGCTCATCGTCGGGCTAATGGCGCGTTACGGCTCTGAACGCATCCGCGGCCACGGCATCCCGGAAGCCATTGAAGCGATTTTGATCAACGGCAGCCGCGTGGAGCCGAAGGTCGCATTTCTCAAGCCGCTGTCTTCCGCGATCTCCATCGGTTCGGGCGGCCCGTTTGGTGCGGAAGGGCCGATCATCATGACTGGCGGCGCGTTTGGATCGATGATCGCGCAACTCTTTCACCTGACCAGTGCCGAGCGCAAGACCCTGCTCGTTGCGGGTGCGGCGGGTGGAATGTCTGCAACGTTTGCTTCGCCAGTCGCCGCTGTGTTGCTGGCGGTCGAGCTGCTGCTCTTCGAGTGGAAACCCCGCAGCTTGATTCCCGTTGCACTCGCGAGCGTCGTAGCCGCGGTAGTGCGCCGATACATTCTGGGATTCGGTCCGCTGTTCCCCGTGCCTGCTCATCCTTTGCACATCGGTCCGGTCAGCTTGCTGGGCTGCGCGCTCGTCGGTCTGCTGGCCGGGGTGCTTTCGGCGCTGCTCACCGTTTCGGTGTATGCAGCTGAGGACGCGTTTCTAAAATTACCGATGCACTGGATGTGGTGGCCATTGATCGGCGGGCTGGCGATTGGCTTGGGCGGCATGATTTTTCCCCAGGCCCTCGGCGTTGGATATGACACCATCGGCGCGCTCTTGCAGGGCAGCGTAACGACGAAAGTGGTCCTCGGAGTGCTATTAGTCAAATGGTTTATCTGGGCAGTTTCCCTCGGCTCGGGCACTTCAGGCGGAGTGCTCGCGCCACTGCTGATGATGGGCGGCGCGCTCGGTGGGCTCGAAGCGATGTTTCTGCCCAACGAGGGCGCGGGCTTCTGGCCACTTATCAGCATGGGCGCCATTCTGGGAGGCACGATGCGGTCGCCTTTTACTAGCATCGTTTTTGCGTTTGAACTGACGCATGATGCCAACATATTTCTTCCCCTGTTGGTTGGAAGTGTGATCGCCCATGCATTCACGGTCTTGACCCTGAAACGTTCGATCCTGACCGAAAAGGTGGCGCGCCGCGGTTATCACTTGAGCCGCGAGTACGCCGTGGATCCCCTGGAAATTCTGTTCGCGCGCGACGTGATGCGCACGAAAGTGGCGGTGTTGCCGGCGTCGAGCAGCCTGCGGGAATATCAAGCCTTGGCGAATCACCGGCAAAGCCAGCGGCTTCTGCCCGTGGTGGATGCCGGCGGCGTTCTCGTCGGTGTGGTAACGCGCGGAGATCTTCGCAAGCGCATGGAACAGGAAGGCGAGGCGGCACTGCGGCGGCAGCTTTGCGAGTTGGTGCGTCCGGAGACGGTCGAAGCCTTCCCGGATGAGCCGCTGCGTTCGGTCGTCTATCGAATGGCGGAAAAACGGGTAACGCGAGTGCCCGTGGTGGAACCAGACACGCGAAAATTTCTCGGCCTGGTCGCACTCGACGATTTGTTGAAGGCCCGCGCGCGCCATCTGGAAGAAGAGCGGAGACGCGAACAGGTACTGACCTTGCGATTTTTCCTGCCAGGAGGGGGAGTGCAGGAACAGGAAGAAGCGCCGGACCATACAGAAACCCCGCACCATACAGAAACCCCGGACCGAAAAGAAACAGCGGCGGCTCCTTGACATTCTTCGAGACTCTTCTTTCCATTACAACCAGCTAGCGGAAAAAAGAATTCATGAGCACAAGTGCACAAGCAGCCAAAAGCTGGTGGGGAGCCTCGTCGCAACAGTGGACGGCCATCCTGCGGGAGCGCGAAGAGCAAGTGTTCCTGGCTCTCACGCTGGTCATCGGCGCGCTGGTGGGAGCAGCCGTCGTCGCGTTCATTTTGCTGACGGAGCGATTTGGAGCTCGGCTCTATCCTGCAGCCGGCATGGGATTGCGAAGGCTGCTGGTGCCGGTGGCAGGTTCGCTGGGAATGGGTTACCTGCTGTACCGCTATTTTCCGGATGCACGCGGCAGCGGCGTTCCTCAAACGAAAGCCGCCTTGTACGCGCGCGAAGGAAATATTTCGCTTGGGACGGTGATTGGGAAATTCTTTTGCACTTCGGCAACGCTGGCCAGCGGCATCCCGCTCGGGCGCGAAGGCCCCGCTGTGCAGGTGGGCGCTGGGCTCGCTTCGGTGCTGGGACGGTGGCTCGGTCTTCGGCCGGAGAAAGTGAAGGCGCTGCTCCCCGTGGGAGCCACGGCGGCAATTGCGGCGGCATTCAACACCCCGCTCGCGGCTGTCCTGTTTTCGCTGGAGGAAGTTGTCGGCGACCTCCACGCTCCGGTTCTTGGTTCGATCGTGCTGGCCTCGGCAACTTCGTGGGCCATGCTCCGCCTGCTGCTCGGAAACAACCCTCTATTTCATGTTCCGCAATACCAGTTGGTGAATCCCGCAGAATTCGGCATCTACGCCGTGCTCGGAGTGGCCGGCGGAATGGTTTCCGTGGCGTTCACGAAGCTGCTGCTCTGGATGCGTGCGCGATTCCTGAAATTTCCCAGGAAGACTCTTTGGTTCCAGCCGGTGGCCGGCGGTGTGACCGTCGGGATCATGGGCTGGTTTGTGCCGCAGTTGCTGGGCGTGGGTTACAAGCACGTCGGCGAGGCGCTGAACGGTGGGTTGGCCGTGAAGCTGATGGCCCTGCTGCTGGTGCTGAAGCTGGTCGCCGTGGCCACGTGCTACGCCTCGGGGAACGCAGGTGGCATTTTTGGGCCGAGTCTATTTCTCGGCGCGATGCTCGGCGGGGTCGTAGGAAATGTCGCCAATCACTTTTTCCCGCACACCGTGGGTACGCCTGCGGCATATGCGCTGGTCGGCATGGGGACGGCGTTTGCGGGAATTGTGCGCGCGCCCATGACTTCGGTGCTGATGATTTTCGAGATTACGCGCGATTACGCGGTCATCGTGCCGCTGATGATTTCTAACCTGGTGAGTTTCTTTATCTCCGCCAGGCTGCAACGCAATCCGATTTATGACGAACTGGCGCATCAGGATGGGATCCACCTGCCCGCGGCGCAGACGCGGAAGCAAGAGACGCAACGTCAAGTGAATCATGCCATGCGCGAAGCTACCGAAGTCCTTCCCCCGGACGCAACCGTGCACGAAGCATTGGAGAGAGCAAGGGCGAGCGCCTTTAAGGCCTGGCCGGTCGGCGACAGCGGTGGGGTGATTGGCGTGGTGGGCCTGCAACGGTTGACGCAATTGGCCGAGGAGGGCTTAGCGAGCAAGCCGCTGCGCGAACTTGTTGGCACGAACGACTTCCCCCACGTTCATATTGACCATCCGCTGCACGTGGCGTTGGATCGCATGGGAGCGAGCCAGTTGGACCTGTTGCCGGTGGTCAGCCGGGCCAATGTGCACCAACTGAGAGGAGTAATCACGCTGCAGGACGTGCTGGAACAGTACGGCGTGAAGGAAGCCATGAAGTAATGACGTAATGAAGAAACGAAAACTGTGATAGCTCGCACGCAAGCACTTCCCCAGGAATCGGGGCAAGCGCGAGGCCGGCCTTACAAAACCTGTCAGTGAGAGTCCGCAGATGGAGAGCCGGCGTGCGGCGGGACGACGGTGACGGTCACCTGCGAAGGGTATTGCTTCGAGTGATGGACGGCGTTGCGGGCGACGACGCCTTTGGATTCGTCGTAATTGTTGCCACCGGTGTTCAAGTTGCGGTCGAAGCGCGGGAAATTGCTGCTGGAAACCTCGATGCGAAGCCGGTGGCCCGCTTCGAAGGAATTGCTGGTGTTTAGCGGCTGCAGCGCGACCTTGTAGACTTTTCCGGATTCCATCCAAACCAGAGGCTTGTCGTAGCCATCGCGATACCGCATGCGCTGAATGGATTCGTCGAGATTGTGGGCCCGCCCGTCGGGATAGACATCGAGGACCTTCACGGTAAAGTCCGTGTCTTTGGCATCAGATGAAACATAAAGTGTGGGGACAATCGGGCCGGTCACTTCCGTGCCTTCCTTGAAGGGCTCGGAGGTGTAGACAAGGATATCGGCCCGAGCTTCCATCTTGCGCTGGTCAAAGCTGCCAGCTTGCACGGCATCGCCAGTGCAGCAGACGTTGCCGCCATAGGAAGTCACAGGATTCATAGGATCGTAAGTGAAGGCGTCGGGCTTGTCGGCTTCGGGAGGGGACGTCAAGAGAACGCCGTCACCGGTCAGAGAGTTCGCGTGGCCTGCGCTGGACAAGTATATCGTCAGCGGGTGGGCGCCCGCGGGCGGCCAAGTGTCGGATGACTGCCACTTGTTGAGGCCCATGGTGTAATAGGTCACTTTCGGCAGCGCGTCCAGGCGGGGGCTCTTCTCACCCTTTAAGAAGCGGTCAAAGAAGCTGTAAATGATTTCCTGATAGTCAAGCCGGGCGTCGCCCATGCTGCGTTCGCCGACGATGGTCTCTTCGGTAGCGCGCGTGTAAGCGCAGTGGGTGACGGGCGCGATGATGGCCCATTGCACATTGGCAATTTCGCCTTTAGCGGTTTTGCGGACGTGATTGTAAAGAGCGAGATTCGGGCCAATCGAGACGTCGTACCAGGACATGAACCAGAGGCCGGGCACGTTGAGCGGCATGTCGTCGTGGTAGAGACCACCCTTGTACCAGTCGGGATCGTTCGGCGTGCGCTGAATCATGCGGCCGCCGGTGGGGACGGGCATGGCGTCGGCGAAAATTCCGGGAGGTCCGTCAACCGCTTTCAAAATGTCTTGCTCGGGCAGATGCCACAGCGCCTTCGACCATTCGACCGGGGGAAGTTGTTGCGCGAGGTCGAAGGACTTTGACTCGCGGATGAGATCGGCTTGCGAGGTATTGGGCGGAAACATGGGCCGCACCTGGTTCTGCTCGCCATTGAGCCACGCAATAAAGAGCATCTGGACGGCGCCGCCGCGATACCAGTTGCCTTGCTCGTAATAAGGAGCGACGCGTCCCACCCCGGCGCCGAAGCCTTGAACGTTCATCGCGGCATACGCAGGATTGCCCATCGCAGCGATGCCCATCTGGTATTCGGCTGTGGAAGAGCAACCCGTGGTGCCAACTTTTCCGTTGGACCAGGGTTGCGAGGAAATCCAGGAGAGCGCGTCATCGCCGTCGGTGCGCGGAGCACCCAGGATGTCGTAATTGCCTTCGGAGAAAAAATGACCGCGCTCGTTCTGGAGGATATAGGCATAGCCGCGCTTGATGGCGGTGAGAATGTTGGTCATGTCTGCCGGTACGCCATTGCGCACATCCCAGAAATTGAAGTTGTAGGGAGTGCGGACCCAGATGGTGGGGACCTTGCCGGCGGCGTTTTTGGGGCGGTAAATGTCCGTGGCCAAGCGAACGCCGTCGCGCATCAGCATCCTCACTTTGCGATCGATGATGGCGACCGATTCGAGCTCCTTTTCGGTTTGGATGCGCTGCTCTTTCTGTGCGGGCGTAAGCGGGGTTGGTTGTTGAGCTCGCGCGACCGCTAGAGCGATAGTACAGACGACCACAGAAGCAACGAATACTCTGACGCTGGATTTTGGCATCGGATGACTCCCTCTCGGATAACGGGAGTGTGATTATGCCCCATCCGGTCGCGTGCGGAAAGATTCCATGAAACTCCGAGAATATCCACTGCGTTCAGGCATGTCGTCGGCTAGAAGCCGCCGCCCCCGCCGCCCCCGAACCCGCCTCCGGAGAAGCCGCCTCCTCCGCCGCCGAAGCTGAACCCGGAGCCGCCCGAGCTGCGGGGCGCGGACGCAAAAACTGTGCCCGCATGCGAAGACATGACGCCGAGATTATTGATGAATGTGTAGGGATAGAACTGTGGGCCAAAGCTACCGCCGCGGTACCACTGGGGAGGCTCGGTCAGGATGCCTGCAAAGGCTTTGCTCCAATTTTTCTCGACTCCTAGGGCCATAGCAAAGGGAAGAAATTTCTCAAACATCTGTGGCGTCTTAATCATTTTGCTGAAGCGTTCCCCTTCGACATGATTGAGAAAATCTTCGAAGCCGAGAACGCCTTCCAGAGCGCGCACACCTTTCACCGTGTGGGCGGGCATGAACCAGCCAAAGGCGCAGATCACGCCGCCAGTGAGGATGGCTGCAACGAAAAATGTCAGCGAGGACATGCCGAGAGTGTCAGCGACGGAGTACGAGCCGAAAATCATGAGAACGCCGATGACCGAACCTGACAAGAGATAGGCGGAGCGCACGGAGTCAGGGCTGCGTCGATAGTAGCCTGCAGAAATGAGGGATGAGAAGATGCCCTCTTTAATTTCCGGAAGGTACTTGTAAAACTGATTGTGCAAATCCGACAAGGTCACGGTCGTGCTGTTGGGGTCGGGGAAAAAGCCATTGAGAAGTGACTGCTCGTGAGGCTTCAATTTCGTCCATTGAGGGCGGTCTTTTTGCAAGATGAACTTGTAGTCTTTGTCGTGGACAAGGCCGAGCATACGGTCATGCTCGTGCTCTTCGATGACCATGTAGCCGCGGACGGCGAGGTCGACAATGGTGGAAGTGATGTCGCGCATGTCGGCGGAATTGTCGACGAGAGTACCGACTTCGCCGGGAGTGAGTTGATCGGGAGGCTCGTATTGTGGGGCGATGGGACGAAGCCGCGGATCGCGACCGCGTGTCCACCATAAACGGAACATGATGACAAATACAAGGAGAGGAATCACCAGGGGCCAATTGCTACGAAGGAAAAGGCTGGCTTTTTCGAACGGCGTGGGTTCGTGAACAAAACCCTTGTCGAAGGCCACGGCGACGGTCAAGCCTTGGTGATAGCGGAGCGGTTCGCGGGCACGAAATTCGACGCCATTGGCGGCGATTTCCACGTCCGCGTTGTGAGCGGTCGACTGGTAGGCACCGGTAAAGACGTTTGCGCGAATATTCGTGGTGTTTTCCGGAAGAATGATGCGGGCGGTGGCGGACTGAATGGGAACATCCCACTCGTCGCCGGTGACGTTCCAATACAGTTCGTCGTGATCCTCAAAAAACCGCAGAGCGTCGGAAACCGTGTATTCGATAGAGATGGTTTGGGTGGAGTTGTCGGCATTGGGAACGTAAATCTTGAGCTTGCGGTAGTGACGGACGCGGCTGCTTTCGAACTTCAGGCTATTGCCGCTGGCGTCGGTGATGGACTTGACTCGCAGAAAGAGCGCGTAATTGATCCCTTGCGGCGTGACGTACTCCACGGGAACGGTGCGGTAGAGGCCGCGCCAAGGGCCGCCGCTGAAATGAACCCGAATGTTTTCCGTCACTTCGACGGAGCCGTTGGGCGAGACGATGATTTCGGCAGCGAAGCTCTCGATGCGCAGCTCTTTTGTGATGAAGGAGGAAGAGGATGACGTGAAGAAGAAGAGCGACAGAAGCAAAACAATTAGCGAACGCAACGGTAATTTGGACTTGCTAAAGCGCATGCGTGGTTTGCGTTCCGCGTCAAGCCTTGGGCGCGGTGAAACTGACCTTGGGGACTTCGCGCTCCGCGGCAGTGGTTACTTCAAAGAATTGCCGTTCCTTAAAGCCGAGCAGGTTGGCAAAGACATTGGTGGGAAATTGCTCGATCTTGGTGTTCAGGTCGCGCACGACCGCGTTGTAATAACGCCTCGCATTTTGCACCGTGTCTTCAATTTGTGAAAGAGAATTCTGTAAGGACGTGAAGCTTTCGATGGCTCGAAGCTGCGGATATGCTTCGGCGAGCGCGAAGAGGCTTTTCAGTGCGCCGGAGAGCATGTTTTCCGCTTCGGCCTTCTCTGCCGGGCTGGTGGCGGTCATTGCGCGGTTGCGCGCGCTGATAACGGCTTCGAGCGTCTCCTTCTCGTGCGCGGCATAGCCCTTGACGGTTTCGACGAGATTCGGAATCAAATCGTAACGGCGCTTGAGCTGCACGTCGATGTCCGCCCAGGCGTTGTCGCACTGAATTTTGAGGCGGACCAGGCTGTTGTACATGCCGATGAAAAAAAAGACCAGGAGCACGAGGATGCCCAGAACAATCAGACCGGTCATCGGAAGACCTCACGCGTTGGAGTGAACACGAATTCGGTCCTGAGGCAATATACGTGGGGTGGGCATGGGTGTAAAGCCAATCGGCGCGCGCTCAACGAAGCAAAGTAGTTGGTCCAAGTTAGGGGTTGGTATCACGGTGGAGAAAGCATTCGGCCGCGGCCTCTTAGCGAAGCAATCCAGTGCCGGACGCTCGACAGATCGTATTGGGCTTGAGACGAGCCAATGCGATCGAATGAGCAGGGTACCTGCCCATCGCTCACTCCGAGACTTCCAGTAAACCTGGCATCCGAGTAGAGTACGGTACCAGCGTCCATTGACTCCACTTCGTGGGCATGTTACCCATAAATGCGTTCCCTTTGTGGCTTCCAGGGCAGCCACAACGCGAAAAAATGACTTCGGGCACCAAGCATCTCGAGGTTACGTTGGAGACGCAAGTAGAGAGTGTCAATCTCGCCGAGGAGATGTGTCTTCGCGTGGCGGAAGCGGCGGGGTTTGGCGAAGATGATTGCTACCGCATCGGAATGAGCGTGCGCGAAGGTGTGATCAACGCGTTTCACTACGGCAACCAGGAGCGCCCGGAGAAGAAAATCTATCTGGCCGTCGATATTACGGCGGAAAAGTTGATCATTCACGTGCTGGACGAAGGAACCGGTTTCACACTGGCCGACGTGCCGGACCCGCTCGCCGAAGAGAATCTGCTGAGCACTTCGGGGCGAGGAATTTTTCTGATGCGCGCTTTCATGGATGAGTTCGACGTGGTGCCGGGGCGGACGGGTGGCGCAGAAATTGTGATGTCCAAGAAACTGCCTGGGCCGAATGGTCAGGGCGGGCAAGAAACAGGGCCGCAGCAGGGAGCGTAAGGAAAGATGTCACTACGAGCCACGCATCGCGACGTCGGGACCATTACGGTTGTGGATTTAAGCGGGCGCATTACGCTTGGTGACGGCAGCGCGCTGCTGCGCAAGACGATTCGCACACTCCTCGACGACCAGAGGAAAAAAATTCTGCTGAACCTCGCCGACGTGGACTATATCGACAGTTCCGGGATCGGCGAACTCGTCAGCGGGTTCACGGCCGTGAAAAACCAAGGTGGCGATTTGAAGCTGCTGCAGCTCACAAAGAAAGTCCGCGATCTTCTGCAAATCACAAAACTCTATACGGTGTTTGACGTCTATTCCGAAGAGAGCTCCGCGGTTCGCAGTTTTCGCTAACCTTCTTGCAAGGACGAATCTCCTGATGGCGCGAGTTCGAGACCCTGCCAGTTTACGGGTTTGCGTCCGTCGGAGGTTATGTCCTCAGACTCCCACGTGCTAGTACTGCGCCGAGTCCGCCTTCCTCGCGGTGAGTGAAAACCTCCAGCTTTTGTGCGTTTCTTTGAAGGGCCCTGGAATAGGGCTGTTTCACGCACGGCCGCTCCTGATCAGCAGGAGGCTAGTAGCCAATCTAGAGCGGTAACCGATTGATTTTGCTGGCGTAAGCCTGTGTGGAGAAAAGGTTGTGAATGTGATGCTGCTCACAAGACTGGAATGGCAGTTGCTCTCCTGTAGCGTTTTGCCGGCCGCGAAGGGCTAAGAACTCGGCGTGCTTGATCTGTCTATGCGGTCGTTCACGCAAGTTTGCAAGGGACCCTGATTCCGGGTTCCGACGCCATTTCAGAGGCGACAACCGTGGCAATACTGATCGGGCTGGACGACGGCAGCATTATGCGCGCGGGGCGTGGCGTGCCGTCGTTTCTTCCGACATTTTGTCCAAATTGCTGCTGAAGGCGAGGCCCTACGAGACCCCTCCAGGCTCCGCGGACCAACTCTATGAAGACCGAACGCTTGAAATTACATACAGCTCCGATAAGGAGCAAATGGAAGCGCTTCAAGAATGCCTGGTGAAAATCCGCGACCGCTTCCGCGTCCTGGAAATTCATTTAGATCCTCATCGCTCCAATGATCGGCGTCGTTGGAGAAATCTTTTGCCGCCTGAATACATTCAGCAACAACGATCTGGTGCGGCGGCTCGAAGAATTTGGCGCTGAAGTTTGGCTCAATGACATTGCCGAATGGATCTGGTATGTCAATGACGACCAGTTGCAGAGGATGCAGCTTCAAGGAACAAGCTTCTCTCTTGGCGCATTCGACGCTCGTTTGCGGAATCATTTTGAACATAAGGACGAACATGCGCTGCTTTCGGTGTTCCAGCAAGACTTTCGTGGTTATGAAGAGCCTGACATCCGCGAGACGTTGACATTGGCAGAACGCTACCTGCCGCCACTAGGCGCGAACGGCGAGATGGTCGTCAATATCGGAAAGGCCGTTTATTTGGCCAACCAGGGTGCCGACGGCGTGATCGACATCAGCCCTTTTACTTGTATGAACGGAATCGTTTGCGAAGCCATTTATCCGCGCGTCAGCGCGGACCACGGCGGCATTCCCATTCGCAACCATTATTTCGACGGCACCCGGTCGGATCTGGAACGCGACATCGGCATTTTTCTCGAACTAGCGCTCCTACAAACGCAACAAAGCGGTGCCGCGCACCCTTCCGAGTTTCCAGTCCGACGCTCGCCTCCGACGCTCTGCTGCGGCACAATCTTCTGGATGAGCCAATCGGCAGACGCAATTTGGATTGTGGAGCAGGCCAAGGGCCTGGGTTTCGACCTGTGCGGCGTAGCGCGAGCGGATAAGTTCCCTGAACTGGAAAACACTCCGGATTGGCTCGCGCGCGGTTACGCTGGCGAAATGAAGTATCTCTTTGATCCTCGCCGCGAAGATCCACGTAGGGCTATGCCAGGGGTTCAAAGCGCCATCGTTTGCCTGCTCAACTATAACAGTGAGCATCCGTTCTCTACGGACGCCAAGTTTGCCCGCCGGAATGGCGAAGCAAGGGGATGGGTTTCTCGCTATGCGTGGGGAGACGATTATCATAGTGTTCTTGGGGAGAGACTGGAAGCGCTGAACGCGCTGCTTCGCGAACGGTTTTCCGAGCCCTTCGAAGCTCGCGTGTATGTAGACACAGGACCCGTTCAAGAGCGCGTGCTTGCCAAGTACGCGGGACTGGGTTGGCTCGGCAAAAACACGCTGCTGCTCAATCAAACGCTCGGCTCCTACTTTTTTCTTGGCGTCATACTAACGACGTTGGATCTGGAACCGACGCTCGGTGAAAAGGAGCTGCCGCCGCCGGATTTGTGCGGGAGTTGCCGGCAATGTCTTGATGCCTGTCCCACGCAAGCTTTTGTCGAGCCTTATGTCTTGGACGCCCGAAAATGCATTTCGTACTTGACGATTGAACTGCGCGGCAGCGTTCCTGAGGAACTTCGAGAGCCCATGGGGAATCACGTTTTTGGCTGCGACATCTGTCAGGATGTTTGTCCTTGGAACCGCCGCGCCGCTCTCTCCCCGCTGATGCAATTTCAACCGAGAAGTTTGCCATCGCGACAGGAGAATGCAACAGAGGCATCTCCAGACAGTCAGGATGATTCGCTGTTGCTCCCCAGGCTGGAGCGGCTCTTGGCTCTCGACGGGGAGAACTTTCGTGATTTCTTTCGCCGAAGCCCTATCAAACGCGCCAAATGGCGGGGCCTCGTCCGCAACGCCTGCATTGCGGCGGGAAATTCTGGTATGGGGCCCGGCAGCGCGGGCTACGCTCGCATCCTCGATTGCCTAAACCGATTGGCTGCCTGCGGCGATTCCATCGTTGCCGAATCTGCCCAATGGGCGCTCTCGCGCATCCAATAAAAGCGCAGCGAAATGAATCGATAGAACAGGGAACGCGGTACCGGATTTAGCCGGTGGCCGGCATCGAAGGCGTTTCAGATGTTTTCAGAGGCTGCATTGCCAATTCCCCTGGCGCTGGGAGTATAATCCCACGCGCTGGCCAGCTAGCTCTCCGCGCCACCGAGGTTTCCATGAATCGCCGCAAATTCTTGTTCCATACGAGTATCGTTGGCGCAGGATTGCTCGGGACAGGAAAAGCTGCACCGGACCTTCTGGGCGCCGGCTGCGTGACCGCTTCGGATTCAAATCTTACACTGGAGGAAAAACCCGTGGCATTTAGCGTGCCCCCGCTCGCTTATCCCTTCGACGCTCTGGAACCCCACATCGACGCCAAAACAATGGAGATCCATCACGACAAACATCATGGCGCTTACGTGACCAATCTGAACAAAGCCCTGGATGGCCAATCCGCGCTCCAGGCGAAATCGATCGACGACTTGCTGAAAGGGCTGGATTCCATCCCCGAAAATATCCGCACGGCCGTCCGCAACAACGGCGGCGGGCATTGGAACCACACGCTGTTTTGGACGCTGATGAAGAAGGGCGGCGGGGGCGAACCCAAGGGCGACCTTGCGGCAGCGATCAATTCCGCATTTGGTTCGTTTGCCGGCTTTCAAGAGAAGTTTACCGCCGCGGGCCTAGGTCGCTTCGGCTCGGGCTGGGCCTGGCTTATCTTGAAAGACGGAAAATTGTCCATCGACTCGACTCCCAATCAGGACACCCCGTATCTGCTTGGCGGAAACGCCAAGGCGGTCCTGGGCCTGGACGTCTGGGAGCACGCGTATTATTTGAAGTATCAGAACCTGCGCGGCGATTACATCAGGGCCTGGTGGAACGTGGTGAACTGGGACCGCGCCGCCGAACTTTTTGCGGCTGCGAAGAAGTAAATCCTTCTCGCAAAACTCTAAAGAATGGAAAAGGCCCTCGACGATTCGAGGGCCTTCTTGTTGTCGCTCAAGATTGAAACTGCTTCACCTTTAAGCCAATTGCCGTTTCGCCAGCGGGACGACCGCCACCGTTCGCATAGGCGCAGGATAGCTCTTTATCGGAGGGGCAAAGGGATGAGCGTCTCCAGGGGTTACAGGCAAGGGCTCGCGTAGGGCTCCCATCGCGTGCCGCGCGGATTCGCGAACCAGTTCCATGCGCCCGCGTACCTGGAATTTTGCCAGCAACGAGGAAACGTGAAATTTAACCGTTCGTTCCGAGAGGTTGAGTTGGGAAGCGATCTCTTTGTTGGAGCGACTATCCGAGACGCCGGCAAGAACTTCTTCTTCCCGGCGAGTCAGCCGCACCTGGCCATGAACGGATTTTCCAGCCTCGAGCAGTTGGTCGGCCTTCTCGATGAGATTTTCGAGAACATGGTTTTCTGTTTGGACCAAAACGGCATAATCGCTTGGAGTTTGGCCCCGAACCAGACAATGCATGGCAAGCAGTCCCGCCGCCTGGTCCACCGGAAGGCGGCCGTCGGGACCGGCTTGGATGTGAAAATGCGCGACCCCAGAGGTTTTTTCACAAAAGAAGAAGACATTGCGGTGGGAAACGGGACGCGCAGCTAACAATTGATGCGGATGGTCAACTCTACGGATTACCTTCACGTGCACCCCCCTCAGAATGCAGGCTCGGGATGGAACCGAAGCCGATGCGTTTTTTAGTTCTGTGCCCCTCGAAGAGACGGGAAACCCAATTGGGTAAGTCGCCCGAAAGTGAACCAAACCGTGGCTAGCGCAGGGTACCTTTTACCCAATGAACGGCAGGAAAAAACAGGGTTAGGCTGGCAACTCCCTGAAAGTCCGCCACTGGACGGTCTGCCGAACATCTCTTTCATGCAAACACTCTTCCGCAGTCTTCCGCAGTCCCGGAGAGTGCAACTCTTTCAAAGATTGGGGTTTACACCCCACGCAAGGTAGGTACTATACCTGATGTACCGGTAGGATTTTCATGGAGCGCGAATTTTTTCCATGAAACTAGGCGCAAAATTGCCCTTCTCAAAATAAACGTTAAATGAATAAGTTCGCACGCCAATGAGCGTTGCTCTATGTGCTGTGGAAAACTCTGTAGAATCTACGCAAAACCGCAAAACATCATCGTATGCGGGTCTGTTGAGGACTAATCAGCTCATAGGTCATGCCCCGCCAGCGGATTTTGCGGGTCGCTAAAGAATTCATGAAGTTCACCAAGTATAGGAACGGCATGAGGAGCGGAAGTAGGACGTAAACCGACGCCTGCGCCATGATTTGTGCGCGCGCCGTGGGCAAGGCTTCCGCTACACCCGTAAGGCGCAGTCCTCCGCGGATGGCAGACAGCAACAAGGGAAGGAAAGTCAGGGTCATGAGATGGAATGCCGGCCTTTGCGCCAGCACATCGCCGAGTATCAAGTACAAGCCCAAAACCAGCGTCAAGCAATAGAGAAAATGCGTGAGAACTGCCGATCTCCACATTTTGCCGGCGTATACGCGCGTAATCAGGATTTGCCGGTTGGTGAATTCCAGCAATCCCTCCCATTCTGTCTCCACATAAGAGAGCGTCAGGCACTCGGGAACGAACAGAATGGAACGTCCGGTCCTTTCCAGCGCGCGTGTCAGCGAATAATCGTCGCTAACGGAGCCCCTCCATTCCTCGAGCACGCCGGATTGCTCGAAAGTACTGCGGCGAATCGCCGTGCCTCCGCCCCAGCAGAAGTTTTGGGCCTTTTCTCCCAGCATGGTAACGATCGGGGCATTCCAGGCCGCAAGAAGCACAGTTGGCAGATTGCCGCTATTCGGAATCATCCAGCGCATTGTGGTGGTTGCGCCAACTCTTGAGTCCGCAAGGGGGGCAACCAGGTGGTGCAGCCAGTGTTTTCCGGGACGGCCGTCGGAATCGGTGAACACGAATACTTCAAATTCTTCGGGAAGCTGTTCGATCACAAATCGCAGGTTGTTCACCTTCTCGCCGCAATTAACGGGATTCCCCGCAATCACAACGTTCGTCTTGACCCGGGAGCTTTTCACCACGCGGTCGATGACGCTGCGTGCGGGGTCCTTCTCTGAAGCCAGGACGAAAAAAACTTCGTAGTTCTGCCGTTCGAATTCCGTCAGGGATAGCAAGTTACGCTCGAGCCCGGGCTCCATGCCCTTACACGGACAAAGCACAGCAGCGCGTGGCGCGTAGAATCCTGGATCGGCATACTGCCGGCGGCGTACGTAGCCGAGCCACTGCACAGCCTGCCAGACGAGGTACGCTCCGGTCAGAATCTGGGTAACGGCCAGTAAATAAAAGAGAGTTTCCACCTTCCGAGAGAATAACAGAGGAAGATTGCTCGCGGCGCGCTGTTGAAAACGGTTAGAATCGCACCCGTCAATGGCCGTTCAACGCTGGTTCAATCCTTTAAGGAGAAGCAAATGGCAAGAGTCGATGCGGGGATGGTTACATCGGGAGCCGAGCTGCCTGGGTATCGGATTGTGAGGAATTTTGGGATTGTTCGCGGCATTATCGTTCGTTCGCGAAGTCTCATTGGAAATCTTGGCGCGGCGCTACAAACCATTGTCGGAGGCAACATCACGCTGCTGACGAACTTATGCGAAAAGACCCGGGAGGACGCCTTTGAACTCCTCTTGCAGCATGCGGCTGAACACGGCGGCAACGCGGTGATTGGCATGCGCTACGACGCCACGGAAGTGATGCAAGGCGTCACAGAAGTGCTCGCCTACGGCACGGCGGTTCAGGTGGAGCGCATTTCTTGAGCTAAATTTGCCCATGTTCGCGGTGCGCCGCGAAGCAAACCAGTCATTTGGGCCCTCGTATACGTCCGGCGCCATCGCCGGCGACAGTTTTATAAAAGAGGATCAATTTTTCTACACCGGGTTGTTTTCTGAGCCTGCTTCGCACACCTGCGTGGCGAGGCTTTCCAGTTCCGTCAACGTCCGGCTGGCGGCCAGGCGCGCGTTTTCCAGAAACGAAGGATCCAGCAAAAATGCACAACGGTCCACGAAAGGATGGTTTGCTGCTTCGAACGGCTTGCGGCCTCTCCGCGTTGGCGCCACCCTTGCAAGAAGCTCCGCATATAGTTGCAAATCTCGCTGGAAATCCAACGCTTGTCCTATGGTCCAACCCTGCTGGCGCACCAGCGAACCCAGAAAGTTCTTGCGAAACAATGCTGCTTCTCGTCGCGGCATCGGCCGCGGCTTCGATTTTCCCTGTACTCTCGGCTCATCGCAGACAATTTCGAGGGCCCGCACGCAGAGTGCCAGCAGCGCCTCCCGTTGCAACAGCGCGAGCAAATCGCGATACATCACCGCGTGAACTTGAAGCGCTTGCCGTTCATTCTCCACAACGTAGGAGTCCACGAAACGCGGCACGATGCGCTCGCGCAACAACGCCTCATGAAGCTGTCGCGCCAGCTCAGCGGCTGCGCTCGACTGCGATTGCCTTCCCCGAGCCATGACTTTCGCGTACATGGTAGCAGGACTTGGCCGGGGCCTTCGGAATTGTGGCTAAAGAAAAAGCCCGGCATGGCTTGCCGGGCTTTGCCCCTTATCCCTAGGAAATGAGCCAACCTAGTGGATTGCTCTGGGGCTCTCCGGGCCAACGCGCTTGGCTTTCGGTTCCGGCGCCGGAGGCAGTGGCTGTGCCACCGGCTCCTTCTGCAGCGCATGCTCAAGTACCTCATCGAGAGTGTGCACGTAGGTGATCTTGATGTCGCCAAGAATGTCCGGCGTCAAGTCCGCCACCACGTTCGGCTCGTTGTCCGCGGGCAGGAGCACTTCCTTGATGCCCGCACGCTTGGCGCCAAGCACTTTTTCTTTGACGCCGCCGATGGGCAGCACCACACCGGAGAGTGTCATCTCGCCGGTCATCGCCAGGCGATCCTTCACCGACCGCCCGCTAAGCAAGCTGACCAACGCAGTCACCATCGCTGCGCCTGCCGAAGGGCCGTCTTTCGGCACTGCGCCCGACGGCACGTGGATGTGGATGTCCTGCTTCCGGAAAAAGTCAGGGTCGATGCCGTAGCGGTCCGCGTTGGCGCGTGTCCATGTCAGCGCCGCGGTCATGGATTCCTGCATCACCTCGCCAAGATGCCCGGTCATGGTGAACTGCTTGCCACCGCGCATCCGCGTTGCCTCGATGAAGATAATGTCTCCGCCAACCGGCGTCCATACCAGCCCCACCGCAACGCCCGGCCGCTTGACACGCTCCTCAACTTCCTTTTCCGTGCGGAACTTCGGCACGCCCAGAAATTCACGCACCACTTCCGGGGTCACGACCATTTTTTCCGTCCTGCCTTCGGCGATTTTGCGCGCCTGCTTTCGCGTAATGGTGGCGATTTCCCGCTCCAGATTGCGCACGCCCGCCTCGCGCGTATAGCTGTGGATGATTTCCTGCAAGCCCTCGTCGGTAAAGTGAATCTGTTCGTCCACCTTCAAGCCGTGTTCGGAGGCTTGCTTCGGGATCAAGTACTTGTGCGCGATGTGCAGTTTTTCTTCGCCGGTATAGCCGGGAAGTTCGATGATCTCCATGCGGTCGCGCAGCGGCTCCGGGATGGGATCCATCCAGTTGGCCGTGGCGATGAACAGCACTTTCGACAAATCAAACGGCACGTCAAGATAATGGTCGCGGAACGAGTTATTTTGCTCCGGGTCGAGCACTTCCATCAGCGCCGAAGACGGATCGCCACGGAAATCGCGTCCCAGTTTATCGACTTCATCCAGCATCATCACCGGATCGTTGGTTTCCGCGCGCTTCAGTCCCTGAATCACCTGGCCGGGCAGCGCGCCGATGTACGTCCGGCGGTGACCGCGAATCTCGGCTTCATCGTGCATGCCGCCCAGGGCGATGCGCACGAACTTACGTCCCAGCGAACGGGCAATGGACTTGCCCAGCGAAGTCTTGCCCACGCCTGGAGGCCCGACAAAGCACAGGATCGGCCCCTTCATGCCTGGCTGGAGCTTCTTCACCGCCAGGAAATCCAGGATACGCTCCTTCACCTTTTGCAAATCGTAGTGATCTTCGTCCAGAATGTCGCGCGCCCTGGCAATGTCGATCTCGCTAGTTCCTGAGGATTTGCTCCACGGCAGCGAAGTCATCCATTCCAGATAGGTGCGCGAAACCATGTATTCGGCCGAAGCCGGCGTCATTTTCGCCAGGCGCTTCAATTCGCGTTCGCATTCTTTCTTGGCTTCCGCCGGCATTCCGGACTCTTCGACTTTTTTGCGCAGCTCGTCGATTTCCTGCGTCGAATCATCCGATTCGCCCAATTCCTTCTGAATGGCCTTCATTTGCTCGCGCAGAAGATATTCGCGCTGATTTTGGCTGACCTGTTCCTGCACCTGCTCGTGAATTTTCGAGCGGAGCTCCAGGACTTCCAGCTCCTTGGACAATTCACGGATCAAAATCTCCAGCCGCTTGCGCACGCTCGGCGTCTCGATCAATTCCTGGCGCAAGAGCGTGGAAAGCGAAGGCAGCATGCCGGCGATGAAATCGGAAAGCTCGCCGGGATCCTCGATGCTCATGGCCTTGGATTGCAGATCGTCGGAGAGTTGTGGCGAGTGGCTCACAACTTCGCGGAACAGGTCCAGCGCGTTGCGTTGCAGGGCCTCCAGTTCCGCGTCCACTTCACCGACAACGTCCGGCTCGGGCTTCACCTGTGCCTTCAGGAATGGCCGCAGGCTCACCATGTCGACAATTTGAATCCGCTGCAGCCCTTCGAGAAAGACCACTACGTTGCCGTTCGGCATTTTTACCGTTTTGTGCACACGCGCCAGCGTTCCCACCTTATGGAGGTCGGCGGCAGCGGGGTCTTCAATCCGCGGATCGAGCTGCGCAACCACCCCCAGCAATTTGTCCTCGCTTTGCAACGAACCTACCAGTGCCAGAGAGCTTTCCCTTCCCACGGTCAGCGGCAGCATAGCGCCCGGAAAGAGCACCGTATCGCGTACTGGCAGGATTGCCAGAAGCTCTGGCATCGAAAACCTTTTCTCAGCCATATTCTCCCCAGTCTCTCAAGGCGGCTCCACCGAGCCCCTTCACTCGAGATTAGATGCGGCCTAGGCATAAATGTTGCACAGCAATGAGAAGGCCGCTAGCAATAAACTTTAGTCTGTCTCGCTCATATTTTAGTATCAAAACTCTCTTTTTACGAGTGAATCAAGTAAAGCATTTATTTTGTATATCTTACTAGCCTCTCTGGCCACTGCTTTACCTTGCTTTCCGCCTGAAATTCCCGGCACGCAACAGACTAGGGTCCCCCGACTTCTTATCCGGCCTTACTTTGCTTGATCTCAACGCTCCTTAGAACGAAGGCTTTTGCTTCCTCTCGCGTCTTGATCTGCCCTTCGAGCTGCGCGTCCTCAATGGCTCCCAGGATTCGAGCAAACTGCGGGCCAGGGCGCAAGCCCATCGCCAGGAGGTCATCTCCGGTCAAGAGACGATCCGGCCGCACCTGCTCGGGAGGCGTTTGGTCCAGAAAACGCTGGACGAACTGGTAGGAATCCAGGTTCCCGTGGCTCGACAGGCAGTCCAGTCGATGCAACTCCAGATGCTCCTCAAACAGGGGCAGTCGAACCAACCGCTTCAACGTTGCCTTCTTCATGGCTTCCACCGCGCCAAACCGCATGTGATTCGCCACAAGGGCGGTGATTTGTTTCGTCTCGTCGTTGGAAGACCGCAGCCGCCGACAAATGGCTTCCGCCATCCGCACGCCCACGTCCACGTGATGGTTGAACCGGATGCGGTCACCGGTTTGCTCCGCCGATTGGAACGTCGGCGGCTTCCCAACGTCGTGCAACAGTACACCCCAAGCGAGCGTTGGGGAAGCGCCCTTCTCTAGTTTTTCGAGCATCAGACGCGTATGAATCCACACGTCGCCTTCCGGATGAAATTCCGGCGGCTGCTCCACGCCCTTCATCGAGGCAATTTCCGGCAGCACTTGCTGGAGCAGTGCGGTTTCCTCCAGCAATTCAAACGCGCGCCGGGCCGCTCCCTCGGTAAGCATCTTGGTAAGCTCTTCCCGCAGGCGCTCCGGAGAAACTTGAGCAATTTCCGCGACATGATGCCGAATCGCGCGAAACGTCGCGGCTTCGATTGCAAAACCGAACCGCGCGGCGAAACGCGCCGCCCGCATCATCCTCAGCTTGTCTTCCGCAAACCGGCGTTCAGGATCGCCGATAGCGCGAATGATTCCGGCGTCTAAATCCTTCTGCCCGCCGACGAAATCAAGCACATCGCCGCTGTCATGCCGCATCAGCAGGCCGTTGATGGTGAAGTCCCGGCGCTGCACGTCTCGTTCTGCAGTCTCCGCATAGACCACGCGGTCCGGGTGGCGCCCGTCGCTGTAGCCGAAGTCCGACCGGAACGTGGCCACTTCCACTTTCAAGCCATCCTTGGGGATCAAGATCACGCCAAATTGCGCCCCCACCGCGACGCTCTCCGGAAACAAACCCGCCACCTCGACCGGCGTCGCATCGGTCGCGACGTCAAAATCAGCCGGCTCGCGTCCCAGTAACAGGTCGCGCACACACCCGCCCACCAGCAGCGCCTGATGCTTATGGCGCTGCAGCATCTCGCAAATCGAATTGGCGAGTTCCCGCGGCTTCATAGTGTGATTATGCGCCAGTTCGCTTGCTCCAACGAGGTACTAAACCAAGGAGAAAAGCTCTCCGGGCTTCTTACTTAGGGCCTATAACTTACAGCGGAGAACTGTTTTATTTGGAGCGAAACACCAGGCAGGTAATGTCGTCCGATTGGCGGGTGGCGCCCACGAATTCATCCACACGCTTCATCAGGAGCTGCAGAGTCTCCTGTGCATTCCAATCTGGCAGATTGCGGATGGCTCCCAGCCAACGGCTGTTTCCAAACTCTTCGCCGGATTCATTGAAGGCTTCCACCACTCCGTCGGTAAAAAGAATCAGTGCGTCGCCCGGCCGCAATTCCAAAGTAGCGGTTTGGTATTCTGCGCCAATCTTGATTCCCAGCGGCAAGCCGCCGGTTTCCAGAGATTCGAACGCCCCGTTCGCGCGCCGCACAATCGGCGGATTGTGTCCTGCGTTTACATAGGTGAGGCGCCGCGTTGCCGGCTCGTATTCGCAGAGAACCGCCGTCGTGAACCGCCTCCCATCCAAGCTGTACGCCGCTGCATACCGGTTCAGCCTGGTTGCGAGTTCCGCGACAGGCACGCCTTCGCCAGCAATTGTGCGAAGGCTCGCCTGGAGCGTCGCCATCAACAACGCCGCCGGTACGCTTTTCCCCGCTACGTCCGCAATGACCACGACTAATCTTTCTTTGTTCTCCGGGTCTGGATAAAACGCATCGTAGTAATCGCCCGCTACGGAATTCTGCGGCCGTGTGGCAAACGCAATGTCCGCGCCTGCTACTTCAGGAGCTTGGGATGGCACCAGCCACGTCTGAATCTCTCGCGCGATTTCCAGGTCGCGCTTCATGGTGATTTTGTCCGCCAGCTCCAGCGAAAGGAGGAGCAGGAAAATCAGCGCCGCGAACAATTCAAACTTGAATTGGATCTCAACCTTGTTTCCGAATTGAAACGTGAACCCGGACATCACCAACAGGGCCAGCGCCAGCAACAGCAGCACGCGCCGGGCTGGCGTCATCTTCATCAGCAGCGCCCAGAAAATGTCTTTGGCGACGTGAAATGGCCGGTGCCACTTCGGCAGCTTCTGGATCTCCTCCCAATCAACTTCTTTTCCGTAGAAGCCGTAGCTGGCACGCGCATCGGCGGCAAATTGCGACCACAGATCGTCCAGTTGCCGGCCTTCACTCACGCGCTGCCAGAATTGCCGCACGCGATTCGCCGGTCTTGCAGCGGGGGGCGAAGAAGCGACACCCGGAGTTGGAGAGGCGCTTGCACTCATGGGAATACTTGGACGGAAGCTAAAGTATAGAACATTCGGCGCCGTTCTGCTTGGAAACGCAGCCTCTTTTGCGGGCATCCACTATTCTTCGCGATTGTGGTCCAGATCGTCCGCACACAGCGAGCCGCCGAATTGCACTTTGCCGAAGCCAAAGCGGTCGCGCAAGCGGTCCGCAGCCTTGGTAAGCTTGGCCAGTTTCTCGCGACGCTCCGCTTCCAGCAAATCGAGCTGCGGGTTGCCTTGCGTGAAGCCGCTAAGGCTTACTCCCAGCAGGCGGACCTTTCGTTTTGTGTCGCCATGCTTGCGAAAAAGCTCTTGAAACACGGTGTAAATGTCGGAATCAAGCTGCGTGGGCCGAGCGAGGGTCTTGGCGCGCGTATGCGTTTCAAATCCCGCATAACGGATGGTTAGCGTGAGCGTGCGTGCAGCGAGCCCTGCTTCGCGCAGCCGCTTGCAGGCTTTTTGCGAAAGATGGCTAAGCATGGTGGCCATCTCATGCACATCGTCCGTATCTTGCCCGAATGTATGGTTGTGCGAAATGGATTTCGGCTCTGCATCGATCACGAATTCGTAGGAATCGCCGCCGCGCGCTTTTCGGTAGAGCGCCTCGCCCCACTGGCCGAAGATCTTTTCCAGTTGTTCTTGTGGAACCGCGGCGAGCTGCTCGACGGTTTCGATTCCCAGCGCGCGCAACGCTCTTTCCGTGACTTCGCCGATGCCGGGAATCTTTCGAACGGAAAGCGGCGCCAGGAAGCGCGCTTCGCGACCCGGCGGAACCCACACCAGCCCGCGCGGCTTGGCTTGCTCGGAGGCCACTTTCGCGGTGAGGCGCGTGGTGGCGAGGCCTCCCGAGCAAGGAAGCGCCGTGGTCTGGGTGATGGTGCGAAGAAGTTTGTCGGCTGCGGCGAGGGGCGGCCCGTGCAAGCGTTCTGTGCCGGCGAGATCAAGATAGGCTTCGTCGATCGAGACCATCTCGACCACCGGCGAAAAGTTTACAAGGGTGCTGGCAACCCGGTCGCTCCATTCGCCGTACTTTTCGTGACGACCGTCGAGGAAAATCGCGTGCGGACAAAGCCGGCCTGCCGTTCGTAGCGGCATCGCGGAGTGAATCCCATATTTGCGTGCCTCATAACTGGCAGCCGAAACGACGCCCCGCTGGTCCTTCTGCCCGCCTACCACAACGGGTTTGCCGCGCAATTCCGGCCTCTCGAGCAATTCCACGGACACGAAAAAAGCGTCCATATCCACGTGCAGAATGGACGCGACCGCATCCGGTGCCGGCTCCTCCACCGGCCCGTGCTTGGCGCGAAATCGTGCGAGTTGCGGCATGGCAGTAGCCTACGCCGGACAGTCGCAAGGCTCAACCTTTCTCGCTGTGCCTTTCCCTTGTACGCTGGCCTACAGGCGCTCGGCGGCGAGGACGCGGGGGATTCCGGCGAGATCGTTGGTTGCGCTGACCCTGGTCCAAGTCGATGCGTCGAGCAGGGGCTGGATGGCCGGCAAGCCGTTATGCCCCAGTTCCAGGACAAGAATGCCGTGCGGACGAAGACAGTTTGCCGATTGCGCGATCAGATCCCCGTAGAGTTCGTAGCCTTCTTCGCCGCCGTAGAGCGCGATCTCCGGTTCGTGCTCGCGGACTTCGCGCATCAAAGTTGCGGCTTCCCTGCGCCCTACGTAGGGCGGATTGCTGACGATAAGATCCAAATAACCCGGCTGGTCACCTGCGACGCGTGAATGGTTTGACGAATTCCCTGCTACTGCGGCTTGTAGTTGTAGGGGCGCACCATGCTGCGCCCCGCCGGGCGAAGCTCTATCCAAAAGGTTTGTTTCGACGAAGCGGATGCGTATTGCGACGTTGTGCCGAGAAGCGTTGCGGCCGGCCACCTCAAGCGCGGCAGCGGAAAGATCTGTTGCCACAAATGCCGCCCCGGGAAGTTCTTTGGCCAGCGCAATCGCGATGCAGCCTGAACCAGTGCCGATATCAGCAATCAGCAAGCCAGCGCCGTCGGTTTTTTGCGAGCGTCCGGCGCGGAGTTCGCGTAACGCCAGGCGGTCCAGCGCAACTTCGATGACCTGCTCGGTCTCCGGCCGCGGGATCAGCACATCCGGCGTCACTTCGAATTCCAGTCCCCAGAATTCCTGCTTTCCGGTGAGGTGCTGTGTCGGTTCGCCCGCCGCGCGGCGGCGAATCAACGCGGAATAGCGCTGTGCATTCGCGACAGGAATTTCTTCTTCGGGATGCGAGTAAATCCACGTGCGATCGCGGCCCAGCACGTGAAGCAGCAGCAACTCCGCCGCGAGCGTGTAGGAAGGCACACTCGCGTCGCGCAATTGCGCGATGCCCGACTTCAGCTGCGCGCGGATAGATTTTTCTTCCGAAAGGCGATTCATCCAAGAAGACTTTCTTTCTGACTGCCGCCGGCTTCATGGTAGCCAAGCGCGACGGATCCACAAGGGCCAGGTTCCGAGCCGGGCCGAGGCCACGGGAACGCCTGCTTAGCGGGGACAATGCCTTGCCGAGGATTATGCCTCAGCGAGTTCCTGCTGGAGCCGCTCGGCTTCGTAATGAGAAACCAGCGCATCCACCAGCGGCGCGAGTTTGCCGTCCATGACGTCCGTCAGTTGGTGCAGCGTCAACCCGATGCGATGATCCGTCACACGGTTTTGCGGGAAATTGTATGTGCGGATTTTTTCCGAGCGGTCGCCGGTTTTAATCTGTCCGCGCCGCTCGGCCACGATGGCCGCCTGCTGTTTTTCCTGTTCCCGTTCGTAGAGCCGCGCGCGAAGCACGCGCATGGCCTTGGCGCGATTTTTGATTTGCGATTTTTCATCCTGCTGCGAAACAACCAGCCCGCTCGGAATGTGTGTGATCCGCACCGCGGAATACGTCGTGTTGACCGACTGCCCGCCCGGGCCGGAGGAGCAAAAGGTGTCGATGCGCAGATCCTTCGGCTCGATCTTGATGTCGATTTCGTCCGCTTCGGGCAGCACCGCAACCGTCGCTGCGGAAGTATGGATGCGGCCCTGCTGCTCGGTCGCCGGCACGCGCTGCACGCGGTGCACGCCGCTTTCGTATTTCAGTTTGGAATAGACCTTGTTCCCCTGAATCGCCGCCACAACTTCTTTCATCCCGCCGAGCGAAGATGGCGAGCTTTCCAGCACTTCCACTTTCCATCCTTGCGTTTCCGCGTAGCGTGAATACATGCGGAAAAGCTCCGCGGCAAAAAGCGCGGCTTCGTCCCCGCCCGTTCCCGCGCGGATTTCGATGAGCACGCTCTTCTCGTCGTTGGGGTCTTTCGGCAGCAGCAGGAGCTTCAGTTCGCGCTCGACGGTTTCCTTGCGCGCGGCAAGCGCTTTTTCCTCTTCGTGCGCCATCTGCTTCATCTCGGCGTCGTCCGCTTCCAGGAAAAGCTGGTGCGCCCCCGCAAGATCTTTCACGATTTGTTTGTACTCGCGGTGCTTGGCGACGATTTCCTCGAGTTCCGCATGCTGCTTGGCGATTTTCTGGAAACGCGCGGAATCGCCCACGACCTCCGGCGAAGAAAGCTGTTGCGTCATCTCCTCGTAGCGCGAGTCGAGCTGGTCCAATTTTTCAGTCAAGGTAAGAACGGTCATGGCAAATCCTCTTGGAAAATCGAAGTTAGAAAGTTGAAAACGGGAAGACTGGTTTGGGGCGCTCCGCAAGGGAGCGTAAGGCGAGTCAGCTAATAAAATGCCGCGTACATCATTTTGCTCTACTGCAAGAATAGCGCCGAACTGCGAAACATGCAATTAGATGCCGCCGATGGTTGCTGGGGTGCGGCGCGCTATACTACGATGCTCAAACAGCCATGAAACTGCCTGTGACCAGGGAAGGTTTCCAGTCATTCTCAGCATCGCTCAAATCGAGACTGTCGAGCGCGTCGCTTCGTATCCGGCCAACCCCTCCCGACACTTGGGTGATGATGACCATGGGCGAGCAATACACTTGTCGTTCCACTTCACGAGGACCAACGTTGCACAACCACAAAGTCCGGCGGGACTTCCCCAACATCTCTGCTGCAGCGGCGGAGTGTAAAAGCGATTCTAAAGGCCGCATGTACCAGAGCTGGCGGCGATGAGCGAAGCGGTACGAACAGTAATGCAAACGAGCGCGGAGGAAGCGCGCGAAACCTCTGGCGAGGTGGATCCCGGTTTTCTGTGGGATTTCTGGTATCCGGCGGCGCGAAGCACGGACCTTCGTGCGCAGAAACTCGCGAAGGCGCTCTTGCTGGAAGTGCCTCTCGTGTTAGGACGCACTGCCGAGGGAAAGGCTTTTGCGATGCGGGACGCCTGCCCCCATCGCGGCATCCCGCTTTCCTATGGTCGAGTGGAAGGCGAGACGGTCGAGTGCTGCTACCACGGCTGGCGGTTCGATGCGTGCAGCGGCCAGTGCGTCGAAATTCCTTCGCTCACTTCGCAGGACAAGCTGAAAGTGGAGCGCGTCTTCGCGGGGCATTATCCCTGCGAAGAGCGCGACGGCTACGTGTGGGTCTACATGAACGCGCCGGGCACACGATTGCCAGAGAGAATTCCGGAAGCGCCGGCGCTAAAAGTCTTTGGCCAGAAGTACAAGATCATCCATCTTTCCTGCGAACTGCCATCGCACATCGACCACGGCATCATTGGCCTGATGGACCCCGCGCACGGGCCGTTCGTGCATCAATCCTGGTTCTGGCGCAAGCGCGCCAGCATTCACGAAAAGGCCAAGCAGTTCGAGCCCATCCCCAACGGCTTCCGCATGAGCCCGCACACGCCGAGCGCAAACAGCGCGCCGTACCAGTTGCTCAAAAAAATCACCGGCGAGCCCGTGACAACCACAATCGACTTTATCCTGCCGAATCTGCGCACCGAGGTCGATCAGAGCGGCAAGCTCTGGTTTTCAAGCCGCGCGACGGTGACGCCCGTCCGGCGCGATTTGTGCCGCATCGATTTCGTCGCGGCGTGGAATTTGCCGCTGCCCGTTTTCTTGTTCCGGCCGTTCGCGAAGAAGTTTTTGCGCCAGGACCAGGAAACCATGATCCAGCAAGCGGAGGGTCTGAAGCACAACCCGCGCCTCATGCTGATTGACGACGCGGACCGCCAAGCGAAATGGTATTTCGCGCTGAAAGCCAATTTGCTCGAGTCGCGGCGGACCGGCGCGCCGATGGTGCATCCGATGGATGGACCGGTGACATTGCGCTGGCGCTCCTAAGCTCACGGGCTTTCTCTCACTGCTAAACTCTAATTCCAAACGTCGCCTGTTGTATATTGCCCTGGCACTCTCAGGAGGCTTGGAACATGGAATTGTGGTCACGACGTAAATTCTTTCTTACTTCCTTGGCTGGTAGCACCCTCGCCGGAGCCAATAAAATCTTCGGTCGCACACCCTCGAACGGAGATGGTGGTCTCTCCCTCGAAAACCCCGCTCCTCCCTCTCCGGGCAAGCCCGCCGCGACAGGTAAGCGCCCGCTCCTTATCTCGAGCGCCAACGGCCTGCATGCGCTCGACAAGGGCATGGACATCCTGCAGAAAGGCGGGGACACGCTCGACGCCGTCGTGGCTGTGGTCACTGTGGTCGAGGACGATCCCAACGACGATTCCGTCGGCTATGGCGGACTCCCCAATGAGGAAGGCGAAGTCGAGCTCGACGCCAGCGTGATGCACGGGCCAACGCACCGTGCCGGGGCCGTCGCCGCTGTGCGCCGCATTAAAAACGTTTCTCGCCTCGCCAAGACTGTGATGGAAAACACGAATCACACGATGATCGTGGGCGATGGCGCGCGGCGCTTCGCCGTAGCTCAGGGATTCGAGGAGATGAATCTCCTGACCGAACATTCGCGGAAGATTTGGCTCGCTTGGAAGGCGAAGTCTTCTTTTAATTGGCGGCCCGGAATTGATTCGCCTGAATGGAAAGAGCACATGGCCACGCTGTTTGACGGCGACGAAAAACAAATCGCCTACGCCGAGCGCGTCATCGCGCATCCGCCCACGGGCACGATTCCCTGCATGGCGGTGGACGCTAAGGGCGACATTTCTGCGACTACTACGACTTCCGGCCTCTCCTGGAAAATTCCTGGGCGCGTTGGCGACTCTCCGATCATCGGGGCAGGTTGCTGCGTGGATAACGAAGTAGGTGCCGCGGGCTCCACGGGCAAGGGCGAAGAAAACATCAAGGTCTCTGGCGGGCATACCATTATCGAAATGATGCGCCAGGGAAAATCGCCGACCGATGCGTGTCTCGAAGCCATGTCCCGCGTCGCGCACAACTACAAAAACGACAAGAAAAAACTCGGCACCTTTCATCTTTATTTTTACGCCATCAACAAAGACGGCGTGCACGGCGCCGCCTCGCTCTGGCGCAATGGCTATGAAGCAAGCAAACAGGCCTCCTATGCCGTCCACGACGGCACGGAAGCTCGTCTTGTTCCTTGCAAGGCCTTTTTTGACGAGGCCGGCGGCGACCAATAGCTGGAAATCGAAAAATGGAAAAGTGAAAATGGGATAGCAACCATGAGCGGCTATAGAAGGGCACTGTTTTCCATTTTCAATTTCGATTTCTAATTTCAAATGTCGGCACACATGGATCAGGCAAACATTTTAATCATTGGCGGTGGGGTGATTGGCTGCGCCATCGCCCGCGCCGCTTCCGCGCGCTGGCAGGACGTTTTTCTGGTCGAGCAATTTCCCAGGCTGGGCATGGCCACCAGCACGCGCAACAGCGGCGTCAACCACTCTGGCATTTATTATCCGAAGAATTCGCTGAAGGCGCGTCTTTGCGTGGAAGGCAATCGCCTTACGTACGAATTCTGCGAAAAACACAACGTGCCTTTCCGCCACTGCGGCAAACTGGTCGTTGCAGCTGATAGCCACGAAGAACCCGAGCTTACGGCGCTGAAGAAGCGCGGCGAAGACAACGGCGTCGAAGGGTTGCGACTCGTTGACGCGGCGGAAATCCGCACACGTGAGCCGCACATCAAAGGCACCGCCGCGCTGCATGTGCCGTCAACCGGTATCGTCTCCGCTGAAGAGCTCGTTCATGCCTACGCGCGTGTGGCCACCAATCAGGGCGCGAACCTCGTCACACACGCGAAAGTCGTCTCCCTCGAACCGTCCGGCAACACGATTCGCGTCGGCTTGAAAATTGGCGGCGACGCAGATTCACAGGAAGAAAAAATCGAGGCACGCTGCGTCATCAATGCAGCCGGGCTTTACGCCGACGAAGTTGCGGCGATGCTGGGCAATCATTCGTGGAAGATTTACCCCGTGCGCGGCGAATACTGCGAAGTGCGCGGCCCACGCTCTTCGCTCATCAACAATCTCGTTTATCCGCTACCGCACCCGGACGGGTTGAGCTTGGGCGTGCATTTCACCAAAACGCTGTGGGGAACGTTTCTGCTTGGGCCTACAGCGACCTACGTCGAGGGAAAAGACAATTACGAGAAGAACCGCCTGCCGATCGCCGCGTTTGCGCAAAGCGCGAAGACGCTATTGCCTGAAATCGAAGAGCGCGACTTACAGCTCGGGTACACCGGCCTCCGCCCGAAGCTCGCGGGTCCAACTCACAAAGGCGGCATCGTCGATTTCGTGATTGCGCGCGACGCCAAAGTGCCGCAGGCGATCCATCTCGTGGGCATGGAGTCCCCCGGGCTCACCGCTGCGCCCGCTGTCGGCAATTACGTTGCACAGTTGGTGAAACAGGTACTCGCGTAGTGATCCGGGTTCCGTGGCCCGTATTCCGTGATCCATGACACTTGATTGTTGGGCTCCTGATTGGCGACCGGTTACCCGCCAGAATCTAGGGCACTTGTAGGGGCGCGGCATGCTGCGCCCCGATTGAGGATGGTCTTGCCAAGTCTAGGGAGCCTACTCAACGACGATGCGAACGAATTTCTTTTTCCCCGCGCGAAGAAGGAAACTTGCCGGCTTGCTGAGGTCAATGTCTTTCCGCGGGTCGTCGACGATCGCGCCATCAATCTCGACGGCTTTCTGCTTGATCAATCGTTCGGCCTCTGTTTTTGAAGGCGCGAGTTTCAGCTCAACCAGTAGCGCGGTTAGCTTCTTCGCGGGTCCTTTCGGCAATTTCACGGTTGGCGCTTCTTCCGGCGCTTGCCGTTCACGGAACACACGCTGGAAATGTTCCGCTGCCTTGCGCGCTGCTTCTTGGCCATGAAAATCGCGGATGACTTCGTCCGCAAGACGCATCTTTGCATCCATGGGATGCAGCTTGCCGCTCGATACCTCCTTTTGCATTGAAGCAATCTCTTTTGGCGTGCGGTCCGTCAGCAATTCGTAGTAAGACCACATGAGTTCGTCAGGAATCGACATGAGCTTGCCGAACATTTCCGACGGCGGCTCGGTAATGCCGACGTAGTTGCCGAGGGATTTAGACATTTTGCGCCGGCCGTCGAGGCCTACAAGAATAGGCATTGTGAGCGCCACTTGCCCGGCTAGACCGTATTCCCGCTGAATGTCACGGTGTATCAGCAAGTTGAATTTTTGTTCGGAGGCGCCCAGTTCAACATCGGACTTGAGTTCCACAGCGTCGCGTGCGGTCAGCAAGGGGTAAAGCAGTTCGTGAACGGAAATGGGCTGGTTGTTGGCCAGGCGAGAACGAAAATCCTCGCGCTCCAGCATCCGTGCTAATCGATAATGAGAACAAAGCCGAACGACATCCTCGGCGTTCATCTTGCTGAGCCACTCGCTGTTGTAGCGGACCTCGGTTTGGTTGCGGTCGAGAATTTTGAAAACCTGCTCAAGGTAAGTTTTCGCATTGGCCTCGACTTGCTCGCGCGAAAGCGGCGGGCGCGTTTCCGATACGCCCGTGGGGTCGCCAATCATCGCCGAGAAATCGCCAATCAGGAAAACGGCGGTGTGGCCCAGGTTCTGAAAATGCTTCAGTTTGCGCAGCACCACGGTGTGCCCGAGATGAAGATCAGGAGCCGTGGGATCCACGCCGAGATAAACACGCAGCGGCTTCCCCGTTTTGCGCGACGCTTCGAGCTTTGCAACCAACTCAGGTTCCGGAATGATTTCCACGACGCCTTTTTTGATGTAGGCGAGCTGCTCTTCGATGGGTTTGAATTTGTGTTCAGTCATCTCAGCTTTTTGTTTTACACCTTGCGTCATGGTTCCCGCTTGGTTTAAGGCCAGACGTCCGCCTCGGAAGGCGGCCGCTACAACTGCAGTACGCGGCGGCCGGCAATCTTGTATTTTCCCTCAAGAACGATGCGAACCGCTTCGGAATAAATGCGATGCTCTTCTTTCAGGATTCTTTCCGAGAGCGAAGCTTCCGTGTCGTCGTCTTTCACCGGAACGACGGCCTGCACGATGATGGGGCCCGCGTCGAGGTTTTCGTCCACGAAATGCACGGTGCAGCCGGCGAATTTCACCCCGTATTCCAGCGCCTGGCGTTGCGATTCGAGGCCCGGAAACGACGGCAGCAGCGAAGGATGAATATTCAAGATGCGATTCGGAAACTTGGCCACGAAATAGGGCGAGAGCAGGCGCATGTAGCCGGCAAGGCAAATCAAGTCGACTTTGTGCTCGTCGAGAACGGCCCCAACCTGACGGTCGTAGACTTCGCGCTCCAACCCTTTAGAGGGAATCACGCGCGTGGCGATGCCACGCGCTTTGGCGCGATCGATTCCCGGAGCACCTCCGCGATTGCTGATGACAATGGCGATTTCCGCGTTCGGGATGCGGCCCGCAGCCACGGATTCCGCCAAAGCTTCAAAGTTCGTGCCGCGGCCGCTCAAGAGCACGCCAATGCGCTTGGTCATAAACGGGAAACGTTAGCACACCCTCGCGTAAGCGCAAAATTCGGAGAAAAATCCTTCAGCACGTATCTGCTTAGTACGCTCCTCCGGCGACAAATCCGCGCAGCTTTAGCATTGCTGAAACCTAGTTTTAGAATTTCCGGTTTGACATGAACCGCCGCTGCTCCTACGCTCCGCAGCAGCAATCGAATTTGTTGATGAACAAGATTTGATTGCTTCGTACTTGGGCCAGGTGAAAGACTCCAGCGTTTCTCGGCAAGATTGAAACAACTCCTCGGGACTTGATCGGCCACAGAAAAGTGGTGTACGCCACGAGCGCGGACGAGTGCGTTCAATTGATCCCAACCAGACCCCGAACCGGAACAATGCGAAGGACAATCGGAACGTGGGTTGCGTTCAGCATTTTCTTGCTCTTCCGCAACCGAGGCATGGGGGCAAACGATCACAGGCGCGATCGTGGGAACCGTTACGGACTCCTCGAAGAGCGTGGTCGCTGGGGCAAGAGCAACGGTCAAGAACCTGGAACGCGGTGTGCAGAACAGGACTGAGTCAGGCTCAGAGGGGTTTTACACCGTTCTCAACCTCCCTCCGGAACACTATTGCGTTACCGTTGAATACCCAGGCTTCAAGAAGAGTGTGGTTCCAGACGTGAGAGTGCAAGCCAAAGCGCAGCCGCAGCAGATAGCCGCCGGGCACAGAGGCTTTCAGCTCGCGAGGAGTCCCCAGCGCAATGACGCGGCCATGATCGATGATGGCCAGGCGCTGGCACAGCGCGTCCGCCTCTTCCATGTTGTGCGTAGTGAGCAGAATGGTTTTGCCGCTGGCGTTGTATTCGCGAATGATTTCCCAAAGGAGCAAGCGCGTCTGTGGGTCCAGGCCCGCGCTCGGCTCGTCGAGGAACAGCACCTGCGGATCGTGCATCATGGCGCGCGCGATGGAGAGCCGCTGCATCATGCCGCCGGAGAATCCACGGACCATCTGATCGGCGCGGTCCGTCAGCTTGAATCGCTCAAGCAGGGCTTCGGCACGCTTCATCCGCTCGTGATGGGGGAGGCCGAAGTACGCTCCGTGAAACGTCAGGATTTCGCGGGCGGTCAAGTTGAAACCGAGATTCAGACGCTGGGCAACCACACCGATCAAGCGTTCACAGCGACCTGTTGCTTCCACACGTCGTGCTCGCCGAGGAACGCCTGGCCGGAAGTAGGGCGAACACGCGTGGTAAGAATGCCAACCGCCGTGGACTTTCCCGCCCCGTTTGGTCCCAGGAGGCAGAAGATTTCCCCCGGTTGAATTTCCAGCGAGATTCCGTCCAGGGCGGTGATTTGCGGTTTGCCTGCCTCGGCAGGCTTGGGCGGCTTATTTCTGGTTTTGGGCGCGCGGAACGAAAAGCCGCCCACGGCCGCGGCGACGGGAGGAGGAGAGGTGTAAACCTTGCGCAATTCGAGTGTACGGATGCCAGCTAGCATGGAGGACGTTCCTCAAGGACACTACGCAGGCGCGGACGAAAAATAACGCCAGGGCGCCTGAATAATAGGCAAAAAACCTTAGCACAGGTGCGGCGAGCCGCAAAATGCGGTCTTACGTTCGAGGGCTCAGTTAGGACGATCCGGCGAAAGGCCAGGCTCCACGGAGGTAGCGGGCTCCAGAGGAGTGAGAAGCGGGCTAGCGGCGCGATCGGCAGATTCCGTAGCGGCAGGCGCGGGCCGTGCGGCCCACCGGCGGGACGCCATTCGAACGAGCCAGAGCATGCCCCCAAGGACTAAGAAGAGCATCAGCCAGCGCAAGAGCATTGCCAGCAGCGTGGCATCGAGGGCCGGTGATTCGAATCGGAATTGCCGCAGAACGCCGCCGCGGTCGAGCATCCAGTGCCAGGCGGTGTGCGCCACAATCGCGGAAAGAATGATCGTTCCCGTGCGTTCAGCGACCGCGTAGCGGAAGAAAAGCTGTAACACGGGAATGAGCAGAATGAGGACGAGAAGCTGGCCCAGCTCGACCCCGGCGTTGAACGAAAGCAGAGACGTCAGGAGATGCGTTCCGGCAAACTGCAGCGACTGCCGCAGCGCAAACGAAAAGCCAAATCCGTGCACCAGCCCGAAGCCAAAGGCTATCATCCAGCGACGCTGTACGCTCCCGGCTCCCACGATATTCTCGAGCGCCATGTAAACAATGGAAGCTGCGATGAGCACTTCGATCAGTGGCGGGAACCACAAGAAATCCGGTGCAAAATTGTAGGCAGACGCAATCAACGTAATGGAATGCGCCACGGTAAAGGCAGTGACGACGGGAATAAGTGCGCGAAGCCGCCGGAAGGGAATCACCAAACAAAAAAGGAAGAGCAGGTGGTCGGTGCCGTCCAGAATGTGTAGAAAACCGCGATGAACAAAATTCAGCGCGGCTTGGTACCACTGCGGGTCGAGACGAACCAATCCGGGATCGCCGTCGAATTCGAACGCGCGGACTTCACCGCCGGCAGGAACGAAGCGCAGAACCGTGATGACGCGCAGCCCCAAGCGCCCAAACCGCGGCTGAATCGAAAAACGCGAGCGATCCGACTGAATCGATGTGTCAAACAAAACATCAAGCAAGGTCTGATCCCAATACACATCCGTGGTATCCGTCAGCGCCGGGCCCGTGACGTGGGCGAGGGCGCTTTCATAAGAGCTGAAGGAGAAATCCGACGGCAGAGAGATGCGTGTGGCAACGACCTGCGGATTCGAAAGAAGCGTATCGCCTTCGTACATTTCAAAAAAGCCCGCAATCCACATCTTCGCCGCACCGGGGAGCAAAGCGCCAGCGCGCTCGAGATCGAGATAGCCGGGGCCGCGCTGGGGAAAGCTGATGTCGCGCATCGCCTTGAGCGGCACACGCACCAGCAGATGAAGATGCCGGCCTTCGGGCTTCACAAACATCTGCACGGTGACGTCGTTGGGAATGTCGTGGGCGCGCGCAAAGCACGGCAGAAAGAGAAGCGCCGCGCCCAGGAGCAACGGGTGAATTCGAAGCATGCGAAACATGGATGTTCTCTTTACTTGGCGACGTAGCCTGCCGGCAAAACTTTGTGCGGATCAACGCGCACAACCAAATATACGATTTGGCCGGAGCTGATTTCGCTGAACCAGTGCGGCGTATTCGGCGGAATGATGACCACGTCGCCCGGCCCGATTTTGCGGCTCACGCCATTTTGGATCGGTCCGCCCCGTGTGCTGGGGCCGTTGAGGATCGTCACGACCGGATGGTCGGCAGGGAACTCCGACGTATTGTCCATGGAGCCACCGGTGACCAGCGTCGCGTTGCCTTCCATCACGTGGTAAACCTCGGTGATCTGGCTGTGCTCGATGCCGCCACCCGCTTGCGCGCCTGACGTTTTGGCACGATGCACCACGCCGACACCAACGTTATATTGGCCATGGATGCTGACCACACGAATGGCCTGATCGCTGATCCGATCCGAAGCCGTCTTCTGCACTAACGATTGAATCTCAGCATTACCGACGTCGGTTGCCGTTCCACGAGGCAGATGTGGCGCGACGGGACCGGTGCTTTGCGTCTGCGCGCGGAACCGGCCCGGAAGGCTGAGCGCGCATAGGACCGCGACAAGACTAAGAATGAATTTCTGCATGACTCCTCCCCGCGAAGATGAATCTGCGGCGCAACATCATTTGCTCGTCGGCCACACCACGCCCTGGTCTTTCTTGCTGACCGGCGCCATTCCTCTGTAGACGAATTTCTGCACCCGCTGCCCACGATAGGTCTCGGTGGTGAAGATATTGCCCTTCGAATCGGTGGCGATGCTGTGCACCGCGTAAAACTGCCCGGGCTGGCGCCCGCCGTCGCCGAAGCTGGTCAGGATTTCCAGCGTGTCGCGCAGCAGGATGTAAATTTTCTCGTTCGACCCGTCGGCAAGAAAAATGTATTTCTGCTGCGGATCTTTCGAGAACGCGATGTCCCACGTCGAGCCGTCGCCGAGGGTTCGCTTCGCAATGAACGTTTCCTTTACGAACGTGCCATCTTTTTTGAACACCTGGATGCGGTCGTTGGGGCGATCGCAAACGTACAGCAGGCCGTCGTTGGCCAGCTCCGCGCAGTGCACGGGATTGCGGAACTGCTGCGCGGGCGGCGAGTCCGGATTGTACGGGCCAAGGTCCGTGTCGTCGGGCTTGTGCCCGTAAGCGCCCCAATGCCGCTTGTATTTCCCGGTCTCTGCATCAAAAACGATCACGCGATGGTTGCCGTATCCGTCGGCGACGTACAGCTCGTCGGTGACTTTGTCGACAAACATTTTTGCCGGCCCTTTGAGATTCTCAGTGTCGTTGCTGCCCTGGCTCATACTGGGATGGCCGATTTGCATCAGCAATTTGCCATCTTGCGTGAATTTCAAAATTTGATTGTCGTGAAAATGCGAGCGGTCTTTGCCCCGGCCGTTGCCGCCAATCCACACGTTGCCTTTGTAATCGACAGTAATGCCGTGATTTGAATCCGGCCAGTCGTAGCCCTGGCCCGGGCCGCCCCAGTGGCCGATGAGATTGCCGTCTTCGTCGAACTCGAGCACGGGCGGGGCGGGGACGCAGCATTCCGCAGCGGGCGGATTCGCGGTCGCATAGATTTCCATGGGCTCGAAGGTATTCGTGCGGTGCACAATCCAAATGTGGTCCTGTGCATCCACCGACACGCCGACCGACATGCCTTGCACCCAATGGTTGGGAAGCGGTTTCGGCCACAGGGGATCCACTTCGAAGCGCGGCGCCTGGACTTCGGCGGCTTCGGCCGCTGCTTTTTTCTGGAGCATCACCGAGCCAGCCGCCAGCGCGGCGAGCAGCGCAAGAAAAATTGCTCCGATATAGAAGTTGCGTTTCATGTTCTTCTCCCGTGCGTTTCGGGCTCGTGCAAGAAAGCTCCAGCCAAAAACTCACGCCCTCGTCGGCGTTCCGTGTTTCGCGGCGGTTTGGGCCAGGCGGAGATTCTAAATTATTTGTGTGGATTCACAAGCATTTGCTTTGAAGGAGTAAGGGTTGTAAGGGTTGCTGCCGGATACCTTCAGCGCCGGGTTCGCGCTAGAATGCCTCTTCCTTCTTGAAGCCAATTCGTCCTAGGAGCTGTTGGAATGAGGAATCGTAGGAGTAGGACTCAGAAATTGGCGCAGCGCGTGGCTGCAGCGGGAATGCTGTCGCTCGTGTTGGCAGGAGCACCGGATTTCGCGCAACAAGCCGCGCCTCGCGACCCCGCAGAAGCACCGCCGGGCAAGGCGCAAGGGAAAAGTTTGCCGCGACCAGGCGGCGCAATTGCACGCCAAAGCATCGATGAAAAATCGATGCGGACGTTGATCCATGACCTGGTGAGCTGTGGCACGCGCCTCACGCTTTCTTCCTGGACCGATCCTAAGCGCGGGATCGGCTGCGGGCGGGACTTCGTGCTGGCGCGGCTGAACGAGATTGCCCGGCAATCCGGCGGAAAGCTGCAAATTGCGGTGGACAAGTTCGAGTCCAAGTCGGAGCGCACGGGGCCCAATGCGGTTCATCTCGAAAACGTGTACGCGATTCTGCCGGGCTCGGATCCCAAGCTCGAGAAGACCGTCTTCATCGTCGTGGGCGACGTGGATTCGCGGCCCTCGAACGTGATGGATCCCGAAGTGGATGCGCCGGGGGCCGACGACGACGGTTCCGGGACGGCCGTGAGCGTGGAATGCGCGCGGCTGCTGGGCAAAGCCGCCGCCAGCGGACGCGCGAAGTTTCGCTCCACGCTTCTCTTTGGCGTGCTCTCGGGCGAAGAGCAAGGGCTGCTCGGTGCCTACCGGTTGCTTGAGTGGACCAAGGAACAGGGATACACGGTCGGTGCGATGCTGGATAACGACATTGTGGGCGCCGATCCTGCGCCGGGCAGCCCCCACCGCGTGCGGGTTTTCTCTGGAAATGGCGAGGTCGAGGACGCTGAATCCCCGGCGCGCGAACTTGCCCGCGCCATCGAAGAGATTGACGGGCGCAACGCGATTCGCATGATCTTCCGCCAGGATCGCTACGGCCGCGGCGGCGATCATTTTCCGTTTTACAAAGCGGGCCTGCCCGCCGTGCGCTTCACCGAGCCGCTCGAGGATTACAACCACCAACACCAAACGCCGCGCACGGAAAACGGCATCGAGTACGGGGACTTCGAGAAATATCTGAACTACACGTTCATGGGCAATGTGGCGCGGGATAATGCGGAAGTGTTGCGCCAATTAGCGATGGCTCCCGCCCCGCCCACCAATGCGCGGCTCAAAGGCGCGGTTACGCCGGACGCGAAAGTCTCTTGGGCTGCGGACGAGGATCCCGAGCGCGCGGGATTCGAAGTTCTGTGGCGTGAAACGACCGACCCACGCTGGCACGTCTATGAATTTGTGGCGGAATCAGGCGAGGCGGTCTTGAACGGTGTTTCCACGGACAATCATTTTTTTGCGGTGCGCTCGGTCGGCAAGAACGGCGCGCGTTCAATCGCGGTTCCAACGGAAATGGAACGCCGCCCGCCGCCGGGCCCAACAAGAAGTAATCAGTGAAGTGGTCACGGTCGCGGTGGCCTAGTGATTTTCCCCGCGCATTTCGATCCTAGAGGGGAGCATATAGATGCGAAAGGTCATTTCCTTGGGTGCGGTGACCTGGGTTTGGCTGGCGTTGGCGGGGCGCGCGGCGGCGCAGGCCCCTGCGCCGGCACAGGAGCGCGGCCCGCGAGCGCCCGAAGCCAAAACCGACGAAAAGTGCGACGCCGCGGCGACCAAAGAAGAATCCTCGGCGACCGATCACTCGATTCGCATCGGTGGGCAGACGATTTCCTACAAGGCGACGGCCAGCACCACGCTTCTGAAGAACGACAAAGGCGAACCGGCCGGTCTGCTGTATTCCGTGGCCTACACGAAGAGCGACGTGAAGGACCTCAGCGCGCGCCCGGTATCGTTCTTGTACAACGGAGGTCCGGGCTCAGCCACGATGTGGCTGCATATGGGAGCGTTCGGGCCGCGCCGCGTGTATACGGTTAACGGGGCGTTCACGCCGCCCGCACCCTATAAGCTTGTGGACAACGCCGAAACGTTGCTGGACAAGACGGATCTGGTGTTTATCGACGCCATGGGCACGGGCTACAGCCACGCCGTGTGCAAAGCGCAGGAAAAGGATTTCTTTGGCATCGACGAGGACATCGAGGCCTTCGCGCAATTTATCGTCACCTACCTGAGCCGCAACGACCGCTGGAATTCGCCGAAGTTTCTGATTGGCGAAAGCTACGGGACATTCCGCTCGGCGGCGCTGGGCAATTACCTGCAATCGCGCGATTCGGTGCACTTGAACGGTATCGTGCTGATCTCCTCGGTGCTGGATTTGTCGTCGCTCACGTTTACTCCCGGAGACGACCGGCCCTACATCTTCTATCTGCCGAGTTACGCGGCCGTGGCTTGGTATCACAAAGTGTTGAAGGACCGCCCCGCCGACGTCGTGCCGTTCATCGAAGAGGCACGGAAATACGCCGAAGGCGATTACGCCACGGCGCTGTACAAAGGCTCGGCCCTTTCCTCAGCCGATAAAACGGCCGTGGCCAAGCGCGTCTCGTATTTTACCGGCCTGTCCGAAGAATACCTGATGAAAGCAGACCTGCGCGTGAACCTCAGCCAGTTCCGCGCAGAGTTGCAGCGCAAAGAAGGCCTCACGACGGGACGCATTGACGCGCGCTTCACCGGCTACACCTACGATTTGCTCGAGGAAAATGCGCAGGGCGACCCGGAAGGGCCGGCGGTGGGTGGCGCGTTCACTGCGCTCATCCACTCCTACAATCACGATGAGCTGAAATTCGGGAAGGATAAGGCGTACCACAATTCAGCGAACGCGTTTGGAAGCTGGAACTGGGTGCGCCGCGAGCAGCATCGGTTCGGGTTCCCGGCTGCGCCGAATGTGGATCAGGACCTGGCACAGGCGATGATCACCAATCCCAAGCTGCTGGTGCAAGTCGAGAACGGCTACTACGACCTGGCAACGCCGTTCTTTGCCACCGAGCACACCATGGAGCACTTGGGCTTGCCCGAAGCGCTGCAGAAGAACATCAAGCTGGATTACTACAACGCGGGACACATGATGTATCTGCAAGATCAGGACCGCGTCAGCTTGCACAACCAAATCGCCAGCTTCATCGACCGCGCTACTCAGCCTTAAGCTGAGATGGGGGGCTCAGGCTGACATCTTGTCCTGAGGCGTTTCCCCAAACGTGTCATCCCGAATCCGCGCACCCTCTTTAAAGCTAAAATTTGTCGCGGGGTGAGGGATCTGCTTCCAGGTTTTGTCTGCGTTCTTAACCAAAGTTCTGTCTGCAGTTATTCATCGCCTTGTTCGGAGAACCATAACCTGCTGCACTCCGGGCACATGCCGTGCGAAAACTCCACCTGGGCTCGCTTGCGAATGAAGAGCTCGATTTGCTGCCAGCTTCCGTCCTCTTTTTGATTACGTGGTGCCTGCGGGCTTCGTAGACAGGATTCTGCCGCTTTCGATTAACCCAGCTCCAACACAGATCGCACGCGTTTTCCTGGGAAGGATGGAGCTGATCACCCGAGCGACGGAAAAAGCAGTTGGAACCGCGCTGGCCTCGAGTGACCAAGCGACACTGCAAAAGTACGGGCGCGTTCTGGAGCCGATCCTCCACACGATGATGGCGAAAGAATCGAATCATTCGCGGGCACGGAAGCTTGGCGAATATCTAAGCGCGATAAACTCCGCGCAGATCATGCTGCGGCTCAACCAGAAGTAACTTTGACCGGCTTGCCTTCTTGTGCGGTGATTCGCGCTAGTGCTGGGCGGCGGCAGCGGGCTGCGCGAAGGTGACGAAGTGCCCGCCCGGATCCTGGACGGCGAACTCCTTCATGCCGTAAAACGCGGTGCGCACCGGCATGACCATGCGCACATCTTTCATGGCGGCAAGAACAGCGTCGAGATTGTCGACCTCCATGTAGAGATAGGTCGGCCCCTTGCGCGCCTCGGAGGCCATCCCCGCGGGAGCGTCCTTCTCCACGCTGGCGTAGGTTTGGTACATCACTTCGACGGAGCCCTTCTGAAAAATCACGAAGCCGAGCTTGCTGCCGTCGGGAACTTCGACGGCCTTGGTGAATCCGAGACGGTCCACCCAGAAGGCAATGAGCGGCTCGATTTCCTTGACCAGCAAGACCGGGGTGATGCGTTTAACGTGCATGGGCCGTTTCTCCGGGGCTCCTTGGCGTGTCGTGTGGGGCCCGCCTGGGCCATCCTGTCCTTGACCTGGCAGCTAGTCTAATTTAGACTAGTGGAAAGTCAAGGAGATTCTTATGACCCAGAAATCGCAGGCCCGGGATGGGATCCTTTCCGGCAGCAGAGGAAGCCTTCGGCCCGCCCGGCAAAGTCGGCGGCGCCCCCGGAGGGACGCCGTGCACTCGAGGTCGCCGAGGTCGGCTCAGCCGCGGCAGCTCCCGGATTTGCTTTCCATCGGGCCGACGATGCTTCGCCATTTCGAGATGCTCGGAATCCACAGCGTGGCACAGCTGGCGAAGCAGGAGCCGCACAAGATGTACGAGAGGCTGAACCGCAAGACGAGACAGCGGCAGGATCCATGCGTGCTGGACACGTTTTGCGCGGCGGTAGCGCAAGCGCGGAACCCGCGATTGCCCGCGGAGCAGTGCGAGTGGTGGTACTGGAGCCGAAAGAGAAAATCGACGGCGCACAGCTGACAGTTCGCAGGTAGAGAAAAGAGGATCATGACGAGGCTAAGATTAGCTGCTCGAGCGCGCGCGTCCAGCAACGAGAAGGCAACCCCACGAACGCGCGCGAGAAAAAAGGAGGCACTCACGACGCCGGATCTGGTGCTGCTGAGCTTGCTGGCCGAGCGGCCCATGCACGGGTACCAGGCAAATGCGGAACTGGAAAGACGAGAGATTCGAGACTGGGCGGCGATTTCGCGTCCCCAAGTGTATTACTCGCTGGAAAAGCTGGCGCGCACGGGATGGTTGCGGAGGTTGGAGACCGACCAACCAGCGGCGGGGCCAGAGCGCGATACCTTCGAAACCACGGAGAAGGGCCGCGAAGCGCTTGCAGACGCGCTCGAGCGAGAGGAATGGACGACGCACCGCGACCACCCGGCTTTTCTGACCTGGCTGGCGCTCTCCTGGCAGGCGCGGCCCGGCGTTTTTCGTAAGCAGTTGAAGAAAAGGCGAAAATTCCTGCTAAAGGAACTGGCGAGAGAAAGAAAAACGATGCATGCGATTTACGCCGAGGTAGGTCACAGGTTCCACGAGGCGGTGTGGATGGTGGGCTTGATGATCGATCAGATTCGAACGGAAATACGCTGGACGAGGCAACTGGAGCGCGGATTGTCAAGAAGAGCGCGGGCAGTCAATACCGTGTGCGCAGAACGATGGCCCAAGTAAAATTCAGATTTCCCGGAGATCGCCGCCCGCGCACGCCGCAGCACCACCGTTGCGCGCACGGTAAAGCGCGATCAGGACTCAGTTTAATTGCGACAGATCCTCTCTAACAGCTATCGGTTACGGTTTGATCGGGAGGAAGTGCGCCGCGGAAGGGGCGGTCCAAATCACATCGCCCTTATCGTCGTAAAACTGCAGCGAAGGTTGGCCGGGCAAGGCGTCGTCTGGAAGCAGGTACGTGCCACCGTGCTTTTTTATTCTGGCTTGAGGAGAAAGACTAAGGCGCGCGTAGATGTGGCCGTCGGCGTCTTTGAGCACGAAATCCTGAGCTTCGACCGAGCGCGCGTGGAGGACGTCCGGTTCCATGCGGTCGGCCCTCGCTGCCGCCGCGACGCGCTCCGCGTGCCTCGTGCTCAGGAGCAAAAGGGAAAGGAAGAACAGCAGGGCGATCGCGCTGGCGGATTTCCAGCGGCGATTCGCGGTTTCAAGTTTTTCCACGCGGGTAGCCAAGGTCTGAACATCTAGCGGTGAAGAATTCATAGGCACCTCCTGGAGTTGGGCAGGGCAATCTCTGTGCATTTGGACGACCGCTCGCGTCTCCTCGCGAGCACCTCTCTCCTGCGCTCACGCTCGCAAACGTCGTCCGCAAAGCCTATGCTAGCCGCATCCCCCCAAGGCTCTCAAGCCCCTTTAAGGAGGAAACATGCTTTCACGTTTTTTGCGGCTAAGCATCGCCGGGACTTTGGCAGCGGCGCTATTTTCCAGCCCGGCGTTTTCGCAAGGCAAAGGTCACGGCAAAGGCAAGGGCCACAACAAGAACGAGGACGACCAAGGAGAGAGCAGCAAGTACTATTTTGGCGAGCGCGATCGCGAAATCATCACGCGCTATTATTCGAATCGCGGCTCGAATCTGCCTCCGGGCTTGGCCAAGCGCGGAGGAAGTCTGCCGCCGGGCCTCGAAAAGCACTTGGAGCGCAACGGCACGTTGCCGCCCGGATTACAAAAGCGCATCGAGCCGTGCCCCATGGAGCTCGAACGGCAACTGCCGCCCCTTCCCGCAGACTACCATCGTGCGGTGCTTGGTGCGCACGTCCTCATCGTTAACAAAAATACGAATGTGATCGTGGACATCATGAAGAACGTTGTGAGGTAGGTTTCTCTTGTGGCCGCGAAAAGATTGTCACAAAGATTACAGAATTCGGAGAGAAAGAATGCCGGGCTGAAGCCCGGCGCTACATTAAAAACCTGAAGAAGATTCCTCGCTGCGCTCGGAAGGAAGCGGAAAGCAAATGTTAATTAGAGGTTGAGGGAGCCGGAGAAGGAGACGCGGGATTTGCCGGATTCGGCGCGCTCGATGCGGCCGATGCGACAGAATTTTTCGCGGCGCTTCTTGAGGTCAGCCTCCACGGACTTCACAAACTTCGGCGGCACGACCAGAATCATCCCCACGCCCATATTGAAAGACTGCAGCAATTCGTCTGTGTCAATCTTCCCGAGTTTGGCAAGATATTTGAAGATTGCCGGAACGGGCCAGGAGGCCAAATCGATTTCCGCTTTGACGCCGCTCGGCAGGACTCGCGGCAAGTTTCCGGGAATGCCGCCCCCGGTGATGTGCGCGAGCGCGGAGACCCAACCTTTTGCGAGGATGCCTCGCAGCGGCGGCGCGTAGCAGAGATGCGGCTTGAGGAGTTCTGCCCCGATTTTGTTGCCGACCTCGGCGACGTACGTATCCGACTTTAGCTTCTCCACCTCAAAGATCAGCTTGCGCGCGAGCGAATAGCCGTTGGTGTGCAAGCCGGCAGAAGGCAAAGCGAGCAACGCGTCGCCGGGCTGGACCTGCTTGCCGGTGAGAAGTTTCTTGCGGTCCACGACGCCGACAATAAAGCCTGCGAGGTCGTATTCGCCCGGCGGATAGAAGCCGGGCATTTCCGCGGTTTCGCCACCAATGAGCGCGCAGCCCGCTTTGCGGCAGGAACGGCTCATGCCTTCGACAAGTTGCTCGACCACCTGCGGCTCGAGCTTGCCCATCGCGAGATAGTCGAGGAAAAACAGCGGCTCGGCGCCTTGCACGAGGATGTCGTTGATGCAGTGATTGACGAGGTCGCCGCCGACGGTGGAGTGCACGCCCATGGCCATGGCCACTTTGAGTTTCGTGCCCACGCCATCGGCGCTGGAGACCAGCACAGGCTCTTTCCATTTCTTGTGGTCGAGAGCAAAGAGCGCGCCAAAGCTGCCGATGCCGCCTAGGACTCCGGGCGTGAACGTGCGGCTGGCATGATGCCGGATGCGCTGCTTGGCTTCATCGGCGACGGCGATATTGACACCGGCATCGGCGTATTTCATAGGCAGCGTGACCCGTGATCCGTGTTCCGTGAAAGACGCCGCGACGAATCTCGCGCGCACGAGCGGCCCTACAGAACGGAACTCAATCTTACGTCAAGAGCCAGGATTTGCCGCAGGCATGTGCGGCGATTACTTCAAGAACTGCCGAATCAGGGCGGCCCGCCTCTGAAGGCGGCCGCTACACCGGAACTCAGAACGTGCGGAAAATCCGCCGCCAACGCACTTCGCCGGGATGCAGGATGGCGTTTGCATAGGCGAAGAAGCGCTCGCGAAACTGGCCCGGCTCCCAGGCTTCGGGCGAAACGTCGAGGGACATGTAGATCATCACCGGCGTGCCGATGATGTCGTCGCGCGGGACACAGCCCCAGAAGCGGCTGTCGTAAGAGTTGGCGCGATTGTCACCCATGACGAAATAACAGTCGGCCGGCACTTTGTAAGGCATACGCAATTCGTAAGGCTCGGTGGGGCCAGTCGTGTATTTCTCGGCGAGGCGCTGGCCGTTAACCCACACGGAGCCCTCATGAATGTCAATGGTGTCGCCAGGAAGACCGATGACGCGCTTCACGTAATCCGGCGTGTCGGGAGCAAAGGGTGGTTTGAAGATAATGACTTGCTGGCGCTTGGGATTGCGCCACAGAGGAACGTGCCAGTTGGTGAAGGGAATGCCGGCGTCGTAGCCGATGCGGCTCATGATCAAGTGGTCGCCAATGAGCAGCGTCTTCTCCATCGAGCCGGAGGGAATGACCCGTGCCTGCCCGATGGCGCCGTTGATGAGCAGGAAAACGAGTCCCACCCAGAACCACGCGATGATCTCGCGCTGGATTTTCGTGCCTACGGGCAAGTTGGCTTCTGGTTTTTTTGTCTTTTCGGTTTTTTCGGCTTTCGCGTTGTCAGCTTTCACGATGCACCACCACCGGCGGCTCTGCGGCCCCGCGTCCATTGTCTATTGTAACCGAAGGCGCCCCCGGTTTTCCGTTGGAAGCGGGTTCGCGTACCTCCAGCTGTACAAGGTCTGTCGGGTAAATCCCGGTATAACAAGAGGTACAGAAACGGCCTTCGGTATCGGCGACCGCTTGTTTGAGGGAAGGAAGCGAAAGGTAGCCGAGCGAATCCGCGCCGAGGAATTTGCAGATTTGTTCGGGCGAGTTCGAGGAAGCAATCAACTCTTCGCGCGTGGGCGTGTCCACGCCGTAGTAGCAGGGGGAAATCGTGGGCGGGCAGCTGATGCGTACGTGGACTTCTTTGGCGCCGGCTTCGCGGACCATGCGCACGATTTTGCGGCTGGTCGTGCCGCGAACGATGGAATCGTCCACCAGCACGACGCGCTGGCCTTCGATGAGGCTGCGCACGGGGTTAAGTTTGAGCTTGACGCCGAAATTGCGTATGGCTTGCGACGGCTCGATGAACGTGCGGCCGATGTAATGATTGCGAATCAGGCCCATGCGAAAAGGAATTTTGGATTCGAGCGCGTAGCCAACCGCAGCGGGAACGCCGGAGTCGGGCACGGGAACGACGATGTCGGCTTCCACAGGATGCTCGTGCGCGAGCAGGCGGCCAAGCATTTCGCGGCTCTGGTTGACGGAGCGGCCGAAGATAATGCTGTCCGGGCGCGAGAAATAGACGTGCTCGAAAATGCACTGCTGGTGTGGCTTGGCAGGCGCGAAATGGATGGACTCGATGCCGCACTTGGAGATGCGCACCATCTCGCCGGGCTCGATTTCGCGGACGTATTGCGCATTGATGAGATCAAATGCGCAGGTTTCCGAGGCCACCAGCCAGGGGGTGAAGCCGCCGGGCGTTGCGAGTCTGCCCAGGACGAGCGGGCGGAAGCCGCGGGGATCGCGCGCGGCGTAGAGTTCGTCGGTGGTGAGAACGAGAAGGGAATAGGCGCCTTCCACTTGGTTGAGCGCGTCGCCAAGAGCGCCGGAAAGGTTGCGGGCCTGCGAACGTGCGAGCAGGTGCACAATGACTTCGGTGTCGCTGTTGGTCTGAAAAATCGATCCGCGATGCTCAAGTTTGCGTCGCCACTCAGCGGCGTTGGTGAGATTGCCGTTGTGGCCGAGCGCGACTTTGCCCTTGTTGCAATCGATGACGATGGGCTGCGCGTTGAGAAGCGCTTTGTCGCCCGCGGTGGAATAACGCGTATGACCGATCGCTGAGCTGCCGGGAAGCTTCGCAAGAACGCTGGGTTGAAAGATTTCTTCCACCTCGCCCATGGCGCGGTGGAGCTGGAGCTCGGTGCCGTCGCTTGAAACGATGCCGGCGGATTCCTGGCCGCGATGTTGCAGCGCGTAGAGGCCGAGATAGGCGAGGTTCGCGGCTTCGGGATGGCCAAAGACGCCAAAGACCCCACAGTGGTCGTGGAAATGATCGTCGCTCAAATCCGTCAAATTGATCATGCTTTTGCCAGCTTAAATCTCTCTCTTACACCAGGTAGCCACAACCAAACGAGACAATCCATACCGCACGGGGCACGACATGGCGCGAAATCGCCGGATCGTGAAATCGCCCTAGGAGCACCTTCAATGCGACAAGCCCCGCGAGTCCTGGAAGGGCCACTCACAGCCAGCGCCCGGCGTTTTCAAGAGCGGTCATCGTGATGTTACTGCCCGCTCGAGCGAGTTGGCCCAGGCGTCACGAAGCGACGACACGGGGAACTCGATTACCGCGCGCCCCTTAAGTTCGATGCAGAAAGCATCCCCGCGAGTGACCTTACCGATTTCACGCGCCGCCACGCCGTATTGTCGCGCAATTGCGAGAACGGCGGCAAGGCTTTCCCTCGAAACGCTAACGATGGCGCGGGCGCCGCGCTCGCCGAAGAGAGAGAATTCGAGGGGGGAGTTGTCATCGAGGTGAACGGCTGCGCTGAGGGAAGAAAAAGCAGGTCCCTCGCCCCGCGAGGAACGCGGGGATTCGGGATGACAGTCGTTCGGTGGGTTGCCCAAGGAGGCGAAGCAGGATTCGGCGAGGGCGACGGCCAGGCCGCCGTCGGAAATGTCATGGGCGGACTCGACGACGCTCTCAGCGGCGAGGGCGACGAGGCAGTCGATGAGGCGCTTTTCGTCGGCGAGGTCGATCGAGGGCGGTTCGCCGGCAACAATGGCGGCGATGGTCTTGCTGTATTCCGAGGAGGAGAATTCCCGGGCGGAATCAGCAGTGGCGCGTGGCGCGTGGCGCGTGGCGAGAGAGGCAAAAGAAGAGCCATCGAGCAAGACGATAAGGTCGCCGGAGTTGCGGAAGGCGATTTTCAGGACGCGGGAGACATCGTCAAGGATGCCGAGCATGCCGATCACGGGCGTCGGGTAGATGGATTTGCCGAGGGTTTCGTTGTAGAAGCTGACGTTGCCGCCGGTGATGGGCGTGCCAAGGGCGGTGCAGGCGTCGGCGATGCCGTCGATCGCTTCGCTGAACTGCCACATCACTTCAGGCTTCTCCGGGCTGCCGAAGTTGAGGCAGTTCGTGGCGGCAATGGGGCGCGCGCCGCTTGCGGCTACGTTGCGCGCGGCTTCCGCGACGGCGTGCATCGCGCCGACGCGTGGATTGAGCTGGCACCAGCGGCCATTGCCGTCGGTCGAGAGCGCGAGAGCGCGCTTGACCTCATTGGTTTTGGGATCCTTGATGCGCACGACCGCAGCATCGCTGGCGCCTGGGCCGGCGAGCGTGTTGGTGCGCACGGAAGTGTCGTACTGCTCGGTGATCCAGCGCTTGGAGGCAATCGCGGGAGAAGCGAGCAGCTTCAGAAAATTCTGTGTGAGGTTCGTGCCTTCAGGCGCGAACCGGAACCAATCCCTTTCGGACTCGACGCGCGGCGCAGGTGCGGCGATGGGACGGTTGTAAACCGGCCCTTCTTCCGCGAGCGGATGCGCGGGAATTTCCGCAGCCACGCTGCCGTGATTCTTGATGCGCGCCAGGCCGCCTTCCGTGACGCGGCCGACCACCACGGCGTCAAGGCCCCATTTTTTGAAGACGCCGAGCACTTCCTGTTCGCGGCCCTTTTCCGCGACCAGCAGCATGCGCTCCTGCGATTCGCTGAGCATGATTTCGTAGGGGGTCATGCCGGTTTCGCGCTGTGGAACTTTCTCGAGATCGATTTCGATGCCCGTGCCGCCGCGCGAGGCCATTTCCACGGTCGAGCAGGTAAGCCCCGCCGCGCCCATGTCTTGAATCGCTACTACCGCGCCGGTCTGCATGGCTTCAAGGCAGGCTTCAAGCAGCAGCTTTTCCATGAACGGGTCGCCCACTTGCACGTTGGGACGCTTTTGCCGGGATTGTTCGGTGAACTGGGCGGAGGCCAGCAGCGACGCGCCGTGTATGCCGTCGCGGCCGGTTTTCGCGCCGACGTAAATGACCGGATTGCCCGCACCTTTCGCTTTGGCGAAAAACAAGTCTTCTTTGCGCGCGATACCTAAAGCCAGCGCGTTGACCAGAGGATTTTGCGAGTAGCACGGCTCGAAAGCGACATCGCCGCCGACGGTCGGCACACCGAAACAATTGCCGTAGCCGCCAATGCCGCGAATGACCCCGTCGAGAATCCGGCGGTTGGCAGCGAGTGTGGCCGAGTCAAGTGGTTGGTTGCCAAGCCGGGGCGCAGCATGCTGGGCCCCTACCGAAGAGATCGGGCCGAAGCGCAGGGAATCGAGGACGGCGATGGGGCGCGCGCCCATGGTGAAAATGTCGCGCAAGATGCCGCCGACGCCGGTGGTCGCGCCCTGAAACGGCTCGACATAGCTGGGATGATTGTGCGATTCGATTTTGAACGCGGCGACGAGGCCGTCGCCGATGTCCACAACGCCCGCGTTTTCGCCCGGGCCTTGCACCACCTGCTTGCCGCGCGTGGGCAAACGCTTCAGGTGCACTTTGCTGGATTTGTAGGAGCAGTGCTCGCTCCACATCACGGAGAAGATGCCAAGTTCGGTGATGTTTGGTTCGCGGCCAAGGATTTGCTTGACGCGCCGGTATTCTTCTGGTGTTAGGCCATGCTCGGCCGCGATTTCAGGTGTGACGCGGATTTCCGTGGGTGCCGTCGCCATTTTGTTTTATGCGGTGGCCTTTGCTGCGCCGACCAGGGCTTCGACCATCGAACGGAAAATCACCAGGCCGTCGGCGGAGCCGAGCGCCAATTCTGCGGCGCGCTCGGGATGCGGCATAAGTCCAGCGACGTTGCGCTCGCAGTTCGAGATGCCCGCGATGTTATGAATCGCGCCATTGGGATTGCCGGCATCATCGTTCAAGCCGTCGGGCGTGGTGTAGCGGAAAATCACTTGGCGATTCTTTTCGAGTTGGGCGAGCGTGGCGTCGTCCGCGGTCCAGTTGCCCTCGGAGTGTGCGATGGGAATTTTCAGAATTTGGTCCTTCGAGGCGGCATTCGTGAAGGCTGTGTCGGTTTGCTCCACGCGAATGTAAACGTGGCGGCAGATAAAGCGCAGGCCGCTATTGCGCATCATCGCGCCGGGGAGCAGTCCCGCTTCGCACAGAATCTGGAAGCCATTGCAGATGCCCAGAACCAAGCCGCCGCTGTTCGCGAACTTTTCCACGGACTTCATCACCGGAGAAAAGCGGGCGATGGCGCCAGTGCGCAGATAGTCGCCGTAGGAAAATCCGCCGGGCAGAATGATGGCGTCGCAATTCGCAAGATCTTCCGATTGGTGCCAGATGAATTCGACGGGCTTCTTGAGGACGTTTCCGATGGCGTAAAAGGCGTCGTGGTCGCAATTGGACCCGGGAAAAACAACGACTCCAAATTTCATGCCGTGGCAGCCCCCTGCTACTTTGCGGGAACTGTTATTTTAGCACAGCCACCCCTTCGCCGAATGGCCAAAGAAATGGAGTTCGCCGAGCCTGTGGATTACTTGCGCGGCCTGGTCTTGCGCCGGGGTTTTCTTTCGCTGCGGCGCGAGGATTTCTGGGGATGTTGCGCGGCGGCAAGTTCCCTGCGCTTCTTCGCCGCCCAGCCGGGCTTGTTGACCTGGCGGCCGCGGCCGATTCCCAGGCTGTCGGCAGGGACGTTTTCCGTGATCGTCGAACCGGCGGCGACGTAGGCATGGTCGCCAATGCGCACTGGCGCCACCAGAACCGAGTCGCTGCCGATGAAGACGCCCTTACCAATCGTGGTCGGATGTTTCTGGAAGCCGTCGTAATTGCAGGTGATGGTGCCGGCGCCGACGTTGGTCTTTGCGCCGATTTTGGCGTCGCCTACATAAGTTAGATGCGGCACTTTCGCACCTTCCCCGATGATCGTATTTTTCGTCTCCACAAAGTTGCCGATGCGCCCGCCCCGCTTCACCTGCGTTCCGGTGCGCAAGCGCGCGAAAGGACCGATGGTCACCCCATCTTCAAGGCGGCTCTCCATCACCCAAGAATGCGCTTCGATCTTCACGTCGTCGCCGATTACGGAGTCCAGAACAACGCTTCCCGTCTTCACGCTGCAGCGCGCGCCGAGTTTGGTTTTGCCGAGCAATTGCACGCCGGCCTCGATCACCGTGTCTTCGCCGGCGGTCACTTCCGGGTCAATGAGCACGGTTTCCGGCAGTTGCATCGTCACGCCCGCGTCCATCAGCGCGTTGCGCTTCCATTCGCGCAAGATGCGGTCGACTTCGGCGAGGTCGGCGCGCGTGTTGCAGCCTAGCACTTCGCGCGAATCGGCAGCGACCTGGGCAAGCACGGTCTCCCCCTTGCCGCTCATCACCGCAATGGCATCGGTCAAATACAGTTCGCGGTGCTTATTGTTGGGTTTGACTTGCGCGAGTGCGGGCCAAAGATTCTCCAAAGTAAAGCAATAAATCGCCGAATTGATTTCGTTGATTTCGCGCTGCTCGTCGGTAAGTTGCGACTCTTCGACAATTGCCGAAACGGCCGTCTCGGACTTGCGCACGATGCGCCCGTAACCCGACGGATCGGCGACCACCGCCGAAAGAATCGTCGCCGCGGCGTTGCCGTTGCGATGCGCGGCGATGAGCGCCTTCATCGTTTCCGTGCGAACCAGGGGAGCGTCCCCCGGGAGCACAAGGGCAAATTTCGCGCGACCTAGAGGGCGCTTGGCGACGAGCACGGCGTGGCCCGTGCCATTTTGCGGCTGTTGCAGAACCGTTGTGGCCCCAAGCGGTTCGACCACGGCGGCAACTTGCTCCGCTTGGTGCCCAACCACAACGACCGTCTCCCTGGCTTTCAGAGGCCCGCACGATCGGACGATATGCTCGACCAGCGTGCGCCCGCCGGCGCGATGCAAGACTTTCGCCAGGTTCGATTTCAGGCGCGTGCCTTTTCCTGCGGCGAGGACCATAACGGCTAGGTCATGGTTAGACATGGTTAGCAGCCATTCTGCGGGAGGCGGAGACTTTTCGCAATGAGGGGATGGCCGGTACGCGGCCCATCGTCAATCGCCGGGGGCGGCTCGGGCTTCTGAGAGGACGCTCTGGTAGGTCTTTTCCCCGGCAGGGACCACCTCGCCCGAGGCCGTCGTAATGGTCCACAGGGAATGGTCGGCCAGCAGCCGGCTCACAAGTTGAGTGTGCAGGGAATGCCCTGCCTTGTGCGCCTCAACCCGCGCCAACAGCGGCAAACCTGCGAGAGCCAGGTCGCCAATCAGGTCCAGAGCCTTATGGCGGCCAAACTCGTCGGGGAAGCGCAAGGGACCGTTCATGATGCCACCCTGCGTCAGGACGATGGCGTTATCGAGGGAGCCGCCGCGGATGAGGCCCATGGCGCGCAAGGGCTCAATGTCCCGGTCGAAGCAGAAGGTACGCGCGCGAGCCAGAAGCCGGCGGAACGTGTCCGGCCCAACGATCATTTCCACTTCCTGCTGCCCGACGAGCGGATGCGGAAAATCAACGTAGCACCGGACGCGAAACTCGTCTGCCGGATAGATGCCGATGCGGCGGTCGCCTTCGCGGACTTCAAGAGGCTTCAGTACCTTCAGATAACGGCGCTTGCGGCGCAGTTTGCGCACTCCGGAGTGCTCCAGCATCTGCATGAAAGGTTCGGCAGAGCCGTCCAAGATGGGCACTTCGATAGAATTAATGTCGATGTACACGTTGTCGATGCCGCAGGAATAAATAGCCGCGAGAAGATGCTCGGTGGTGGACAGAAGAACGCCCTGCTTCATCAGGCTGGTGGCGTAGCTGACGCGGGCGACATTGTGACCGTGGGCCTCGATCGGGAAATTGTCCAAATCCACGCGGCGGAAAACAATGCCGGTTTCGGCGGGAGCGGGAATCAGGCGTACGCACCCGTACACGCCGGTGTGCAGGCCTACACCCGCCGCAAAGGATTCTCTAGCGATGGTTGTTTGGAACATTCCCCGTGTACCTATACTAGCATTTTGCTGACCAAGCTGTGATAGCGTTGTGCTTTATTATCAACGGCTTACATATTGACTTCCCGCCTTGGAACCCGCTCGTGTGGTAATTACGCAACAGTCGGCCTGATTCCGCGTGTCGGTAATCTCGGGCACCTCCTTCCGGCTCGATTTCCCGAGGCTTCCTTTTTGATTGTTGGCGTGTCCCAAGCTTTTACGGTGCTATACTTAAGCTTCGTATTGGCGGGTGACTCCGTAGCTAAGGACCGGGCATGAATCGAGCAGCACGCATCGGTATTTTTTCCTTATCGGTTTTAATCTTCTGTTATGCAGGAATAGGACACGTCCTCGGAAGGACTTCCGACGACAAGGCCTACAAGTCCCTGACCGTCTACGGGGAAGTGTTGCAGAAGATTCAGCAGGATTATGTGGATGACCCGAATATGCGCACGGTAACTGCCGGCGCGCTGCATGGGCTGCTCGAATCCCTCGATCCGCAGTCCAGCTACCTCACGCCGCGCGAATATGAGGAATACAAAAAGAAGATCAGCAACCCCGGCACGGGCGAGACAGGATTGACCCTTAGCAAGCGTTACGGCTACATCATCGTGCTGTCCGTTTTGCCGGATAGTCCGGGCATCAAGGCGGGGATTCGCAGTGGCGACCTCTTGGAATCGATTGGCGGATTCACCACGCGGGACATGTCCGTGGGCCAGGCCTTGAATCTGCTGAATGGCCAGCCAGGCACGGGAATTAAAGTCTCGGTAATTCGCCGCGGCAAAGCCGGTACGCCGGATGAAGTCGACATTGTGCGCGAAAAGCTCGCGGCGGCGAAGCTTATTGTTCAAAAACCGGAACCGGACATCCTCGTGCTGCGCTTCCCCTCGCTAGACGCGGGCCGTGCCGAAGAAGTGCGCAACCGCCTTCTGGAAGCGGAAAAACAGGGGATTCACAAAGTGATTCTGGACGTGCGGGAATGCGGCCGCGGGCCGGTCTCGGAAGCGATTGCCATTGCGCGCCTTTTCATCCCTTCGGGTACACTAACGACGTTGCGCGGGCAAACCGTGTCGGCGCAAGTTTTTTCGGCAGAGCCCAAACAAGTCATTTGGAAGAATCCCGTCTCCGTGCTTGTGGACACCACGACTTCGGGTGCCGCGGAAGTCCTCGCCTCCGCCATCGAAGCCAATCATCGGGGCGACGTGGTAGGAGAGCGCACGTTTGGCCTGGCTTCGGAACAGAAGCTGATTACGCTAGACGACGGCGCGGCGCTCATCCTCACCGTGGCCAATTATTACAATGCCGACGGAAAGTCCATCCTGGAAGAAGGCGTGACCCCCACGGAGATTGTGCGCGCCGATAACCAGGATGATTCGGGAGACGACACCGCCCCTGCGCCGGAAGCTCAGAAGGAACCTGGTCTCGGACCGCGCCCGCTTTCTCCGGAAGATCCCATCTTCCACCGCGCTCTCGATCTGCTGAAAACGCCTGCGCCAGCGAAAAAGGCTGCTTAGTCGTACGTGAGCCGGGCGCGAACTTCTGCGAGGCTGGCGTGGAGGTCTTGCCGGAATCGTGGCGCCCTACACCTGGCTCCGTTCATTCTTCTGCTCGTTTGGCTCAGCGCGGCCGGCGGCTGCAAGAAAACACAACCGGAGCGACTGACTCCAGGAAGAATTCACGCCATCACCAGAGAATTCTCGTCTGCGGCTCATTCTGCCGCGCCACCCGGAACACAGATCCGCATCGGCCTCGAAGCCTCGGAGAAAAATCCTGGAGCTACCGATCGTCTGGACATCACTCTGCCCAGGGTCGAACCGGATTCCATGGCGCGGTCAGAAGCCGCGAAAATCCAACAAGCTCTGGAAGCTGTGGCTAAGCGCAGTGGCCTTGCCGAAGAGCCTTCGCCGGGCCGCGAGGGCGTCCTGCTTTTCTATGAAAAGGGAGACACGCAAACGCACGTGGTGCACATCCATTTCGGTGGGAGTACGACAGAGCGAACCGAAAACACAGAGGCTCCAGGAAAGGAGGCAAAACTAGCCATCATTTTGGATGACCTGGGAAGCGACCGCCGCGCCGCCCGGGAGATTTTCGACCTTCCGTTTCCGCTTACCGTTTCCGTCCTGCCGAATCACGAACACTCCGAGGAAATCGCCGAGGAAGCGCAGCGCCGCGGCTACCAGGTGATGCTGCACCTACCCATGCAGGCGGTGGCGAACGAGAAACCGGAAGCTCAGGAATTGCACCGCGGCATGAGCTCGGGCGAGGTCTCGAAGCTCGTAAGCCAGTTTCTAGAGAAAGTTCCTGGCGCCGTGGGGGTTAACAACCACCAAGGCTCGGAAGCCACGTCCGACCCTACCTTGATGCGAGAATTAATGCCCGTGTTGCGCGACCGCCATCTCTTCTATGTCGACAGCCGAACGACCGCAGCCACCGTGGCTTATGAAATGGCACAGAGTTCGCGCGTGCCTTCCGCGTTTCGCAATGTTCCCTTTCTCGATGATGTCGAGCAAGTTGGCGCCGTGCGCCAGCAACTGGAATTGGCTTTGCGGGGCGCGCGCGAGAAAGGAGAAGCCGTGGCCATCGGCCATCCGCATCGCAAAACGCTACAAGCGCTCCGCGAAGTTCTGCCCAGAGCACGGGCTGAAGGCGTCCAGCTGACCTTTGCCTCGCAACTCGTGCACTAGTCCGCTTAACCGTTCAAGGCTGTCTAAGGCTCTCCTTTTGTGCCGGAAAAAGGTAATGAATCAGCAGAGCGGAGATCGCCAGCGTCACGAAACTGAATATGCTGCCTTCCGGCCCCACCGTTCCGCCGGTCAACCAAGTTCCGCCTCGCAGAACTGCGTTAGAAAGATGGTGGTCGAACACAAAACCGCTGTCGGGGACCGAAAACAGAAAAGTCTCGCCAAAGTCAAAGCTGGCGTGCCAACCCACGGCAAGCCAAAGATTCCCGGTTCTCCCAAGCGCGAACGCAAACACCAGGCCGGTAACCGCTACATTGGCCGCTCCCACGATGCCTTCGCCAGGGTTTCTCAGGTGAGAGGCCCCAAACACGAGAGAGAGACACACGGCAGCGGGCCAGAATCCAATTCCTCGCGCCAGTGCGTACTGTGCGTATCCGCGAAACAAGAACTCTTCCGACAGCCCTACAAGAACGAAGGCCAAGGCCCACAGCGCTCCCCAGCCGAGCAGCCCGGAACCGTGCAGGAGCAGCATTCCAAAGGAGTATCCGCCAAACGCGGCTATCAACCCGACCAGCAGGCTCACTTCAACAAGGCCCAGAAGAATTCCTTGCCAGAAAGATTTCCCGAAGGCTTGGCGCAAAGGCAGACCATAAGCGGCCGCGGGGCGCCGCTCCAGTCGGGCCATCGCCAGTGCGGCACCATAAGCCGACGCAAAGCTCAACAGTTCTTCCAAGGCCACGGATTGCGCAGACCGCAAGTTGCCCTTAAATCCGCCGATGAGCACGAAAAAAATCTCCCCTGCGTACTCGATCATGAACCAGAAGGCCGCATAGAGCAGCAAACTCCAGCCAACGCGCAATCCGTCGGGGCCAAGGAAAATTCGGCTGGCCAGCCCGTCCGGAGGCGGAGCTTGGTAGGCGGGAGTCGAGGAAGATTCGGTGGACGGTTCCGTCGTCAAATGAACCTCGGGAGCGAGCGCTGGAGCCCGTGTGCCGCAATGAAATCGGGGAGCAGCGACACACTGTCGGGCGGAGCCGCTTAAGACCGCTAGTCCGATTCTATCTTAGTCGAGTGATTTCCTGTGGAGACCTGCAGTAACAGCCGTAAGAAAGGTTTCCGATCCGATGCCAAAGCGTTATGGTTGAAGCGGAATTTCTGCCGCCCCGAGAATCCTAAGATGGTTTCTTTCTTGCACGAAAGCGACAGCCTTGAGATTTTCCCGCTTCCACTCCCCGCGAAGAGGCACTACCGTGTCCCCGGTGAAGGAAACATCGCGATCCGGCCTTGCCTCGCCGATTTTGCGCATCGAGCGAACGACGGCAGCATGGCGCAATTCCTGTCCGGCGTTCTCCCCGCGCGTTACCGAAGAGTGCAAACCCGTCTCCGTGATCGCCAGCCACACTTCCGCCGAGCCGCCCTTTGGCGAAGAAAGGAGCTTCCCGACCTGGACCGAAAAATCTTCCTTGCCGGGCCTGTCTACGGCGCCTGGGGTCAAAGTCACGGGAACCTTGGTTCGCGTCGCCGCTTCCGCAATCGACTGCAGAGCTTGCTGTGCTCGTCCCCCGGAAAACTCCGCGGTCCCGTCCACCACCATTTGCGGCGTGTACGGGTTGCCGTTGCCGAGCACACCGGCATAGGCGTTTTGCCGAATCGTCCAGTTGTGGGACGAAAATGGGTCCTTCCAACCCAGATCGTCCCAGTAGTCCACGTGTTCTTCCAGCGCGACCACCTGTGCATTGCCGATGCGGCCCACCTCCTCAAACTTGGCGAGTAAGGCGTCGGCGGGAGGGCAGCTTGAACACCCTTCCGAAGTAAACAGTTCCACGACCACGGGCGTGCCACGAGAAGCAGGAGTCTTACCGTTTTCCTGCGAGCTCAAAGTCTTCGGCCGAAACAAGCCCATCAGCAGCGTAAAACCGGCGAGCGCCACCAAGGTAAGCCTCATGGAACCTTCCCCTGCTATTTCTCCCCGCGACTATACGATACTCTCGCAGGAAAAAGGTTACCTCGAACCAGCGTCAAACAAATAGATTCCGGACGACTAACCGTTATGTTAGCGTAAATGAGTTATGTCGCTCGCTCCCCAGCCTGCCCTCCGGTTCGTGGGCGGCCGCCTGGCCCTCGACTTCGCCAACATCGTTCCCGCAAATGCGGAATTATCCTGGTGGCAGCTTATTGCTTTCCTGGAAGCAGCGCGAATCGTGACGCCGGAACGGGGCGGAGAACTGCTCGCGCTCTCCCGTTCCAACCCGCAATCGGCAGAGTTCCTGTTACGCAAGGCCCAGCGGCTCGGTTCAGCCCTGCGCTTGGCATGCGATGCGCTTTTGCACCGGCAAAAAATAGCCGGCGAATGGGTTGATGCGGTTAACGAAATCCTGCGCATTACCGAAGGGCACGACGAACTTGTTTCTACCGATAGCAATTGGGAAATCCAGTTTGTGGCCCGGGAAGACGGCCTGGAATGGCTGCTTGCCGCCGTGGCCCGCTCGGCGGCAGAAATCATCGCGGAAGGCGCGCACGCGCGGCTTCGCCTTTGCGCTAATCCGCAGTGCGGCCTTTTCTTCTACGACACTTCGCGCACACACCGCCGCCGCTGGTGCTCCATGACCGTCTGCGGCAACCGGCACAAAGTAGCCGCCTTTGCTCGCAGGCATGCTTCTCTCCGCCACGCCAAACGCTGAGGCGCCCCCGCTGCTGCATCCGGCGGTCACGGGATGTACCTGGGTTTCTCTCCCTTAGACCACGGGTCGTAGGTGTGAGCAAAGACCAGCCGGTCGGCCACCGGCGGATGCGAGTACAGCCAGAAAGTAATAAACGGCGGCGGATTCGGATCCGACAAATCCAATTCGCCAAGAGCTTGAAAGGCGTGCGCGGCGACCTCGGAAGAATTCGGAATGAGGCCATGGAAAACCTCTAATCCGTACACGTCGGCGGCGTGCTCCTCCATCCGGCTGAACCAGTTGATCGCCGGTGAAGAGGAAAACAGCAAGATCTCGAGGAGCAACAAGAGTACGGCAAGAGAGGCCCAGTCTTCCGCGCTGAGAATTTTCCATTCCTGACCCCAGTGGCCGAGCGCCCAGTGCAATCCGCGAAATAACAGATAGAGCGCCACCAGGAGCGCTGCGGCTCCGGCCAGGAAGCCCTTCCAAACATGCCCCAGAACATAGTGGCCGAGTTCGTGGCCCACGACGAAGAGCGTTTCCTCATTCGAGGTCTTTTGAATCAGCGTGTCCCAAATCACCACGCGCTTCGACGCTCCCAGCCCGGTCACATACGCGTTGATCGCATTCGTTTTTTTGCTGGCCACCATCAAGAACATGCGTTCCGGAGGGATGGGGACCCCTGCGCGTTTGGTGAGTTTCTCAATGGAAGCGACCAACTCCGGATGCTCGTTGCTGAGCGGCTCGAATTTGTTAAAGAGGGGATCAATCACCAAAGGCATGATGACGATGATCACGAGCAGAATCGCGACCGCAGGGCCCCAGAAAAGCAGCCACCATCGACGCGGGCTGTAGCGCACGACCGCAAACAAGATGGACACCAGTACGATGGCAATAACCATGCTGACCAACTCTTCTTTGGTCCAATCCCAGAACCACGACCCCCAGCCTTGCACCGATTGCTCGTAGTGCAGAGAAAGCCGGTGCCAATACAAGCGCACGGGAAGATCCAGCACATCCACGAGGAGGAGAAGCAGCGGCACAAAAACCAAGCCCTGTACCCAACGCCTTTGGCTGGCGTTCTCTGCAAGGTCACGCAAGCGCGCCGCGATTCCCAATCGCAGGATCAAGAAAAGGAAGATGGCGCCCAAAATGTAGGACAAGAAATAGAGCGTATAGCCCGCGCGAGAGTAAGCTACTGCTTTTTCGTACCGCTCATGAGAGAGCGTGTACTGTTCCGTTTTCGTTTGTTCGGGAGTGCTGGTAGCGAGCGGCGGAATCTCTTCGCGAGGAGGCAGTTGCGCGGAAGTCTCGGTTGGGCTGTCTTCCGCCAAAGAAGGAGAGCGAGAATCCGCGGATCCATTTGGTGCAAAGAAGAAAAAACAAAGAAGTAACGCCAAGCGGTGACGGGAATTCCACCGCTTCATAAATAGGCCCTGAAATTTATCTGAATCCCGTTTTCGCGCATATAAACGCTGAGTCAAGTCGTGCCGGAGTATGCAGCACAGCCTTTCCAAGTGCAAGATTTCATCCCCTGCATTGGACGGAGCGACCGGCAAGAACGTTTCCGGCCTCAATTGCACTAAAAGGCCCGGGGCAGTCAGGGCGTCGTTTTCCGATGGGCGGTCTTGAGGCAATAATTGCGCACGGCGCCCGTGGTCGCGAGGCCAATGTGCACGAAGGAAGTCCACCGTTCCAGCCGGTGGTGGCCGGAGCGGTGAAATAGATACGAAACGCCCACCGAAGTTGCCGTGGTTGCCGCTTCGATGGCAGCGAACGCAGCATGATTGTCCGCGACGTCGTTGGTAAGAAAAATTTCCTGTCGGCCACGACGGCGCATGTTCAAGGTGGAAAAATAATCCAAGGTTCGCGCTGCTCCAACGCCCGCAAACAGCCAGCGATTCTCCTTGTCCCCAATGCGGTGGCCCTCCGTGGAATTTGCCTTTTGGGGTTTGCTGATGGTGGGAGCGCCCTCAACGGCCTTCGTGTTTTCCTGTTTCGCGGTTTCCTGCGCCGAAGCTGTTTTCGGCGCAAAACACGCCGCCGCAAGCAGCAAGCTGGCCAATTTGAGTTTCTGCAAGTCCATAGCTCTCGAGGCTGCGGACCTACCCTTCGTGCCTGCCTATTATCTCAGTTGCTGCGATCTTTCCGCTCGCGAAAACTCTTTTCGTCCCGGTGTTGCCGCATTCGCAACGCTCTTCCTCAGGGGATTGTCATTCTTTTCCGGCCGCGGTATGTTGAAAAGTGATCCAATCCAGTTTCCAAGGAGTAGCCCATGCCGCGCTCCCTAGTATTTCGGTCTGTCTTCGTCGCCACTTTGGCCGCCGCGTTCGTCCCCGTGGCCTTTTGTCAATCGCAGGATTCGCCGTCCATCGCGGAAGCCGCCCGGAAGGCCCGCGAAAAGAAAAAGGACGCCGCCAAGCCTACGAAAGTCATCACCGACGAAACTTTGGATGTGAAGAAGGGCGACGTGCAAAGTGCGGTTGCGGAAGAGCCAAGAATGCCGGGTGCCCCGGCGACGACAAAGCAGCCACAAGCTAACCCGGTCGCCCCGAACGCCACTGCGCAGGCTGCCAAAGACGAAAAGCTAAAGAAGGAACTGACGGCCGCGAAAGAGCACCTCAAGCAAGCGCTGATGGATCTCGACCTCCTGCAGCGGGAAAACCGCCTCGATCAAGACGCCTACTATTCGAAGCCGGATTACGGAAGCGACACCGCGGGCAAACAAAAACTCGACGATGAACAACAACAGATCAGCAACAAACGGCAGGAAGTCGAGCAGTGGAAGGCCAAGGTCGCCGATTTACAAAAACAGGCTGGCGAGTCTTCCTCCTCTCCGCCGCAACCGTAATTTTTTCGATTTATTTCCGCCGCTGGGGTTGCGGCGGGCGTTGTGCTTCTTGTTGGTGCCTACTTCCTGCGCTCCCGGCGGCCCCGATCCGACTGGCGACCTGCCGGGAAGACCAGGTTCCGTTAGTCGATTCCGTGTATCCGCAAGCTGACGAGTTTATCGATCGTCAAATCCTTCATGCCTCGCGATTGCAGCTTGCTGATGTACTCGGGCGTGACTCCATGGATTCGCATGGCGATCAATTGGTCGGGCTCGGGGTGCGAGTAACCGAGTTTTTGCACTTGGCTGATAAAATCCGGCGAAACGCCATGAATCCGGAAGGCAATCAGCTTGTCTAGGTCCACGTGGTCGTAGCCGCACTTCTTCAATTCCGCCATCCATTCGGGTGAAGCCCCATGGATGCGCATGGCAATGAGCTTGTCTGGTTCCGGGTCGTAACCCGCCTGGCGGACGCTCTTCACCATTTCCGGCGATACGCCGTGGATGCGAAACGCAACGAGCTTGTCGCTGTCGGTCACCGTAAGCCCCGCGGAACGAAGATCGGAGACAAATTGCGGTGACACTCCATGAATCCGGAAGGCGATGAATTTGTCGCTCTCGGAAACATTCACGCCCGAAGAGCGAATTTGATCGATGAATTGCGGCGTCACGCCGTGAATGCGGAAGGCAACCAGCTTGTCTGTATCCAGCCCTTGGAGGTTTCTCGCTTTGATTTCACGCGCGAACTTCAGGCTGACGTCGTGAATGGCCATGGCCCACTGCTTTTCTGTGTCGATTCCGTCGAAGCCCAGCGCCTTCATTTCCTGTACGTACTTGGCATCGGGGAGGAAATGGAAAACTCCCGCGCCCTCGCCGTCCTTCACGAATCCTTCGCATTCAAATCGGCCGGCGTCCCGCGTAATCGTAAAATGCGCGTCCTGACGGCCGGGTTTAGACAGGTCCAGGCCGGTGAGCTCTTTCACTTCCCAGTCGGAGCTCGAGTGAAAGTGATGCCCGCCGCGTGAATCCATGATGGACACTTCCACCTTGCCCGGCTCATCGGAGCGGTGAATCGTCCAATCGCCGCTCTGCGTCTGCCCGCGAAGCGCCGTGGCCAGCGCGAACGCGGCCCCCGCGACGACAAAAATCACTCCCATCACTCGATTAAGATTCATGGTGCTGCTCCTGTCTGGGTCTCCGGTCCTTTGGCAACTTCCTCGAAACGAGCACGCTTGTCATCCCGAGCGAAGCGAGGGATCTGCTTTTTCGTCGATTTTCAAGAGAAAAGCAGATTCCTCGTCGCCCGCCTGCCGCACCCAGGCTTCGCTTCCCGGCGTGAGGGATAATTAAAAATCAACTCCCGCTTCCTTGAGGGCCATTAGTTTGTCCAGTGTCAGGTTTTGGAAGCCTTGCTTTCGCGCTTTCTCGATGAACTCCGGCGTAATGCCCTGCACTTTGGCGCCAATAAGCTCGTCAATATCCAGGTTCTTGAACCCTGCGTCTTGCATGGATTTCACATATTCCGGAGTAATGCCCTGGATCTTCATCCCGATCAGATTCTCCCCATCCGGCCGCAATCCCGTGGCCTGCATTCGCCGAACGTATTCCGGAGTGACGCCCTGCACTTTCAATCCAATCAACTCTTCGGTGTCGGGTTTGAAGCCGAGGGCTTGCATGCCCTTCACGTATTCCGGAGTAATGCCCTGCACCTTCATCCCGATCAGGTCATCCGTATCGGTCTTAAGACCCAACCCGCGCATTTCATTCACATACTGGGGAGTGATCCCCTGAACCTTCATCCCGACAAGGTTTTCCGGGTCGGCCTCGAGACCGAGTCCACGCATTTCGTTGGCATATTGCGGAGTGATGCCCTGCACCTTCATCCCCATGAGTTCATCGATGTTCGGGTTTGGCGCAATGCTGCGCATTTCGCGAATGTACTCCGGCGTGATTCCTTCGACGCGCATTCCGATGAACTCTTCCGGCGTAGGCTTCATTCCCAAATCATGGATTTCTCTTACGTAGGCGGGAGTCACGCCCTGAACCTTCATGGCGATCAATTCGTCGGCAGAGAGATTCTTGAATCCCGCCGCTTCCATCGCGTCGAGATAGGATTCTTTGTTCGCCGTTTGGCCGTTTGCTTTCTGTCCCTTGTCTTTATCCTTGTCTTGGCCAGCTTGCGCCGTTGACGCAAAGCTTTTTGCGTACGTGGAAGCCTTCGCGGGCCGCACCACGATCGCGCTGCCGCTTCCTTGTTCCTGCGTGATCGTCAAGCCGCTGGGCGTTTGCGCGGCGCTTGTTTTGCTTCCCAATGCCGCGCGCGCAACGCCAAGGAAAACGTTGCCTGCGAGCATCGCGCCTGCCAGACACGCAACTGCAACCGCCATGCCGGCCACGCGGAATCTTCCCGCGGCTCCGTCCAATCCCAGCAGCCGCACCACGCGCTGCGAAAGCGGGCTGCGATTCGCCGCCATCACCAGAGAAGGCGACGTGCGCCATTCTTCCATCAGCGTGAGCGCGCGGGCGTAGTTCACGGCATCGCCGCAAACGCCTACGGCTTCGTCGTCGCAGCAATGCTCGCGCTCGGTGCGAATCCGCTGGCTCACCCACCAAACCGCTGGATGGTAAAAGAGCAGGGTCTCTACACCAATCTGGAAAAGATTCACGAAGCAATCCAGCCGCCGAATGTGCGCCAGCTCGTGCGCGATCACGGCTTCGATCTGGTCCTCGGTCAAACCGCTTAGCGCCCTTACCGGCAGCAACACCACTGGGCGAATCCATCCGAATGCCGCCGGAGCTTCCAAGCGGTCGCATTCGCAATACCGGATAGCGCGCTCGAAACCCATCTTCAGTTGCAACGCGATGCATTGCAGATAAAGCTCCCGCCCCACGGGTTCGAGCTCTTTACGGCGCATGCGCTCGATTACCAACAGGCCTCCCGCGGTGCGCAGGCTCAGCACCACAACTCCGAAAAACCACGCTTCCACGCACCACAGAAGTCCCGAGTGCTGGCTCACGGGAATTTCCGGCGCCGGGGCGCTGGGACGTGCCGTGACGGATACGCCTTGCACCGGTTTCCCCGCGAGGGCGAATGCTCCCGGCGCCCCGTATCGAACGGCCGGATCCTTTTGCCGCATCAACCGCGTGAAGGTGACGACGGGCGCCGCCATCATCAGGACTAGCGCAATTACAGCGAGGGCATAGCGCGTCGTTGCCTGCCGGCAGAGGGTGTTCGCCACCGCGAACAAAGCCGCGAGTGCCGCTCCCTGCCAAACAAAGTGGAGCAGCGTCCAGCCGAGCGCTTCTAGCCATTCGGGAGAGATTCCGTGCGCCAGGGTGGTCATCGGTTTCTCCTCTCGTACTCGTCCAGAAGGCGGCGCAGCTCCTCCAGCTCTTTTCTGGAGGTTCGCCGGCCTTCGAGGGCATGAATCATCAATTCGCTGGCTGAGCCTTCAAATACCCGCTGCAGAACGTCACCTGCGAGCTGGCGTTTGGTTTCCGTGGCGGGCTGACAAGCTTCATAGACGTGCGCGCGCTGGCCTTCGTCTCGGCGCACCGTGCCCTTGGCGGTCATAATTTGCAGGAGCTTCAGGACCGTGGTGTAGCCGAGGGCCTTCTTTTCGCAGAGCGCTTCGTGGACTTCGCGGACGGTCGAAGGCCCACGCGCCCACAGCACACGTAGGATTTCCAGCTCGGAAGCAGTTGGCTTTTGCAAAGGTTCCTTGGACATGGGGGGGAGCCTACTACGAAGAATTTCGTAATGTCAACGAAAATCTTCGTAGTAGCGAAAGCAACCCGGACACGCCATTCCTTGTGTACCGGCAGCAACTTGTGGTCGCTCGGATTTTGCTTACTTTGGTTCGAGCACCAGGGGCAGCCCGTTCTTGGTATTGCCCACGATCACGACCTTGGCGTTCGGGCTCGTTGCCAGCTTCTCGGTAGCTTCGATGCCCTTCCACTCGAGCAATTGCGCGCTGATTCCGGTAGCCACGATTCTCTGGAAGTCGGCAATGCCTTGCGCCTCGATGCGCTTGCGCTCTGCTTCCTGTTTTTCCTTTTGCAGGATGAAGTTCATGCGCAGGGCATCCTGCTCGGCTTGCTGTTTCGCCTCAATCGAACCTTTCAGCATGGCTGGCAATTGCACATCACGCAGCAGCACGTTCTCCACGATCATTCCGCGTGGAGCGAGTTGCTTGGTCAGTTCGTCTTGAATCTGTTGCTGCACGAGTTCGCGGGCGTTGGTATAGAGCGCGTTGGCGGTGTGCGACGAAGTGGATGCGCGAATGGCCGCGCGCAGCGTGGGCTCGACGATCTTCTCGCCATAGTTCTCGCCGATGGTCTGGTACACCTGCGCGGCCATGTTTTTGTCCAGATGAAAAAGCAAGGAAGTGTCGAGCGCGAGGATCAGTCCTTCGTTGGAAGGAACGTTGGCGCTCTCCTTGACGGATTGCGTTTGGATGGAAAGTTTTTGCACCGACTTCAGCGGATTGACCAGATGAATGCCTTCAGAAAGGGTTTCCCCCGTCACTTTACCGAACAGTGTCAACACCCCTACGTTTCCGGTGGGAATGGAAGTCGTGCTCGCCATCAGCAGGATGAACAGCACGACCAGAAACCCAAGTTGTACGATCCTCTTCCTGATGCTGCCTAAGCTAGAAATCCCCGGCAAACCACTCCCGAGTTCAAACCTTGGTGGACTTGGCATTTTTTTTCCTCCGTCCTGCGGCCTGTGAACACCCGAGTTGAACCGCAACTGTTTCATTCCCTGCTGCGCAGAAGGTGCGGCGCAAGTCTCTGAGTCTTCCGAAACGGCTCTTTTCCTACCCCCCAGAACACCAACGTGACTTAGTTCTGCGTCCCCAAATCACGATATTCACAGCTGCAACCTTACCACAATACCTTGTGGTGCTTTCCACTTGACACCAAAGACGGCTCAAGACAGAATGCCCGCCATTAAGTGCACTGTTCCCGCGCGTCCCCCTGCCCAGGGTTCCTGGCGACCGGCCAGGCGCTTTTCTTCGGGGGACTCCGGCGGGCGAGCATGGCCGCAAGGGGGCTCCGCCGATCTCTCGCGGCTTTCGGATGGAGAGAATGGGCTCGGCTGTGCGGCCTCTGAGGTGAAGCGATGCAATACCTGCCCGGCTTGACCGTGCAATGCATCAACCCGGCGTGTGAAGCCCGCGGCCACTGGCTGCGCGCCGACGTCGTACGGCCAGCCGCCGGCGAGGGCCGTTGCCCTAGCTGCGGCGACTTTCTCCGCAACGTGCCACCGCCGCTCGGCCCGCATTTCCGCATGCGGCCGCGATCGCTCGCCGCGCGTCCGCCGCTGCGCCCGCGCCCCCGCTGACCGCTGGCTTAGGTTGCAGGGCCATTATACCTGGAGGATCTTCGAACGGAGAGCCGGCCGGCTCATGGGCGCGCACTCTCGGCCAACCTCTCCGTGCCCTCGACGGACTTCGATCTAACGCTCTCGGATTTGAGAACGCTGGGGCGAATCGATGCGCTTTCTCAGGCTGGCGAGGATCCTGCCGTAAAGCTTGCAACGGCAAAAAGACATCTGACTGCGGCCCAGACCAACCTTGTGCGCCTCCAAAAACTGCAACGCGAACCAAGGGCGAGCTTCGTGACGCGAGTGGCCTTAGAAAAGGACATTGCGCAAGCCAATGAAGCGTTGGTGGAAGCGGAGCGGCAGCATGACGGTCTGGTTTCCACAGTTGCGCAGGCACATATTAAGGTCACGCTAATGGAAGACTATCGGGCCTCGATGGAAACGAGCTGGGCCGGCACATTCCTGGGGCTTCGAAACTCTTTGGTCGCGGGAGTGAGTGCTATTATCTCGTCCCTTTCGCTTTTTCTCGGCGGCTTGTTGGAATACGGCCTGCCGTTGCTTTTCTGGCTTGCACTACTCTTTGTTCCGGCGCGCTCTGTTTGGCGAAGGTTTCGCCGGACTCTCCCAGCGATTGCCGAGGCTCAATAAATGCCATTAGCTTTCGACGAGGCCTTTTTCGAGGATTTCTTCGTCGGTGAGCCAGAGATCGGGGATGTTCGCGGAACCGAGGCGGAGAATGTCTTCCAGCGCGCCGCGGACTTCCCGGAGATGAAAATCCACGCCGATGCGCTCGAGCAATTCGATGAGCGCCTGGGCGCCCACGGCTTCGATAGGCTTGGGACGGGCGCCGTTGTGGTTCAGCCGGTGGTAGGTGGCGACATAAATGGCCTGCGGGCCGACTCCATGGCGATCAATGTGAAGGAAACCCCGGGTTTTGGGCTGGGCCGGGGCAAGCCTTGCTGCTACACCTGAGCTGGAAGGGTGTGCGCTCATCGCGTTGGTGCACTCAACGGTTGTTCGAGGGTTCCTTTCCTAAGAACTCTGCCTGAGAACACGGCTGCTGCCCTGAGCTGCAACCAATCCAAGAAAAAGCAGATTCCTCGCTTCGCTCGGAATGACCGTTTGGGCGGCGATTGTTCAATGCCGTTCAACCTTAGGCGCTGCTGCTCAGCTGCAGCCGCTGGTGCTGCCGCAATTCTCGCATTTGTAGCAAGCGCCGTTGGGAACCATCAGCATGCCGCATTCGCTGCAGGTCGGCGCGCCTTCATGAGCGTTGGTCGGCTTCGCAGTGGCCGACGGCGCGGGAAGAGAAGCGAGCGCCGAGAGCATGGCCGGAGCAGGAACGGCGGGGCCGGAGTTCTCCGTATGCGTCGCGCCGCTATTCAGCTTTAGGTAGTCGGAAGAGATGAAGCGACCACCGAGCCACCTCGCGATGTAATCCAGCACGGACGAAACAAAGCGGATGTTGGGATTCGCGGTGATGCCGGAAGGCTCGAAGCGCGTATTCAGCAGCTTGTCCACAAAAACTTTCAGCGGCACGCCATACTGCAAGCCGAGGGAAATGGTCAGCGCCAGGCCGTCCATCACACCGGAGAGCGTCGAACCTTCCTTGGCCATCTTGATGAACACTTCGCCGGGGCGCCCATCGTCGTACATGCCCGCGGTGATGTAGCCTTCGTGGCCGCTTACGCTGAATTTGTGGGTGACGGAAGCTCGCTCGTAGGGCATTTTTTCGCGCTGGGCACGCGCAAAGAGTTCGCGTTGCACCGGCTCAAGCGCTCCCGGCGTGGCCGCGGTTTTCTTTTCTTCCTTCTTGGCATCCTTGGCCGCACTGAGAGGCTGGGAACGCTTGGAATTGTCGCGGTAAATGGCCACCGCCTTCAGCCCGAGCCGCCACGATTCGATGTAGGCATTCATGATGTCTTTGACGGTGGATTCCTCGGGCATGTTGATGGTCTTGGAGATTGCGCCGGAGAGGAACGGCTGCGCGGCGGCCATCATCTTGACGTGGCCGGTCCAACGGATCGAACGCCCGCCGCCCTGCGGCGCGAGCGAGCAATCAAACACCGGCAAATGCTCTTCTTTCAGATATGGCGCGCCTTCGATCTTCCCGTTCTTGTCGATGTAGGAGACGATTTCGCTGGATTGTTCCGGCGTGTAGCCAAGCTTCATGAGCGCCTGCGGCACGGTGTTGTTAACGATCTTGATGAGGCCGCCGCCGACGAGCTTTTTGTACTTCACCAGCGCCAGATCCGGCTCGATGCCCGTGGTGTCGCAATCCATCATGAAGCCGATGGTGCCGGTGGGCGCAAGCACGGTGACCTGAGAATTCCTGAAGCCAAAATTTTCGCCGTGGTGCAGGGCGGTGTCCCAGGATTCCTGCGCTGCCAGGAACAATTCCGGCTGCACGTGTTCGGGCTGGATTCCGCGAATGGCCTCACGATGCATGCGGATCACGTCGAGCATCGGCTCGCGATTCGCTTCGTAGCCGGGGAACGCGCCCATGCGTTCAGCGATGCGCGCAGATTGCGCGTAAGCCTCGCCGCACATGAGCGCGGTGACCGCGCCGGCCATGTCGCGGCCCTCCGGAGAATCGTAGGGCCGGGCCATGGACAGGAGCAGAGCCCCAAGGTTGGCGTAACCCAACCCGAGCGGGCGGAAATTGTGCGAGTTCTCGCCAATCTTTGGCGTCGGGTAACTGGCGTTGTCCACGAGAATCTCTTGCGCGGTAATGGTCACGTCCACGGCATGCTTGAAGGCCGGAACATCGAATTGGCCGCTGCTGGTGACGAATTTCATGAGATTGAGGGAGGCCAAGTTGCACGCGGTATCGTCCAGGAACATGTATTCGGAGCAGGGGTTGCTGGCGTTGATGCGCGCGGTGGACTTGCAGGTGTGCCAGCGGTTCACGGTGGTGTCGTACTGCATGCCCGGGTCGCCGCAGTGCCAAGTGGAATCGGCAATCTTCATCATCAGATCGCGCGCGCGGAGTTTTTCCACGGGCTGGCCGTCGTGGACGTTCTTTGTCCACCAATCTTTGTCCTCGAGCACGGCGCGCATGAAGTCGTCGGTGACGCGCACGGAGTGGTTGGCGTTCTGGAAGAAGATGGAGCCGTAGGCGTCGCCGTCAATCGAGCTGTCATAACCCTGCTCGATCAACACATGCGCCTTACGCTCTTCCTTCCTTTTGCATTCGATGAATTCGACGATGTCCGGATGGTCGATGTTGAGGATGACCATCTTCGCGGCGCGCCGTGTTTTGCCGCCGCTCTTGATGACGCCGGCGAAAGCGTCGAAACCCTTCATAAAGCTGACCGGACCGGAAGCAATGCCGCCGCCGCTCAGAGTTTCCTTGCTTCCGCGTAGGGTAGAGAAATTCGTTCCGGTACCGGAGCCCCACTTGAACAGCATGCCCTCGGTTTTGGCCAAATCCATGATGGAGCCCATGTCGTCCTTCACGGAGTTGATGAAGCACGCCGAGCACTGAGGCTTGGGCTGAACGCCGACGTTGAACCACACCGGGGAGTTGAAGGCCATTTTCTGCTCGACCAGCAGGTGGGTCAGTTCGTCCCGGAAAGCGTCCCGCGAAGCAGGGTCTGCGAAATAACCGCCCTGCTCGCCCCAGTGAACGATGGTATTGGCCACCCGGCTGATGAGCTGGCGCACGGATGTTTCGCGGTCCGCAGTACCCATCTTGCCGTGGAAATATTTGCTGGCGACGATGTTGGTGGCGGTTTGCGACCAAGTCTTCGGCACTTCGACATCTTCCTGGCGGAAGATGGTTACGCCCTTTTCGTTGCCGATGAGCGCGGTGCGCTTTTCCCATTCCACGGCGTCGAAGGGCGACTTCTCGCCGTCGGTAAAGTACCGCGGAAAGGCCAGACCTTTCCCACCGTGCGCGGGAGTCTTCTCCGCTGCTACATCCGTCGCTCGGGAATTTCCGCCCCATGCGTGCTTCACGGTTGCCATCTGTCCCTCCCGCGCTTGGATCCCGCCAGCGTACCGGGGGACCCTGTTATTTTACTCCCCTGCCCAAGGCAAGGCGCCACGCTTCGCTTTCCTGCCGCAGGCCGGCTTCCGAGCCTGGGCTGAAAGCGAACGCAACTCGATTCCAGTGAAAGTCGCCGGCGAAAAAAAGGCGACTGGCTAGCAGTCGCAGAAACACGCGCAAAACACCAGTGCACCGCCGCTGGCCGGTCATTCGCACGCAGCCTCACAGCAGGTGCTCCACTACCTACGGGCGCGGAGCAAAGCCCTTGGCGCTCGATTTTTTCGCTTAGAACCGGGCTACTTGCGTGGGCGGACGGGCCTTCCATGCGACTCAACTCGGCCCGCCTGGCGCTTCCACATCCCCCGAATCTGGACTTGCAGTATCAACGGATGCGAAGAGTCTGTCAAGAGAAAAACGCGAGATATGGTCAATGTTTCAGTACTACGTCTATTTGTAGTGGTCCCTTTTCCCCGCAACTGCTTCGGCTTCCACACTTTTTGCACAGTTTCTCCTCGCGCTACACTAACTGCATCCAACCGATGATGAAGCGAATTCTTTTCTTTCTGATTTTCTGCGGACTTCTTTCTGCGCAACTACTTGCACAAGAAAAAGCTTCGGCCGAGCCGGCCGCTCCTGCAGTCAGGCAGCCGGCTTATGGAGAGAAACTGCACATCGCGGGAATTCACAACGCCGGAAAAATCAACGAGGTGCTTTATCGCGGGGCACAGCCCAAGGAAAGCGGGCTACAAGAATTAAAAAAATTGGGGATCACTACGATTGTGGATCTCCGCGGCGAGGACCGCGAAAAATTCGAGTGGGAAAGCCGGGCGGCAGCGGCCCTCGGTATGCGGGTCGTGCACATTCCAGTGAGCGGATGGTCGCCTCCAAGCGACGAACAGGTGGCGCAGTTTCTCGCGCTGTTTCGCGATCAGCCGCAGCAAGAGGTTTTTGTGCATTGCCGCTTCGGTGATGACCGCACCGGCGTCTTTGTCTCTACCTACCGGATGACGGTGGAGCGATGGACCCCGGAACAGGCGGTGCGGGAAATGTATTTTTTCGGCTTCAACGGCTTTTGGCATCCTTCGATGAGGAAGTTCATTCGCGAGTTTCCTGATCACCTGCGTTCGGCGCCAAGCCTCGCGCCGCTGGTTCATGCCTTTTCCCCTTGAACGGGAGACGTTTCTGCTCGGGAAGATACCTGTACTTGCTCCGCTTGCCCTTGCAATTCTTCTGTTATGAATAGGTTAGGACCTGTACTGTCCATTTTTTCCTAGTACCGACGTACCCCGGAAAAACATTACCCTTGCTTCATTTCGCCGCTCGCCCGGCTTCTCTACTCTTGAACCCTCGATGGCAAAAGCTCTTCTGAGAGAGACGGTAAATGCAAATCGGACGCTACGAGATTCTCGAAATGATAGGCAGTGGAGCCCACGGTCGCGTGGCCCGCGCTCACGATCCACTCATCGGCCGCCTGGTAGCCATCAAACTCTTTCCCAAAGAGTTGGCGCACGGGGAAGCCCGGCAGCGCTTCCTCCAAGAAGCGCGCGTGGTGGGTCAGCTTTCGCATCCCGCCATTATCACCCTGCATGACATGGGCATCGAAGAGGCCAGCCACACGCCCTATCTGGTGATGGAGTACCTCGAAGGCCAGCCGCTCGACCGCATCCTGGACAAGCGCAGCGTTCCTTTTCAAAAAGCCTGCGCCTGGGTCGGCCAAGTGGCCAGCGCGCTGGGCGTAGCGCACCGCAAAGGCGTGATTCACGGTGACGTCAAGCCTGCGAACATGCTGATCACCGAAGACGGGCGCGTGAAATTGATGGACTTTGGCATGGCGCGGCTGGCCAGTCACGATACCAAAGCCACGGCCCTTGCTGGAACGCCCGCCTACTGGTGCCCCGAACAGATTGTGGGCAAACCGCAAGACGCGCGGTCGGACATGTTCTCTCTGGGCGTCGTTCTGTATGAAATGGTGACGGGTCAGCGGCCGTTTGACGCGGATTCGCTGCAAGGCATTTGCAGCCGCGTTCTTTCCTCGACGCCGCTTCCGCCGTCGCATGCGAATCGGTCGTTGCCAGCCGCGTTCGACGACATTGTGGCGCGCTGCCTGGCGAAAGATCCCGCGGGACGCTATTCCAACGCGGAAGCTCTGGCGCAAGAGTTGTTTCCGCTGGCGCGGCACACTCCGATTCCCGGTCCCGCCGCGCAAGCCGCCAGCAACGGCTTACGCGAACGTGCCGGGCGACTCCTGCGCTCCGCCTAAATGATTACCCTGCAAAAAGGCCGTTACGAAGCCCTGGAGTGTATCGGGTCGGGAACCACGAGCCGTGTAGAGCGGGCGCGGGATAACGTCATCGGTCGCGCCGTGGCTCTCAAGACTTTTGTCCACAGTTTCGGTGAAGATCTGGAAGAGCAATTCCTTCGCGAAGCACAACTCGTCGGCCAGCTTTCTCATCCCGCCATCGTGCAGCTCTACGATGTGGGCATCAACGCGGAAGGCAGGCCATTCCTGGTGATGGAGTACGTTGCCGGGAGGACTCTGGAAGAATACCTCGAAGCGTCCTCGCTAACCGTGCAACGGGCCTGCGCCTGGGCCGCGGATCTGGCCCGCGCCATGACGTTGGCGCATCGCGCGGGAATTATTCACGGGGACATCAAGACGGGAAACATTTTTGTGACCCCGGACGAGAAGTTGAAACTAGGTGACTTTGGCATTGCGCGACTGGCCACCCAGGTTTCCGGCTCGGAGCGCGTGAAGGGCACGCCAGCTTACTTGGCACCCGAGCAGATTCTGGGCGCATCGCAGGATCAGCGTTCGGACCAATTCTCCTTTGGGATTGTGTTTTACGAAATGCTGACGGGCGCGCGGCCGTTTGATGGAAATTCGGTCGGCGCGGTGTGCTCGGAAATTCTTTATGCGGAGCCGGTGCCGCCGTCGAAACGCAATCCGGCGGTGCCGCCGGAACTCGATCGCGTGATCGCCCGCTGCCTGGCAAAAAATCCGCTGGAGCGCTTTGACTCTTTCCAACAACTGGTCACGTTTCTTTATCCCTACACGCGCTCGCGGCCACGCCCGCCGGCTTTGCGCACCGGGAAGCCTTCCTGGTGGATGCAGCCGTCGAGAAAGCGTGACGTTTGGATGGTCGCTGCCGGCGTGTTGATGCTGATAGCTTCGCTTCAGGTTCCTCGTGCATTGCGGGCCAGGTTTGGAATGCCTCCGGCACCGGCACCTTCTTACTATCGGCCCGGCGTGCCCTACGAAGCGTTTAGCTATACCAAGCAAAGGTCAGCCGTGGAACCGCAGATGGACACACCGGACAAAACGCCCAAGCCAACCGGGCAGAAAGAAACGCCATCCCGCATGGTTCATTCGGCGAAGATTGCCCTGGCCACGCTGAATCGTCCCAGCGAGGCACAGGGCTCCTTGTCTAATCCCTCTACAAACGTCCTGCACATTTCCCAAACACCCTCTGGGCATAAGTAAGCCGTCAAGCCGGAAGATTCGGAATGAAGTGAATTTTGCCGGAGAAAATTCGTCGCCTGCTACTCGTAGCGCAGCGCTTCGACGGGATCCAGCCTGGCCGCTTTCATGGCCGGCCACACGCCGAAAATCAGCCCAATGCTCACGCTTACGGCAACGCCCGTGACGGCGGCCCACACCGGGACTTTGCCCGGCCAATGCAACACAACATTGATCAAAATCACCAAGCCATTTACAAGAATGAGCGCAAGCACGCCACCGGCGCCAGTGAGGGTCATGGCTTCCAAAAGAAACTGCCAGGTAATGTCGCTGCGCTTTGCTCCGATGGCTTTGCGCACGCCGATTTCGCGCGTGCGCTCGGTCACGCTCACCAGCATGATGTTCATCACACCCACACCGCCGATGAGCAAGCCAATCGCGCTCAACACGATCATCACCACGTAAGTCATGAGCATGATGTTGTGAAATTCCTGGACCTGCTGCTCCGCGGTCTCGATGGAAAAATTGTCCTTGCCCCCGTAGGGCACGTTGCGGCGCCGCTCCAGCACTTCGCGCGCCTGATCCACCATTTGATTCAGCATTCCCGCCTGCGCCTGGATGCGCATGTTGAGTTCGTCGGCGTACGGATAGACCTTGCGGAACGTGCTGAAGGGAATGAGTACGCGGCGATCTTCGTCGCCCATGCCGAACCCGCCCTTAGGCTTCTCGACGACTCCGACCACCATATAAGGCGAACCATCGATCATGACGTCCTTGCCAACGGGATGGCCCTCCGGAAAGAGCACGGGCGCGACGTTTTCTCCCAGCATTACCACTTTTTCGCGGTGAAGATCATCGCCTTCGCTGATGAAGCGGCCCTCGATCGTCGCGGCGTTGGCGTAAACCTGGCCAAAGTTGGGCTGCACGCCGCGAAAATCAATCGCCGTTACTTCACCGGCCTTGGTGCGAACAGAATGGGCCTGATCCCAGCGCGCCATAATGAAGGTGGTGACATTCTTGACCGCGGGGCAGCTATCCTGGATGGCTTTGGCGTCTTCGACAGTCAGCGGCTTGCGCTGGCGCTCTTCGAGCGGGGGCGGCCCGCCGTGGCGGCCCTGATCCCACTTGGAGACGAAGGCGGTATCCGCGCCAAACTGCTTGATCTGTTCCTGAATTTTCTGATCGAAGCCCGAGAGCAGTCCCGCGACCAGCATAATCACGCTCACGCCCAGCACCACGCCGAAAACCGTCAGCGCGCTGCGCATCTTGTGCGCGCGCAGCGTGTCCATGGCTTGCTTCAAATTTTCGCCGTGCGCTTGCGCCATATCAGTCCCTTATCCATCCGCCCTTAAAGCCTCGATGGGGTCAAGCTTCGCGGCCCGCGTCGCGGGATAGATTCCGAAGAACAGTCCCACGGCCGTTGACACGCCCAGTGACAAAATCACGGAACTAATGGGCGTATTCATAGGAAACGAAAAGAGTATCTGAACGAGATAAACCACCAGGTAGGCAGACAGAATACCGATCAACCCGCCGGCGGCCGCGAGCACCGCAGACTCGGTCATGAACTGCAACACGATATGCTTCTTCCGTGCGCCCAACGAACGGCGCAGCCCGATTTCGCGCGTGCGCTCGGTCACGCTGGCCAACATGATGTTCATGATCACAATGCCGCCAACCACCAGGAACACGCTCACCAGCGCCATGGCCACAAATGCCAGGTTGCCGGTCAGGTCGTGCCACAGGGCCATGATCGAATCGGAGCCCAGAATCGCGAAATTGTCCTTGGCGTCGTAGGGAACCTTGCGCCAGGCGCGAAACAGCATGCGCGCTTCATCTTCGCAGGCTGGCATCATTTCCGCGCTGGGAGCCTGCACGAAGATGGTCAGCCAGTCGCTCTGGCGGTGCCACTCCTTCATGTAGGTGTTCAGCGGAATGATCATGTAATTGTCTTGGGATTGCCCGAAAGCGCTGCCAAAGGGCCCGGCGACTCCAATGACTTCATAGGTGTGCGTCTCCGCTCGAATGGTCTTGCCGATGGGATCGACGTTGGGGAAGAACTTTTTTGCCAGGTCGGCTCCGATAAAGACAACTTCCGAGCGATGCTCATCGTCCGCGGGAGTGATGAACCTTCCTTGCGCGACCTCGATATTGCGCACGTCGGCAAAATTCGTGCTGGCGCCCATGACGTCGGTGTTTTCCATCTTGATGTCGCCGCTGCGCGTCTGGACGTTGCGGTCGTCAATTGCGGCCACGGCTTGCGCGGTTTGCATGGAGTTGCGCAAGCGCAGGTAATCGTCGAAGGTGATGAGCGGACGTTTCTGCGCTTTCTGGAATTCGTCCATGCTGGTGATGATGCCGAAGCGGTCGACGATGAAGGTGTTGGCACCCAAATTGGCCACGCGGTCGGCCACGTATAGGTTCAGCCCCGCGATGGCGCTCATGACCACTACAAGCGTGGTCACCGCCATAATGACGCCGAACAGTGTCAGAAAACTACGAAGCTTGTGGGCCTGCAGCGAGTCGAGGGCCAGGCGCAGAGTCTCCCACAAAGTGATCGCCGCCCGGCGGACTCGGCCTTGCGGACTGGCGGCATCCGCAGTGGACGGAATCACCCGGGGAATGGCCACAAACCTGTCAATTGGCGTAACGCCCAAAACCGGCCTCCGACCTCACTCCAGTACTACGTTTACCCAGGGCCATTCGTTCCAAGGACACCCCGGAGCCATGACCATTAGACGGCGGAAAACACCCTTTGCTTTGCCCCATGTCTGAACTGCCCTGGGGGCCCCCGGGAAAGCGTTCCGTGTCTGTCACACTCCTGTCCATTGTACCGCGCCTGCACCTCAGAACCCGGGGGTCTGTGGTCTAAGAAGCAAGCTCGGTTAGGGTAGAAGAGGACCCCTACATGCGTCGCCATTCCATTTGTTTTCTGCTGGTTACAGACCCTCCCATTCTCATCAGCCCTGTCTCTGCCGGCTCGAGGAGAAGCCCGCCATAAGCGCGCTGCCTTTGACGGCCCCGACATTTGCCCATTTCCGCAGTGCCCTGCTCGCCTTGAGCGATGCCGACGCCGAGGAGCGGCAAAAAATGTTCAACCGGCAGACTGCCCCGTAGGGCTCGCTGATGATGATCGACCGGCACGGAGGTGAACCTCTGGGCCAGTCGATTGCTTACGCGCGCCCGAGCGGCGTGGTTCCGCCTTGGACCGAGGAGTTTCCGCAACCGCAGCAAATGCCCGCCGACAAGCCGAAGCGGTAATTGCTGCTGACCTGGGCCGAAGGCCAGTGACGTATTCACAGCGGCGAGAGCCGTTTGGCCCAGGAACGGGGTACAACAGTAGTGTGGCCCGACTCATCCAATCAAATGAGTCGGCTGGGCGGCGCTTCCGCCTCTTTTTGATCATGCATAAACGCTTTTTCGCTCCCATTTCATTGGCCTTTCTCACTGTGCCTGTCGGCGCGGCCGCGCAGTCGGCCGTGCGCGTGTCCGAGCCTGCTCTTGCTCCTGAACCCTCCAAGCTCCTGGACCGGGTTATTAACAATCAGAAGAAGGACGAAGAGGCCCTCGAGGTCTACGAACGCATGGAGCGGCTGGAAATTCGGAAAAACGCCAACGACCCGGTTCCCGCGTCCGTAAAGATTACCCGCGTCATTCCCTCAGGAACCGGGATGGACAAGATTCCTGTGAATGCGGATGGCCGTCCCGCGGACACAGCGGCTTATCGTACGCGTCTGGAAGGCTTGGAGCATGCGCTCACATTGCTTCTCAATAACAACCGTGCGCAACAGGAGGCCGTGGAAAAGTACGCGAAGAGACGAAAAGAGCGCAACGAACTCATCGACGCCACGCACAACGCCTTTTTCTTCACCTTTGTCGGCCGTGAGCCGCGTGGCGATCAGCTCCTGGCAAAATATGAGCTGACACCCAATCCAACGTTCAAGGCAACCTCGCGCCTCACTTCCATCTTCCCCAAAGTGCACGGATACGTCTGGATCGACGAGAATTCCGGCGAGCTTGCCCGCATCGAAGGCGACGTCACCGGGGACATGTCCATTGGTTTGTTCTTGGGGCGAATTTATAAGGGCAGCCACTTCATGCAGGAACGGTACGAGGTTCTGCCAGGGTTGTGGCAGCCGACCTTTACGCAATACGACTTCGACGGCCGCAAACTATTTTCGGGATTTTCCGTCCACGAGCGCACGTTTTATTCGAACTACCGCTACATCGGTCCGCCGAAAGACGCCCGCGAAGTCATTCGCAAAGAACTAGCCCATGCCGATTTGAACAAGACGGATTCGACGGCCGCGGATCCCTGAGGCTTTCCCCTTTACACTTTTAGCAGGATGGTCTCTTCCTTGAGTTTGCAGGACTGGAGGATTCTTATGCTCCGCCCACTCTCTTTGTCCATTCTTGCGTTGCTTTTCGCCTTGCCTGCCGCCGCGCAAACTACGGATTCCAGCGCGCCTCCGCCCGCTTCGAAATCGCCGGATTCGACGTCTTCCACCGAAGCCAAAAAGCCCAAGAAAGTCTTGACCAATGAAGACTTATCCAAATCGACGGGAAAAATCTCCGTGGTGGGGAATGGCAAGGACAATCCGGTGAACAAGCCGAAGGCGGCTCCTCCGAGGACGGTAAGCCCGCAATACGTCGCATCCGTGCGGAGCCAGCTCGAGAAGTTGCTAAGACAAATCGTTGACGTGGATAAACAGATTACCGATTTGAAGAATTTCAGCGCGGGCGAACCTTCGACCAGAGCGAGCGGCGTCCAGCTCGACAAACGTTATGAGCGTGAACCCATCGAAGTACGGATCCGCGCCCTTCAGGATAAGAAGAAAGATCTGCAGACAAAAATCGATGCTCTTTATGACCAAGCGCGAAAGAAGGGCGTTCGATCGAGCGAACTTCCCTGATTCCCGGGTGCACGCGAATTGAAAACCAATCGGTTTTTCGGCGCGGGCTTCTTCGTTTCGAAGCGGATTTCCTTCAGCATCTCCGCCTGGCGGTAAAGCTCCGTCTTACCGGCGGGAAATTTGTTGATGCTGAGCATGAAAGCAAGAACGTCGGCGTTTTGCTGGCGCGTCAAACGGCCCGGCTTACTCAGCGGCATGGTTTTGCGGATGCGCTCGAACAGATCGCCCAGGGTTAAACCATTCCAGTTTGCCTGGAAGGCCCCGCCGGTCAGGGGAGGAGCCGACTCTCCTCCCGTGAGCATCTCGCCGTGACAGGCCGCGCATTCCTTGCGATAGACCTCTTCGCCGCGCTTAGCTTGCTCGTCGGTGTAGACGCCGTCCCAAACCGATCGCGTCTCCGCCGGTTCTTGCGCCCGCAGCAAGCAAAACGGCGTCAAGACCCCTGCCAGAGCCGCAAACAGCAGCAGCCCTTTCATTCGCCCGCCGACGGCAGCGTGTAAGCAAGGTATTCGCCGGAGTACGGCCCTCCACTCACAGCCACCACAATGTATTGCTTGCCGTGCACCATGTAGGTCATTGGCGATCCGCTTTGCGGTGCGGGCATGTACACCGCGCCGACTTCTTTTCCCGTGGCTTTATCGTACGCGCGCAGCATAGCGCCGCGTGGATGATCCGCCGTTGTGGTCACGTGGCCCTCGCCGGCAATCACCAGCGTTTTCGTCACCAATGTTCCGATGTTGTACGTCTCCTGACCGGTCCGCGGAATGTTCATGCCCTTCAAGAGTTCGGAGTTGCGCACCACGTCGGGAGTTTCTCCATGCGCGATTTGCCATTTGATTTCGCCTTTATCCAGATCAATGGCCGTGATGGTTCCGTAAGGCGGCTTGACCAATGGCAAACCGTCGATATCCAACCGCACATACTGGCTGGCAGGTCGCTTCTTGGGCGGCTTCGGCGAATCGGCGCCAGCGTTTTCGCCCGGCCCGTGCATGATTTGGACTTGCTGTCCCGCGACGCCGGCAATGTACCGAATGTCAGAAACTTCTTTGGGTGCCTCCACCAGCCCGATCGGCTCGATGCAGGAGTTGCAGGCATACACGTACACGGTGTGGGTTTCGGGATCGTACGACCCTCCCGGCCAATTCGTTCCGCCGGAAGCCGTTCCCATGGTCAGTGTGCCGAGCGGCCCTTCCAGTTTGCTCACCGTCGGCGGCGTGTACACGGGCCCCAGGTGATATTTCGAAGCGATTTCCTTCGCGCGCTCGCGCAGCGCGGGCGTGAAATCGATTAAGTCATCGATGGAAACGCCATTGCGGCTATAGGCGGGCGGTTTCGAAGGAATTGGCTGCGTCTTGGAATACCATTCGCCCGGGACATTGCCGACCTCCACCGGTTTTTCGGGAATCGGCCAGATGGGCTTTCCGGTGATGCGGTCGAAGACATAGAGGAAGCCTTGTTTCGACGGTTGCGCGACCGCTTTGACCGGCTTGCCATCAACCGTGATGTCCGCGAGAATCGGCGCCGACGAAATATCCATGTCCCAGAGCGGATGATGCACCAGCTGGAAGTGCCACTTGGGCTCGCCGGTCTTCAGGTCCACACAGACGAGCGTTTCGCCAAATAAATTGTTTCCCGGCCGATGGCCGCCGTAAAAATCGCTGGTCGGCGATTCTACAGGCAAATACACCAGCCCGAGCGATTCATCCACGCTGATCTGCGTCCAAACGCCGGTGTTGCCGGTGTATTCCGCCGAGCCGTCGAGCCAGGTGTCGTACCCCGGTTCGCCCTTTTTTGGAATGGTATGGAAAATCCAGAGGCGCTTGCCGGTGCGCACGTCGAAGCCGCGCACATAGCCTTTGTTGTTGCGCATGCTCTTCGGCGTCATGCCCTCGCGAAACGCCGCGCCGATGATCACGGTGTCTTTCGCAACCACCGGCGCCGACTGAATTCCGATTTCACCGGTATCCAAGTTGGGCACCCATTCGCCTTTTTCGTTCCACGCCGAGATGGTTTGGTCATCGTCGCGCTTGAGATCCACGATGCCGTCTTCGCCGAAGGAAGGCACGCCCTGGCCGGTCTTCGCGTCCAGACAAATTAGCCGGAAGCCCGGCGTCACATAAAAAATGCGCTCTTCTTTGCCGTCCGACCAATAGGCTAAACCGCGCCCGGAAAGTTGCCGCGGAGCCGCGCCGGCGCGCTTGCCTTCATGCTCGCCGTGTATCCACAGCAGTTCGCCGCTCTCCGGATCTAGCGCAATCACCGCGCGCCGCGAGCCTGCCGTCGCGTAGAGTGCGCCATTCACCATCAGCGGCGTGCCTTCGAGCTTGTACTCTGGCCGGTCACCGAAATTGTCGGTTTTGATGCGCCAGGCAATCTCGAGGTCGTTGAAATTCGATGCGTTAATCTGGTCCAGAGGCCGATAGCGCGTGCCAGCAGTGTCCGCGGCATAGGAAGGCCATTCCGTGTCTTTCGGATGATATTGCGCGAGCGCCATGACCGGAAGGAAGCCAAAGGCCACAAACAAACACACGAACTGCAGACGCCCGTTCTTCACGTTTCTCCAAAACATGACAGCTTTTCTCCTGAAACGCCGCGCCTATTTGCAGCGCCTACCCCATGGGTTCGACTGCGGCTCTTGAAGCTACGCCAGTCTAAGCCCGCAGAATCCTGCTGCAAAGGATTAAATTTTTTCACCTGCGTTTTTAAAGCGCAGCTTGTCGGTCACGACTGACTGACGTTGCGGCGAAACATGGCCAGCGCTATGATGCGTCGCGCGAGAATTATCATTTGTCTGAACTGCCGGAGTTGCCATGCGGTCACGCCTGAGATTTGCGATCATTCTTCCCTGGTTCGTTGCGTTGTTTCTGGCAACTGAATTCTCCATCGCTCAGGAGCGCCCCATCGTTCTGAAAGCCTCGACCGTCCTCGATGGCAAGGGGAAAGTTCACCACAGTACGATCATCGTTGTAGAAGGCGGAAGGATTGCGCGCGTCGGCGGAACCGCGCCGCAAGGCGCTGTCACCTACGATCTCTCCAGGCTGACCGTTTTGCCCGGCTGGATTGACGCGCACGTCCATCCCGACTGGCATTTCGATGCCACCGGCAAACTCGCTGGCGAAAACGAGCCTAAAGAGAAGACCGCCCTCGCCGCGGCCGCAAACAGCTGGAAAATGCTCGCCGGCGGCTTCACCACGGTGCAAAGTCTTGGCTCTCCGCTCGACAACGACCTCCGCGACGCCATCGAACGCCGCGGCTTGCCCGGCCCGCGAATCCTCACTTCGCTCGACCCGATCTTTGGTCGTGGTGACTCGACCGGCACGCCTGACGAACTTCGCGCCCTTGTTCAAAAGCATGTTCAAGATGGCGCCGACGTCATCAAGATTTTTGCCTCCGGCAGCATCCGCGAAGGCGGCAAACCCACGCTCTCGCAGGATCAGCTCAACGCCATTTGCGATGAGGCGAAGAAAGTGGGCCTGCGCACCGTCGTGCATGCTTACGGTCCTTCGGTACGTATGGCCTCGATCGCCGGATGCACGGAAGTCGAGCACGGCCTCTACGCCACCGACGACGATCTGCACTTTCTCGCCGAGCACGGCACCTACTTCGATCCGCAAGCTGGGCTGGTTATCCAAAATTATCTCGACAACAAATCGCATTACCTCGGCATCGGGAACTACACGGAAACTGCCTTTGACACCATGACGAAGGTGTTGCCGGCATTTCAGGAACTCTTCCGCCACGCGATCGCCATGCGCGGGCTTAAAGTTATTTTTGGCACCGACGCGGTCGCCGGCGCGCACGGCCACAATGCCGAGGAATTTCTCTATCGCGTGCAGACTTGCGGTCAGGATCCCATGGCTGCACTGGTTTCCGCCAATTCGCTGGCTGCCGAGGCTCTTGGGCTGCAAGACCGCGCTGGCTCCATCGCTCCGGGCCTCGACGCCGACATCATCGCGCTCGATGGCGACCCCCTGAAGGACATCACCGCCGTGCGCCGCGTCGTTTTCGTGATGAAAGGCGGAAAGGTCTTCGTGAATCTGCCTGTCGGAACAGGAAAACCGTAGAAGTCGTGACGACGAGTACACGGGTCCCGGGCACCCTGCCGTCGATTGTTCCATATTTATGGCATCGGTCGGATAATGCCAATGATGAAAGAGCAAGCCGTTCGGACAACGGTTGATATCCCGGTTTCTTTGTATCGCAAACTCAAAGAGCAAGCTGCCGCGCAAGGCCGCTCAGTCCGGGAGTTAATCCTCTTGGGTCTGCGAGTCAGCCTGGTCAAGGACAAGCATCCTCGTTCCGCCCGAGTTAAGGTCCCCGTCATAGTTTCAGACGCCCCCAAAGTGGACCTCACCAACGAACCGATTTATGAGCACGTTGAATTTCCTTGATGCCAATGTTTGGCTTTCGCTTCCGGGGCAGGTTTAAAGCTCGTTACGTTTGACCGTGGGCTTCGCACGCGGGGGGGGTTTAAGTTCGTGTGTTGTGACATCCACAGGCGTAAATTCCACAGCCAGGCACAAGCCATAGGCGCGCAATGACCGTCAGAGCTCTTTCTCTATTCATTCCTTTAGTTTTGTTCTTTGCCATTCCTCCCGCGGATGCTCAGTGGTGGAAGGTGCAAGCCAACGGAATTGACACCAATCTCCGCGGCGTTAGCGCCGCATATACTCCGGATGCAAAGGGTGTGCCGGTCCCTGTCGTTTGGGCCTCCGGCTCCAACGGCGTGATCCTGAAATCGCTCGACGAAGGCAAAACGTGGCAGCGTTTGCGCGTCAAAGACGGCGACGCGCTCGATTTTCGCGGCATCGTGGCGTTCAATGCGTCGACGGCCTATCTCATGTCCAGCGGCGAAGGCGAAAAATCCCGCATCTACAAAACCACCGACGGCGGCGAAACCTGGAAGCTCGAATACTCCGACACCCGCAAAGAGTTTTTTCTCGATTCCATCGCCTGTCTTTCCGAACAAGAGTGCCTGGCCCTCGGCGATCCAATGGAAGGAAAATTTCTTTTGCTCAAAACTTCCGACGGCGAGCACTGGAATCCTCTGCCTGCCGGCAATATGCCTCCGGCCTTGGGAGGAGAAGGCGCATTCGCGGCCAGCAACACATGCCTTGCGCTCGAGGGAAAGAAAGAGATTTTCTTCGCCACGGGCGGGCCGGCCGCCCGCGTCTTCCACTCGCCCGATGGCGGCCTCACGTGGACCGTGACGCGAACGCCCCTCTTGCAGGGCAATCCTTCGTCCGGAATCTTCTCCATCGCTGTAGACAGCGACAATCGCGTCTTCGTATTGGGCGGAGACTACAAGGAAGCAGACTCTTCCGAACACGTTGCCGCCACTTCGGCCGACGGCGGAAAGACCTGGCAACTCGCTATGAAGCAACCCCGCGGTTTCCGCTCCGCCGTGGCTTACGTTGATAAGGGTCGCTGGGTCGCCGTCGGACCAACCGGAGAAGACCTCACCAGCGATAACGGCATTCATTGGAAGCATAGCGATTCGTTGAATCTCAATGCCGTTGTGATTCTGGATATTTGGACCGGCTGGGCGGTGGGGGCTCATGGCACAATCGCGCGCTTCGTCGTCAATCACAACCGCTAAAATCCGGCGTCGTCATTCGCGCCGCAATCCCCGCCCGAGCGTTGCCCAACTAACCCCGAAAGGTATAGTCTCGCGCGTGCAAACGGAACGTCCCATGGACTTTCGTAAAATTTCTTCCCTGACACTTTGGAGGTAGCCATGGCAGATTCACCGGAAAGCAGCAAAGGCACACAGGAACCGAGGGCCAATTTTTGGTCCGCTGGCCGCCGCACCTTTCTGCAAGGCGCTGCCGCGGCCGCTGCGCTGACCGCCATGCCTCGCTGGGCGCAAGCGCATCCTGACGATTTCGCCGTCATTCGCGCCGAAATCGAAAAGCGCCACGACGAAGCCGTGAAGCGCCTGCAAACCTGGATTCGCCAGCCTTCCATCGCCGCCGAAAATCGCGGCATGAACGAAGGCTGCGAGCTGATGATGCAAATGCTCCGCGAAGCAGGTTTCAGCGGCGTCAAGAAAATGCCCAGCGACGGCCAGCCCGGCGTGTTCGCGACTCTCGACACGGGCGCCCCCAAAACCCTCGGCCTCTATTTCATGTATGACGTGAAGCAGGCCGATCCTGCCGAATGGTCTTCTCCGCCGTTCGAAGCCGCGCTCCTCGACAAACCCGGCTTGGGCAAAATCATCATGGGCCGCGGCGCAGTCAACCAGAAGGGCCCAGAAGCTACGCTGCTCGCGGCGTTTCACGCCATTCGCGGCGCGGGCAAAAAAATGCCCATCAATCTCGTTTTTGTGGCAGAAGGCGAAGAAGAAATCGGCTCGCCGCACTTTCCGCAAATCGTTCGAAGCCCCGAAGTGGCCGCGGCGCTCAGAAAGTGCAGCGGCGTGTTCATGCCCTTCGCCTCGCAGGGGCTCAATGGCGAGGTGTCGATATTCCTCGGCGCCAAAGGCGTCATCGAATGCGAATTGACCTCCAGCGGCGAACGCTGGGGCCGCGGCCCGCGTAAGGACGTGCACTCCAGCAACAAAGCGCGCCTTGACAGTCCCGCGTGGCATCTGGTCGAAGCGCTCGCTTCTCTGGTCTCTCCGGACGGCAACGATCCCGCCATCGAAGGCTACACGGCCAAAGTTCGCCCGCTCTCCGACGTCGAGAAAAAAATGATCACCGAAGCGGCCCACCGCATGAACGAAGCGGAAGCCAAAAAGCTCCTCGGCGTCCAGCACTGGGTTCGCGATGTCAGCTTTCAAGAATCGCTCGAGTTGCTCGTTTCCCGTCCCACGGTAAACATTGAAGGAATCGTCGGCGGCTATACCGGTCCCGGCGGCAAGACCATTCTTCCCGGCAAAGCCGTCGCCAAGCTCGACCTCCGCCTCGTTCCGGACATGACCGCCGCCGAATCTCTCTCCATGCTCAAAGCTCACCTGGCGAAAAAAGGTTTTGGCGATATCGACGTGAACATGACCGGGGGCTACGATCCCACGTCCACACCTGCCGATTCCGCCGTCATTCGCGCGGCCACCGCCGTGTACAAAAAGAATGGCATCGACCCCGTGATTCTTCCGCGGCTCGCTGGTTCCTGGCCGGGCTACGTTTTCACGGGCGACCCGCTTCGCCTGCCCGCCGGACATTTCGGACTTGGTCATGGCAACGGCGCGCACGCGCCCGATGAGTATTACGTCATCGAATCCAGCGATCCCAAAGTGCAGGGCATGGATGGCGCCGCGCTCTCGCACGTCGAGTATCTCTACGAACTGGCGCAAGCGAGCTCAAGCGCCGCCTCGTGACTGTGACTTCTCAAGAAAACTCGAGCGTGCCGTCTTCGCCCAGCAGCGGCCTCGCTCGCCATCTTGGCCTTTTCGGCACCACCATGGCGGTGATGGGCGGCATCATCGGCGCGGGAATTTTCATCAATCCTTATCTTGTCGCCGAGCGCGTCCATAGTTCGTTCCTCATCCTCTCCGTTTGGATTGCAGGCGGCATCGTCGCGCTCCTCGGGGGCTTCATTTACGCCGAACTCGCCGCGCGCCTGCCTGTCGTCGGCGGCCAGTACGCTTATCTCCGCGAAGCGCTCCATCCCGGGGTCGCGTTTCTTTACGGCTGGGTGTTGCTGCTGGTCATTCAAACCGGCGGCATGGCCGCTGTCGCGGTCACCTTCGCGCGCTATTTTCTCGAACTCACCGATTGGTCCATCAGCGATTCCCTTGTCGCCGTGTCCGCGCTCGCTTTGCTTACCGCCATCAACTGCTTCGGCGTCCGGGCCGGCAGCCGCGTGCAATCCGCTATGACCCTTACCGCCGTCGCCGCCATCGCCCTGCTTGAACTCTTCAGCTTCTCTTGCGGCGGCGCATCGCAAATTTCATTTCGCCCGATTCTCGATCAGCGGCCATCCCTGAACCTCGCGCTCGCCTTCGGCTCGGCAATGACTCCCGTCCTGTTCGCCTACGGCGGATGGCAAACCTCCAGCTTCCTCGGCGGCGAAGTCCGCGATCCGCGCAAGACGCTTCCGCGCGGACTCGTCCTCGGCGTTCTCGGTGTCATCGCCGTCTATACTTCCGTGAATTTCGTCTACGTCCGCGCTCTCGGCCCCGCCGGACTTGCTGCTACAACCACTCCGGCCTCCGCCGTCATGCGCGGGGCCCTCGGTCCTCGCGGTGGCGCGCTCATCGCCGCAGGCATCGCTTTCTCTGCCTTCGGCTTTCTCGCGCAATCCATGCTGACCGCCCCGCGCGTGTACTTCGCCATGGCCGAAGACCGCGTCTTTTTCCGCACTGTCGCCTGGGTCCATCCCCGCGCGCGCGTCCCGGTCGTCGCCATCGCCCTGCAAGGTGTCTGGGCCATCCTGATCGCTCTCACCGGAACGTATGCGCAGGTCGTCAACTACGTTGTGGCCATGGATTCGGTCTTCTTTGGCCTGACCGGGGTCTGCCTTCTCCTGCTGCGCCACCCGTCCTCTTCCGCCACTCCCGCCGGAACAATCGACTACCGCGTTCCCGGCCATCCCTGGACCACTCTGCTGTTCATCGCCGCGGAGTGGCTCGTGGCCCTCAGCACCTTTGCCCGCGATCCGCGTCGCTCGTTCATCGGCTTGGCCATCGCCATTGCCGGTTTGCCCGTATACTTTTTCTGGCGCGCAAAATCTCGGGAGGCCACCGCAGCATGAGCAGTCCTGCTCGCACCAAGCGTTCGTTGTACATGGAATGGGCTAAGACGTGTTCCCACGCGAGATACAATCTCGCCACCAGCGGCCTCATTGGCGTTCCGCGCGCGGAATTCCCCCGTAACCTCGATGAACTCGAAATCACTGCTCCCGGCGGCTACGGTTATCCGCCGCTCCAGCAGCGCCTCGCGCAACACTGCGGCGTCCCCGAAGAATGCGTCGTCGCTGCCGCCGGCACTTCCATGGCGAATCATCTCGCCATGGCCGCCTTGCTCGAACCCGGCGACGAAGTTCTTCTCGAGCAACCCGCCTACGGCCCGCTGCTCGATGTCCTGAACTATCTTGGCGCGCGCGCGAAGCGCCTTCCGCGCCGCTTCGAAGCGCGCTTTGCCGTCGGCCTTGACGAACTCCAGCGCGCCATCACGCCCGCGACGCGCCTCGTCGTGCTCACCAATCTGCACAATCCCAGCGGTGCGCTTCTTTCCGCCGAAATGCTTCAGGCCATTGGAAAGTTAGCTCATCGCGCGGGCGTGCGAGTGCTGGTCGACGAGGTCTATCTCGAAATGCTTTTTGACAAGCCCGCGCCGTTCTGCTTTCCCATCGGCAGCGCCATCGCCGGGGTCAACGAAGACCCTTTTATCGTTACCAGCAGTCTCACCAAGGTCTACGGCCTGAGCGGCCTGCGGTGTGGCTGGATTCTCGCCGCTCCCGATCTTGCTCGCCGCATGTGGCTCCTCAATGATCTGTTCGCCGCCACCGGCGCGCATCCCGCCGAACGCCTCTCCGTGATGGCCCTCAACCATCTCGAACAATTCCGCGAACGCGCCCGCGAGCTTCTCACCGCCAATCGCGCCCTGCTCGATTCCTTTCTCGACTCGCGCCGCGACCTGGAATGCTTTCGCCCTCCCGCCGGCACGGTCGTTTTCCCGCGCCTCGCTCATGGGCGTGAGCCCGAAGCCTTCTTCAAGCTGCTCCGCGAAAAATACGAAACCACGGTCGTTCCCGGGAGCTTTTTTGAAATGCCGCGGCATTTCCGCATCGGCATCGGCGGCGACACCGACACTCTGCGCGCCGGCCTAGAGCGCCTCAGTGCCGCCCTCGACGCCATCGCCAAACGATAAACCTCAACTGGCTCTTCTACTGATTCTCGGATTCGGCGACGAGCTTTCGGTAGACCTCTCGCGCGTGGTCGTATGCTTGGCGCGCATCGCCCAATTCCCGCGCCGAGATTTTAGGCGCCTTTTGCGTCCAGCATTGGTCCACAGCCGCCAGGCACCATTCCGCGCTCGCCCGCAGGGGACGCATCGGCTTGCCATTCACAATCACAAAAATCGGATTCGTATGCGACGACGGCAGAATCCGCGCTGCGATCCAACTGCTTCGTTCCACGGGAGCGTCAAATTCCAAATCGCGCACCTGGCCGTCGGCCACGATGTTTTTCCGCGCAACCGCTTTCCCATCCACTACGATCTCAACGGCTACTTCTCTCGTACTTCCAATACGCGCCCGTTCGATGTGCCAAAACGGCCTCTGAGAATACGCCCGGTCCCGAATCGCGCCCAAAGGCTTCCGGAAAAGTCCGTCGTCCGGAGAATCTGGAATCCCGGCTAGAAAGGCCGACGGCTGGTCGCCGGCAAGTTCACGTGAAACTGTTTCTGCCGGCGCGTCAAGATAAGCAGCTGCTTTCAATCCCACGTGCACGTTTCCGCCGCGGGGAATCTGCACTTCACTTTTGTGCGTTCCCACTTCAACTCCGTTTACGCGGAAGTCCATCAAATGACTCCGGCCATCGGAAACATAGCTGCGCCCGCCGCCGAGCGCCTCAAGCCATTTTGTATAAGTAAGTTCGCCATCCACTTTGGCGTAGACGCGCCCCTGGCCAACACGGCTGTCGGTAATGCACGGAAAATCCGTTTCGCCCGACACGCGCGTTCGGAAACCCACATTCAGCGTGTGATACCAGATGTTGAGTTCCCACACGTACGGCGTGTCCATGGTGGAGATGAAGTCCACGGTATCGGGGTAGGTCACGTCCACGATGTATTCGTTCGCTCCGATTCCGTCGAACCCCGGGATTTCGTAATTCGGCAGTTCGGAAGTTTTTACCTCCAATCCAAAACCGGAGTGTGCAAACCCCACGACGGCTTTTTGCGATTTACCCCAGCGAAGAATCGGCAGGTCCCAGGTTGGCCAATCTTCGATCCGCTTCGTTCCCGGATAATCCTGCTCGGTCAAACCAAGCAAAACTAAATGCCCCGCATGGCTCGATGGAAAGCCGGAAACCTCCAGGTCGTAATGCATCAGCTCGTTCGGTTGGGACTGAGGATCGTCCTTCCCGGTGAAAAATTTCTTCTGGTAGTAGTAGCACGGTCCCCAGGTCAGCACGCAGCTCACGTTCAATCTTTCGCCTTGTACTTGCCTGGCCATATCTTCCGGCCGCACGCCTTGTGTCGGGTCCTGGTAGTGCGAGCAGCCCGCCGCGTGCACGTGGTGATCACCGGAATACCACCCATACTTGGAGGGGTCGATCCATCGTTGCATTTGGAACTCAATGCGGTTGTCGCCTCGCTCGGTCATCTCCACTCGCTTGGTTTGCGGCAGATATTCGGGTCCGAGCGTGCACGTGACCGCATACCTTCCCTTCGCCAGCGCCAGGGACTCGCCATTGTGCCGGTAAACCTGGGGCTGGAAGAAAAAGTCAGGCGCAAGCCGCTTGGACGGATTCGGGTAAATCCGCCCCAGGTCATCCCGGATCGTAAAGGCTGCAATTGTGGGAAGCTGGTTTTCGTCCAGAACGCTGAGGCGCAACTTGTTCGCAGGCAGAATCTTAAACAGCACGGTCGCTTCGTTTCGGAAGCCGATGTCTTGCGTGCCCTGTCCCACGTTAAAGCTCAATTTTGCGGAGCGCTCGCCTGCGTCCCGGCTGTAAATGGAAAGAATCCGGTATTCCAGTCCAAGCCCGGAGAGGCGCTCGGACACGGGATTCCGGTCATACAGAGAAATGTCCGCCCATCGTTGCTTGGCCTCTTCTGGCGTCAACTTTACCGCAGGTTGCGGGCTGAAGTCCGAGGGCGTATACACCTCCCCGCTGTTTTCACTTTGCACCTGCAACTTCGCAGTGACGCCGGCGGCGTTGGTCACCTTGACTAAAAAAAGGCGTGTCCCTTCTTGCTCCAATTCCGGTTTCGCCGGCCCAACCTCGACCTTTACTCGGCTCTCTGCATTGATCGTCACGATCGCCAGCGCATACTGGTCCAGCACGCGCTCCAATTCGGTCACTGCGGCTGCCTCCTCCGGACGTCCCATCGCCGCATTGATTGCCTGCGAGTCCGCGGCTAGGAGAGGTTGGCCCAAAAAGCTCAGGGCCTCTTGGACCTGCCGAACCTGTTGCGCCAGAGGCTGCAAGGCCACTCTTGGCGTCTGCTCCCGGTTCTGGCTCATGGCCTCCTGCGCGAAGACCGGGACAAGTAACCATAAGGCCAGGGGGAATCTCAAAGGCACAAGGAGTTTCATCGGGGAGGTCCTCCCTCGGGAAGCAAAGCTTTGGAACCCGCAAAGACAGCGACGCACTTTACCTCATCGCTTTGTTAAAGGAAACAGCGGCCGGTGGCGCCGCCTAGACCCGACACTGGCCAGTTGAGTTTCGCTTCATTTTCCTGGATCCCAAGAGCGATCTCCGATCTCCGCCAATCTCACGAGGGTGCCCTTCGCCCTTATCGAGCGGCACGCTCGTTCTATCTTTCTCAATACAGGTGAAAATATCCGTCATGGTGCCCCAGCCGTACTTTTGCATTGAACAGTTTTGATAAGTTTTCTTCGGTCAGGATCGCCGCCTTGGGTCCGTCGGCGAGAATCCGTCCTTCGCGCAACAAAACAACCCGCTCGATTTCCGGAATGATTTCCGACACGTGATGGGTTACCAGCAAAATGCCCAGGCCCGACTGCGCCAGCGCGCGCAAGGTTTCGCGCAGCTGCAATCGCGCCCCGATGTCCAGCGCATTGCTCGGCTCATCAAAAAGCAGCGTTTGCGGGTTGTGCACCAGCGCCCGCGCGATCAGCGTTCGCTTGGCTTCCCCGGAAGACATTTGCGCCACGGGCCGGTCCGCAAGGTGCGCGATGCCCAGCCGTTCGAGCGCGGCCTCGGCGCGCCCGAGGAGTTCCGGCTCAGGATGATGATGCGGCAAAATGCGCGTGCTGCTGAAAAATCCGGAGAGCACCACATCCTTCCCGGTGGCCTCGGTGGTGCACGACACCAGCAGGTCCGGCGACACAATTCCCAGCAACGAACGCAACTCAAAAATGTTCCACCGTTCGTGCCCTAGAATGGAGATCGAACATCGGTCCCGCGCCAGGGGATAGCACTCGCGCGTGATGGTCTTGATCAGCGTGGACTTCCCGCAGCCATTCGGCCCCAGGATGCACACGTGCTCCCCGGCCGCAAGTTCCAGGTTGACCTCCCGGAGCGCGGCGCAATTCCCGCGCATGACCGTGACATTTCTAAGGGAAAGCAGGGGTGGCGCCACAACTACTCCTCATCTTTCGTTGGATTCCTCTGTAACTTGCCGGCAGCGGCGGGACTGGCCCTGCCCGCTGCGACTTGCTGGTCAATGCCGGAAGAGCACACCAAATACTGTGCCTCTGGTCGCAGGCTCATCTTAACCGAGGGAACGGCCAAGCCGTGCCGTAACCTCACCAGGTAGAACAAAAAGGAGGTGAAAACAAAGGCGTTTTCACCTCCCGGGGTGGATGGGGTGTTGCATGTCGAAGCCCTGGGGCGGCTCAGCAGGCCTGCCCTGCCAGGCAGGTCTGCGGCCTCACTCGCGTGTTGCTTTTAGCAATTCGTTAGGAGACGCACCACCAAAGAGCCTCTCTTGGAGCGCGTTTTAGCACTCGAAACCGCAAGTGTCAATCGCAAAAAACGCTCAATAACGCTCAATTCTGCACCGAGGTTTTCCTGGCTTCCCACGCTTTAAGGCAGGCAAGGCGTTTATGAATCGGAAGCCCGATCCTTAGGAACGTCTAAACGTGTTGTTTCCGCAGACTTGCATCGTCCGGCAGCGGCTAGATCATTTAAAGACCGCCTCTTTATTCTCGCGCAACCATTGTAGTGTCCAGCCTGCCTCGACACCTGCCCGCAGAACTATGTGCAGACAGTAGATATGTGCAGTGGGTGTCCTAAGTCGCCTGTTGTCAACGCGCCCGCATAGCTGGACTTAGCATAATATTCTCGGTTGGTTGGCGGAGCTCGGGTCAGGGTTGTCATACACGCGCGTCCTCGGGAAGGGTTACAAGGAACGGAGCCAGTCGAGAAGGTCCTTGTTCTGCTGCCAGCATGGGATCGTCTGGACTGGTGAAGGCTCGCTGATTTTTTCAAGGGCGTTTCGCTTCATCTCCAGATTTGCCCTCGCGTAAATCTGAGTCGTTTTAGCATCCACGTGGCCGAGGAAGTCGCGGATCATGTCGAGCGAGACTCCGCTCTGCAGCAGGTGCATACCCTTTGTATGTCTGGAGCGTGTGCGGGCTTACGGTTCGGTTTAAACTCGGACACTTGCTTCATGCCAGAACGACGTATTTGTGAAGGATGTAGCGGATTCCCGAACGGGTCAGTCGCTCGTGGCGCGCGTTGTGGAAAAGAGGCTTGTCGAACTGTTCGGGATGATCAAGGTGGTTTTCCTGCGTGTGACTGCGTAGAAGCTGAACCGTGTTGGCCATCAAAGGCACAGCCCGCATTTTGCGCCCCTTTCCCAGAAGACGCAGCTGCGCGCGTGGATCCAGGGAACTTGCGCTTGCGCGTATAGGGTTTTCTCCGGATTGATTTTTAGTAAGGATTGGGCCAAGAACATGCCACCAGGCGGCGCGGCTGGTTTGGCTCAGCTGTGCCGCCCAAGAGCGGGGTGGCCTAGTGGCTTCGGAATTTATCTCCGCTCACCCCAAGGGGCAAGCGCGCGGGAGGTTTGTGCGCGCCCGCAGAACCACGCTGCGTGCCGTGTTGTGGTCCAAGTGTTTCCAGCGAAAAGGAGGTCCCCAGTCATGCTCCGAAAAGCAGGTTGCCTCGGTGTGTTTGCCGGTGTCTTGGCCATCCTCTTTGCGCTGCGGGCTACCCCCGTTGCCGCGCAGGAGATGGTGCTAAAAGGACCGAGAATCATTTACGAAGACAGGCACGATACTTCGCCGCCGGTCCGGGAAATGCCGTTGGCCGCCAAGGGGCGCGGCAAGCCGTTGTCGCACCGGAGGCCTGGACTGGGCCGCATGGGTAGCGGTCCCGACACCGTGCTGCAAAGCGGCGCGGTACCGCTGGTGAGCACGACCAACGGGCTGAACTTCGGGGGCATTGGGTCGACGGGATTTGCGCCGCCGGATACCAATGCGTCGGTGGGGGCTACACAGGTGGTGGAAACGCTGAATGTTTCCTATCAGGTCTTTAATAAGTCCACTGGAGCGTCGGTGTTCGGCCCTGTTTCGATAGGGAATCTTTGGAGCGGCTTTGGGGGGCTGTGCGAGACGGGCAGTTTGAGCGATCCAGTGGTGCTGTATGACAAAGCGGCGAGGAGGTGGGTCATCGCCATTGTGGCGTTTGACTCGACGTTTAGTAATAACGCGGAGTGCATCGCGGTTTCCACGACTTCCGATGCGACCGGGAGTTTCAATCGCTATGAGTTATCTTTTGGCGGCGATCTGAACGACTACACCAAGCTGTCGGTGTGGCCGGACGGGTACTATTTGTCGGCGAACCTCTTTCCGTCTGGCACGTTTTTCGCAGGGCCGATTGCTTGCGCGCTGAATCGCACCGCCATGCTGGCGGGGAGTACTGCCACTGCGCAGTGCTTCCAGCTAGGAACGAACGATGCGAACTTGCTGGCGTCAGATCTGGACGGTTCGACGGCGCCTCCGGCGGGTTCACCCAACTTCTTTATGGAACTGGGGACTTCAAATACGCTGAATCTCTATAAGTTCCATGTGGATTTCGCGAACTCGAACAATACGACGCTCACCGGGCCGATTGCCATTACGGTACCGTCGTATACGGACGCGTGCGGAGGGACGGGAGGAACGTGTATCCCGCAACCCGGCACAAGCCAACAACTCGACACGCTCGGAGAGCGGCTCATGTTCCGGCTGGCGTATCGCAATTTCGGGAGCCACGAGTCGCTGGTTACCTCGCACTCGATTACGTCGGGGAGCAGCACGGCGGTGCGGTGGTATGAAATCCAGAGCCCTAATGGAACGCCGACGGTTTTCCAGTCCGGCACGTTTGCGCCAAACGCGAGCTCGCGGTGGATGCCGAGCATCGCCATGGACAAGGCCGGCGATATCGCGCTGGGCTATAGCCTGTCCAGCAGCAGCGTGTTTCCTTCTATCGTCTATACGGGAAGGGTGCCCAGCGACGCTCTGGGAACCATGGAAAGCGAAACGACGATCCACGCGGGATCGGGCTCACAGACAGGCGGGCTCAGCCGTTGGGGCGACTATACCAGCATGGCGATTGACCCGGCAGATGACTGCACGTTTTGGTACAGCAACCAGTATGAGCCGAGCAGCGGCAACTTCAACTGGGCTACCTGGCTGGCGTCGTTCAAGTTTCCTTCTTGCGGTTCCACGACCCCCGACTTTACGGTGGCCGCCACGCCGTCTTCGCAAAGCGTAGTGCAAGGGAGCAGCACCAGCTACACGGTAACGGTTGGAGCAGTGAACGGGTTCACCGGGGCAGTCAGTTTCAGCGCGAGTGGGCTGCCGACAGGGGCGGGCGCCAGCTTTAGCCCGAGTTCGGTAACCGGCTCCGGGCCGTCAACGATGACGGTGACGACTGTCAGCACAACGCCGACGGGAACGTACAACATAACGATTACCGGGACCAGCGGCACAACCACTCACTCGACTAGCGTGTCGTTGACGGTGAACGCCGGAGCCACGCCGAACTTCAGCTTGTCGGCGTCGCCAAGCAGTGTGAGCATCACGCAAGGCAGCAGCGGCACGAGCACGATCACTATTACGCCGACGAATGGCTTCACAGGCAGCGTGACCCTGTCCGCTTCCGGTTTGCCCAGTGGGGTGGGAGCGGGGTTTAGCTCGAACCCCGCCACGAGCCGTAGTACCCTCACGTTGACGGCCAGCAGCACGGCGACGACAGGAACGGTGACTGTGTCCATCAGAGGAATCTCCGGCAGCTTGACGCACACGACCACAATCACGCTTACGGTGAACCCCGCGGGCACGGCGAACTTCGGCCTGTCGGCCTCGCCGAGCAGCTTGTCCATCAGTCAAGGCTCAAGCGGGAGGAGCACGATCAGCATCACGCCGACGAATGGCTTCGCGGGCAGCGTAACCCTGTCCGCTTCCGGTTTGCCCAGTGGGGTGAGCGCGGCGTTCAGCCCGAATCCGGCGACCTCCAGCAGCACGGCGACGTTTACCGTCAGCAGCACCGCAGCGCGAGGGACGTTCAGCGTGACAGTCACCGGCACTTCGGGCAGCCTGACGCACGCAACCACAATCAGCCTTACGGTGGGCAGCGGCGACAACTGAGGGCTTTTCCTCTGGGGCCAGGTCCGGCGGATTTAACTTGGCCTTTTGCAGTAGCGAATTTTCAGACTAACCGCGCTCGCCCTCAGTCGTTGTCGGTGGGCCGGAGGGAGCTGCGAGCACGGCTGGCGAGGCGCGTGGCCCATTCGATCCAAGGCACGGCTTCGAGTTCGGCGAGGTAAGAATAGGCAACGGAGACAACGAGGAGAGTGAGGAGCAAGCAGAGGGTTTGGCCGCCAATGATGGTGACGGCAATCGTGGCGCGTTGCTCGGAGCCAGCGCCAATGCCGATGGCTACGGGAACGAGCCCGGCGATGATGGAGAGTGTGGTCATCAGGATGGGGCGCAAATGCACGCGGTTGGCTTCGAGGATGGCTTCGCCGACGGGCATGCCAGCCGCGCGCAAACAGTTGGTGTAGTCGACCTGGAGAATGCCGTTTTTTTTGACGATACCCAGCAGGAGGAACATGCCGAGAGCGCTCCAGAGGCTGAGGGCCCGTCCGGTGATCCACAACGAGAAAAGCGCAAAGGGAATGGTTAGCGGAAGCGTAAGCATGATGATGAAGGGGTAAGTAAAGCTCTCAAACTGCGCGGCCAGCACCATGTACATGAAAAGGGAAGCAAGCGACCATGGCCAGCAGGAGATTCCAGGTAGTTTCTTCCAGCACTTTGACCTGCCCGGAGAAAAGGTAGGAATAGCCAGCGGGCAAGCCAACTTCCTTGTAATACTAGTCGTGACCGGCGGCCGCTTTTCCTAACAGCACAGCGGTCCATCCGGCGAGCATGGCCGCCGCAATAATTACGCCTTCAAAGACAATTCCTGTGGCCAGAACCAGCGGCGCAGGCGCCCCGAACGGCGCAAGGAGCACAACCAGCGCGGCCTCTCTCACGCCTATGCCTCCTTGGGTGAGTGGCACCACCGCGGCAATCTTCGCGAGCGGCCAAGCCACCAACCAGACGCACAACGGCAGCCGCAGCCCGCAGGAAATTCCCAGAAGCGCTGTCAACAGAACGTAAGTGCCTTGGACGGTGATTCCCAGCATCCAGCCAAGAAGGAGCCGGTGCGGCCGTCGCGCGATCATGCGAATCGCATGGCGCGCTTGCGCCAGGCGCCGCCGGAATCGAATGGATCGTCCCCGCACGAGTGGCCGCACCAGCACCCACAGGAGCAAAATCAAAACCAGAAGTGCGAGGGCACCAACGAAAAGAACATGCCCCGCGGGAGCCCGCAAGGCTACCGGCAGTGAGCCCGGCAACAGCATCACGCCAATTCCTATGAGCGTGAGTTGCGCCGCCAGGTCCAGCAAGCGGTCGGCAAGGTTTCCGGTAATGACCGCGGCAGGCCGCGGGCTACGCGAAATTCCTACTGCCAGGCGCGCCACGTCTCCGCCAATGACGGACGGCAAGAAAAGGTCGCCAAAGAGTCCACCGGTGTAGCACTGCGCGCTGGCGGCAAATTTGAGGTGTGCTCCAGCGCTATTGACCACCACATGCCATTTGGCGGTTGCTCCGGCGAGCGCCAGGAGATAAACGAGCAGCACGGCCACGAACCGCGCGAAGGGCACGCGCGCGAGCGCGGCGCGCAGCGGCGCAATCGGAAGGAAATAAAGAAGAAGACCGATGGCCAGCGCCGCGGCTGCCCACCGGGCGATCAGAAAATACCAGCTGCGGCGTGATTTTTTCGGCTGAGTTGGCGGACTCATGCGCGGCGGGCTGCTCCCAGCCCGAACGTGTCAATCACCAAAAATTTCGTTGATTTTCTCCGCCAGCTTGAAGTCGTAGTCACTGATGCCTTTGACGCTATGCGTCGTCAGGTCGATCACCACGCGGTTCCATACGTTGAACCATTCCGGATGGTGATCCATCTTCTCCGCTACCAGGGCCACGCGCGTCATGTTGCCAAAGGCCGTCACGAAATCTTTGCACGCGATCTCGCGGTGCAATTTGGCATTCACCACGCTCCAACCCTTGGTTTTCGGCAGCAGCGTGTTGATTTCCCCTTCGCTCAGTTTCTTTGCCGGCATGGCCGTCTCCTTCAGATCGTTGGAATTGTTCGTGCCATTATGCGGCGCAACCACGCCCGCGAGCAACGTTCGCTGGCGCCCTTGGTTTGGAGCAGCCGCTCCAATACATCGTTAGTGGAACTGTCTTCGTGTTTGTCGGACTGGCCGCCTGCAGTATCGCTGCAATGCGCCGCCGCAGCAGCATGCGCGTCCTTATCTGGCTGGGAATCTGGAGCGCCATGTCCGGAGAGCGCCCGCTA